>Ga0136630_1000191_pt1 | contig 21057 bp, 9 predicted proteins | sample AntDrymUQ5682106_2_FD_105496 | JGI IMG/M metagenome (GOLD analysis project Ga0136630, IMG submission 105496) | Polar desert sand microbial communities from Dry Valleys, Antarctica - metaG UQ568 (21.06) | ecosystem: Environmental > Terrestrial > Soil > Desert | place: Antarctica: Dry Valley...
CGGAGCCCGGCCGCGGTTTCGTCACGGGCGCCCGGTCAACCGGTGCGGTCGAGGATGAGCCGTACGGTCTGCGCGGGCTGGTCCCACATCGGGAAGTGACCGCAGCGCTCGAACCAGTGCAGCTCGGCGTCGGGGAACAGCTCGCCGGCGCGACCCGCCTGGCGGGGAAAGGTCACCCGGTCCTGGCGCCCCCAGCCGATGGTCACCCGCCCCGGCGTCGTCCCGGCCGGCGCTCCTGCCTGCAGCGGCCCGTGGACAAGCGTGTCGAGGGCCTCGTACAACGAGCGTGCGCGGGCGAAGCTGCGCATCTCGTGCAGGGCCACGTCCGCGGGCAGCCGCCACGGAGCCGCCGAGAACTGCGACAGCAATGCCGTGCGGCCGATCGGATTGCCCATCAGGGCGGGCATCAGCGGCTGGAGGCGCAGCACGATCTGTAGCGACGCCTGCAGCGAGATGCTGAAGAACCGCAGCTCGCCCGGGCCCCAGAACCCTCCCGGGTCCAGGGCCACGGTGTCGCCTCCGAGGCCTCGACGGGCCAGCTCGAGCACCATGCGGGCACCCATCGAGCTGCCCACCGTGTCGACCCCGCCCAATCCTTCCGCGTCGATGAAGTCCGCGACCGCGTCGGTGAGGGTGGCGATCGTGATGTCGCCCGGCAACGGCGGGCTGGCACCGAAACCGGGCAGGTCGATAGCCACGACCTCCCGCGCACGAGCCAAGTCGTCCAGGACCGGCGCCCAGGACTGCCAACTGGCCCCCAGGCCGTGCACGAGCAGCAGGGGCCGCCCGCTGCCGAGGCGCTCGACGTTCAGATGTGCCGCCGGACTCACTTCACCGCGATGATGTCGATCGGACGGATGTCGGGGTCCTGCGCCAGCAGGTCGGGGCCGACCTCGCCGAGCGCGGCCGGGATCTGGCCGTTGACGTGTGCCTGGCGTGCGTCCTCGTCGTCGAAGGTGTCGAAGATGCCGTACGTCGTGTCGCTGAGCTTGAACGCGTACCAGGTGACGGTGCCGGACTCCTCCACTGCCAGTGCCCTTCCCTGTTCCAGGAAGGCAGCGAGCTCGTCGCCCTTGCCGGGCTTGGCCTCGAGCAGGGCGAGCAGGCCACGGTCAACGCTCATGGTGGTTTCCTTCCGTCGGGATTGTCCTGACGGTAGCCGCAGGCAACAGGATCCGCGCGATGACCCGGTGGTGACCCGGCGCTGTCTGCGGTGATACGCCTGACGGCATGATCTATGACGTGTCCTCATCGAGTGTCCGTGCCAGTGTCGTCGTGGTTCAGCGTGGGCCCCAGCTGACGCCGGCTGACTGGCAGGAGCTGGTGTCAGTGTTGCCGTGGACCGAGCGGCATCGCATCGACGAACTGCATCACTGGGAAGACCGTCAGGATTCCGCGATCGGCTGGCATCTGCTGCACCAGCTCGCCGGAGAGCGCGGCGTCCGCGTGCGTCGGGGCGCCAATGGTCGACCCTGCTCAGACCCACCCGTGGACGTCAGCCTCTCCCACGGCGGCGGCTGGATCGCGGCCGCAGCCTGTGGGACCGGCCGCACCGGTATCGATGTCGAGACGCTTCGTGACGTGGCACCCTCGTTGGCACGACGCTGCCTGTCGGCTGCGGAGTCGGCCTGGCTCGAGCGGGCCCGGCCAGGGGTGCACCGCAGTTACCGCTTCCTTCGGTTGTGGACCGCAAAGGAGGCCTACCTGAAGGCGACAGGTGTGGGCTTGGCCGCGGATCCGCGGGAGATCAGCATCGACCACACCGGTGATGAACCGCAGCTGCTGGGTTCCGCGGCGGGATGCTGGCGCTTCTCCTCGTCGACACCCGCGCCGGGCGTGTGCGTCAGCATGTGTGTGGAGTGTGCACTGTGATGACCGAGGCCACGCTTCTCGACGTCCTCTTCTCGGCAGCCCGGCGGACGCCGGATCAGTTGATCGTGCAGGTGGCCGGCGACGGCAGTGAGCGGGTTCGGACCTACCGACAGCTGGTCGACGACTCCCTGCTCGTCGCAGGAGGTCTTCGAGTGGCGAACCTGCCGGTCGGTTCGCCGGTGATCCTGCTGCCGGGGGGCAGCGACGACTTTCTGCCCAGCTTCTGGGGCGCGCTGGCAGCGGGCCTGGTGCCGGTGCCGTTGGCACCCCTGCCGGACAAGGTGCTGGGGGTCTGGGCACATCTGCGACGGCCGCCCATCGTCGTGACCGACATGTTCGAACCGCTGGTGCGCCGTTCCTTCGTCGCCGCCGGCAACCCTGGCACCCTCCGTCTCCTGACGCTCGCGAAGCTGCGTGACGGCGCCCCGACGACGACGGTTCACCAACCGGCACCGACAGACCTGGCATTCCTCCAGTTCTCCTCCGGCAGCACCGGCGCCCCCAAGGGAGTCGAGCTCACGCACGCCAATGTGGTGGCCAACATCGCCCAGGCACGTACGGCTGGTGCGGCGGCGGCGAGTGACGTGATCGTGAGCTGGTTGCCCTACTTCCATGACATGGGGCTGATCGGTGCGCACTTGACGCCGCTGTCGGTCGGCATCAAGCAGGTGAAGTTGGAGCCGCTCGACTTCGGCAAGCGACCGGCGCTGTGGTACGAAACCGCGGCGCGGCACCGGGCAACGCTGTTGCCCATGGCGAGCTTCGCTCTTGCGTTGACTCTCAAGCGCGTGTCGAGTGAGCAGGTCGCCGCTTTGGATCTCAGCTCGGTACGTCTGGTCGGCGTCGGCGCAGAGCCGATACCCGTGCAGGTGTGGCGGCAGTTTCTGGCTCACATGCGGTCGGCGGGGCTCGACCCGAGCGCCCTCATGCCTCTCTACGGGTTGGCTGAAGCCACTCTCGCGGTGACCTTCCCACCCGTCGGCGAGGTGGCCCAGCCGCTCACACTGGACCGCACAGCACTGTCGGAGGGCCGCGCCGTCGACGTGACTCCCACGGCTGACGGCGCGGGGCCGGCCGAGTTCCTGGACGTCGGCTTTGCGGTCCCCGGTGGCGAGTTGCGCATCGTCGGTGACGACGGTGAGGCTTTGGCCGACTCTGTGGTTGGCCACATCGAGTTCAGCGGGCCCAACGTCGCTCGTCGCTACCACGCACGTCCTGACGAGACGGCGAAGACGTTCGTTGATGGATGGCTGCGGACCGGTGACATCGGATTCCTCCGGAACAACCGGCTGTGCATCACCGGCCGCGCCAAGGACGTGCTCTTCATCAACGGGCAGAAGTATCAGGCTCACGATGTCGAGCAGATTGTCGCAACGACGCCGGGAGTGCCAGCCGGCCGCGTGGCAGTGATCGGCTGCACCGATGCCGTCTGTGGCGCGGAGCGCGTAGCGGTCTTCGTGTCATCGCGGGAGTCCCGTGTCAGTGAGCTGGCCGAGGTACTCACAGCGGTGAGAGCGCGAGTGCGAGAGGCGTTGGCATACGACGACGTCCGCGTTCTCCCCATCCCGCCGAACGACTTTCCGCGTACGACGAGTGGCAAGCTCCAGCGCGCCGAACTGCGAAAGTTGTTTGCGGCGGGCGCATTCGCCTCGCTGGAGGCGCAGATCGCCCAGGTGTACGCCGCTGCTGCCGCCTTGTCGTCCAGGCCACCCCAGCCGCCTCGGCACGCGATGGAGGCGCAGATCATCGATATCTGGTCCCAGGTGCTCGGTGTGCCCGCGGGCGCGATCCATCGGCAGGATCGCTTCCTCGCGATCGGCGGCTCGTCGCTGGCGGCGATGCACGTCCTCGGAATGCTGGAAGACACCTTCGGTGGGCCGCTGGAGCCCGCAGTGCTGCGCGACTGCACCACGGTTGCCGCGCTGGCAGAGCACCTGCTCGGTCGTCCCGATTCACCGGGCGGGAACCTGCCGGTGACAGTGCCGCGACAGCAGTCTGACGACGCGGCGATCATCGCCCTGGCGTGCCGCTTCCCTGACGCCGACACCCCTGACGCCTTTTGGGACAACCTGGTCAGCGGCCGGGACAGCGTGACGGAGGTGCCCGCTTCCCGCTGGGACACACCTCCGGGTGCACGCGCCCGGTGGGGTGCCTTTCTCGACGATGTTGCCGGATTCGATGCCGACTACTTCGGCGTGGGGGCTGACGAGGCTGCGGTGATGGACCCGCATGCCCGCATCTTTCTCGAGGTTGCCCACGAAGCGCTCGAGCGGGCGGGCTATGCGGGCGAACGACGAAATGGTCGTCGCATCGGCGTCTTCGTCGCCGTCGGAGAAAGCGGCTATGCGCAGCTGCTACACCGGGCCATCGACAGTGGCGTCCCGGTTTCTCCCGCCGCTCTTGTCGGGAACTTGCGCAATCTCATCGCTGCACGTGTGGCGCACTGCCTCAACCTGTCTGGCCCCGTGATGGCGGTGGACACAGCCTGCTCGTCGTTGCTCGTCGCCTTGCACCTGGCCCGGCGCAGCCTGGATGCAGGTGAATGTGACATTGCCTTAGTCGGTGGGGTGAGCCTGAACCTCACGTCCACGCCGTACCAGCTCCTCGAAGCGGCCCAGGCGCTTTCACCCACGGGTCGCTGTCGAGCTTTCGGCGCTGGTGCCGACGGTTTCGTTCCGGGCGAGGGGGCAGCCGCGATCGTTGTGGAGCCCCTCGCGGTTGCCCATGCCTTCGGAGATCACGTCCTGGCCGTCGTTCGAGGTAGTGCGGTCAACAACGACGGCCGCTCCTTGAGCTTGATGGCGCCCAATCCGCTACTCCAGGAAGCCGTCATCGCCGACGCCTATCGAGAGGCGGGGATCGACGCCGCGACGGTCAGCTACGTCGAGGCACACGGCACGGGCACCTCGATCGGTGACCCCATTGAAGCCCGTTCGCTGCTACGGACCTTTCCAGCCGTCACAGCGGCCGAGCCGCGATGGCTGGGATCGGTGAAGACCAACGTGGGGCATCTTCTCAACGCGGCGGGCATGCCCAGCCTGCTCAAGGTCGTGCTCTCCCTTCACCATCGTCAGTTGCCCGCAACCCTTCACTACGCGAAGCCCTCGGCGGAGTTCGACTTGGCTTCCGCCGGTTTCGAAGTCGTGACCGAGCTGCGCGACTGGACTGCTGCCGGTCACCCCCTGCGAGCAGGCATCAACGGTTTTGGGTTTGGCGGAACCAACGTTCACGTGATCCTCGAAGAGGCACCGAGAGACTCCCGGGCGGCCGAGGTGCCGATGTCCACAGCGGGACCTCATCTACTCACCCTCTCAGCTGCGTCCGAGGGAGCCTTGCGTTCTTCGGTCGCGGACTTGGCGGCGTACGCGCAAACGCATCCCGATGTGGACGAGGGTGACCTCTGCGTCAGTGCGAGCACCGCCCGCGACGACGGTCGATACCGCCTCGCGTTGGTGACCCGCGGCGATCTGGCCACCCAGCTCGAGACCGTCGTAGCCCAAAAGGGGGTGCATCCGCTGGCGCGACCACGTCCGCGGGTCGCGCTGCTGTTCACCGGGCAAGGCTCCCAGACCTCAGGAATGGGTCGCGCGCTCCACGAGTCCCAGCCGGATTACCGGCAGATGCTGGAGGACCTCTCCGCAGCTGCCGGCTTGATTGAGGGACGAAGTCTGGTTCAGTGGTCCCTCGACGTGGACGTCGATCCGGTTGACCTCGCTCAGACCGCCGTCGCCCAACCACTGTTGGTCGCCTTCGGGATCTCCCTGGCCCACCAGCTGCGCGCTTGGGGAGTCCAGAGCGATGCTGTGCTGGGACACAGCGTGGGAGAACTGGCCGCCGCCGCCGTCTCCGGCGCACTGAGTCCTGCCGAGGCGGTCTGCTTCGCTGTCCAGCGCGGCCGTGTGATGCAAGAACACTGTGCCCCTGGAGGGATGGCCGCCGTTCTCGGCGCCGAAGCAGACGTCCTGTCCGTGATTGCTTCAGCTGCTGGCGAGCTGTCCATGGCTGCTGTGAACGGTCCGGACCACTTCGTCATATCAGGGACCGGGGCGGCCATCGACGCGGCCGTTACGACGCTGTCCGAACGAGGTTGCCGAGGGCGTCGCCTGAGGGTGACCCACGCCTTTCATTCTTCGATGATGACTCCGGCGTTGGACTCGCTGCGCACAGCAGCTGCGAACGTGGCGCCCAAACCCCAGCAGACTCCGCTGCTGAGCACAGTAACGGGCACCTGGACGCCGACCTTCGACGCGTCTTATCTCGCAGCGCATGCGCGTCAGCCCGTGCTCTTCGGACAGTCCGTGCAGCGACTGCTCGATGAGGGTTACGACACGTTCCTCGAGGTTGGGCCCGACGCGACGCTCAGTGGCCTCGTGAGGTCGGTGGTTCGGGCCTGCAGCGACGACCAGGACATCGGGACGTTCTCTGCCGTGGAAGGTCTAGCGCACGACGGCTCCGCACTGATCCGTACGGTCGGTCGCTTGTGGGCGCGCGGAGTGTCGATCTCCCGACCTGCTGCCTCGACGAGACGTCCCCGCGTCGAGGTGCCGACGTACCCCTTCCAACGACAGCGGTACTGGCTTCCTGATGTTGTCGACCGTCCCACGGGAGCCGGCTCGGTCCCCCCGCCTGTCTCCTCCCTGCTGCACCGCTTCGCCTGGGGGGAGGAGCCCCTTCCCGCCGGCGCGGTGCTTCGTTCGGTGTGCATCGTGGGATCGGACCCCAGGTTGGCAAGGGAGCTGGCCGATCGGCTGGCCAGGCGCGCAGTGGGCGTTCACATCGCACCCCCGGGCAAGATCGACGAGAGTCCGCCGGCTTCCGCGGTGATCTTGCTTCCTGGACCGGCCGTCGACATCGAGGACGTGGAATCGCTGGATGATCTGGCTCGGGACGCCTCCACGAACATGCTCGAGGTGTCCCGCCATCTCGAGAACCGACCCACACCACTGATCGTCGTCACCGAGGACGTGGCGCTCACCGACACTGCCGTGGAGCGCACACGGCCGGGCCACGCCATCGTCGCCGGTCTGGCGATGGCACTGCCTGAAGAGAACGCGTTGCAAGCGGTTCGAATCGTGGATCTGTCGTCACTCGATGACGAGTCTGCGCGCCTCGATGGGCTGATCCGCGAGTTGGATGCACCGCCGACACCTGGCCCGGCGCAGGCAGTGGCCTGGCGCCATGGACGTCGGCTGACGAAAGCGCCGCTGTTGAACGTGCCGCTGGATCAGGACCGTTCGACGACTCTTCCTGTTGACGGCTGTTACCTCATCACCGGGGGCGCCGGTGGCATCGGCGCCGAGGTGGCGCGCTCTCTGGCCGGTCGTGGAGAACCCGAGATCTTCCTGGCGGGGCGGTCAGCTGCATGTCGCCGGACGCTCCTGGATGAACTCGAGCAGTTGGGCGCACGAGCTCACTACGTCACCGCTGACCTCTCCGTGGAGTCCGACGTGGATGCTCTGGTCGCCTCGCTTCCGCGCCCGGACGGCATCTTTCACGCAGCTGGGCTCATCGGCCTGGGAAAGCTCCAGTCCACGACTGTCCCCGGCATCGAGGAGGTGCTCGCGCCCAAGGTTCGGGGCACCTATCTCCTGTCGCGCGCGCTCGACCGAAGGGGGAGGCGACCCGACACCTTTGTGGTCTTCTCTTCCATCGCTTCCGCGCTTGCGAGCTACGCCGGCGGGCTGGGCGCTTACGTCGCGGCTAACGCTTTCCTCGACGCCTTTGCCCTGGCTGAGACTCAGGCCGGGAGGCCGGTGCAGGTGTTGAACTTCGCCGCCTGGGCCGACACCGGCATGGCAGCCACTCCCGCCTTCCGGGCCGCCGCGGCAGCGAAGGGTGTGCCGCAACTCTCGGCTGAGCAGGCACTTCAGGCGCTGCACGACGCAACGACACTCAGCGCTGGACAGCTACTAGTGATGGACGTGAGCCGCCAGAGCGGTCTCGTTGACGCCACCGGGGATGCAGGGCCGACTACTCGGGCGCTGACGCCGCCGCGGGAGCGCATCCGCACGGCGGACACCCCGGTGCGCGACGTGGTCGCCAGCCTGATCGCTGCCGAGCTCGGGCAGACAGCGGAGGACATCGACGACGACGCGTCTTTCCTGGCAATGGGGTTGGACTCGCTGACTGCTGTCGATCTGGTGAAGAAGCTCGAGCTCGAGCTGGGGCGGGCGCTGCCGACCACGCTGCTCTTTGAGTACTCCTCGATCGCTGCCTTGTCGGCGTACCTGTCGACAACGCCTGCACGGGAACAGAGTGCGAAGGTAGCCGCGCAGCATGACGATGAGTCGTCGTTCGCGCTGACGCCGGTGCAGGTGGCGTTCCACACGACCGGAAACCTGCATCCCGACATCGGGGCTTACGCCTATCTGCGGCAGAGCATTGTTGGCCAGCTGCACGAAGAGCTGCTTGCACAGTCATTGGTCTTCCTCGAGCGACGCCATCCCATGCTGCGCATGCGCATCCCGTCCGACGGCGGCCAACCGCGACAGGTCATCCAGCCACCCATCGAGACGGACTGGCCTGACTGGTTCGCAACCTCCGACCTCGACGCTCCGATCGAGGCGATCGAGGACGAGCTGTGCAACCGCGTGTTCCAGCTAGCGTGTGAGTCCCCCATCCGGGCCATGCTGTTGCGCGAAGGGGCCGGCCGCGCGTCCTTGCTCATCGCCGTGCACCACGCGGCAGCCGATGGCGCAAGCCTGAACGTCTTGTGTCAAGAGCTGTGGCAGGTCTACACCGCGATGTGCCAGGCGCGATCACCGGAGCTGCTACCGCTGCAGGCCGGCTTTCGCGACTACGTCGGCCTAGTCGAAGAGCTGAGGGCGTCGGAGACGTTCGCCGCCGACTGCCGCTACTGGCGCGAACGTCTCGAGGCGGACGGGCAAGCACAGTCGAGGTCCTTGCCGTACGACGGGGACCCGGGCGCACAGCCTTCTCCTCCGTTGGCTGCCCGGCAGTTTCTGATCGACGGTTCGCTCTCCACGACGCTGCAGGCACGCGCCGCCGAGCTCGACGTTTCGCTCTTTCACCTCGTGCTCACTGCCTACGTCCGGCGACTGGCCTGTTGGGGCGGCCAGCAGAGAGTCACGGTCAACGTGGCCCGCGTCGGACGAGAGGCGCGCCTGCACGACATCGCGAGGCTCGTCGGTCCCTTCGCCGACACGCTCCCGGTCACGGTCACGGTGCACGAGACCAGCGACTCGGCTGCCTTGTCGCACGAGGTGCGCGTGGCCTGGCTCGACAGTGAACGACACGCAAGTGTGACGACGCTCGACTTGGCCCGACTGCTGCCGACCGTGGACACGACGCCACGAACAGCTGGCTCGGCCAGCTTCAGTTTCGCTCGATTTCCCCTCGTACCCCAGCCGGGATGCCCAGTCAGCATCACGGCCACTGCGGCACGGGCTGCATCGGCAGCAACCCAACTGGGCTTGGTCGGCTGGGAGTTCGACGGTGCTCTGCACTTTTCGTGGAACTATCCGGCAACACTCTTCTCGCCCGAGACCATCCAGCGCTTCACCGACGAGTACCTTGCCGAGCTCACTGCGATGGCAGGCTGTGTCGCTACACCGGCCGTGGAGAGGTCGGTCGCCCAGCGCATCCGCGCCCAATGCCGGCGTACGCCGGCAGCGGTGGCAGTCCAGGCAGGTGATGTCACGCTGACGTACGCCCAGCTCGACCAGTCAGCCCACCTGCTGGCGGGGCGACTGCGTCGGCTCGGCATCACGACGAATGGCCGCGTGGCGTTGTTGACCTCACCCGGCGCGGACACGGTTGTCGGTCTCCTGGGTGTCCTCCATGCCGGGGCCGCCTGGGTGCCCTTGGACCCGGCGCACCCGCTGCGACGGCTGGCCGGTCAGGTCGCCCGAGCTGGGGTGACAGCCGTCGTCTGTGATGCTTCCACACGTGAGGTTGCCGAGTGTCTGGGCGGGCTTGGTGTCATCGACCTGGACGTTCCGTCGGCGGATGACCCGTTAGTTGATGGGACCGGCCCTGTTGTCGGTCCGCAAGACGTTGCCTACATCATCTTCACGTCTGGAACCACGGGGGAGCCCAAGGGCGTTCCCATCACACACTCGGCAATGACGACATACCTCGACTGGGCGATATCGACGTTCGGGTACCACGCCGCCGACCGCATGACTGCGACCGCCCCGATCTGCTTCGATGCGTCGGTTCGTCAGTTACTCGCACCCCTGCTCGTCGGCGCCACGATCGTCGCGATTTCGCGTGACATGCTTCGAGACCCACACGCATTGCTCGCCACGGTCGAACGCCGACGGGTCACAGTCTGGAGCTCGGTGCCGACGTTATGGGGCCAACTACTGGGCGCGGCCGAGCGTCGTAGGGCACGGACGGGTGTCACCCCCGATCTTTCGGCTGTGCGTTGGATCCATGTCGGGGGTGAATCCCTGTCACCAGCGCACGTACGTCGCTGGTTCGACCTCTTCGGACCGGGCCACCGAATCGTCAATCTGTACGGGCCGACCGAGGCGACTATCAACGCCACCTACGACGTCATCGACTCGCGGCCCGATGACGAGGTGACCCGACTTCCCATCGGCCGGCCCGTCGGGCACACGGCCATTGACGTCGTCGGCCCGACCGGGGAGAGCTGCCGGCCGGGCGAACCCGGGGAGTTGCAGCTGGCCGGTCCGGCTTTGACTCCTGGCTATCTCGGCGAGCCAGGACTGAGTGCCCGTGCGTTTGTCGAAAGAGGCGGGGCGCGCTACTACCGAACTGGGGATCGCGTCGTGCTCCGCCCCGATGCGAAGCTCGAGTTCCTTGGGCGGATCGACCAGCAGGTGAAGATTCGCGGGCATCGCGTTGAGCCCGGCGAGATAGAAATCGCGCTGATGAGCCACTCCAGCGTGGAGCGGGCTACCGTCGTCGCGCAGCCCGTCGACGGTCCCCACCTGATGCGGTTGGTTGCTTATGTCCAACCGCGGCAGTCCGTGAGGCCGGGGGAGCCCCCTGGTGGAATCCAGGATCTGCGCGCACATCTCGCCTCGTGTGTTCCGGATTACATGATTCCCGCGGAACTTCGACTTGCCGATGACATGCCGCAGTGTCACTCCACCTCGACCGGCCGCCTTGGTACCCCACCTGCGACCACGACGGAAAAGCTCCTCGCGGCAGTCTGGAGCAACCTGCTCGGCATCGACCCCGTATTCAGGGAAGACGACTTCTTTGCGTTGGGTGGTGACTCGATCGCCGTTCTGGAGGTCTTCTCACGGCTGGAAACACACGTCCCTGCGCTGCCCCCTCCGACGGCGATGTATCGCCACCGCACGCTTTCGGCCCTGGCCGGGGCCATTGACGTGCCAAGGTCTGTGCCGGCTGCTGGCACCGGCCAGCCGGCCGACGACGTCGGACCTTTCGCCCTGACGCCAGCGCAGCGCGGCTTTCTCCTGGCCGAGGCGTTGTCTCCCGGTGCGACGACGAGCTGGCTGGCGTGTTTCCGCCTTGCCGGTCCACTGGACACCGGGCTGGTCCAGCAAGCGATCGACCTCCTGGTCGATCGCCACCTCATGCTGCGCGTGGTCATTGCGGCTGATCAGCGGCCGCCGTTGCAGCAGGAGGTACCGACGCCTGCGAAGCTCACGGTCTCCTGTGACGTGATCGAGCCTGCAGAGCTTCACCAGCGCATCGCCGACGAACGTGAGCATCGGTTCGACTGTTCGAGCTGGCCACTGATGCGACTGCAGCTGCTTCGGCTCGCACCGGAAGAACATGCCGTTGTGGTCCATGCGCATCATCTCATCGGCGACGGCTACAGCGTCGTACTTCTCGGTCAGGACTTGATGGCCCTGTACGACGGGCTTGCATCGGGACAGCCGGCTGCGCTGCCGCAGTTACGCAGCACGTTCCGGGACTACGCCGAGTTGGTCCTGGGGAACTCCACTGCATCGCAGACATCCCCAGCCGGCGAGGCTGGTGCCGATCGCGAGCTCTACACGGCTCCCCAGATCCGGCGGACGGACACGGCCCGTGTCACGGTTGGCGGTGCTTCGACCACGGCGGATTTCACGGTCGATCGTGGCACCACGTCGGATTTCACGGTCGATCGTGGCACCACGTCGGCTTTGAGACGGTTGGCAGCTTCGGAGGGGGCAACTGCCTATGCGCCGCTGCTGACGTCGTACTATCGAGCCCTTTCTCGGCTGACAGGTCAGCACGATCTCCTGCTCGGCGTCGCCATCACCGGCCGTGACTTTTCCTTGCCTGACATCAGCCGCATGGTCGGACCGCTCGCCACCGTGCTTCCGGTGCGGGTGCGGAACGCCGGTCCGACGTTCCGAGCGCAGCTGCACCACATCACCGACACAGTGACCGCGGCGCGCGCGAGTGGCGCGACGATGCAGCAGGTCGCCAGTCGATCTCCCTCCTCGACGCCGGGACCGCCATCGTTCGGCGCCCAGTTCCTGTTCAGCTTCCTCGACTTCGATTCCTTGGGTCCGATCGTCGGCGAGACGGTGAGCCTGACGTGGGACGACGTTGGCACGGACCTCGAACTGCCCCCTCTTGGCACTGACCTGCTGTTCAGCGTGCGCCCTGTCGATGGCGGTCTGCACGTGACGCTGCGCGCCTGTGCAGCTGTCATGAGTCCGTTGGAACTGCGCGACTTCGCCGAGGATCTTCGCCGCGAGCTCGCCCAGATCGCCGGCTCTTCGGCTCGCGAGCCGAGCACCACGACGGCCCGGTCCGACGTTCTCGACGCGGCGCTCATCGGCTATCTTCCGGCGCCACGCGACTTGGCTCCCCTCGCCGGCATCCCGGCCTCCGATGGACTGCGGGAGGTGATTCGAGCTGGGCTGTTTCCTGATGGACGGGCGCGACTCTTGGAAGAACTGTCCACACCGTTGGGCCGCTCCGGATTCGTGTGCCTGCCGACCTTCGCCGATGAATTGTCGGCGCGCAGTAGCGACGCGCTCGCGCGTGACACTGCCCAGGCGGTCGATTTCGCTACTGGCCTCGGGGCACGGTGCGTTTCCCTGGCTGGCATGATCCCGGCACACACGGCGTACGGCTTCGCCGTTGTGCGCGCGCTCGGCTCTCATACGGCCCGGGTCACGACCGGTCATGCCGCCACCGCAGCCTCGGTGGTGAAAACCACGTTGGCCGCCATGGCTGGATCACGTCATGCCATCAGCGAACTCACCGTGGCATCTGTCGGGCTGGGGTCCATTGGGAGGTCGTCGCTCGAGCTGTTGCTCGCCCTGGGGGTCGGCTCTCCGAAAGGGTTGGTCCTCTGCGACATGGCCAGCCGTTCGCCGCACCTCACGGAGTTCGCGACTGAACTGCGCGCCCAGGGCTATGCCGGTGAGATCACTGTCTGCGGCTCGGATGCATCGCTTTCCGCGCGGGTGTACGAATGTGACGTGCTGATCGCCGCGACCAGCGCCGACCGGCCGATTCTCGACATCGATCGGTTGCGACCGGGGACGATCGTGGTCGACGACTCTTTCCCGCACTGCTTCGATGTTGATGCTGCGATTCGTCGAATGCAGCGCCAGGGGGATGTCCTGGTGGTCGGCGGCGGGTTGCTGAGGTGCGGGCCGTCAGAACACCGGCCCGCAGACGACCTTGTCATGCTCGCCGATACGAAGCGGCTGGTGAGCTTTCGCCTTCGGGACACCATCGCGTCGTGCCAGATCGAGTCGCTCCTGCAAGCCGATCGACCGGACCTGCCGGTGGTGCACGGGCTCGTCGACGTTCCGCTCGCCCTTGCCTATTGGGAGGCGCTGGCGGTGGGGGGAGTTGAAGCGGCTCCCCTACACCTTCACCAGCACGTCGTGACCCCCGAGTCCCTCCTCACGTTCTCACGATTCTGAGCACGCGGGTCGACTATTCAGGGTGGTGGAGACGAAGGGACTCGAACCCTCAACCCCCTGCTTGCAAAGCAGGTGCGCTACCAATTGCGCCACGTCCCCGCGAGTGCATCAGCTCAACGGCCCGTCGAGCGGGGCACGGTGTCGGTAGCCTCCGCCCACAGATCGGCTTCGGCCTGCCCGGCGCGGGCTCGCCGGAGACCGAGACCGGCGCCGACGGCCAGCACCACGACCAGCAAGGCCTTCTTCATGCGTCACCCTCCGGGTGGGTCCGAGGTGGGCCTAGGAGGACTTGAACCTCCGACCTCTTCCTTATCAGGGAAGCGCTCTAACCGAACTGAGCTATAGGCCCGTACACAGCAGCGCCGGGCCGGCGGCCCAGCCACGGAAGATTATCTCATCGGCGCGGGAGTACCCAAACCAGTGCGCTGTCACCGCGATTGCCCCTACGCTCATTCCCGGGGCAGCCGACCGGGCGGCCCCACAGCGGGAGTGTGAAGCAGCATGACCGAGCAGCAGCAGTCGTTGCAGTCCGTCTACGCACCCTTCGCCGCGGCCATGCGAGAGGACGACTTCGGGCGGCCCGTCGATCCGGAGGCGTGGCCGGCGGAGCTGATCGCGGCTCACATCATCCTCACCAACGACCTGCTGACCGACGCTGCACGGTCGGTGGTCTCGGGCGAAGTTCCGGTGTACGACAACGGGCCGGCGCATGACGGGCAGCGACTGCGCGAGGTCCTCGTCCGGACCGGGGCCCTGTCCGAGCTCGCCCACGAGGTGGAGCGCTCGGCCTCGGACCTGCAGGCCGCGTACGAGCAGCTCAGCGCGAATCAGCGGCAGACCCTGCTTCGTACCCGGCTGTCCCACAACGGTGCGGTGGTGGTCGACGAGTCACGTCCGATCGGTGCCACCATCCAGCACAGCGCCAGTGAGCACGTCACCGTGCACCTCAGCCAGCTGCTCGACCTGCGCGACGACTGATCTGAGCGCACGAGCGGCAAGGCCGAGCGCGACATCCAGACGTGGGCGGTGACTCAGCGGTCTTCGGCGAGCGTGACTTCCAGACCACCGAGCAGCGCGGCAGCCAGGTTGTAGAGGAACGCCGCCAGGGTCGCGAGCGCCGTCAGCAGGACGACGTTGGCCGCGGACACGATGGCCGTGAGGCCGAGCACGCGGTCCATGCCGACGTATCCGGTGATGTCGAACGTCGAGTCGTCGTCCATCACGGTGCCGACGCTGGAGTTGATGGCTTCCCAGACCCCTGCAGCACCCAGGACGGACCACACGATCGACACCGCCACGACCGTCACGATGGCCAAGGCGATCGACAACGCGAACGCCACCTTCATCACCGACCAGGGGTCGACGCGAACCAGACGCAATCGCGCCTTCCGTGTCTTGGCCGCGGACCGTGTAGGCGGCGGGGTGGCTGACGTGTGCTCCGTGGCCTGGCCGGCGTCACCCGATGATGACGTGCGGGAACGTGGCTTCGGCGCCTGCCGGGGTGGAGCCGACTCCACCTCGCTGTCCGTACGGGAGGGTGGAGCGCTCGAGGAGGGCCGGTCGGTGACGACCGGGATGTCCATCGTCTGCTGGTTGGCTGAACCGCTGTCGTCTGCCTGGCTACGGTCGTTCATCACGACTCCTGGGTGTCTTCGTCGGACTCGTCGGCGGCGTCCGTCGAGGCGGTGTCCTCGACCTGCTCGGCCACGTCCTTCTCCGCGTTGCGTGCGATGGCCACGATCGGGTCTCCATCGGCCCGGGCGAACATCAGTCCCATGGTGTCACGTCCGGCAGGAGTCACCCCTGCGACCGAGCTGCGGGTGACCTGCCCACTGGCACGGATAGCCAGCACCTCGTCGGTATCGGTGACCACGAGCCCGGCGACCAGGCCGCCTCGGCTGTCGTTGAGCTTGGCTGCCTTGACGCCCAGCAGGCCGCGGCCCTTCGGGCGGTACTCCTCGACCACCGTCTTCTTCGCGAAACCACCGTCGGTGACCGTGAACACGTACTGCTGAGGGTGTTCGGCGGCCTCGGCAGCCGCGATGGCTTCCGGACCCATCGCAGGTGCGGCCACCTCGCCGGGGTCGACGCCCTCGGGCACCACGACCTGCTCCTCGGCACGGATGACCGACAGGCTCAGCAGGTGGTCACCTCCGCGGAAACGCATCCCGGTCACTCCGGACGTCGCTCGCCCCATCGGCCGCAGCTGCCCGTTGTCGGCCCGGAACCGGACCGCCTGGCCCTTGTGCGAGATCAGCAGCAGGTCGTCGCCGGCCGACACCAGCTCAGCCCCGATCAGCTCGTCGTCGTCTTCACGGAAGTTGATGGCGATGAGGCCGGCCTGGCGCGGACTGTTGTAGTCGGCGAGTCGGGTCTTCTTCACGTACCCGTTCCGGGTGGCGAGCACGAGGTACGGGGACTGCTCGTAGTCGCGGATGGTCAGCACCTGTGCGATCTGCTCGTCGGGCTGGAAGCTGAGCAGCCCCGCGACGTGACCGCCCTTGGCGTCCCGGGAGGACTCCGGCAGGTGGTACGCCTTGGTCCGGTAGACCCGGCCGGCCGTGGTGAAGAAGAGGATCCAGTGGTGCGAGGTGGTGGCGAAGAGGTGCTCCACCACGTCGTCGCCCCGCAAGGTTGCCCCCCGCACACCCTTGCCGCCACGCTTCTGCAGCCGGTACTGGTCGGTGCGCACCCGCTTGGCGTAGCCCCCGCGGGTGATCGACACGATCACGTCCTCGTCGGGGATGAGGTCCTCCATCGACAGGTCGCCGTCGGCGGGAATGATCTCGCTACGACGGTCGTCGCCGTGCTTGTCGACGATCGCCTGCAGCTCCTCCGACACGATCTCGCGCTGCCGCAGCTCGCTGGCCAAGATCACCTTGTACTCGGCGATCCTGGTCTCGATCTTGGCCAGCAGGTCGATGATCTTGCGCCGCTCAAGCGCGGCGAGTTGCCGCAGCTGCATGTCCAGGATGGCCCGCGCCTGCACGTCATCGATCTCCAGCAGCTCTTTCAGGCCGTCGCGCGCCTCCTCGGTGGTCTGGCTGCGGCGGATCAGCGCGATGACGTCGTCGAGGGCGTCCAGCGCCTTGACCAGACCGCGCTGGATGTGGGCGTGCGCCTCGTCCTGGCGCAGCAGGAAGCGGGTACGCCGTTGGATGACGTCGATCTGGTGGGTGATCCAGTGTCGGATGAAGAGGTCGAGTGACAGCGTGCGCGGGACGTCGTCGACGAGCGCGAGCATGTTCGCGCTGAAGTTGGTCTGCAGGTCGGTGTGCTTGTACAGGTTGTTCAGCACCACCCGCGCGATCGCGTCCCGCTTGACCACGACGACGAGGCGGCGTCCGGCGCGGTCGGAGGAGTCATCGCGGACGTCGGCGATGCCCTGCACCCGACCACTGTCGGCGAGTTCGGCGATCTTGGTCGCCAGGTTGTCCGGGTTGACCTGGTAGGGCAGGTCCGTGATCACCAAGCAGGTGCGGCCGAGGTCGTCCTCCTCGACCTCCACGATCGCCCGCATCGTCACCGAGCCGCGTCCGGTCCGGTACGCCTGCTCGATTCCTGCGGTGCCGACGATCAGCCCGCCGGTCGGGAAGTCGGGACCCTTGACCCGCTCGAGGAGCGCATCGAGCAGCTCCACCTGGGTCGCCTCGGGATGGGCCAGCGCCCACTGGGCACCATCGTTGATCTCGCGCAGGTTGTGCGGCGGGATGTTGGTCGCCATGCCGACCGCGATTCCGGCCGAGCCGTTGACCAGCAGGTTCGGGTAGCGACTGGGCAGCAGCACCGGCTCCTGGCTGCGGCCGTCGTAGTTGGGCCGGACGTCGACAGTGTCCTTCTCGATGTCGCGGACCATCTCCATGGCCAGCGGCGCCATCTTGCACTCGGTGTAGCGCATGGCAGCCGCAGGATCGTTGCCCGGGGACCCGAAGTTGCCCTGCCCCTCCACCAGGGGCGCCCGCATCACCCATGGTTGTGCGAGCCGTACCAACGTGTCGTAGATGGCGGTGTCACCGTGCGGGTGGTACTGACCCATGACCTCACCGATGACGCGGGCACACTTGTAGAAGCCGCGATCGGGTCGGTATCCCCCGTCGTACATCGCGTAGAGCACCCGTCGGTGCACCGGCTTCAATCCGTCCCGCACGTCGGGCAGCGCCCGGCCCACTATCACGCTCATCGCGTAGTCGAGGTAGCTGCGGCGCATCTCCGCCTGCAGCTCGACCGGCTGGATCCGGCTCGTGGGGGGCTCAGCGGTGGTGTCAGTCATGGGTCTCCGTGAGTTCTCGCCGAAAGGGCTGGGACGCTCGTCCCGAGGTCAGATATCGAGAAAGCGCACGTCTTTGGCATTGCGCTGGATGAAGCTGCGGCGCTGCTCGACGTCCTCGCCCATCAGGATGCTGAAGAGCTCGTCGGCATTGGCCGCATCATCGAGGGACACCTGCAGCAGGACCCGCGAGTCCGGGTCCATCGTGGTCTCCCACAACTCTTTGTTGTTCATCTCGCCGAGACCCTTGTAGCGCTGGATGGCGCCGTCGCGCGGGAGCTTCCTGCCGGCCTCGGCGCCCGCGGCGAGCAGACCGTCGCGTTCACGGTCGGAGTACGCCAGCTCGTGGGTGGCGTTGGTCCACTTGATCTTGAACAGCGGTGGCTGGGCAAGGTAGACGTGGCCGTACTCGATCAGCGGGCGCATGAAGCGGAACAACAAGGTCAGCAGGAGGGTCGAGATGTGCTGGCCGTCGACGTCGGCGTCGGCCATCAGGATGACCTTGCCGTAGCGGAGCTTCTCCGCGTCGAACTCCTCGTGGATGCCGGTGCCGAGCGCGGAGATGATTGCCTGTACTTCGGTGTTCTGCAGCACCCGGTCGATGCGGGCCTTCTCGACGTTGAGGATCTTGCCGCGGATCGGGAGGATCGCCTGGGTACGCGGGTCGCGGCCGCCCTTGGCAGACCCGCCGGCGGAGTTGCCCTCGACGATGAAGACCTCGCACTCGTCGGGGTTGCGCGACTGGCAGTCGGCGAGCTTGCCGGGCAGTCCCCCGCCGCCGAGCAGGCCCTTGCGGTTGCGGGCGAGGTCGCGCGCCTTGCGGGCAGCGATCCGGGCACTGGCCGCGGCGATGCCCTTGCGGATCACGTCGCGTCCCTCACCCGGGTTCTTCTCGAACCAGTCACCGAGCTGCTCGTACACCGCCTTCTGCACGAACGATTTGGCCTCGGTGTTGCCGAGCTTGGTCTTGGTCTGGCCCTCGAACTGAGGTTCGGCGACCTTGACCGACAGGATCGCGGTGAGGCCCTCGCGGATGTCGTCGCCGGACAGCCGGTCCTCAGGCTTCTTGATCAGGGACCACTCCTGGCCCCAGCCGTTGACGATGGAGGTCAGCGCCGAGCGGAAGCCCTCCTCGTGGGTGCCGCCCTCGTGGGTGTTGATCGTGTTGGCGAACGTGTGCACCGACTCGCTGTAGGAGGTGGTCCACTGCATTGCCATCTCGAGGCTCATCGCGGCCGTGTCGGTGGAGGTCTCCAGCGAGATGATGCTGTTCTGAATCGGGTCCTTGGACTTGTTGAGGTGCTTGACGAAGTCGACCAGACCGTCCTCGTACAGGAAGCGGCTCTCCAGCACGCGCCCGTCGGCTGCCGCCTCGTCACTGGCCTCGACCGTGGCGTCGCTCACCGCCTCGGCGACCTCCTCGGCCTCCACACGCTGGTCGCGCAGGACGATCTCGAGCCCCTTGTTGAGGAACGCATACTCCCGGAAGCGTGAGGCGACCGTGTCGTAGTTGAACGTGGTGGTCTCGAAGATGTCCACCGAGGGCCAGAACGTGACTGTGGTGCCGGTGGCGTCGGACTCCTCGAGCTGCTCGAGCGGACCGTCGGGTACGCCGTAGGTGAAGCGCTGCCGCCAGTGGTGGCCGCGGTTCCAGACGTCCACCTGCAACCGGCTGCTCAGTGCGTTGACCACCGAGACGCCGACGCCGTGCAGGCCACCGGACACCTTGTAGCCGCCGCCGCCGAACTTGCCGCCGGCGTGCAGCAGCGTCAGCGCCATCGTCACCGCCGGGATGCCCTCGACGGGATGGATGCCGGTCGGGATGCCACGACCGTTGTCGACGACGCGCACGGCGCCGTCGGCCATCAGGGTCACGGAGATCAGGTCGCAGACGCCGGCCAGGGCCTCGTCGACGGAGTTGTTGACCACCTCCCAGACCAGGTGGTGCAGGCCGCGTTCGCCGGTGGACCCGATGTACATGCCGGGGCGCTTGCGTACGGCTTCGAGACCCTCGAGCACCTGGATCGCCGAAGCGTCGTAGGTGCCGGTGACCTGGTCGGACGTCCCATTCATCGAGCCTCTGGGCATCGCGTCTGCAGCCACGAGATGGGCGCCTTCCGATATGCGGTTCTGGACCTGCCCATACTACCGGAATGACACCCGTGAACCTCCTGCTCACACGTCGATGCGGTCGCTGTGGACAACGTCTGCAGACCTGACGATCAGGTCGCGTCGAGGTCCCACGTCGTTGCCCATCAGCAGGTCGAACATGTGGGCGGCGGCCTCTGCGTCCCGGGCGGTCACCCGTCTCAGCGTGCGACGTCGCGGATCCATCGTGGTCTCGGCCAGTTGGTCGGCGTCCATCTCGCCCAGGCCCTTGTAGCGCTGGACCGGCTCCTTCCAAGTCATGCCCTTGCGTCGGTACAGGGCCAGGGTGCGGCTGAGCTCGGGGTCGGAGTAGGTGTACTGGTACCGCGGCTGTCCCTTCGGGGGCTGCGCCAGCTCGATGCGGTGCAGCGGCGCCACCGCGCAGAAGACCCGACCGTCGTCGATCAGCGGGCGCAGGTAGCGGAAGAACAGCGTGAGCAGCAAGCACCGGATGTGGGCGCCGTCGGAGTCTGCGTCGGCCATCAGGATGACCTTCTTGTAGCGCACGGCTTCCAGGTCGAGCCGATGCCCAGCCGCACCGCCGACCACCTGGGTGATCGAGGCGCACTCGGCGTTGTGCAACATATCCGAGACCGACGCCCGTTGGACGTTGAGGATCTTGCCGCGGATCGGCAGCAGGGCCTGGAACTCTGCATCCCGCGCGCTCTTGGCTGTGCCCAGTGCGGAGTCACCCTCGACGATGAAGAGCTCGCTGCGGTCGTGTCCGACCCGGCGGCAGTCGGCCAGCTTGGCCGGCAACGTGATTGACTCCAAGGCGTTGGCCTTGCGCTGGTTGTCGCGCTGCGCCCGGGCCGCGAGCCGTGCCCGCGCCGCGAGCGCCACCTTCTCCTGCACCGCCCTGGATCGCGCCTTGTCGCCACGCTTGCTCGATGTGAGCACCGCGCCGAGCTGCTCGGTCACCACCGCGGCGAC
>Ga0136630_1000192_pt1 | contig 20973 bp, 18 predicted proteins | sample AntDrymUQ5682106_2_FD_105496 | JGI IMG/M metagenome (GOLD analysis project Ga0136630, IMG submission 105496) | Polar desert sand microbial communities from Dry Valleys, Antarctica - metaG UQ568 (21.06) | ecosystem: Environmental > Terrestrial > Soil > Desert | place: Antarctica: Dry Valley...
GTTACCATTCGGAACGGTCGTACGGGGTATTCGGCCGGTTCCGCAAGGTTGAGCGAGGGCGGATGACCGCCGGAGGAGACGTCGATCGGTGACCGAAACCGGAGTGGCAGGGAGGCGACGGCGTGGCCGCGAGCGTGGCGCAGGTGCCGACCGGTCGCGGCTGCCCGACCAGCGCCCGTTCGCCCAGTCGCGGATGCGCTACCAACCGACCGAGGTCGTGTCGGCCGACGAGCTGGAGTCGATCCACCAGGCGTCGCTGCGCATCCTGGCCGAGATCGGGATGAACTTCCTCGACCAGGAGGCCCGTGAGCTCCTCGCGGCCGCTGGTGCCGACGTCGAGCCCGGCGCCGAACGGGTGCGGTTCGACCCGGCGATGATCACCGAGCGCATCTGCACCTGCCCGTCGGAGTTCCTGTTGCACTCCTGGAACCCGGCTCACACGCTCACCATCGGCGGAGATCATCTCGCCTTCGGCTCGGTGGGCAGCCCGCCGAACATCGTCGGGCTCGACGGCGTGCGCCGGCCGGGTGACCGCGAGGCGTTCCGCGACCTGCTCAAGCTGTGCCAGACGTTCAACTGCGTCCACTTCATCGGCGGGTACCCGGTGGAGCCGATCGATCTGCACTGGTCTGTGCGCCACCTCGAAGCGGCCCTCGACGTGCTGACGTTCACCGACAAGGTGCCGCACAGCTACAGCCTCGGCCGCCAGCGCAATCGCGACGTGCTGGAGATGACCCGCATCGCCCGCCAGGTCGATGAGGAAACACTTCAGCGGGAGCCGTCCGTGTTCACGGTCGTCAACTCGTCGTCACCGCTGCGCCTCGACGCTCCGATGCTGCAGGGGATCATCGAGTTCTCCTCGCGAAACCAGGTCGTCGTGATGACCCCGTTCACGCTCTCGGGCGCCATGGCTCCCGTCACGCTCGCAGGGGCCGTCGCCCAACAGAACGCAGAGGCGCTCGCCGGCATGGCGTTCACCCAGGTCGTCCGACCCGGCGCCCCCGTGATCTACGGCGGGTTCACCTCGAACGTCGACATGCAGTCCGGCGCCCCGGCATTCGGCACACCCGAGTACGTGCGCACGGCAATGCTCGGGGGTCAGCTCGCCCGCCGGTACGCCGTGCCGTACCGCTCGTCCAATGTGTCGGCGGCTAATGCTCTCGACGCCCAGGCCGCCTACGAGAGCGTGTTCTCGTTGTGGGGGGCGATCATGGGGGGCGTCAACTTCCTCATGCATGGCGCCGGCTGGATGGAGGGAGGCCTGCACGCATCGGCCGCCAAGCTCGTGCTCGACGCCGACCTGCTCGGGATGGTCGAGGCGTTCCTCGACCCGATCGTGGTGGACGAGGACACGCTCGCCGTCGATGCCATACGGGAGGTCGGCCCCGGAGGTCACTTCTTCGGCGTAGCCCACACCCAGGCCCGCTTCCGGACGGCGTTCCACCGTCCGATGATCTCCGACTGGCGCAACTACGAGACATGGGCCGAGGCCGGACGGCCGGAGTCGGCGGCCAGGGCTGCGCAGCTTGCAGGCGCCTTCCTCGACGCCTACGAGCCACCGGCCATGGAGGCAGCCGTGCGCGAAGAGCTCGACACGTTCGTCGCCCGCCGCGTCGCCGACGGCGGCGTGCCGACGGACTTCTAGGACGGCGTAGGAACGGCGTCGGTAGGGCGTGGGACGGCTGCCCGATGTCGAGCGGCGTCAGTCGCTGCTCAACGGCGTCGTCATCCACCTCGCAGAACACGGTCTGGCCGACGTCTCGCTGCGCCCGATGGCGCGGGCTCTCGACATCAGCCTCACCGGCCTCGTGCACCATTTCGGTACGAAGGACCAGCTCGTCATCGCCGCCCTGCGATGTGCTGCCGAGATGCAGGAGGCCGTGCAGGCACGGTGGCTCGCCCGCAGCCCTGGCATGTCGCAGGCCGACCTGCTGCGGCGATGGTGGCGGTGGATCAACACGTCCTCAACCAATCTGTCGCTCGTGCGGTTGGGCATCGAGGCCGCTGCACTCGATGCGACGGCGAGCGGGCTGCCGGGCTCGGTGCGCGCAGACCAGATCGGGCTCTGGCGGGCCAACATCGAGCAGCGCCTCGTCGAAGAAGGCGTGCCGACGGAGTACGCGGTGGTCGAGGCGAGTCTCGTCAAGGCCATGTTCACCGGGCTCGTCGTCGACCTCCTCGCAACCGGTGACCGGCGCCGGCTCACGCGCGCCCTCGAGGTCGGCCTGGCACGGATCGAGCAGGTCGTGTGGGCGAGCGCCGGTCTGTCCGAGCCGGCGATCCCGGCGAGCACGCGCCACCGCGACCGTTGACGACGGGGCCAGTGGGTCACACGTCCTTCAGCAGCCGCAGCGCATCGAACACGGCGGCATGGATGTTGCGGCTCGACACAGCGTCGCCGATGCGGAACAGCCGGAACTGGCCACCTGGATTCCTCGTCAGTTGCTGCGGACGGCCCTCGAGCAGTGCCGCGTAGTCGACAGCGCCGAGATTGGACGACGCCTGCTTGAGCTCGAAGTACAGCTCGGCGGTCGCCGCAGTGCCGTGGTCGGCGATGACCCAATCGACGTGGCGGACGCTGCGGTGGTCGCTGTGATCGCTGCCGATCTCAACACACAGCCGACCGCCCTCTGGACGTACGGAGTGCACGCGCTGGTTGAGCGTGACGCGTGTGTCGGTCTCGTTGAACGCCCTGGCGTACGGCACGTGATTCATCCCGCCGACGTCGACACCGAGCATCCGCTCGGGGGTGACGATCTCCAGGCGCGCCCCCGAACGGGCGATCATCTCAGCTGCTGACATCGCCGAATGGGTGCCGTTGTCGTCGTAGAACAGCACATCCCCGCTCGGCGTGGCATCGCCGCCGAGCACGTCCCAGCTCGTCACCAGCCGGTCGGCTCCCTCTTGGAGCTCGGGCAGCTGCGGCAACCCGCCGGTGGCGACGATCACCACGTCGGGTTCGAGCACCGTCACGTCAGCCGCCTCGGCGTACGTGTCGTAGCGCACGTCGACGTCGAGGCGCTCGAGCTCGCTCTCGCGCCACTCCACGATGCCGAGCAGGTCGCGGCGCCGCGGGTTGCGCGCTGCGAGCCGGATCTGCCCACCCGCCCAGGGCATGACCTCCAGCAAGGTCACCGCATGGCCGCGCTCCCCTGCTACTCGCGCCGCCTCCAGCCCGGCGGGCCCTGCGCCGACGACGACGACTCGCCTGACGGCGCTGGCACGTTCGATGTCGTGCGGCATGGTCTGCTCACGGCTCGTCGCCGCGTTGTGGATGCACAGCGCCTCTCCAGCCTCGTAGATCCGGTCGAGGCAGTAGGTGGCGCCGACGCAAGGACGGATCTCTGTTTCGCGACCCTCGACGATCTTGCGCACGATGTGCGGATCGGCGAGGTGGGCGCGGGTCATGCCGACGAGATCGACCTTGCCCTCGCGGATCGCGTGGCGGGCGGTCGCCACGTCGTCGACCTTCGAGGCGTGCAGGACAGGCAGCCCGACAGCCTCTCTGACGCGGCCGGCGAAGTCGAGGTGCGGCGCCGATGGCATGCCGTGGATCGGGATGACCTCGGTCAGCGATGGCTCGTCGGCGATGTAGCCGCGGATCACGTTGACGAAGTCGACGAGCCCGTCGGCCTCGAGACGCGAGAGGATGTCGAGCCCGGTCGGGGCGTCGATGCCTCCCGGCAGGCGCTCGTCGACGGCCATCCGGATGCCGACGACGAAACCGGGCCCGACGCGCTGGCGGATCCCGGAGAGCACGCGCCAGCCGAAGCGCAGCCGATTCTCGAGCGACCCGCCGTACTCGTCGCTCCGGCGGTTCGTGAGCGGCGACCAGAACTGGTCGAACAGGTGGCCGTACGACTCGATCTCGATGCCGTCCATCCCGCCCGACTGCATGCGTTCGGCGGCGTCGGCGTACTTGCCGACGATGCGGTCGATGTCCCAGTCCTCAGCCTGTTTGGGGATCGCCCGGTGGGCAGGTTCGCGCAGCGGCGACGGGGCGAGAACGGGCAGCCAGTCGTCCTGGCCCCAGCCGGTCCGCCGACCGAGATGGGTGAGCTGGATCATGCATGCGGCGCCGTGCTCGTGCACGTCGTCGGTCATACGCCGGATCCACGGCACGATGGCGTCGTCGTAGGCGTGCAGGTTGCCGAACGCCGGCGGGCTGTCCTCGGCGACGACCGCCGAGCCGGCCGTCATCGTCATCCCGATCCCGCCCTTCGCCTTCTCGACGTGGTACAGCCGGTAGCGGTCCTTCGGCATCCCATCCTCGGAGTACGCCGGCTCATGCGATGACGAGAACACGCGGTTGCGCAGGCGCACGTGGCGCAGGTCAAACGGCTGGAGGAGCGGATCGTCTGAGAGCGCAGCCACAACCGCCAGTCTCCACGCTCTGCACTCCCTCATACGAGTTCGATCAGGGACTCGATTCGGGGTTGACATATTCCTATATCGACATACGATGGACTCGTGGCTCGCACAGCGACGACGACCGATGCGTTCAACGCCGTCGCCGAAGCGAGTCGACGCCATCTCCTCGACGTTTTGGGCACCGAGGAGGCAACGGTCGGCGAGCTCGTCGACCGGCTCGGCCTCAGCCAGCCGCAGGTGTCCAAGCACCTCGGCGTGTTGCGGGCGGTCGGCCTCGTGCTCGTCCGCGTGGACGGTCGGCATCGCTGGTACCGGGTCAACGGACCGGCGCTCAAGCCCATCCACGACTGGGTGCGCACGTTCGAACGCACCTGGAACGTCCGTCTCAACCGGCTCGACGACCTGCTCGTCGAGCTCCAATCACAGGAGGAAGCGCCATGAACAGCAACAACACCGTCAGCGACCGTCACGGCTCCGCCGTCATCACCCTGCCATCGGACACCGAGATCCTCATCACCCGTGTCTTCGACGCACCTGCCGATCTGATCTTCAAGGCGTGGACGACGCCAGAGCTCGTCAAGCGCTGGTGGGGCTTCGACACGTCGGAGTGGCTGGTCTGCGACATCGACTTGCGCGAGGGCGGTCAGTGGCGCTACGTCATCCGAGACGACGAGATGGAGGTCGGCTTCCACGGCGAGTACCGGGAGATCGCCGGTCCGCACCGACTGGTGTCGACCGAGGTGTACGAGGGCTTCCCCGACCCCGACGGCGCGGCGCATCGCGACGCTCGTCTCGCCTCAGGCATGGAGAGCGGCATGCAGGTCTCCTACGACCGTCTCGAGCACCTCGTCCGCCAGGCTGCGTAGATCGATGGTGACATGTGGGTCTGAGCGCCTGATTGGCTCAGACCCACATGTCGGGCATCTCTGACTTGCGTCTGGCCACGAAGTCGCGCAGTGCCTCGTCGACGGCTTCGTCGATCGGCGGCGGCTCGTAGGCGGCGAGCAGCTCTGTGCACTTGTCGGCCGCGCGTTCCTCGACGCGACGCTCACCACCGTCACGCCACTGTTCGAAGCTCGAGCTGTCGGCCGTCCAGCTGTCCCAGAACGCGTGCTCGTAGTGACGCAGCGTGTGCTGCGAACCGAAGAAGTGCTTTCCGGGGCCGACCTCGTGGAAGGCGTCGATGGCGAACTGGTCGTCGGACAGGTCGAGCCCGCTCAGGTAGGTGTGCAGCGCTCCGCAATGGTCGGCGTCGACGATGAACTTCTCGTAGCCCATCACCAGCCCGCCCTCCAGCCAACCGGCGGAGTGGAGGATGAAGTTGGCACCGCACAGGATCGCCGCCTGCATCGAGATCGCAGATTCGAGCATCGCCTGCCCGTCGAGCACCTTCGACGTCGTGAAAGATCCCGAGCACCGCAGCGGCAGGCCGGCGCGGCGGGCGAGCTGGCCGACGGCGAGCGATCCGATCGCCGGCTCGGGCGTACCGAACGTGGGAGCGCCCGAGCGCAGCGCCATCGACGACAGGAAGTTCCCGTAGATCACGGGCGAACCGGGGCGAGTGAGCTGGCCCATGGCGACGCCGACCATCGTCTCGGCGTGCGCCTGGGCGATGTCGCCGGCGAGCGTGACCGGCCCCATGGCGCCGCCGAGGATGAACGGCACGACGACGGGCGCCTGGTTGGCCGACGCGTAGGCCCGGATGGCGCCGGTCATGGCCCCGTCCCAGACGAGCGGCGAGTTGACGTTGACGTTGCCGAGGATCACGCAGTTCGAATCTACGAAGCCAGCGCCGAAGGCGACGCGGGCCATCTCGACGGAATCCTCTGCACGGTTCGGCTGGGTGACCGACCCCATGAACGGCTTGTCGCTGTAGCGCAGGTGGGCGTAGACCATGTCCAGGTGACGTTTGTTGACTGGCACGTCGACCGGTTCGCACACCGTCCCGCCGGAGTGGTGCAGCCACGGGATCGACCAAGCGAGCTTGACGAAGTTCTCGAAGTCGACGATCGACCCGTAGCGCCGTCCCCCTGCGAGGTCGCGCACGAACGGCGAGCCGTAAGCCGGGGCGAACACGACGGCGTCGCCTCCGATCTCCACCGAGCGGGCCGGGTTGCGGGCGACCTGGGTGAACGTGCGCGGTGCGGTGGCGCACAACGCACTTACGTGGCCAGGGTCGAAACGCACGCGCTGGCCGTCGACTGAGGCGCCGGCATCTGCGAACAGTTTCACTGCGACGTCGTCGTGGATCTCGATACCGATCTCGGCCAGCAACTGATCGGCCTTTGACTCGATCAGCGCCAGTCCCTCCTCCCCCACGAGCTCGTAGGTCGGGATCTGGCGGCGGATGAACGCAGGAGCGACGGGAGTGGCGCCGGCTCCCGTGCGGGCCTCGATCCTCGCCCGCCGGCCGCCCGCCCTGGCCGTCATGTGAGATCGATACCGCCGATGCGAGCGAGCGGCCACAAACGGCCTGCGTGGCCGGGGAACGCCATCATCCGGCGGCGACCTGGGTGCGTCCCAGCTCTTCGACAGGGAGATGACAGCGGATGCGGTGGCCGGGCTCGATCTCGACGACCGGCGGTTCGATCACGTCACAGGTGCCCTCCATGAACCGGTGGCATCGGGTGTGGAACACACACCCCGACGGTGGATTGGCCGGGCTCGGGATCTCACCCGACAGCCGGATGCGCCGCGACGGCTCGCCGTCGACGCTCGGCACGGCCGACAGCAGCGCCTCGGTGTAGGGGTGGTGAGGCCCGTCGAAGATCTGGTCGGTCGTCCCCTCCTCCTGCAGACGCCCGAGGTACATCACGACGATGCGGTCGGCGAGGTAGCGCACGACGCCGAGGTCGTGGCTGATGAACAGGTAGCTCGTGGACTCCTTCGCCTGCAAGTCGGAGAGCAGGTTCAAGATCGCCGCCTGTACCGACACGTCGAGGGCGCTCGTCGGCTCGTCGCAGATGACGATGCGCGGGTCGCCGGCGAACGCCCTGGCGATGGCGACGCGTTGCTTCAGTCCGCCCGACAACTGCCGTGGACGCATGTCGAGATGTCGCGGTGTGAGCCGCAGTGCCTCGGCCAGCTTCTCGATCCGCGTGTCGGCCTCGTCCCCCTTGACGCCGGTGAGCTTGTTGATCGTGCGCTTGAGTATTCGGCGCACCGTCCACGTGCGGTTGAGCGCGCTGTCGGGGTTCTGGAAGACCATCTGCATGGCCCGCATGTCCTCGGTCGGCCGGTTCGACGACTTGCCCTCGAGCAGGTGGCCGTCGAGCTCGATCTCACTACCAGCGTCGGGTTCGTGGATGCCGAGCATCGCCTTTGCCAGCGTGCTCTTGCCCGATCCCGACTCGCCGACGAGTCCGAGCGTCTCACCACCACCGAGGTCGAGCTGGATCCCGACGAGAGCCGGGACATCGTGGCCGCGCTGGTGGAACGTCTTGGAGACGTCCTGCATCTTGATCACGACCTTGCCGCCGAGGACGTTGTCGTTGTCGTCGCTCGCTGGTTCGGGCATCTGCGACAACCGGTCGATGTGGTGGCAGCGGGAGAAGTGGGCGGCCTCTGACCGTGCCTCGGTGTGCCCGACGTCGACGTGGACGACAGGCGGGACCTCCGTGCGGCACAGATCGTCGGCGAGCGCGCAGCGGTCGACGTACACGCAGGTCGGAAGCTTCGTGCCGATCTGGGGCAACGTGCCCGGGATGGTGAACAGCGCACGCTCGCTCTTGCGCACGCCATGGCGGGGCAGGCATTGCAGCAGCCCAAGCGTGTACGGATGCTTCGGCGCCTCGAACACCTCAACGGCGTCGCCCTCCTCGACGATCTTGCCGGCGTACATCACCCCGACCCGGTCGCACATCGAGCGGATCACTCCGAGGTTGTGGGCGATCAGCAAGATGGCAGCACTCGTGTCCTGGAGCAACATCCGCACGAGGTCGAGCACCTCCGCCTCGACGGTGGCATCGAGGCCCGTCGTGGGCTCGTCGAGCACGAGCAGCTGCGGATCGCAGGCCAGAGCCATGGCGATCACCACCCTCTGCTGCATGCCGCCGGACAGCTGGTGCGGGTAGCGCTGCATCACTCGATCGGGATCGGCGATGCGCACCCGCTGCAATGCCGACCGGGCACGCTCCGTCGCCTCCTTGCCGCCGACGCCGAGGATGGAGAACGCCTCGCTGACCTGGCGTCCGATCTTGACCGTCGGGTTCAGCGCCGAGCCAGGGTCCTGATACACCATCGACGCCTCACGGGAGCGGAAGCGGCGCAGTTGTTTGCTGGACATCTTCGTCACGTCATTGCCGCCGACGAGGATACGACCCCCCGTGATGACGGCGTTGGACGGCAGGTAGCGCAGCGCCGCGTACGCCGTGGTCGACTTGCCGCAACCCGACTCTCCGACCAGCCCGTACGCCTCACCCGGGCGGACGTGGAACGTCACGCCACGCAGCACCTCACGAGGGATGCCACGAACGTTGTAGGCGAGATCGAGGTCTTCGACGGCCAGAGCGTGATCCGTCCCCGTTGCCGTGCGTGGAGCCTCGGCCACGCTCATGCTGCGCTCGTTCATGCTGCGAGCACCGCCTCGATCGAATCGGCCACCAGGTTGGTGGCGACGACGACGCTGGCGATCGCCAACGCCGGGAACAACGTCGGCCACCATTGTCCGGCCGGGATCAGAAAGTAGGTATCACTGACGGCTAGGCCCCAGTCGGGCGATGGCGGCTGGATGCCCGAACCGAGGAACGAGAGGGTGGCGACCGTGAACACGGCGTACCCGAGGCGCACCGTGAACTCGACCAGGATCGTCGGTCTGATGTTCGGCAGGATCTCCCGGGTCATCACGAACAGACCGTTCTCGCCGCGCAGGCGAGCCGACGTCACGTAGTCGAGCTGCGCCTCGGAGAGCACGGCAGCGCGCACGGTGCGGGTGACGATGGGAGTGAACAGCACGGCCACCGTGCCGATCAAGACGATCCGCGACGAACCAAGGGTGGCCGTGATGAGCAATGCCATCAGGACGACCGGGATCGACAGCAGCACCTCGACGAGGCGGCTGAGGATCTCGTCGACCCAGCCGCGCAAGTAGCCCATGACGAGACCGAGCAGCGCACCGAGGGCGATGCTCAACGTGGCGGCGATGGGGGCAACGACGAGCACGTCACGCGCGCCTGCCATCACACGAGACAGGACGTCGTAACCGATCTGGTCGGTCCCCATCAGATGATCGGAACTGGGCCTCAAGCTGGATGTGTCGACGGGGGTCAGCGGGTCGTACGGCGTGATCCTGTCTCCGGCGACGGCACAGACGATCCAGAACGCCAGGATGATGACCCCGACGATGAATCCAGGCCGGCGCAGCAGCAGCCGCCGTCGCTCGCGAGCGGCCTGGCGCCGTTCGGCGCGCATGTCGAGCGGGACGAGTGTGCCGGGTCCTGCCTCACCGATCACGTCGCCACCGGCGGCACCGGCGGCTTCGACCTCGACGACGGCGGCAGCGCCCGAGGCGTCCGGCGGCGGCACGTTCATGCTCATGTCCCGCCTCCCGTGAGTTCGATCATGTATGCACCGCCTCCAGTCGGGCCCGTGGGTTCATCCAGGCGATGATCAGGTCGGCCAGTAGCGTGCAGATCATGTAGATGATCCCGACGAGGATCACACCCGCCGACAGCATCGGGAAGTCCTTGCTCGTCGCCGCGTTGTAGATCAACCGCCCAAGACCCGGGTAGTTGAAGATCAGCTCGAGACCGATCAGGCCGCTGAACAAATAGCCGATCTGGGTGCCGACGACCGACACCGTGGGCTGCAACGCGTTGCGCATCACGTGGCTGCGCATCACGCGACGGTTCGGGAGGCCCTTCATCACCGCGGTGCGCGTGTAGTCGGAGTCGAGGGCGTTGATCGTGCCGGCACGCGTCATCCTGGCGATGTAGCCGAAGTACACCACCACCAATGCCAACGCCGGCAACGTCAGGTGCTTCAGCTCGGTGATCAGGTTCGATCCGCGCGGCGCCAGCGCCAGCTCCTCGAACCAGCCGAGCTTGACCCCGATCAGGTACTGCAGCGTCACGCCCGAAACGAACTCGGGGATCGACGAGCTCGCCACGCCGAGCGTCACGATCGACCGGTCGGCGAACGTGTTGCGCCGGCGGGCGGCGAACATGCCGGCGAGTATCGCCACCGGAACCGTCAGCACCAGCCCGTAGGCGACGAGCTTGGCGGAGCGACCGAGCGCCGGCCAAAGCAGCTCGCTCACCGGCTGGCGCAGCTGGAACGACTCGCCGTAGTCGAATGTCGCCGCGCTGCGCACCAAACGCCCGTACTGGTCCAGCAGCGGGTCGTTGGTCCCGAGCCGTTCGTTGAACGCATCGACCTGCTCCTGGGGGGCGAACGGACCTGCGATCTGACGGCCCGGGTCGGCCGGGAAGACGTTGACGATCAGGAACACGATCGTCACGAGCAGGAACAGCGTGACGACCGACAGGACGAGGCGCCGGAGGACGTATCGGCCCATCAGACCTCCCCCGGAACCTCGCCGTGCCCGCTCGGACGCTCGAGCGTCAGACCCTCGACGCCTTCTCGAGGAACATCTGGCCGATCGCCGTCACCCGCACGTTCTGCAACTCGGTGGAGTGCCCCGACAGGAAGTTGTAGAAGAACGGCAGGCCGATCGGGGTGTCGTCGTTGAGGATCGTCTCCATCGACTTGGACGCCGCTCGCTGGGACTCGACGTCGACCGAGCTCTGGAACTCGGCGAAGGCGGCGTCGAGATCCTTGTTCGAGTACTGCGACGAGTTCCACACGCCGTTCGTCTTCAACGCCGCGTTGAGGTAGATGTCGGGCGTCGGACGGTCGCCGTAGTCGACGATGCCGAGCTCGGCCGCTCCTGAGCACGGAGGGTCGGCGGGCTCGGCCGGGCACCACTGGCTGCCGTAGAACGTCTCGGTGCTCTCCTGGGCGATCTCGATCTTCATGCCCGCCTCGGCGGCGCCGGCCACGATGAGCTGGGCGAGCTCCGGGATCTCCTGCAGTCGCACGATCTGCAGCGTGGCCCTCACTCCCTCGGCGCCGGCGTCGGTGAGCAACTGCTTCGCCATGTCGATGTCCTTGGTGCGCTGCGGCACCGAGTCGTCGAAGTACGGGAAGAACGGCGCGATCGGGTGGTCGTTACCGATGCTGGCCCTACCTCGGAACAGCGTCTCGACCATCTGCTCGCGGTCGAACGTGTAGGCCAGCGCCTGGCGCACCCGCTTGTCGGCAAACGTGCCCTTATCGGTGCGCATCCAGATCTGGCGGTGGGTCGCCGACTCGATCTCGAGCACCTTGAAGTCGGGGCTGTTCAACAGCGCGTCGCCGCCGATGACCGAGAACTGGACGAGAGCATCGACCGAGCCGCCCTGCATCGCCGTGAGCATCGTGCCGAGGTCGTCGAAGAACGAGAACTCCGTGCTGTCGAGCGGGGTCTTGCCACCCCACCAGTCGGGGTTGCGCACGAAGGTACACCCGGTGGCGGCGTCGAAGCGGTCGAGCTTCCACGGCCCGGTGCCGTTGGGCGCGCCGTCAAGCGTCATCCCGGTCTCGAAGTCGACCGGCGTGATGGCCGTCTGGGCGTTGAAACACGACACCAGCGCTGGGAAGTTGCCGTTCGGGTTGGCGAGGTTGAACACGGCGACGTTGGGGTCGGACGTGTCGACGGCGCCCGCCTCGATCACGCCGGCGAGGCCGGAGTTGGCCGCTTCGACGAGGCGATCCATGGTGGCGGCCACGTCGGCCGACGAGAAGTCCTTGCCGTCCTGCCACTTCACGCCCTTGCGGAGCTGGAACGTCCACACCGAGCCGTCCTCGTTGGCCTCCCATGACTCGGCCAGGCCGGGGGCGATCCTGCCGTCGTCGCCGAGCGTGGCGAGGAACTCGAAGCTCTGGGCGATGATCCCGTAGGCGCCGAGGTCCTGCATGGCGATCGGGTCGAGGGCGCCAGGGATCTGCGACCCGACGGTCATCATCCCACCCTTCTGGCCCGACGCCGTGCCGGACGACGCAGTCGTCCCGGGCGCAGCCGTGCCGGGAGCACCCGTGCCCGGCGCACCCGACGTGCCGGGAGCGTTGCTGCCGGCGGTGCCGCCGCCGCTGCCCTCGTCGTCGCCGCACGCCGCGATCACGGCGCCGATGAACGGCATCGACAGGCCGATGACCGCACCCCTGCGCACGAAGCTGCGGCGGCTGATCTTGCCCTGAGCGTACGACTCCACGAGATCCAGGTGGACTGGGCCGACATTGTGACGGACCCGATCAAGACGCTTCCAATCCATGGGTTTCCTCCCCCGATGATGGTAGGCGCGGGTGACGCTGCGCCGCCCTCGCTGGGCGAACCATAATCTCGCTGAGCCCCGACGAGCAACAGTTGTTCCCGGTACAGTCGTACTGAGAAAGCGCACCAGGCGCCGCTCGGGCCGCCAAGAAGCGACGGCAGACCGCTAGTCCAAGCTGTCGATGAAGTCGATGATGAGCGCCGCCACGTCGTCGGGATGGGTGTTCGGCCCGAAGTGACGGGCGCCCTGCAGCTCGGCAAAGCGGCCGGCGGCGATCTCGCCGGCGATCACTCTGCTGCTGGCCCGGTGGTGATCGGCCCCGGCGCTCCCGGCCAGCGCCAGCACCGGCACGCAGATCCGCTGGGGCTCCCACGGGGCACCGGCGCGCAACGCCAGGAGCTCACCCACCAAAGCTGGGCCCTCGGCACGCCGGGCAGCCCGGGTGCTCGGCGGCAGCCGGACCCAGCGGTGCTTGCCGATGAGGCGCGTCATGAACCGTTCGGCCACATCGCTGACGTCACCCTGCGTGACTGCGGCGCCCGCTGTGGAGCCGGGCCACCACGAGCGCCACGACAGCGGCGCCTCGTACACGACGGCGCCGTGCACTTGCGGCGGTCCCAGCCGCTGGGCGGCGGCCAAGGCCACATCACCGCCATAGCTGTGGCCAACGAGCACCGCAGTTCGCCCGGCCAGCAGCTGCTGCAGGTCCGCGACCTGAGCATCCATGGTGAACGGTCCGTCGTGGGGCCGAGAGCGGCCGTAGCCACGGCGGTCGTAGCGCATCACCCGGTACCGATCGTCGAGCCGGCGCGATAGCTTCAACAATCCAGCCGAGCGGTCCATCGAACCGTGGATCAGAACCACCAGTGGACGCTCCGGATCGCCTACCTCTGTGCTCCATACCGGCATGCTCACAGCACACTCACAGCACCTTGACGATGCGCAGCACGTCCGTCGACCAGTCCCCCGGCCCACCAGGCGCGCCGGCCAGCACGACCACGAGGTCACCTGCCATCACGACGGAGCCGGTGGCGCGTTCGGTGGCGAACCACACCATCTCGTCGGTCGAGGAGTACGTGTCGACCCGCATGGGGGTAACGCCCCAACTCAACTGCAAGGCCCGCACCGTCGCCGGGTCGGGTGACAGCCCGACCAACTTCGCCTCCGGACGGAAGCGAGCCATGGCGATGGCCGTGCGCCCACTCCTGGTGCAGCACAGGATCGCCGCCGCATCGATGTCGCGGGCGGCCTGCCAGGCGGCGTGCGTCATCGCCGCTGCCGTGCGCCCTGGCACGTCGAGGTGCGCCAGGCGCTCAACAGACGCCAGCCGCTCTCCCCAACTGTGGTACGACGCCTCCGCCTCGGCTCTGGCGGCGATGCTGGCCATGGTGCGCACGACGAGGACCGGGTCGTGCCCGATAGCCGTCTCGGCCGACAGCATCAGCGCATCTGTGCCGTCGAAGACGGCATTGGCGATGTCGCTCACCTCGGCTCGGGTCGGCGACGATGCGTTGACCATCGTCTCCAGCATCTGAGTTGCCGTGATCACCGGGACGCCGTGCTCGACGCAGTGACGGATGATCCGCTTTTGCATGTGCGGGACGTCCTCCAGCGGGCAGTCGATGCCGAGGTCGCCGCGAGCGACCATCACGGCATCGGCAGCTTTGGCGATGTCGGCCAGATTCTCCACGGCTGCTCGTGTCTCGACTTTCGCCACCAGCCGAGCCCGCGCGCCGACGACGTCACGGATCTTGGAGACATCGTCTGCGTGACGCACGAACGAGACTGCGATGAAGTCGACGCCCGCATTCGCCACGGCGTCGGCCAGCACGCAGTCCTCGGGCGTCGGCGAGATGAGCGCCTCGCACACGAGGTGCACACCGGGACTCCCCTGCATTCGCGCCCCGTTGCGGACCACTGCCGTGACAGCGTGGTCGTCGACGTCGAGCACCTCGAGCACGACCGCGCCGTCGCCGATGATGACCCGCTCTCCGGTACCCACGTCGGTGAGGAGCGCCGGGTAGTCGACGTTGATCTCCTCGTGATCCGAGTCACCCGTGCCAGGGACCAGCCGCACGAGGTCATCGGTGGCGAGGATCGTGCCCTGGGGCGGGAACGAGCCTGCCCGGATCTTTGGCCCCGGTAGGTCGGCCAGCACCGCCACCGGTTTGCCCACCTCGTCGGCCACCCGGCGCACGGTGGCCAGCCGCCCGAGGTGTTGGTCGAGCGGACCGTGGCTGAGGTTGATGCGCGCGACGTCAACACCGGCGATGATCAGCTGACGCACGGTGTCTGGCGTCTCACTGGCTGGCCCGAGGGTGGCCACGATCTTTGTACGACGGCGCATGGGTGCTTATCTAGTCGGTCGATGGACACCTCGCCCGCCGACGGTCATCTGCTCGGCGATCTCGTCGCCTACCTCGATGCCTCGCCGTCACCGTGGCACGCCGTCGCCACGGCGGCGCGAATGCTCGACGACGCCGGCTGGGAGGCGGTCGCAGAGCAGGATCGCTGGGACGACCTGACCGATCGCGGCTACGTGATGCGTGGCGGCGCCCTCGTCGCTTGGCGGCTTCCCGACCGGTTGGCGTCGTCGTTCCGGCTCGTCGGTGCGCACACCGATTCCCCTGGCCTGCGCGTCACGCCACGACCTGACTCCAGGCTGGCCGGGTTCGATCAGCTCGGCGTCGAGATCTACGGCGGCGTGCTACTCAACAGCTGGTTGGACCGCGATCTCGCGGTGGCGGGTTGCCTCGTGCTTGGCGACGGCTCGGAGCACCTCGTGCGCGTCGACGAACCGGTCGCCCGCGTGCCCCAGCTCGCCATCCACCTCGATCGCGACGTGAACGAGCGCGGGCTGGTGCTCGACCGCCATGCCCATGTCCGCCCGGTGTGGGGCACAGGAATAGGCCGGCACGATGATTTCGCCTCGTGGGTGGGTGAGCAGGCTGGCACGGGCACGCCGCAGTGGTGGGAGCTGTGCCTCTACGACACGCAGGGCGCGACGGTGCTCGGCGCCGACCGCTCGTTGCTGGCGAGCGGCCGGATCGACAACCAGGTGTCGTGCTGGGCCGCCGTGTCGGCGCTGCTCACCGCTGGTTCGAGCGACGGGCATGCGTCCCTCGTGGCACTGTTCGATCATGAGGAGGTCGGTTCCGGCTCCACGACGGGAGCTGCGGGTTCGCTGCTGGAAACGGTGCTCGACCGTCTGGTGCGGGCCGCCGGCGGCGACGTGGACGACCGAGCCAGGATCGCCGCCGCCTCGTCGTGCATCTCGGCCGATGGTGCCCACGCCGTGCATCCCAACTACCTCGAGCGTCACGACCAGGCCCACGGGCCGATCGTCAACGGCGGACCCGTGATCAAGGTCAACGCCAACCAGCGGTACGCCACGTCGGCGGCGACCGCTGCCCGGTTCCAACGGGCCTGCGAGACGGCGGGATGCGAGGCCCAGGTGTTCGTGTCGCGCAACAACATGCCCTGCGGTTCGACGATCGGACCGTTGACGGCCACCCGTCTCGGGATCGACACCGCCGACGTCGGCGTCGCCCAACTCTCGATGCACTCTGCGCGCGAGCTGTGCGGTGCCCTCGACCCGCCGCGCCTGCGCGACGCGCTGGTGGCCTACCTCTCGGACGGCTGATCCGGGTGCAGCTACTCTCGGCGGTTCGGTGTGCCCGCCCTCGTCTGCGCCTCGTCGAACAGCTGCTGGAGCACGACGTGCAGCCGGGCCGTCGTCTCGCGGATGTCGCTGCGGGCGATTCTCCCTGTGTGGCCTCCTGGCACGACGAGCGGACGCCCGATGACCACGTGCACGCGACGTGGGTAGAGAAACTTCGACCCGACGGGCATCACCCGTTCGGTGCCGCCGATGCCAACCGGCACGATCGGCACGCCGGCCCTCGCAGCGACGTAGGCGGCGCCGTCTTTCAGTGGATGCACGTCAGGGCCCGACTTCCGCTCGCCCTCTGGGAACATCACGAGTGCTTCACCGCCCTCGAGCACTTCGATGCACCGGCGCAACGCCTCGCGGTCGGCGGTGCCACGGGTGACGGGGAAGCCGCCGAACGCCGACAGCAGCCATCCGATCGGGCGCCGCCTCCACAGCGTGTGCTTGCCCATGAAGCGCAGCCGCCGCTTCGTGAGCGCCGCCGTCACTGGCGTGTCGTAGTTCGATCGATGGATCGGAGCAATGACGTACGGTCCAGTCGGCAGGTTCTCGAACCCGTCGATCCGCATCCGCGTGTAAAGCCGCACGAACGCAGCGATGATGGACCGGGCGAACGTGTAGAGGACGCGGCTGGCGAGACCGCGACCGGCCATGCTCGTGTGACCAGCGGTTGATACCGAGAGCTCCTTCATCGCAACATTTCCATGATCTGCTCCACGATGTCGGCGACGGCGCGGCCGCTGGTGTCGATCGTGTGCGATCCGTCAGCCTCGCGTAGCGGACTGTCGGATCGGGTGGAATCCAGACGGTCGCGCTCGACGATGGCCGACTCGACATCGTCCACGTCACCGCCGATCTCCCCCACCCTGCGCTCGGCGCGCACGCGTGGCGTCGCCGTCACGTAGATCTTGAGGCGAGCGTCGGGGAATACGACCGTGCCGATGTCGCGGCCCTCGATCACCCCGCCGCCTCGCTCGACGCCCCACTGGCGCTGGCGAGCGACGAGATCGGCGCGCACGGCGCTGTTGGCCGCCACCGCACTCACGCGCTCGGTGACATCCCGTCCGCGAATTGCGGCCGTGGCGTCCACGCCATCGACCGTCACCGACCCGGGTTCGACCGTCATCTCCACGTGCGGCGACAGCGCCGCCACGGCGTCGATGTCGTAGACGGAGACGTCCTTCGCCAGCGCGGCGAACGTGATCGCCCGGTACATCGCCCCCGTGTCGAGATATTCGAGGCCTAAGCGATCCGCAAGCGCCCTCGCTACGGTGCTCTTTCCGGCGCCGGCCGGACCATCGATGGCGATGACGAACAGGTCCTCGCCCACGCTGACAGTCGTGTTCACCACGACGTACCGAGCGGACGTCCCTCGTCATAGCCGGCGTGGCTCTGTACCCCGACGACGGCGCGCTCGTGGAGCTCGGCGATCGTCGATGCCCCGGCGTACGTACACGATGATCGCAGCCCGGCCACGATCTGATCGATGATGTCCTCCACACCGGGCCGCTCGGGGTCGAGGTACATGCGCGAGGCGCTGATGCCCTCCTCGAACAGCTCCTTCTTCGCCCGCACGACGTCGGCCTCGGTGCGGGTGCGGTTCTTGACCGCCCGGTTGGAGGCCATCCCGAAGCCTTCCTTGTACAAGCGCCCATCGAGATCGCGCAGCGTGTCCGCAGCCGACTCATAGGTGCCTGCGAGCCACGAGCCGAACATCACGTTTGCCGCCCCGCCGGCGAGTGCCAGCGCCACGTCGCGTGGGAAGCGCACGCCGCCATCGGCCCAGACGTGCTTCTCCAACCGTGCTGCCTCGTCGGCGCACTCGACGATCGCCGAGAACTGCGGGCGCCCGACGCCGGTCATCATGCGCGTCGTGCACATGGCACCGGGTCCGACTCCGACCTTGACGACGTCGGCGCCGGCCTCGATCAACTGGCGGGTTCCGGCGGACGTCACAACGTTGCCGGCCACGAGCGGCACATCGGGCACGGCGGACCGCACCGCCGCCACGGCGTCGAGCATTCGCTGCTGGTGCCCGTGGGCAGTGTCGAGCACGAGCACGTCGACATCCATGGCCGCAAGGGCCTTGGCCTTCGTCGCCGGGTCGCCGTTGATGCCAACGGCGACGGCGAGCATCAGGCGGCCCCTGTTGTCGACGGCTGGCGGATAGATCATCGAGCGCAGGGCGCCGGTTCGCGTCATCACACCGAGCACCCGGCCTTCGTCGTCCACCACCGGCACGGCGCCGCTGCGCGGGTCGGACAACTGCTCGAACACGGCGTCGGGCTCTCGCCCGGCGGCGATCGTCTGCACGTCGGTGTTCATCACGGCATGCAATTGCGTGAAGCGATCGAAGCCGGCGGCGTCGTCTTCCGTGAACACACCGAGCGGTCGCTCGTCGCCGTCCACGACGATGACGGCCTCGTGAGCCCGTTTGTGGATCAGCCCCAGAGCATCACCGATCGTGTCGTGTGGCGTGAGCGTGATTGGCGTCTCGTACACCGGGTGGCGGCCCTTCACGTAGCTCACCACCAACGACACGACATCGAGTGGGATGTCCTGGGGCAGCACGGTCAGCCCACCTCGGCGGGCCACGGTCTCGGCCATCCGACGACCGGCCACTGCGGTCATGTTCGACACCACGACCGGAATGTGGGTGCCGATGCCATCTGGCGTCGTCAGGTCGACATCGAGCCGGGAACCAACTTGGGACAGGCTTGGCACCATGAACACGTCGCTGTACGTCAGGTCGTGACCGGGATCGGAGTGGAGCATTCGCATCGTGAGCAGTCGCCTTTCAGCCGCCCCAGGCTACGGCGTCCCAGCCGGCCATACGCTCTCGGCATCGGCGAACGAACCGTGCCCATGGTCCCCGTGACCGTCGACGTCGACGTCGCCTGCGTAGCGCTGCGCAGCGCGGGCCTGGTCGCCTTGCCCACCGAGACCGTGTACGGGCTGGCCGCCGACGCCACCGACGCCGACACCATCGCCAGGGTCTTCGAGGTGAAGGGGCGACCGACCGACCACCCGCTCATCGTGCATCTCGGCGACGCCGCCTGGTTGCCCGACTGGGTGCTCGACATCCCTGATGCGGCAGCGCGCCTGGCCGATGCCTGCTGGCCTGGACCGCTGACGCTCGTGCTGCGGCGCAGCGATCGGGTGCTCGACGCCGTCACGGGAGGTCGCCACACGGTCGCCGTGCGTGTGCCGGCGCATCCCCTGGCCAGCGAGGTGCTGCTTCGGTTCGGCGGGCCGCTCGTGGCGCCTTCGGCAAATCGTTTCGGACACGTGAGCCCGACGACTCCCGCACATGTGCTTGCCGACCTGGGCGCACGGCTCGACCCAGAGCGTGATGTCGTGCTCGACGGTGGCGCGTGTGCTGTCGGCATGGAGAGCACGATCGTCGACTGCACCGGTCCGATCCCCCAGGTGTTGCGACCCGGCGCCATCTCGCCCGAAAAGGTCGCCGCCATCGTCGGCGCGGTGGCCCCGGCGTCTGGGCCTCGCCGCGCTCCCGGCATGCTGGTCAGCCACTACTCCCCGCGGTGCGCCATCGAACTGGTGGACTACCTCGGTGATGCCGACCGGCGAGCCGCCGAACTGACGCAGACGGGACGTCGGGCGCTCGTGCTCCACGACCCCGATCCCGTCGCATATGCCAGGACGCTGTACGACCGTCTGCGTGCCGCCGACGATGCTGGCATCGAGGTCGTTGTCGCCGTCCTGCCCCCAGCCGAGGGCCTGGGCCACGCCATCCGCGACCGGCTCTCCAGAGCCTCAGGCCGTGGGTAGGACGGGTTCCTCGTTCAACGCTGCGATCCACGCGTCGCGAACCGCCTCTACGTCGGGCGGGTTATGGCCGTCGAGGCCGGCGAGCAGCAGACCCACCGACGACGCACCGGCCTCGGGCAGCACCTCGAGGCGGCACCAGCACCGCAACGGGGCGTGCAGCACCGTGTCGAGCACGTACGGCGGGTCGTCATCGATGATCACGCCGATCTGCCCGCCCACCGCCATCAGCGCCTCGAAGGCCGCCGCTGGCAACGCCTCCACGACGAACGATGGCATGTCCTCGACGACTGGCGAGCCCGCTCGCGGCACCGGGGTATCGGTCGGCACGAATGGCGACGGATCCGCAGGCGCCGCCGGCGCGGGCGCTGGCGGCATCGTGGCGATGGCGAGGGCGTCGACCGTGGCTTGATTCAGCTCCTGCATCCGCCGCGCATCGCCGCCGTGATCGGGGTGCAGCGCCTTGGCCATGCGCCGCCGAGCCGCCCGGATGACGTCCGCTGGGGCATCGGCGGGCAGTCCCAGCACCGCAAACGGATCCCTTGGCGCGCTAACAGCCACGGGAGGCGACGGTAGTGTGCTTGTGAGTTCGCGTCAGGTCTTCTAGCCTGTCGCGAACCCAATGAGGAGGCACATCCGCCTCACAGGACGGGGAGGAACCAAGAGAATGCAGAGATCACGCGTACGGCGCGTGGGCTCGCTGCTGGTCGGGTTGACGTTGATCGCCGCTGCATGCGGCGATGACGACAGTCCGGCCACGACCGGCGGCGACACCACGGCTACCACACCGACCAGCGCAGGCGGCGACACCACACCGACGACCGCAGGCGGCGA
>Ga0136630_1000193_pt1 | contig 20957 bp, 20 predicted proteins | sample AntDrymUQ5682106_2_FD_105496 | JGI IMG/M metagenome (GOLD analysis project Ga0136630, IMG submission 105496) | Polar desert sand microbial communities from Dry Valleys, Antarctica - metaG UQ568 (21.06) | ecosystem: Environmental > Terrestrial > Soil > Desert | place: Antarctica: Dry Valley...
CCCCGTACTTGCTCCAGTCCAGAAAGAGATGGTCGGAGACCCAGATCGAGTCGAAGCCCGAGCTCTCAGCGAGGCGAGCAACGCGCATCAGCGAATCCCACGAAAAGGGCCTCCCGCCGTGCGAGGTGTCGTAATGAGGAAGAGCTAGACCAAAGCGCATCGGTCTTCAGCATAGAATCTCTGGCGTGAAGGTTTCAGACATCATGACCGCGGCCGCGGTCACAGAGGCACCCGCCGATACGATCTCGGAGGCGGCGGCCAACATGTGGCAGCAGCAAACAGGTTCGTTGCTGGTAATGGAGGGCGACAAGCTCGCCGGAATAGTGACCGAGCGAGACCTCTTGCGCTGCACGGCGGAGGGAGTCGATGCCAAGTCGACCGCGGTCTCGGAGGTCATGACGCCGGATCCCGTCACCATCGGCCCGGACACCGCGCTCAAGGAAGCTGCGGAGATCATGTTCCAGAAGTGGTTCCGTCACCTGCCGGTCGTGGCGCCGGACGGCACGGTGGTCGGCGTCATCTCGCAGCGAGACCTCCTCACGATCGTGGCCGAGGGCATGGACGAGCCGGAGACGCTGCAGACCCTTACGGGCCACAAGCTCGTGCGCGACCGCAGACTCGAGTTAATCGAGCACGGCGACCTCGACTGACCCAACGCCTGAGGGCGCGCAGGACGAAGTGGCGTAGCGCGCGCTCAGAGTTCGGCGGAGCCGTCGTCCTGTGGTGCTCGGGGATCGATCCCGCCCGCCTCGGCAAGCGACGACATGATCTCGGCCAGGCCGGGACGGTCGGTTTGCGCGGGCTCGAGGCACGCGTCGACCAGCGCGACGAACGGCTGCGGTAGTGCGCGCACCTCGCCGATCGAAGGCGCCCTGAGGGCGGCCTGCGGGTAGTCATCGGAGTCGCCGTCGGAGTCGTAGGTCGACTCCTCGGCCTCGTCGCTCTCCCCGTTCTCGTCTTCGTCGTCCTCGTCCTCGTCGTCGTCGTGATCGTCGAAGGGGACGGAACCGGTCAGGGTCTCGAAGAGTGTGACCCCGATACCCCACACGTCGGTCGCGGTCGTAACGTTCTCGCCGCGCGCCTGCTCGGGGGACAGGTAGTCGTACGTTCCCTGACCCGGCCGGCTCGGCCCTGGCGGGCCGGCGATCGAGAGGTCGATGACCTTCGCTCGTCCCTGCTCGCAGACCACGTTGTCGGGCTTGAGGTCGAGGTGAAGGACGCGGTTCAGGTGGAGATAGGACACCGCGGAGCAGATGTGGAGGCCGAGCCAGGCAGCGTCGGTAACGTCGAGGCCGTCGTCGACGTCGTCCAGCAAGCGCCCGAGGGTGCGCCCGGTCAACGTCTCCATAATGACGACCGGCGTCGCGGCATCGGTCGCCGTGGCGATCTCATAGGCGCGCACGATATTCGGATGCGTGAAACGACATAGCAGTTCGCCCTCGGCCACCAGCTTGCGACGAGCACTCTCTTCGTCGAGGCGGTCGGGAGTGATGGTCTTGGCTATGCAGCGACAGACCCGTTCGGTGCTCCAGACGTCGTAGACATCGAGACGTTTCCCGCGTCGGAGGTGAGCGATGACCTCGTAGCCGGGGGCCACCTCCGTGCCCGGGGCCAGGATGGGCCCCTGTTCGTCCTCGAGGATTGTTTCCTTCGCGCGCGCTCGCTCGGGGTGGGCCGGCTCGCGCTCGATCTTCACCCGCCGACGCCGTCCTTGACCCGTCCGTCCCTCGCAACCACAGAGTTTTCCTCAGCCTCCGTGGCGTCGGCATGCTGGTGCAGCTCATAGAGGCGGGCGTAGGCGCCGTGAAGGGCGAGCAGCTCGGCGTGGCCCCCGACCTCGACGATTCGGCCCTGGTCGAGCACCACGATCACATCGACATCGCGGACAGTAAGCAGGTTGTGGGACACGATGATGGTCGTGCGATCCTCCATGATCTTCTTGAGTGGATCGAGGATGCGTTGGGTCGACTCTGCATCGAGACCCACAGAGGGCTCATCCAGCACGACGATCGGCGCGGCGCGCAACAACAGACGCGCTATGGCGATGCGCTGACGCTGTCCACCGGACAGCGACCGTCCCCGTTGACCCACGACCGTGTCGTATCCGTCGCTCAACCCGACTATGAAGTCGTGGGCATCGGCGGCGCGCGCCGCCTCGACTACTTCCTCGGGAGTGGCGCCGTGACGGCCGTAGGCGATGTTCGACCGTACTGAGCCGTCGAAGATCAGGGTCTCCTGCCATAACACGCCGACCGAATCGCGCAGAGACTCGAGCGTCACGTCGCGTACGTCGCGCCCGTCGACCCGGACGACGCCGGACAGCGGGTCGCTGAACCGCAGCAACAGCTTGACGAGAGTCGACTTCCCGGCTCCGCTGGGGCCTACGAGGGCGACGGTCTGCCCCGGCTCAATGCTCACACTCAGACCTTCGAGGGCCGGACGAGGCGCACCCGCGTACTCGAAGGTCACATCGTCGAACTCGATTCGGCCGCTCGGTGACACGAGCTTGGTTGCTCCGGGTCGATCCTGGACGGCCGGCTTCTGGTCGAGAAGCTCGATCAGGCGTTCGGCCCCCGCAGACGCCGAGAACAACGAGTTGGACAGGGTGCCCAGAGAGCCGATGGGACTGTAGAGCTGCGTCAGGTAAGTCATGAACACCAGCAGGCTTCCAAGCGTCAGGCGGCCGTTGCTGAGAGCCCATACACCGGCGCCGATGACAATCATTCCTCCCGCTAGTTCGATGAGATCCACCAGAGGCGAGAACAGTCCCCGCAGCTTGGTCGAGGCGAGCGACGCGTCAGCGATCGCCCGGCCCTCTCTCTCGTAACGAGCGCGTTCGACGTCGCCGCGGTTATAGGCCTGTACGAGCGCGAGGTTCGCAAGACTCTCCTCGGCCACGGACGTCAGGGAGCCGCTGCGACGACGCTTCTCACGAGCGAGGTCCTTGATAACGCGTGCGAAGCGGCGCGCCGCGATCCAAAAGAGCGGGGCAACGGTGAGCGAGACGAGCGCCAGCAGTGGGTCGATGAAAAACAAGGCGCCGATGAAGAACACGATCTTGAGCACATCGGCGATACCGTTCTGGACACCGGCGAGTATGAACGTTTCGATCGCATTGACGTCACCAGAAAGACGCGCCAGCACGTCGCCGAGACGGCGACGGTTCAACTCGTCGGGGGACATCCCGAGAACGTGCCCGAATACCTTGGCGCGCAGGTTCAGCAGGAAGTTCTCGGCGACCCAGGCCGAAAGATAGTCATCGAAGAACCCCACGACTCCTCGAAGCAGGTTGAGCCCCACATACGCGCCCGCAAGCCAGATAAAGGGTTGGAAGTCGCGCGGCACCAAGACGTCGTCGACGAGAAACTTGAAGAGGTAGATCTCGACTGCTGCGAGCGCGGGCCCGACGGCGATGAACAACAGGCTGAGCAAGAAGTACTTGCGGTAAGGCTTGGCCTCGGGCCAAAAGCGCCGAAAAATGGCTCGCACCGAAACCACGGGAGCGAAATCCACTCCCTCGGCCCCATCCCGGCTCAGCGGGACCAGGCGCTGCAGCCAAGTCGGTTTTCTGTTCGCACTCATCATTCACCCGATCTCGTGGGATTACATCGTAAAAGAGTGGCCCCGCCTCTTGCCGGCGGGGCCACTCTTACATGCTTGCGGGTTGAATCCCGCTGTACAGCTAGTTCGTGGTACGGCGGTTGCGCCGGCGACAGCGACGACGCCTGCGACGCCTGCGGAAACGACGACAGCCGGAGCGGGAGCTCCTCGAACTGTCCCCAGCGCTTCTGCTCAGCGCAGGAGCGGTGGCGGTGAAGAAACCAGAGCGTGCCATGAGTCTCCTCCTTCTCTCTCATGCGCCCGACGGTCGGGCTGGCGCCGGTGGAACTCTCGGTTGTTCCCGGGGGTTCCTCTTGCGTTAGATACAACATGAGGTCCGGGCATGAGGTGTCTATGAGGAACGCATGAAGGGCCTCTCATAAAGGGCCCGATTCGATGAGAGTTCTCTCAGATCTTGTGCTTCTCGAGGAGGCGCCGGGCGATGACGGTCTTTTGGATCTCGCTCGTCCCCTCGCCGATCAGAAGGAAGGGGGCGTCGCGGTAGAGGCGTTCGATCGTGAACTCCTTGGAGTAGCCGTAACCGCCGTGCACTCGCAGCGCCTTGGTGCAGATCTCGTGGCACGCTTCCGAGGCGAACAGCTTGGCCATGGCCGCGTCGAGATCGCTGCGCTCGCCCGACGCCTTCTTCTCGGCGGCCGAGTAGAGCATGAGCTTGGCCGCCTCGAGCGTCGTCGCCATCTCGGCGAGGTGGATCTGCACGGCCTGGTGCTGGCTGATCGCCTTGCCGAAGGCCTTGCGCTCCTGGCTGTAACGGATTGCTTCCTCGAAAGCCCTGGTGGCGACGCCGACCGCGCGCGCCGCGACATTCACGCGCCCGACCTCGATGGCATCCAGCACCTGACGGAAACCCTGGCCCTCCTCGGATCCGAGCAGCGACGACTGCGGACAGCGCCAGTCGTTGAAGGTCATCTCGGTCGTCTCGACCCCTTTGTAGCCCATCTTCTCGATGTTCTTGCCGACGTCGAGCCCGGGGGCCGGCCGAGCGACGCCGCCCTCCTTCTCGACGATGAGCATACTCATGCCCTTGTGGGGCGGATCGACTTCGAGGTCGGTCTTGACGAGCGTCATGACGAGGCTCGAGCGCAGACCGTTGGTGAGCCACATCTTGGAGCCGTTGACGACGTAGTCGTCTCCGTCCGCCACTGCCTTGGTGCGGATCGCCTGCACGTCGCTGCCGGCCTCGGGCTCGCTCATCGCCAGTGCCGCGCGCCACTCGCCGGTCGCCATCTTCGGGAGGAACTTGGTCCTCTGCTCGTCCGTACCGAACTTGTTGATCAGGTAACAGCCCATGAAGTGTGTGTTCAGGACCCCGGACAGACTCATCCACCCGCGGGCCAGCTCGACGACGGCGAGAGCGTAGGTGATCAGCGATTCACCCACACCTCCGTACTCCTCGGGAACCGTGAGTCCGAAGAGCCCCAGTTCCTTCATCTGCTCGACGATGGCGTCGGGAAAGACGTCGTTGTGCTCCAGCTCGTCGGCGACCGGCACGACCTCCTTGTTCACGAACTCCCGCACGGTCTCGACGATCGCCTTCTGGGTGTCGCTTAGCTGGAGCACGATTAGGCCTCCCATTCCTTCTTGAAGTCGGCATAGGTCTTGTTCGGGCTCAAGCCGGCCGCGCGCCCTCGCTCGGCGAACTGCACCGCCATCTTGCGCGACGCCTCGTCGATCATCTCGGTCCCGAACATCACAGCGCCGCGACGGTCGACGTCGGTTGCCTCTTTGTAGGCCTCGAGGAGCGCCTCGGCCTTGTCGTACTCCTCCTGGGTCGGCGTAAAGACCTCGTTGAGCACGTCGACTTGGCCCGGGTGCAGAGCCCACTTGCCGTCGTAGCCGAGGGCTCTGGCCCTCTGGGCCATGTCCCGGAAGCCGTCGAGATCCTTGATGAGCAGGTACGGGCCGTCGATGACCTGAAGCTTGGCGTCGCGCGCCGCCACGAGAATGGTCTCGAGCACCCAGTGCCAGTGGTCACCGGGATAGCCGGGCATCGGGAGGCCCGCCGTCACTGTCGGAAGCCCCAGCGACGCGCTCATATCCGCCGGTCCAAAGATGAGCGTCTCGGCACGCTCCGACGCGTGGGCGATGTCGTGGATGTTCCTGAGTCCGGTTGCAGTCTCGATCTGGATCTCGAGACCTATGCGTTCGGCGAGGCCCGTGTTGGTCTCGATCATCCGCAGCATGTGGTCGACGAAGAGGACCTCGTGCGCGTATTGGACCTTGGGAATCATGATGCAGTCGATGAACCGTCCGGCCCCTTCGACGACGGTCTTGAGGTCATCCGCCGGCCACTGCGTGTCGATCGAGTTGATTCGTACGACTACGGTCTTGTCACCCCAGTCGTTGTTCTTCAGGGCGTCGATGATGTTGTGCCGCGCCTCCTCCTTGGCGAGCGGCGCGACGGAGTCCTCGAGGTCCATGAAGACTTCGTCGGCGGGGAGGCTCGGACCCTTGGCCAGCATCTTCGGGGAGCTTCCCGGCACGGACAGACACGACCTGCGAGCACGTGATACGGGCACTTCGGCGTCCTCCTTATGGGCGATGCGAGGTTGTTGCAGTTTGTACGAGTTACTCGACGTAGCCGAGGCCGCGCAGCTGATCCTCGATCTCTCCCTCTTCGTCAGAGGTTAGTCCCGTCTCGTCGCCCTGTTGTTGCGCGCTCGCGGATGCGGCCACCTCGAGCTTTACCCCCTCACCCACCAGCGTCTCCAGTACCGCGCCGTCGCGTGCAACCCCGCTGGGGACGCCGAGCGCGGCCAGCGACGTCGGCCCCAGATCCTGTAGGTATGCGGTCTCCTTTAGTGGCCCGGGCGTGACCTCGGGGCCCGTTGCGACGACGACGCCCTCGAGGCGATGATCGCCGGAGAGCCAGTCGGCGTCCTCGACCATGCCCTTCGCGTGCGTCAGCGAGTAGAAGGGGGCGGGAACCAGCAAGAGATCGGGGGCCGTATCGAAGTGCTCCCCGTGCATGACCTCTTCCTTGCGATAGATCTTGCCGATGGGATTCGTTCCGGTGGCGGAGTCGCGGAAACCGTCGAGCGCGTCGTAGAGCTCGTCGCGCACCTTCTCATAGTCGCTAGGGTCGACCGTGCCCTGAGGCTCGCGTCCCTTCAGATTGACCGACACGCCCTCGCCCGTCGACACGACACTCGTGTAGGCGCGCGTCTTGTCCCAGTCGACCGGTGAGGCGGGGATCTTGACCTTGCCGTGCAGCTTGAAGATGTCGTAGAGCCGCCGTCCGATGCGACGACCCGGCCCCCAACGAATCAGGTTGAAGGCGACGCTTCCGCGCCCGAACTCGAGGAACCCGAGGTGCTCGAGGATGCGATCCATCGTGCAGGTGCGAGTGCAGGGTTGATGGCCGTGGTCGCTCATGAAAACGACAAGATCCTCGTCCGTCGTGCGATCGAGCAGCGGTTTCAGGCCTGCATCGAGTTGCTGATAGATACCGCGCACCTTGGCCGCCACATGAGAGTCCTTCAGCGATTCGTACTTGGGGTGCTCGGGCGCGACGTACTCCATGAGGCAGTGCTGGATGCGGTCCGTCGACACGTAGACCAGCACCGCGAAGTCCCACTTGGTCGTATCGAGCAGGTACTCGAAGCTCTTCTGGCGCTTAGCGGTGATATCCGCGCACTCGTCGAGAAAAGCCTCTGGCCGGTTGCGATAAGTCGTCCAGCTCATTCCGTTCACCGGGAAGGGCGCGTTCTGGTCGAGCTCCTGTTGAAGCTCTGCCGGATGGGTGTACGAACGAGCCGCCGGCAGCACACCGCCGGCCACCATCTTGCCCTTGATGTCCCAGGTCGGGAAGGTCAGCGGAATGTTCGCAGCGATCGTCGTCTTTCCGGCGTCGGACATATCGTGCAGGATCGTGCGCGCCTTGATCGACCGCGACGTGATCGGAAGCCGCTTCGAGACCCCCGGCTTGTGCTCGAGGATGTCGAATACGGCATGACCCGCCGGATTCAATCCCGTCATGAACGTGGGCCACGCGCACCACGAATGAGAAGGAACTGTGGAGAGGCAGTCCCCGTAGGCGCCCCGCTCTATGAGCGCGGCGAGATTGGGCAGTTCGCCGCGGTCGAGCATGGGCTGAAGGACCTTCCAGTCGACTCCATCCCAACCGATGATCATTACGCGTCGAGGCACGCCCGGCAGGTTAGCAAACGGCCGGAGCGCCCCCGACCAGCCAGCCGAGCGCCCGGCAGTCTTCGATCAGAGCAGATCGGCGTGGTTGCGAGCTTGAGCGAGTTTGTATGCCCGCAACGCGAGCTGAAGCCGGATCTTGTCCTCAGGGTCCCTGAGCGACCAGCCCGTCAACTTTTCGATCTGTTTCAGCCTGTAGGTCACGGTGTGCGGGTGGGCGAAAAGTGCCTCTCCCGCCATCTTGACGCTGCCGTCTGCCGAAAAGTACGCGTCCACGGTCTTGATCAACTCACCCTTGCGGCGGTCGTCGTACGCGACGACCTCGCCTAGCATCTGGTCCACGAAGCGCTCGACGAGTGCCGGCTCGATTCTCAGGAAGTGATAGAGCAAGAGATCGTCGAAGCGGTAGATGGGCCCGTCCAGCCCCAAAGCCATTCCGATCTCCAGAGCCTCGCGCGCTTCGAGATATGCCTTGCGGATGCCTTCGAGACCCGGGCCCGGCCCACCCATGCCGAAATCCCACGGTCCATCAAGGTCCGAAACGAGCTTCTCGGGCATGGTGGCCAAGTCCACGGAAGGCCCCGAAGGAATAAGGGCAATGGTATGTTCCGCCTTCTGCAGCACAATCGGGTCGGTGCTTGCCAGTTCCGCGGCGCGGGTTGCCGCCGCCGCAACCTCCATTTCCCTCCCTTCGACGTTGGACGTACAGGTGCCGACGAGGGCGACGTAGCTCAGCGACAGGTCGTAGCCGAACGCATGGGCTTTCCTGAGGGTGTCGTCCGGTGACGCATCGGTCCCGTACAGGAGGTCGGCGAGGAACTCTCGCCGGGCCCCCTCTTGCTCTCGCACAATGGCGCGCTGCGCCCGCGCATAGGCGTCCGCTACGCGGGTGTTGATGTGGTCCGTATAGCGAAGCACCGCCTCCGCTATGTCGATCGTGGCATCGAGCGCGTCACCCTTGAAGGCCCGGCATTCCTCAGCGAGCACTTCCCAGCAGACGCGCGACACAATGCGGTAGGCGTGGAGGACATCTTCAAGCGGGATTCCCGCCTCCGCTCGACGTGCACCAACGCGCTCGATGGGCTCGAGGTCGGCTCTCCCAACATCCTTGCCTACACCCAAGACGTGGGCGAGGATCGCCACGTTTTCCCGCACCGCGCTGCGAACATCTTGCTCGAAGTCGCTCCCCAAGCGAGTGTAGGACTCGACGTCATCCCAGATGGCGACGCTCGATCCATCGACCACCTCGTCGAGGCGTTCGAGAAACTTCTCGACGATCTCGCGCGTCTCTGTGGTGTCCTTCATCGGAGCGCTACCGTGGCCTTCTGGAGCATTCTTCCGAGTGCGGCGCGCGCCTCGTCGGCAGTTTGGGGCGTGATGGCGTTCGGCTCCTCTAGGTCCTCGGTGGGGTCGAGAGCGGCGACGATCGCCGTCGAACCAGTCTCTTGAACTATGACATTGCAGGGAAGATGCACGGCTACCTGCATCCCCGCGCCCAACTCCGCTTGAGTGGTCGCCGGCGACCACGCGCCCATGAATAGGTACTGACGATCGGTTCCCGCCTCGGGCCCGAGCAAACCTCCAACGTGCATCTCGGTGAGAATAGAGAAGCCCTCACTCTTCAGAGCAAGTCGGGTCCGCACGATGGCCTCTTCGTAGCCCTCGGCCACTTGAACGCTGTAGCCGTAATCGGTCATCCCACATACGGTACCGCCTTTGAAACACCTAACGGGAGAAATACAAGCACATGCCGCTCGTAGCGATTCCCAACGTATCTACCGGCAACGCATCGACCCTGCGAGGGTTCGAAGACATCATCCGATCTGCGGGCGCGGTCGTGCTCGACACGCATTCCGACGCAGTACACGATCGAAGCGTCTTGACGGTGGGAGGAGGCGTCACCGCTCTGCAACGGGCGATGGTGGCCTTGGCGAACGCGGCTCGGCGAATCGATCTTAGCGCTCAGAAGGGAGTCCATCCTCGGATCGGCGCTCTCGATGTCTGTCCCTTCGTTCCCCACGAGCACACAGGGATCGAGATGGCGATCGATGTTGCGCGGAAGACCGGCGAGCTCATCGCAGAACACGCCGGCGTGCCCGTCTACCTCTACGGCGAGGCGGCCACACGCAGCACGACGCGCCTTCTCTCCGATCTTCGGCGCGGGGGACTCACGGGGCTGCGCGCGAGAGCCGAACAGGGTCTACCTCCGGACTTCGGTCCGACCGTCGTTAAGGAGAGCACCGGTGTGGTGTGTGTGGGAGCGCGCGAGGTTCTCATTGCCTTCAATGTATGGCTGCGTTGCCCGCTCGAGGGGGCCAGGTCCATTGCGTCGCGAGTACGTGAAGCGGGCGGGGGGCTACCGGGTGTCAGAGCACTCGGCTTCCCCATGGGGTCGGATGTGGCTCAGGTATCAATGAATCTCACGGCGCCGGCCATCGCCGGAATCGCAGAGGCCTTCGAGGCCGTCGACGTCGAGGCTCAGCGGCTGCGCGTGGAGGTCCTTGCCACCGAGATCGTCGGCCTTCCTCCCGAACGTTTTCAGCCTCCGCCACTCGCGCGAGCGACCCGGCTCCTGAGGGAACCGGGTCGCTCTCTGGAGGCGGCCCTAGCCGAAGCTGGGCTCTAGACGGCTACCTCCTGGTCGACTTCTTGCGGCCCGTCGACTTGCGGGTTGCAGCCGCTTTGCGACCGGCTGCCTTCCTGCGAGCGGTGGTCTTCTTGCGAGTTGCCGCCGCCTTGCGACCCGCGGCCCTTCTGCGTGCCGCTGTCTTCTTGCGAGTTGCCGCCGCCTTGCGACCCGCGCTCTTCCTGCGAGCGGTGCCCTTCTTCCGGCCCGTCGCCTTCTTCCGGCCCGTCGCCTTCTTCCGGCCCGTCGCCTTCTTCCTGCCCGTTGCCTTCTTGCGTCCTGTGGACTTCTTCCGACCCGTCGACTTCTTGCGGCCGGTTGTCTTCTTCCGACCGGTTGTCTTCTTCCGACCTGTCGACTTCTTGCGGCCGGTCGTCTTCCTCCGACCCGTCGACTTGCGAGCTGTGCTCTTGCGGCCCGTCGACTTGCGAGCCGCTGGTTTGCGAGTCGTCTTGCGACCCGTACTCTTCCTTCTCCCCGTGGTCTTTTTAGCTGCCAACCCCGGCACCTCCGTTCTGCCTCGACGCAGTCATCTGCGACTCCGTCTTGTCCTCTTCGGTCGTTCGCGTTAACGAACGGCGAAGCTTTCTTACCCATTTACGCGCACAAGCGCGCATGCAACTTCCTTATTAGGCAACATTTGTTGCGCGTAATCAAGTCTTTGCGTGCTGAGTGTGCTTGACACGCGCGCCATCGGCGCGCGCTACAAGGGATAGGACTCGGTGCGTAAAGGGTTTAGGAAACCGCGCGCAAGCGACGAAGTGTTCGTTCTTTGCGGAGTCGACGGCGTTCGCGCTCGGATGTTCCACCCCAGATACCAAACTGTTCTTTGTTGTTGAGCGCGTACTCGAGGCATTGCGCGCGCACTGAGCATCCGGAGCAAACCGCGCGCGCCGCCTTTGAAGAACCACCGCGTTCGGGAAAGAAGATCTCTGGATCCACTTCGGCGCATCGAGCGGCACCCTGCCACTCGACAGGTTGCAAGACTCTGGTGGTGATTCGCTGCATGTCCCCCGGCCCTTCCTCTTCCGTTCCCCCCGCGAAGTGATCATCGGGAGCCCTTCCCGCAGAGATCACATCCCGGCAGAGATCACCCCGTAAATTACAATGTTGTAATTCTACGGATGTGACTCGGGGGCCGCAAGGGGCCTGACCTGGGACTTTGCGGATGTCAACGACCCTCGGAGCTCATAGGCGCGAGATCTCGGGGAGAAATGGTCCTTTAGGAAGGGGCGGCGGCGGAGACCAACGACATTGCGTGCGACGCCAGTTCACCCGTTTCGATCGGCTTGACGAGCACCGCGGTCGCACCTCCCTGGCGCGCAAGCCACTCGTCCTGCGGACGCTCGATCAGAAACAACTTCGGCACCTCGCTCAGGTGCTCGATCGCCCTCATGTCGCTCGACAACCCATACCCCCCTGCACTTCCCGTTCGCATGTCGACGATGACTACCGACGAGATTTGTTCTTCGAGCGAGGAGAGCGCCTCGCGCGCGTCGCGCGCAAAGGACACGGCCACGCCTGCAGGAAACGCGTGTGCGAACTCAGACGAGAGATGGGGGTCGTCGCTCACAATCAACACCGTGTGAGTCGACTCCGCCATCAGGCCGGAGATCTTTCGTTTCCGCGCACCTCGCTCTGAATCTGCGACAGAAGCGCATCCATGTCGATATCGAATCCGGTCTCCATGGCTTGTAGCTTGGCGAGGGCGTTGATGAAGCGGTGAGTCTGGATCTCAGCTTCGGAGACCGCATCCACCAGAACGGAATTGTAATGACGAGCGAACCTGGCTCCGCAGAAGGGGCAGCGTCCCGGAGCATCTGATTGCTGCCCGATCTGGGACAGCAGAAAGTTCCTGCCGCATGTATCGCACTTTGCCTGAACCTTCATGCTCACCTCTCTATTTGCGCTCGTGGCTCGGATACTAGTCGAGCCAACAGCCAGGCGAGCCCCCCGGCGACCATGAACGAGGGAACCGAGGCTCCCAGCCATGCGAACTTCTCGGACAGCGCGGTGCCTACCAGTCCCTTGGCGAAGTCCGTCCACCAGCTCGGGCCTGTGGGAGCGATCCAATGATAGATGACGAAGCCCCCGAGCCAGGGTACGAAGGCTCTCCACCGAACCGTCGCCGGCCCAACGCGATCGTCGCCGATAGCGTAATGAACGAGCAGCACTGCAAAGAGAGGAACGAACACCGAGCCCAGAAGAAACAAAAAGCTCTCGTAGAGCTGCATGGTCAAGACGGCGGCGAGCACGGTCGCGATGGCCCCGATGAGAACCGTCAGGGCGCGACGCGACGCTCCGGGCCAGATGTTCAGTAGCGAGACGGCGCCCGAATAGACATCGGCGAAGGCCTCGTCCGTCTCTCCGACCAAGATCCCGACGAGAAACAGCACACCCGCCAGTGTTCCCCCCGCGATCGCAAGGATGCCCACAGCAATCCCGGCGGGCTCGGGAGCTTCGCCGCTTCCGAGCACTATCAGAGCCCCGAGCGCATAGAGCCATACGTTGGCGACGAGATAGCCGAGCGCCGTGCCCCATCCCGAAGACCGCGTCGAACGTCCGAAACGCGTGTAGTCGGCCACGAGAGGAAGCCACGAGATCGGCATCGCGATCACGAGATCCACGGCGAGTCCAAACGTGGGCCAGCCACCCGTTCCCGGGCTCCGGAGAAGCTCACCGATACCGTCGGTCGTCAGAACGTAGAAGGACAACATCACGCAGATCCCAACGACGACCCACGCCCCGAAAGACTTGAGGTAGACCCGAGTGACGCCGACCGGCCCCCAGAGCGCGAGACCGGTACAGAGAATCGCAACGATTCCGAGCCACAGGTAACGCGCCGAGAACCCCAAGAGCCTCTCCACCACGATGTCGGCGACGAGCGACATCGCCCACAACTCAACCGCTGTCCACCCCACGAGTTGGGCAAAGTTCAACGCGCTGGGAAGCCAGGAGCCCCTGACGCCGAGTACCGTGCGAAACAAGACCATGGTCGGAACGCCGCGCCGGGCGCCGATGCTCCCGACCATTCCAAGCGCGGTCACGCCAATGATGGACCCCACGACGATCGCCGCAAGCGCACTCGTGAACGACAATGCGGGCACGAGAAGTCCGCCGGTGACGAGGACGAGCAGCCCGACCCCGAGATCGCCCCACAGGATCGCCAGATCGAACCCAGAGAGGGTCCGGCCTTCGGGCGGTACGGGCTCGATACCCCACTCCGGTGATGTGACTGAGACACGCTCGCTGATGTCGACCATGCGCTCCACTCCCTTCGCCGGTACTAACCGGATCAGGTTCTGGGGTCGCCTTGCAGCCTCTCAGCTCCGACACAACAGCTCTAGGGCGAGTCGGAGCTCCCCCGGGTAATCGGTTGTCGCCGTCAGTCTACTGCTACAACTCGGTTCGCACGAGGTCGACGGCCTGCTTGATGTTGGACAGTTTCGTGCGCGCCTCCTCGACCGTACGCGTCTTGAGACCACAGTCGGGATCGACGAAGATCCGGTCCGCCGGAATGTGCTTGAGTCCCCTGCGGATGCCCTCGGCGATCTCGTCGACCGTTTCCTCGTGATGGCTGTGCACGTCGACGACCCCGAACCCGATGTACTTCGTGAAGGGGTTGTCGGTGAACTCCTCGAGCAGGGAGTAGCCCGAGTTGGCGAACTCGAGATCGATCTGGTCGACGGGGATGTCCAGCATCTTCGGGTACGCGTTGTGGAAGTCGCCATAGCAGATGTGGGTGATCGTGTGGGCGGTGAGGGGCTCGGTCACGATCGCCATGGACTCGATCACTAGGTCCAGTTCGTCCATGCGGGTCGATGCTGCGGGCTCATCGATCTGGATGAACCTCGCCCCTGCGCGCTCGAGGTCCAGAGCCTCATCCCGGATCACCTTCGCCAGGTCGAGCACGAGCTCTCGCCTGCTCCCGTAATGCTCGTTGAAGGACCAGTCGCAGATCGTGTACGGGCCCGTGAGCATTCCCTTGACCGGCTTGTCGGTGAGCGACTGCGCGTACTTCCACCACTCGACCGTGATGGGATGGTCGCGGCCGACCGGGCCGGTCGCGATCGGCTTGCGGTAGTAGCGGTTGCCGTAGGACCGGACGAGTCCTCCGATCTCGAGACCCGGAAGCTCCTCGGCGAAGTAAGCAACCATGTCGCCCCGGTACATTTCGCCGTCGACGACCAGGTCGGTGTCGATGGAGTTCTGAAACTCGACCCATTCCCTTGTCGCTCGCCGTTCGAGTTCCAACAGCTCGCCACGATCAATTTCCTTGCGCGCAAAACGGCCACGCGCCTTCTTGATGTAGTCGGGTTTCGGGAAACTACCGACCGAGGTCGTCCACAGTCCCGGTCCGCTCAGGTCCGCACTCATCAGGCGCCGACCTCCTTTGGGTCTTGTCGAGTTCGCCCGGCGGCTTGCGCAGTGGCTTCACCGAGGCGTTCGAGTTTCGCCCTGGCCTTTTCGCGCGGAAGAAACTCGAGTCCGGACGAGGGACTGACCAGCACGCGCTCGGACCCGAACTGCTCGACCAGTGCGTCGATGTCACGCGCCAGAGTGTCCACGTCCTCCAACTTCGTGTTGCGAGCGTCGAGCAATCCCACCTGGACCTTCTTGCCGTCGGGCAGATTGTCGATGAGGACTCGATTCTCGGGCCCCGACACGAGATCGAACCCGAAGACGTCGGCCGGAAGCTCGTAGATGGCCTCCCCCAACCGCTTGGCGTCGCCGAAATAGGTCGCCAGGGTCACCTCGGTCTCGTCGCCCTTCAGCTCATCCGCGATGATCCCTAGGGCGCGCCCGGCGAGCTCCAGATCCTCGGGCGCGCCCAGCAGCGCCGGCTCGTCGATCTGGATGTAGCGGGCGCCCGCGGCCTCGAGCTCGAAAGCCTCTTGGGCAAGCACGCGCGCGACCGCAAGCACGAAGCTCTCATGATCCCCATAGTGCTCGTCGACCGACAGGTGGGCGAAGGTGACCGGCCCTGGAACGACAACCTTTACCGGCTTGGTGGCGACTGAGGCGGCGAAGCGAAAGGCCTCGACCGAGGAAGGTCCACCCCATTCGAGCTCTCCTACGCAAACGGGACGGCGGTAGTAGACGTTGTTGTCGAAGAAGCGCAGCAGCCCGCCGATCTCGAAGCCGGTGATGGTGCGGGCGAAGGGCGTCAAGATGTCGTCCCAGCGCGCGTGCCCGTCGGTGACGATGTCGATCCCCGCCGCCTCCTGCTCGCCGATTGCCGCGCGTACGAGATCGTCCTGCGTCGCACGAAGTTCCTCGAGGTTCGCATCCCCACGTTCGATCTTGTGCAAAGTCTTTCGAAGGGCGAAGGCTCTCCCCTCGTCGGGCGGCTTCGGGTACGAGCCCACGACTGTGGTTGTGACGGTCATGCCCTCCTGCTCCTCTCGCTCTCACTCACGAAAAAACGCCTCCCCGGAACCGGAAGAGGCGTCGCGCCCTTATTCGCTCATCCTCCAGCGCAGTCGCCGAAACGAATGCGCTCCTTCCGGGATTCGCACCTGCAGGCCTGTCTGTTGCGTGCCGACCTGTGGTTGCGGCGGAATCATCGGGCCGGACCCTCCTCCGCTCTAGATGAGCGGCACCATCATACGCGACGACGCCGCCCCGAGGGGCGGCGTCTGCGACTTGCTCTTGAGATGGGTCTAGAACTGGGCGGAGTCTCCGCACGCGCACGAGCCCTTGGCGTTCGGGTTGTCGATGGTGAAGCCGGACTGCTGGAGCCCGTCGACGTAATCGACCGTCGCCCCGCGCAGGTAGGGGGCGCTCATCTTGTCCATCCGGATGGTGACGTCGCCGTGAGTCACCACCTCGTCGCCGTCGAGCTGGCGGTCGTCGAAGTAAAGAGCGTAGCGAAGACCGGCGCAGCCTCCCGGCTGCACCCCGACCCGAAGGGCATAGCTCTTGCCCTCGTGCTCCTCGGGCGAGGATTCGACCTCGCGCCGCAACAGTTCGGACACCTTGGATGAGGCCGAGGCCGTTATTCCTATGCTCTGCTGGGCGTTCTCGGTCATCGCCACGGGGAGATCCTCCTTATATGTTCGGCCCACGAAGAGCTGGGCGCACTTTCGATTATAGAGAACATCAGTGGACTACTGTCCATTCCAGGATCAGCAGGACGAGGGCGGCTCCGACACCGGCCAGCACGACGGGACGGAATCTCGTGAGGCCGGGGGGCGGTGCGTCGAAGACGAGCGGGGCGAGTAACAGGATCGCGCCGCCTGCGGCGGCGAACAAGGTAGCCGCCAGGACGATGATGTGCCAGATCTCGTGCATCAATGCGTGGATGAGCCCCGCTGCTCGACTCTCTTTGTGAACGAGTTCAGTGCGACGTCGTCGAGGCGAAGTTGAAGTCCTCGATCCGTAGCGAAGGGGCCACCGTACAGCCGAACGAGCCGTAGTCGGGCGCGAAGGCGACCAAGTCGCGCCCGACCCCGGAAACCGAGGCCAGCGCGTCGAGCACCCTGTGCGCGAAGCGAAAGTTGTGCACCGATCCCTCGACAACGCCTTTACGGATGCGGAAGGTGCCGTCCCTCGTCATCCCGGTCAGAAGCGTGGACGGCCGGTCCAGGATGTTGACGTAATGAAAGCGGGTCACGAGAAATCCGTCATCGACACCCCCGATGAGCTCCTCGAGGGAGTGCTCGCCGGGCTCGAGGACGAGGTGCGATGCGTAGGGCCCGAACTGGGCGGACCCGGAGTAGTGGCCGGTCGGCTCGGCCCCCAGCTTGCGCGCCGTACGCCAGTCGGTCACAGGCCCCGTGGCCACGCCCTTGTCGAGTACCGCCACCCTTCGCTTGGGCACGCCCTCGAAGTCGAAACCCATGCCGACGGAACGCTCGTGGCGGACGTCATCGGCCACGGTGACGGCGGGGGACGCAAGCGCGCTGCCCTGCTTGCCGCACAGGAAGCTCTCGCCCTCGATGACCTGCTTGGCCCCCATGCCGCAGTAAGAGAGGTACTCCATCAGGGTGGCGACGGCCGCGGGCTCCAAGACGACCTCGTAGCGGCCGGCCGGCGCGCTCTCCGGCTCGGCGGCGCGTGTGGCCTTCGCCAGCGCCCGGCGCGCCGCCCCCTGTGCGTCCACTCCCCCGAGTTCGTGAGACGACTCCTCGCCCCACCCCGTCGCGTCGCCGGTATCCACCAGGCAGATCGTCACGCAGCGGGTGTGCGCGTCGGCGCAGTCCATTCCCGCCGAGGACACGACCGAAAAGCTGTGCGCGCTGGTCTCGAAGATGCCCGCGGCGTTGTCGACCTCGGCCGCCGTCAGGATCCCCTCCACTTCCTGCGCCCGTACGGCCGGGGCCGCGGCCGCGGTGCCCTCGTCGTAGCGCCACAGGCCCTCGGCGACTCCGACGTCTTGGGGTGAGGGAAGGCCGGGCCACTCGGGGTCGGGGCGCGCAGCTCGGGCCGCCTCCAGCGCGCCGGCCGCGGTGCGCTTCACGTGCTCCGGCTCGAGCTGTGTTGTCACGCTCGTCGCTACCCGGCCGCCCACGGCCACACGGACATAGGCGCGCACGTCACTTCGGACCGTGTTCTGAATGATCTCGGAGCGCGCGTAGCGCGTGAGCCCGGTGCGCGCTCCCACGACAACGACCTCGACCTCATCCGCTCCGGGCAAATCGAGCACGGACTCGGCGGTGCGTCGAGCAACCTCATGCTCGACCGGAACCCCACCTCTCTCGGCCGCGGTCACTGAGAGGTGCCCACGGAGACGTTGTGGAAGCGTGCAGGGGAGGTTCCGTGCCCGACGCGCATCGTCTGGCCGGGCTGGCCCTTGCCGCAGTTCGGCGTCCCCTGCACCCGCCATTCCTCGGGACCCGCGACCGCTTCGCACGATCCCCAGAACACAGGTGTTATCCCCGTGTAGCGGGGGTTCTTCACGATTCTCGTTAGTTTCCCGCGCTTGATGGCCCACCCGATCTCGCATCCGAACTGGAAGTTCTTGCGCTTGTCGTCGATGGACCAGGACTTGTTCGTCGCCATGTAGACGCCCTCGTCGACCTCGGAGATGAGCTCCTCGAGCGAGCCCGAGCCGGGAAGCAGGTTGACGTTGGGCATCCGGATGAGGGGAAAGTTCTCCCATCCCTCGGCTCGCATCGTGCCGTTGCTTCGGCTCTGACCGCCCGCCGCGGCGGTCTCGCGCGAGGTTTGGAAACCCACCAGGATGCCCTCGCGCACGAGATCGACTCTCTGAGCTTCGACGCCCTCGTCGTCGAAGCCATAGGTACCGAGCCCCCCTGGAGTGGTGGCGTCGGATTGGATATTGACGTGCTCGGAGCCGTAACGAAACGACCCGAGGTCGCCGACACCGACGAAGGAGGTCCCTGCGAAGGCGGCCTCCATCCCGAGCACGCGGTCGAGCTCGGTCGGATGACCAATCGACTCGTGCACCTGGAGCATCATCTGGTGTCCGTCGAGCACCAGCGTGGTCGTTCCCGAGGGGCACTCGGGCGCGCTCATGAGCGCGACCGCTTCCTCCGCCGTCCGTTGGGAGTTGCCCACGAGATCCATGCGCTCGATGACGTCGTACCCACCGGCCTCGAAATGACCTCGAAAGGAGCCGGGATAGGAACGCTGTTGAACCTCGCCGTCGGTCACCGCGGTGGCCTCGATTCCGGCCCCGACGTGAACGATCGTCTGGTCGAGGTCGGTTCCATCCGAGGTCAACAGCCAGATGCGCTGTTTGTTGAGATCCATCGTGGCGCGGCCGATCCGCACGCCGTCGACCCGCTCCATTGCCTCGGTCGAGGTGAGCAAGAGCGACAGCTTGTCCTCGAGCGAGACGGCAAAGGGGTCGCGCTGCAGCGGGGTCGACCACGTTGCACGGTGAACGGGCTCGTCGGCGAGCTCCACGGGCCGGTTGCGGGCGGTTGCGCTCGCTCTGGCGACCTCCAGGGCCGTCAGAGCGACGCGCGCCGCCTCGGAGGCCGAGAGGGTCGCCGACGCAGCGTAGCCCCAGGCCCCGTCCGCGAGGACCCGAACGCCGAATCCGAGCGACTCCGAGCGATCGAGTGCCTCGACCGTCACGCCGCGCGCCGAGATCAACTCGGACGAGGCCTCGACTCCTCGAACGTCCGCATATCCGGCGCCGGCGTCGAGAGCGGCGTCGAGAGCCGCTCTCAAAAACTCCCTCATCGCCCGAACATACACAAGCCTGGCGCGGCCACGCCCAACGGCGTCGTGTCCAGGCGGCCGGTTCGCCGACGCGCGACGTGCGATCGACGATTCGGGACCCTCACCCGGCATAGGCTCTCGTCCCGATGTCGCTGGCCAATCTCCAAATCGCAGACCTGCTGGCTCGCTCTGCCGACGAGGCGGAGTCCTATCGCCAGCGCGCCTACCGCAAGGCTTCGCGCGCCGCGCTCGCATGGACCGAGGAGGCGTCCGATCTCGTGGCGCAGGACAGGCCGCTCACCGAGCTGTTCGGAGTCGGCGACAAGCTGGCGAGACGCATCCAGGGGTGGATCGCCGAACCTCCGAGCCTCGACGATCCGCCCGAGTCGCGCAGCGGCTTCTCGTCCAGATCGGTCAGCTCCGCGATAGTCGAGGGCCACCCAGAGTGGCGCAACTCTCTGAACGCGGACCTTCAGATGCACTCGACATACAGCGACGGGACCGTCTCGATCGAGGATATGGCCGTCGCCGCACACCAAGGAGGACGCAGCTTCATCGCGATCACGGATCACTCCCAGGGGCTCAAGATCGCCGGCGGCATGAGTCCGGAGGAGCTCAGGCAACAGGGGCGCGAGGTCGCCGAGATAAACGAGCGGATGTCGGCCGAGGGCTTTCGGGTGCTGCACGGAATCGAGATGAACATCTCGCCGGGGGGCGACGGCGACACGGCCCCCGAGGACCTCGAGCCGCTCGATCTCGTGCTCGGCTCCTTTCACTCGAGCCTTCGCACCACCGAGGATCAGACCTATCGCTACCTCGCGGCCCTGAGTAACCCGCACTTCCACGTGCTCGGGCACCCGCGCGGGCGGATGTACGGCACGAGGGCCGGACTGCACGCGGACTGGAGGCGCGTCTTCGCGGCCGCCGCCGAGATGGGCAAGGCGGTGGAGATCGACTGCAATCCCAACCGTCAGGATCTCAACGCCGAGCTTGCCGCTCTTGCCGTCGAGGCCGGCTGCTACATCTCGATCGGCACGGACGCTCACAGCATCCACGAGCTGAGCTTCATCGACATGGGCATCGCCACCGCGCTCGCCGCCAAAGCCCCCAGGGAGAAGATCCTCAACTACATGAGCGCGGACGAGCTGCTCGCGTGGGTCGCGTTACGCTGAAGCGTTGCCGGGCGCTCGACTCATTGAAGTAGCGAGCACTCCCGAATCCAGTCACGCGCCCCGCTTCTCCACTTGCCCAACGGCAACAAATGCCGTGGTCGTTGGGTAACTCAAGCGAGGTCGGACGACCTCGGGTAGGAGACGGTGGGATCGGTCACGACGTTGACGAGCGTCGGCTCGCCCGAGGCACAGCGTGCGCGTCACGGCCAAACCACCGTGGCCCTCGTGTAGCTCGGTCATGGTCTGCGCACGATACA
>Ga0136630_1000194_pt1 | contig 20921 bp, 26 predicted proteins | sample AntDrymUQ5682106_2_FD_105496 | JGI IMG/M metagenome (GOLD analysis project Ga0136630, IMG submission 105496) | Polar desert sand microbial communities from Dry Valleys, Antarctica - metaG UQ568 (21.06) | ecosystem: Environmental > Terrestrial > Soil > Desert | place: Antarctica: Dry Valley...
CATCGCCTGTTCAGCTTCATCTCTAAGAACTGGCGCGGCCAGCCGCTGGCCTCCTACGAGGTCATCATCAACCTGATCGCCGCGACGACTACCAGCACCGGCCTGCAGGTCTACGCCCGCCTCGACCAGACCGACTACCCAGACAAGATCCACGTCACCGACGACCAGCTCGCCGCCGTCAACCTCGACCACCACACGTTCCACCCAGAGTGGAACTACACCATCAAACCATCACCTAAATGAACGACGTTCCCTTAGTGCCCCGTCTGCCCGGCGGCGCCGTCGGACGGCGTCCGGCGGGCGAGCAGTGTGGCGACCTGAACCCCGTCGGCTTCGACGACCTCGACGGCGATCCCGCCGATCGGGATGACCTCGCCCGGCTCTGCGACACGGCCCAGAAGATCGATCACGTACCCGCCGATCGTCGACTCGCTCGATGCGTCGAGCTCGACACCGAGCTCGAGGGCGACCAGCCGCACCGGCGCCGCCCCGCCGATGTGCACGACGTCGCCCTCGCGCCGGACGAGCTGCTCCTGGGCGGTGTCGAACTCGTCGTCGATCTCCCCGACCAGCTCTTCGAGGACGTCCTCGAGCGTCAGCAGACCGGTGACGGTTCCGTGCTCGTCGACGACCAGCGCGATGTGTCGTCCATCGCGGCGCATGTTCCGCAGCACCAGATCGACGCGGGTGCCCTCCGCCACGCGGGGGAGCGGCCTCGATATCTCGGTGAGACTCTGAGACCGCTGGCCGGCGGCCACCGCAAGCAGGTCCTTCGCGTTGATCACGCCAATGGCGTCCTCCAGCTCCCCGCCCGCCGGCACGAGCGGAAGCCGTGTCCGGCCGCTCCCGACGGCCTGCTTGATGACCGCCCCGAAATCGTCGTCGGTGTGAACGACGTCGATCTCCGAGCGCGGCTGCATGACCTCGCGCGCCCGCAGGTCGCCGAAGATTAGCGCCGCTTCGGACAGCTGCTGCTCGCCGCGTTCGATCATCCCGCCCGCCTGGCTCTGGCGTAGCAGCTCGCGCAGCTCGGCCTCCGAGTGCGCCGCGTGGCCCGCCTCCGAGGCCGGCGGGATCCCGAACGGCTTCAGGACCAGGTTTCCCATCCCGTTGAAGAGGTCCACCAGCGGCTTGGTGGCGAAGTAGAAGGCGCGCATCGGAGGGGCGAGCGCCAGCGCGACCGTTCCCGTGCGTGAGATGGCGGCGCTCTTGGGCGCGAGCTCGCCGAACACGACGTGCGCCACGGTGATGATCGAGAACGCCACCAGCGAGGCGAGCCCGAACCCGACGATGCGCGTGTCGTCGCCGAACACCGGCTCGAGCAGATCGTGGAACGCGGGCTCCCCCACGGCGCCGAGACCCAACGAGGCCAGGGTGATGCCGAGCTGGCAGGCCGAGAGGTAGGCGTCGATGTGCTCGACCGCGTGCCTGGCCGACTTGGCGCCGGGCTTGCCCTGGCGGACGAAGTCGACGACCTGCGTGGGCCGCAGTCGGGCGATCGCGAACTCAGACGCGACGAAGAAGCCGTTGGCCACGACCAGCACGATGGCGACGACGAGGCCGATCCCCACGCTTCATCAGGGTGACAGACGCTTGACGTCCGAACTTCGGAAGGCTACCTTGGCAATCGATTGCCAGTCAACCAGGAGGAGGGCCGATGGCCACGCAACGCATCAGCTACGTAGCGCTCGATGACATGACCGACGACATGCGCGCCGAGATGGACCGGTGCGCTCGCGAGGGGACACCGCGACCGGAGAGCACGGCCGTGAGGGCCCACGTTCCCGCCGCCTTCTGGTTCTTCGCCAACAGCTGGAACGACCTTTTCCGCAATGGCGTTTGCGACCACGCCGTCAAGGAGCTCTGCCGCGTCTACATCTCGCGCACGGTCAAGTGCGAGTACTGCGGGAACCAGCGCTCGGAGAAGGGAAAGACGCTCGGCCTCGTCGAAGGCCAGTACGACGAGCTGCTCAACTTCGAGAGCTCGTCGACCTTCAGCGACCGTCAGAAAGCGGCGCTTGCCTACGCCGAAGCCATCGCGTGGCATCTCGATCCCGACGACGCCTTCTGGGAGCGCCTGCATCGTCACTTCACCGAGCCGGAGCTCGTCGAGCTGGGGTGCGCCATCGGTCTGACGCTCGGCCAGCAGAGCTGGATCCGTCTGCTGGGCATCGATCACCACGAGGTCATGCCCGGCGATAGCGCGTCGATGGCGCCAGGCTTTGAGACGCCCGAGGCGCTGAGCGACAGCAAGGCGGCGCCGGAGTACTGGGCCCACGCCTGAACGGCGAGCCGCCGCCGCGGCGCCCGGCGTCACCGGCCGCCGTGGCGGCAGAACTACGATCCCGGGCGTGGCGCGGCGACCGACCATCCGTGATGTCGCCTCGCGCGCCGGGGTGCATCCGGCTACCGCATCTCGAGCACTCAACCCCGATCTTCCGGGACGCATCACCGAGACGACTGCGGGCAAGGTGCGTGAGGCGGCCCGGGAACTGGGTTACCTGCCCGATCCCACCGCGCGCAGCCTGCGGACGCGACGCTCAGGGTTCGTCGGTGTCGTCATTCCCGATCTCACCAATCCGGTGCTGGCACCGATCGTCCGGGGAGTCGAAGAGACGCTGTGGGAGGCCGGCCTGGCTTGCCTGCTGGCCGACACCGACAACAACGGGGATCGCGAGGCGGCCGTCATAGCCGAGCTTCAGGCACGCCGATCGGAGGGTCTCATCGTGGCGACGGCGACGCGGACGAGCGCGACGGTCAGGACCCTCGTCGACGGCCCGGTTCCGACCGTGCTGGTGACGCGCGACATCGACGACAGGTCGCTGCCGTTCGTCGCCGCCGACGACGCGTCCGGGGTCCACGCGGTAGTCGGGCATCTCGTCGGGCTGGGCCATCAGCGCATCGCGCATCTCACGGGCCCGACAGAGCTGTCCACGACGTTCACGCGCAACGCCGCGTTCTGTGCCGCGGTTGCAGACCTGCTCCCTTCGGCCGGCGAGCCGGTCGTGCGTCACGGCGCGGGCTTCACGATCGAAGTCGGCCGGCAGCTCGCACGCGAGCTGCTGCGCGAGCGCGACGACATCAGCGCGATCGTGGCCGGCAACGACATGATCGCCATCGGGTGCCTGGAGGCGTTGAGCGACGCTGGGCTGCGGTGCCCGGAGGACGTCTCGGTCGCCGGGCACAACGACATGCCCCTCGTCGGAAAGCTTCAACCGCCGCTGACGACCGTCGCCTTTCCCCAGCACGCTCTTGGCGTTCGCGCAGCCCAAGTGGTGCTCGGCCTTCTCGCCGGCGAATCGGCTTCGGCCGCTCGGCACCTCCTGCCTACCAAGCTCGTGGTGCGGGACTCCACCGGCGCCCCCGGCGGTGAACCAAGGCCGCTGCCCGATTTGACCTGGCCGGCGACCGCGCCCCGCTAGCCTCGAGTCCATGAGCGTCGCCGCCCGGCCGCTGTTCGCGTTCGACAACTCCTATGTTCGTGAGCTGCGGGGCCTGTACGAGCCGTGGCAAGCGGCGCCGGCGTCGGCGTCGGCGCCGCGGCTGTTGGCGCTCAACGAGGAGCTGGCCACGGAGCTGGGTGCCGATCCCGATGCGCTGAGAGCACCCGACGGTGTCGCCGTCCTCGTCGCCAACGCCACGCCCGACGGGGCGTCGCCGGTGGCGCAGGCCTACGCCGGCCATCAGTTCGGTGGGTTCTCGCCCCGCCTCGGCGATGGCCGAGCGCTCCTGCTCGGCGAGGTGCTCGACGTCCACGGACGCCGTCGCGACCTGCACCTGAAGGGCTCGGGTCGCACGCCGTTCGCACGAGGCGGTGACGGGAAGGCGGCGGTCGGCCCGATGCTGCGCGAGTATGCGATCGGCGAGGCGATGCATGCGGTCGGCATCCCCACTACCCGGGCGCTCGCGGTGGTGGCGACCGGCGATCACGTCGCGCGCGACACGCTGCTGCCCGGCGCGGTGCTCACCCGTGTCGCCGCGAGCCATGTCCGGGTCGGCACGTTCCAGTACGCAGCAGCGCACGGTGACCCGGCGCTCGTGCGGCGCCTCGCCGACCACGCGATCGCACGTCACCACCCGCACGCGATCGAGGCGGAGAACCCGTACCTCGCGTTCTTCGAGGGCGTCGTCGATGCCCAGGCATCGCTGGTCGCTCGCTGGATGCTCGTCGGGTTCATCCACGGCGTCATGAACACCGACAACATGGCGATCTCCGGCGAGACGATCGACTACGGCCCCTGCGCGTTCATGGATGCCTTCGACCCCGCCACCGTGTTCAGTTCGATCGATCACGGCGGCCGCTACGCATACGGCAACCAGCCGCGCATCGCGCAGTGGAACCTGGCGCGGCTGGGCGAGACACTGCTGCCCCTGTTCCATGTCGAGGCGGAGACGGCGATTGCGGCGGCCACCGACGTGCTGCAGTCGTTTCCCGGCCGCTATGACGAGTACTGGAGCCACGGGATGCGTGCCAAGGTGGGCGTGGCCGAAGGTTGCCGGGAGGATGGCGCGCTGATCGACGACCTGTTGGCGCTACTGCACGCACAGAAAGTTGACTTCACCGCGTGCTTCCGGGCGCTGTCCTCGTCAGCGCTCGGAGATGCGGCACGTGCGCGATCGCTGTTCGCAGAGCCCTCCGCCTTCGACGCGTGGTCGGACCGCTGGCAAGCTCAGCTGTCGTCCCAAGCCTCCGGTCGCCAGGCGATCGCAGAAGCGATGGACCGGGTCAACCCCGTCTACATCCCGCGGAACCACCATGTGGAGGAAGCGCTGGCCGCGGCGAGTGCCGGCGACCTACGACCGTTCCGACGACTACTCGACGTGCTCGCCCAGCCGTTCGACGAACGACCCGGTCTCGAGCCTTACGCCGGACCGGCCCCGCCGAGCTTCGGCGCGTACCGCACGTTCTGCGGTACGTAGCTGCACGCCGAGTCCATCAGTCCAGCCGCAGCGCGAGCACGCACACGTCATCCTGCCGGTCGGTCCCGTCGGCGACCTCATTTGCGAGCGATGAGGCGACCGTGTCCGGCGCCTCGTCGCGAAGCCGATCGATCATCGCGAGGAGCTCGTCCAGCCCGGCCTGCAGAGGGCGGTCGCTGCGCTCGATGAGGCCGTCGGTGTAGAGCACGATCATTGCTCCCGGCTGGAGCTGGCAGGCGCCCTCCGGTCGGTCGCTCCAGGAGGTGTGCGCATCGAGCGGCGGAGACCGGCCCTCCGACGCGAACCACGCGGCGTCGGCCGGCTGGACGATGACCGGGGGCGGATGTCCCGCGCAGGCGTAGCGCATGGAGCCAAGCCGCACGTCGATCTCCGCGTAGGCGACGGTGGCCATCTGGCCGACCGCGTGCCGGCGGCAGAACTCAGACAGCGCTTCGAGCAGGGCGCCCGGCTCGAACCCGGTAGACGCCAGCGCACGAAGGGCGCTTCTCAGCTGGCCCATGGTCGCCGCGGCGCCGAGGCCGCGCCCCACGACGTCGCCGACCGCGATCCCGAGAGTCTCCCCCGGCTCGAGCCAGAACGCGTCGTACCAGTCGCCTCCGACCTCGAGCCCCTTGACCGCGGGGCGGTAGGCGACCCCGACCTCGATGCCCTCGCCCTCCTGAAGGGTGCCCGCGAGGAGGCCGCGCTGCAGCTCGAGCGCCACCTCCTGTTCGCGCCGTCGCGCCTTCAACAGCTCCTGCTCATAGCGACGGCGGTCGGTCGCATCGAAGACGGTCGTGCGGACCACACCCGGCCGGCCTGCGTCGTCGTGGCGCAGAACCGAGTTGACGAGCGCCGGCAGGTGGCTGCCGTTCGGGCGGACGATCTCGACCGCGATCTCGCGCACCGCTCCCTGCATCCTCAGCAGCGGCGCGTAATGCGTCTCGTGGTAGATCTGCCCACCCGAGGTCAGTAGGTCCTGAAAGCGGCGCCTCCCGAGGAGATCCGCGCGCTTGTGGCCGGTCAGCTCCTCGAACGTGCGGTTGACGCGAAGGATCGTGCCGTCGAACGCGGTCGTGAGGTAACCGCAAGGCGCCGTCTCGAAGAGGTCCTCCGCCGACTCGTCGAGTAGCGCGTCGGGGACGCTCACTCGGCCAGGAACTCCTTGATCGCGGCGACCGTCTCGTCGGGCGCACTCAAGTTCGGGCAGTGCCCCGTAGCGGTCAAGAGGACGAACCGGCTGTCAGGGAGCCGATCGTGGACATACTCGCCCACGGCCACCGGAGCGATCAGGTCGCCCGAGCACTGCAGCACGAGCGACGGCGTGCGCACCCGCTCGAGATCGCGCCGATTGTCGCCGAGGAAGGTTGCGCGCGCGAATGCGGCGGCGATCTCCGGATCCGTCCGGCAGAAGCTGTTGGTGAGCTCCTCGCCGAGCTCAGGCCGATCCGGGTTGCCCATGATCACCGGCGCCATCGTGCTCGACCACCCGAGGTAGTTGCTCTCGAGCGACTCGAGCAGGCTCGCGATGTCCTCCTCGGAGAAGCCCCCGACGTAGCCCTCGTCGTCGAGGTAGCGCGGGGACGGCCCGACGAGGACCAGGCGGGCGAAGCGCTCGGGGCGCCCGGTCGCGGCGAGGACCCCGATCATCGCGCTGACCGAGTGGCCGACGAACACCACGTCGTCGAGGTCGAGCTCGTCGCAGATCGCGAGGACGTCAGACGCGTAGCCGCCGAGCGAGGAGTAGCGGTGCTTGTCGAAGGCGGAGACGTCCGAGCCGCCGTACCCGACGTGGTCGAAGAGCACGATCCGGTACTCCTCGCTGAAAGCCGGCCAGACCAACCGCCACATGCTCTGGTCGCACCCGAATCCGTGGGCGAACATCATCGGCCGCCCGTCGGGCACTCCGTGCACCGTCACGTTGTTGCGCTCCAGCGCACTCACCGCCCGTCCTCCATCGGCAGAAGCCCCAACATTCCCGTCATCTCCAGCACCTGCACGACGCTCGGATGCATCTTCTCGGACACCCGCAGCTCCCGGCCTCCCTCCGCCGACTCACGCAGCGCCGTGTTCAGAGCTCGGACGCCCGCCGAGTCCATGAACGTGACCTCCCGCAGATCGATGACGACCGCGCCCGTGGCGAGTCCGCTCCGCACGGCGCGGGCGAACTCGTCGACGGTCGCGATGTCCAGCTCGCCGGCGACCGAGACGATCGTGCAAGCATCGTCGCCCGCCGTGACGTCGACCGAGAAGATTGGCAGGTCAGGTCGGTCCGAGCCCACGGCGGCGTAGACTAGCGGCAGTCCCTCTGAGCGTCAGGAGACGTCCAGGATCGTCCGGATGCACGCGTTCACGGCCTCGGGGCGGTGGCCGAAGGCGGAGCCGTGGCCGAGCCCCTCGAGCAGGTGGAAGTGGCCGTCGGCGGCCAGCTCCGCGACCTCGTGGACGCGCGCCGGCGGCGTCTGCACATCCTGCGAGAACGCGACCGCGTGGATCGGCACGCGAATCTCCGGCAGCAGCTCGCTCGAGTCGTAGTCCAGGCACGCCTGCCACTGCGCCGCGAGCATCTCGCCGTCGCGCTCGCCGAAGTCGGCGTCGACCGAGGGCTTGAGGCGCGCCCAGAGCTCGTCGTCTCCGAGCACCTCGGCGGGGAAGTACTGCATCGCGTAGTGCGTGGTGGCGAACGCGCGCGGCAGCGTGATCCCAGCGCGTCGCAACGCGATCTCCGCTTCTTCCCACTCGCGGATGAAGCCCGTCTTGCGCACGCACGTGCCCATCACGATTCCGCGGGAGACGAGGTCCGGCCGGTCGTGCGCGAGCTGCTGCGCGATCAGCGAGCCCATCGAGAGCCCGACGAGGGACACCGGCGGATCGCAGACGGCTTCGATGAGCGCGGCGCAGTCGGCGGCGTGGTCCTCGATGGCCCATGGCGGCGCCGTGCTCGACCGCGTCATCCCGACGCCGCGGGCGTCGTATGTGGTGCTGCGGAAGCCGCCGTCGAACGCCGGCGTCTGGAACCGCCGCCAGTTGGACCCGGGGTTGTCACCCGCCGCCAGCCACACGATGTCCGGCCCCTCGCCGCTCTGCTCGTAGAACAGCTCGACGTCGTGACGCCGCAGCTCAGGCATGGACCCCCGCCGGCAGCGCGCCTCGCAGGACGCCGACGAGCCGGCCGGCGGCCAGGCCGCGCAGGCCGCCGCCATGCTCGGCTGGGCCCGGGTCGAACGGCCCGAGCAGCCGCGCCACCTTGCCCGCGATGAGCTCCTCCCACCCTGGGTCGTCGCACTCTCCGCCCGCCTCGAGGGGCAGTGACGCAACGGTTCGCCCGTCACCGAGCTCCAGCTCCACCGCGGACAGCCGGCGATCGGGAAAGTCGGCGTCCATACGCGGGTCGATCTCCACAGCGACCTTGCGCGCAAGCTCGGCGACAGCACCGTCGCCGAACGGGCCAAGGACGTCGTCGACCCCGAACCCGCCGCGCGCGATCGCCGTCGCGACCGGCCACACCAGGCTGTACTGCGCGTCCTCCGTGGTCATCGGGATGCGCCTGGAGAGAGCGCCGGCCGCGGTGAAGGTGCGGATCCTCACGCGTTCGATGCGGTCCGTTGTCGTGACGTCGTCCCGTATCGACAGCGCCGCGCGGATCGCCGGCTGTGACCAGCGACAGCACGGGTGCTCCTTGACGTAGATCTCAGGGAGCCGCCATTCGCTGCCGGGAACGCCCGCAGGTGCGTCGAGGAACTCCGGCGGGAGGGCGGTGAAGCCGCGGCGAGCCAGGAGCGTCGAGCTGACGCCGAGCCATGCCCCGTGGCCACATGCGTCCTTGGTCATGGCGGGTTCGGCGACCGACCGCATGATCCGCGCAATCGGCGCGTGGTATTCGGCGAGCCCGATGGCATGCCTGACCGCGTCTGCCGGGAGCTCGAGCAGCGACGATGCCGCCGCGGCAGCGCCGATGGCGCCCCACGCGCCGGAGGCGTGGTACGCAGCGTCGCGAGCGTGCAGCGCCATGCCGGCGCGAATGGCGATCTCGTATCCGACGACGACGGCAGCGAGGAAGCGCTCCAGCGGCGCGTCGGCCAGCTGGGCGGCCGCGAGCGCGGCGGGGATGACGATGGCGCCAGGGTGGCCCTTCGTGATCCGGTGGCCGTCGTCCATGTCGAGGGCATTAGCCAACACGCCGTTGCTCCACGCAGCGCCAAGAACGCCGAGCCGACGGCCGTCGAGCAGCGCCGCCGCCTCGCCGCCGGGATGCGCCTGAGAGGCGTAGTCCGCAGCGATCCGGGACGCCGGCGCGGCGCGTCCCGCAACCACCACCGCGGCGTGGTCTGCGAGCAGGAAACCGGCGCGGCGCTGGACGAGCGGCGGGACGTCGGCCCACCGCAGCTCGCGGATGAAGTGGATCAGCGCGTCGCTCACGGCTCGAGAACCCGTGCGGAATCCAACCACACGAGTCGATTCGGGTCGCCCTCGATGAGGCGGGCTTCCGGCCTAGCTCACATTCCGGCCTCGTGAGCGCAGGCGTGCTTCCCACCAGCTGACGGCTCGGCTACATTCGGCTTCATCTAGGCCGTACGCAGCGCACGTCAGTGTTGCGGCGCGCCGCAATAGCCTCCGGCGCTCGGCCGCGTCGCGGGTTTCTTGAGCCTGACGGAACTCCTCCCCGGCCAGAGAGAGGCCCTCCAGATCCTGCGGCAGCGGAAGCTCGCGGAGCTGTGAGGCGCTCAGTTTGATCGCGTCGACGGACAGCGCGGCACCCGCGGTCCGCTCGCGCGCCCACGCCGCAGCGATCGGCGATGAGATGGCAGCGGCAGCAATCCAGATGTTCGCTTGGTCAGGGAAGACGCTGAGGAGCGGAGGTGACGGCACAAGCGCGCCCTCGGGATCCACAACTGCTTCAAGAACGCGGGTCTGCGTGGCAACCAGAACCTTGGGGCGAAGACGCGAGCGTGCCCAAGCTTTTAGCGTCGCGTGGCCGAGGAGCGCCGATCGACTGACCGCCGGCCGATCCCAGATCTGACGCTTGAACCGACACGGTCGATCGCCCCAGAGGAGCAACGCCGGGTCGACGACGCCGGTTACGATCAGGGGGGCCACGTCTTCGCCAGCCAGGTCATCGGACTCCACAACGAGCTCAGCCAGGGCGTAGTACTGGTCCCGGAAGTCCGCTGTCACGGCGGCAACGTCACCGAGCGTCTGACCGCTTTCAACCCTCGTCAGCTGGGGAGCCTCTGGGTCGTCGATCAAGAGGCGCGACCACTCCGACCCTAGAGGGTCGAAGAGGACGGGGTCGATGTCGTCAAAGGCGAGTCCTCGCCATCTCATCACCTTCACCTCGCCGGTGAAGCGCTGAGAGCATCGCCGGAACACCGGAGCGCAAACCGGAACGCCGCGATGAAACGCCCGAGGAGTTCCGTCAATCCAGATTCCCGTCAGCGTGGCACGTCGAGCGACCGAACGACGGACGTGGTCGGCGTCACTCGTTGCAAGCGCGGACGATGGCAGCACAAGACAAGCCACTCCGCCTTCGTTCAGGACCTCCAGTGCGCGCTGCAGGAACAGCGCGGATGAATCGACCCATCGATGAGCGCTAGCCCCGAGGGCGGACCGCAGGCGCTTCCTTTCCGTCTTCGTACGGGCTGACGTCGCGCGTAGCGGAGACAGGAACGGCGGATTTCCCAGCACCACGTCCGCCTCAGGAGCGGTTGGGGTCTCTGACTCGAGATCACCAAGGGTCAGCTGCTCGGATCCCGATCCCAGGAAGTCGCCCTCAGTGAGTTGAGCGAGGCTCGCAACGCCTGGATCGCAACCGAGCTCGATCGCAGTCAACTCGAGCGCCGCAGCGGCAATTGCGAGCGCCTGAGCATCGGTGTCCCAGCCCGCGATTGCTGCGAACGCGTCCGCTGGGACATATCCGCGCTGAGCTAACGCCCTGACCGCACCTACGAGAAAAGCCCCACTGCCGCACGCCGGATCGAGAATGCGGGGTGGCTGTGGCCCAAGCTCTGCTTGATCGAGAACGTGCTCGATGATGCCGGCGACGAGCTTCGGAGGCGTGTACCAGATTCCGCCTTCCCGTCGGTCGGCCGCAGCCAGCGCATTCTCGTAGACCTGCCCGAGGGCTTCAGGAGCCCCGCAGCCGGCAGTGTCCTGGAGTTCAGCGCGGGCGTCTAACCCCGGAGCGCCTTCTGCTTTGAGCACGAGCCACCGGCACGCGGGCATGCCGCTGAGATCGACGCCGTCAAGGCGCGCTCGCGCCATTGCGCCGACGACGGCGAGAGGCTCGTGGAGCTGATCGTTCACGGTACGTCCGCTAGGACCTTTCGCCGGCTGCAGCGAGCGAATGCTGAGGCTCAAGCACTCGAAGGCGCGCCGGGGGCTCACGTAAATGCACCAAGCGGATCTTCGCGCACTCCACGGCGGAGCAGGCCGAACCTCTAGCGCTGACCCGATTTCAGTTCGCCGGGCATGTGACCGCGGGCGGCAGGTGCGGAAGGACCGGCTCGAACGAACGGTCGTGCTGCCGTCGCTGGCGCTTGGCGGCGCTCGTCCATCCGTCCACGCCGACCGTGGGCGAAACCTGGCGTCACGGGTTCGCAAGGCACCTTCGGTCGTACAGCCGGAATCCAGCGCCTTCCGTCAGAGCGCGCTGTGCGGCAACAGGTAAGCGTGGGCCCGCGAGTGGAAGCCGACTGCGGAGGGACGAGTCACTTGCGAAACTCGCCCTCCGCTAGACGGATGTCCGACTGTGGGGGCCGGCCGGCTTCCCTACCTTCCCGCTTGTCAAGCAGAACGAGCACTCCGCCAGGTGTTGCAGCACCAGCGGCAAAGTGGAAGGGGCAGGGATTATGGGCTGGTCGCGCTAGTTCCCACGGATGGTTCAAACGACAACATTCACGAGCGCCACAGTGGCGCTCGTCGTCGTTAACCACGGTTTCGGCACGATGAAGCAGAAACAAGATCGGACACGTGTCCACCGCGTCACACGGCGTTCTTCGGCTCGCTCGCGCCCAACGCACCGCTGCCGCCGCGCCCAGCGTCGAGCTGGGCGTAGACCTTCAGCCCGGTGGTCGAGGTGGTGGCCCCGATCAGGAAGACGACAGCCTGGCGGGAGACCAGCGGCTGTCCGCGCCAGTTGCGGGCGATGAAGCTGAACAGGCTGTGCTCGATCTGGTTCTACTTGCTGGTGGCGGGCGGGAAGTGGCAGACCTCGATCGCGAGGCCGGTGGCGATCACCTCGGGCGTCCCCATCCGTCCCCACGGGATCTCCGCTTCGACCTCGTGACGCTTGTCAGGGTTCTCGATCAGCTCTTGGTTGATCGGCGTGAGGACCGCCCCAGGGGCGACCTGCACGACGCGGATGCCGTGCGGCGCGAGCTCGCGGGCGATCGTCTGGCCGAACAGCTTCATGCCGCCCTGCGTCGGCTACGTCCTCGTCAAGCGCGGCGTGGTGCTCGCGCACGATACCTATGTCCCGCTTGACGCGATCGTCAGGAAGGCCGGCGACACGGTGTTCATCAACGTGCCCAAGCTCGTCGTCGGGAAGATGCCATGGGACACCCCACCGTCTTCTCAGGACGTCCGCGAGAAGGTGGGACCGGCGGCCGGCGACGTCGACAGGCTCTACCGCTCGCACGCCCCGTCATCGGGGCTGCACTGAAATCGCATGGACCACGCGGGGCGACGGAGCGCCCGGCTGCCCTGGCGCGGATGCACGAGCGATCAACCGCCACTGGCGGCTCAGCGCGCCTCCTTGCGCAGCTGACGCTCGCGCAGGTCATCCGACCAGCTGAACCCGAGGTCGACGATGGTCCCGGCCGGATGGATGCCGGCCGCTTCTCGTAGGCACCGGTCGACCACCCGGCGCTGGAGGGCCTTGTCGCCGACCGGCCCCAGCGTCAGGCCGAACGGATGAGCGACGAAGCACGACAGCGACGGCTTGACCAGGCGCGTGATCTCCGGCACCTGGGTGATCGAGACGGTCGCCAGCTCATAGCCGTCGAAGATGCGTTGCAGCAGTCCGACCGACTGCTGGCACACCGGTCAGGTCGGGACGAGCAGAACGAGGTCCACGCCGTCCGCTCGCAACCGGCGCGCCACCTCCGGTCCGCCGTCGGACAGCAGCGGCTGGGCTTCGGGCACGTAGCCCATGAACGAGTAGGCCCACGGAGCGAGCTCACCGATCGCCCCTTCGGCCGCGAGCCTGCGCAGCAGCGCCAGCGGGAACACGACGTCCGGATCCTTGCGCGCCCGCGGTACGTCGTAGCCGACATGGGCCAGCCGGATCCGCTCGGCGTCCGCGGGGATCTCTCGGAACGACGGATCGCCGTCGTCGCCGCGGGAGAACGCCGGCTGGCCAGGCAGGAACGCACCCGCCGTGCCGACGAGGGCGACACGCGCCGCCTCGATCGGCCGCTCGAGGCGACGGCGCGGCGACGGCTGGTCGAAGACCCGCCACTCGAAGCTGGGATAGGCGACGCGCCGCACATGCGCGTACTCGACCCCGGCGAATCCGGCGAACTGAGGCGATGGTGGTGTCTCGGGCACGAAGGACCGTCGCGACGATCGTCTCAGCTGCGCGCCCGGCGCGCGAGCGACAGGCCATACCGGCCCTCGCGGTCGGTCATCTCCGAGGCGATGCTCCTCGCGCTGTGCCATGAGCGCGGAGATCGACTCCTTCCCACACCAACGTCGGCGAGCAGCAGCGCACCCCTGGCCACCGACGCGGCGAAGCGCAGGAGGATCCGTCCCACGCGGAGCATCACGGCTTCAGACGCCAGCCACGTTCAAGGAGCGCGACGGCGACCGCGAAGAGGCCGGCGGCGGCGATGACCGCCACGGTCAACGCCGCCCAGCCGGCGGTCTCTTGCACTCCCACGTAGCCGTAGCGCGTGACGTCGACGAGATAGAAGATCGGGTCGAAGTACGTGAGTGTCTGCCATGGCTCCGCAAGACGGTTGACTGCGTAGAACACGCCTGCGACGAGCGCGAGGGGCGTGATGAGCACGTTCGCGACGAACGAGTGCTGGTCGAAGGTGTCGGCCCACATCCCGGTGATGACGCCGAGCACCGCGAAGATGACGCCCGTGATCAGCAACGCCGCGACGGTCACCGCCGGTCGCTCCATGCCGCCGGCGAACGGCCACGCCAGCAATCCGAGCGCGAGCGCGGCCAGCCAGCCGCGAAGCAGACCACCGCTCATGTACCCGATGAGCAGCTGCCATGGGCGCAACGGGCTGCTGAGCACGTCCTCGATGTAGCCCTCGTTCTTGGCCTGGAAGAGGCTGGTGGAGTTGTTGGCGAACGCCTGGCCAGCGACGGTCATGACCAGCAGGCCGGGCAGTATGAAGCGCAGATAGTCGACGCCGCCGACATCCAGCCGGTCCCCCAGCGCGCCGCCGAACACCGCCAGGAAGACGACCCCGCTCAGTGCTGGCGGCAGCAGTGTCTGCGTCCACAGGCTCAGCACCCGGCGCATCTCCCGGCCAGCCAGTGCGCACATCGCCCGGCGCTGGGCGGTTGGGAGGTCGACGGCGACGTCCATCAGCGCATCGCTTCGGTGTAGGCGGCCTCGAGATCGCCGCCGCCGTGTCGCCGTATGAGCTCGGGGACGCTGCCCTCGTCCAGCAGCCGGCCGTCGCGGATGAACCCGACGCGCTCGCACAGCTCCTCGGCCTCCTCCAGGTAGTGCGTGGTCAGCAGCACCGTCGTGTCGTGCTCCCGGTGCAGCGACCGCACGTACGACCACAGCTCACGGCGGAGCTGCAGGTCCACGCCGGCGGTGGGCTCGTCGAGAATGAGCAGCCGGGGGCGGTGCACGAGCGCCCGAGCGATCAGGAGCCGACGGCGCATCCCGCCCGAGAGACGGTTCGGCTTGACGTGTGCCTTGTCGGTGAGGTCGAAGGACGCGAGCAGCTCGTCGGCGCGTCGCGTCGACTGCGTCCGCGCCATGCCGAAGTACCGGCCGTGGTACACGAGGACCTCGCGCGTGGTCAGGAAGCGATCGAGGTGCACGTCCTGGGGCGCGACGCCGACCTGCAGACGCGCCTGCGGAGCCTGGGCGACCACGTCATGGCCGAAGACGAAGACGTCACCGGCGCTGGCGCGGACGAGTCCCGAGATCATCCCGATCAGCGTGCTCTTCCCCGAGCCGTTGGGCCCCAGCAACCCGAAGAAGCATCCGGCGGGCACGTGCAACGACAAACCGCGTAGTGCGCGAGTGCCCTCGGCGTAGGTCTTGTGAACCCCGGCCGCCCAGAGCGCCGCATGTGTCCGTTCCTGGTCGTTCGTCACGTGCGCTCATTCTGTCGCGGATCAGCCGATGTAGATCGGGGCCGCCCCGACCCGACGATCGCCCCGGCCTCTCGCCGGCATCTTGGACCTGCCCATCCGGTCCTCGACATCGCCGATAGCGGACCATTAGGCCGGTTCGGACGGGCTCCACCGCCAGGCGTGCGCCGCGGCGACCTCGGCGGATGCCGACCAGACGCCGACGAAGGAGACACGGAGAATGACCCGGGTCAACACGACGAGAGACGATCTGCCGCACATCCTGGCTTCGCATAGCTTCAACGAGGACGCGCTGCCTGCGCATCTCGGCCTGTACCGGACGATCTTACGGCCCGTCCGCACTGACCCGAGTCGAGCGCGAGGCGCTGGCGGTCACCGTGTCGGCCGCGAACGACCGCCACTACTGAGTGGTCCAGCACAGCACTGCGCTCGCCCGCGAAGGCGGCGAGCCGGCGCTGACGGAGGCGGTCGTCTCCGCGGACCGCGACGCCCTCCCCGCGCGACTGCGCCCGATGTGCGTGTACGCGCTCAAGCTCACGCTGACACCCTCCGAGATGACCGAGGACGACCTCGGACCGCTCCATGCGGCGGGTCTGGCCGACTGCGACATCGTTGACCTCAACCAGGTCGTCGCGTACTTCAACTACGTCAACCGCATCGCCGACGGGCTCGGCGTCGAGCTCGAGCCCGAGTGGTCTGACGCGGTGCGCCGGCCTCGTCGCTACTCGTCGCGAACCTCGCGCAACCGTCCGGTCTCGACCTCGTAGACGAAGCCGCGAAGCTTGTCGGTGCGAGGGATGAACGGGCTCGCCTTGATCCGCCGCAGGGACTGACGGACGTCCTGCTCGAGGTCGGAGAAGGCCTCGGCCGCCCATTCGGGCTTGATCCCGCTCTCCGCTTCGAGCCTGCGGCGGAAGTCGTCGTCGCCGAAGGTCAGCATGCCGCAGTCGGTATGGTGGATAAGCATGATCTCCCCGGTGCCGAGCAGGTGCTGGGAGATCGACAGGGACCGGATCCCGTCGTCCGTGATGACGCCGCCGGCGTTCCGGATGACGTGAGCGTCGCCCTCCTCGAGACCGAGCAGCGCGTACGGGTTCAGGCGCGCATCCATGCAGGCCACCACCGCCAGTCTCTTCGCCGGCGGCAGCGGCAGCTCTCCTTTGTCAAAGGCCTCCGCGTAGCGCTCGGCGCTTCGCAGCAGCTCGTCGGTGACGGTCATGTGACCTCCTCGGGTGGTTCCCGTCGCAATGATGCCAAACCCGCCCCGACTTGACGAGTTTGCTCGCCACGGCAGGACGGTGTCGCGTCGGGCTCCGACAGCGGCGTGCGTTCAACTTGGGTCCGGACATGCATGGCCAGTCGACGTTCTGGAAGCGCGAGTTCAGTCGTGAACTCGGTCGGCTCCCTAGCCCAAGCGCCGACGACGACGGCGGACGGCGTTCCTGATGACCCACGCCGCGACGAGGGCTCCCACCGCGAGACCGACGACGGAAGCGGCGTCCTCCGCGCGCTCGAGCGAGCGCGAGAGCGCGTAGCCGAGGAGGATGAAGACCGCCGACCACGCGGCGGTACCGACGAGGCTCGCAGCCAGGAACCGGCCGTACCGCATGCCCGCCGCACCGGCGGCGAACGGCGCGACGGCGCGAATGAGCCGACGGACCGGCCGATGATGATCGTCCGCGCGCCGGCGCGCGCGAAGTGCCGCTCGACCCACGCAAGCCGCGCCGGAGTGATCCTCACGCGAGGGCCGTGGCGGACGACCAGGCCGCGCCCGTGCCGTCGCCCCAACCTCCCCCGCGGCCAGCAGACCGACGAAGGCGCCGGTCTCGAGGGAACGCGAGGACGGCGACGACCGCGACCGTCCACGCGCCGAGCGTCGATCCGATCGAGTCGACAGCCGTCATGGGGTCGACGGACGGCGCCGGCCAGACGAAGAGGATGACCGCCCCGACCGTGACGACCGCGCCGATCGCGGCTGAGCGCATCCGACTCCGCATCTCCTGTTCGATCCTCCCGGCGCGCGTCAGGATTCCGCGATCGACGAATCGCCCCGCCCTCCCGGCGGGTCGCACGTGAATCCTCCCGGCATCGGTCCCGGTCAGACCGGCGACCACGACCGAAAGGCTCCCCAATGCCGCGTGCAGCAGTCATCCTCTTCGCCGACACCGAGACGCCCGAGGGCCGCGGCGGCCAGGAACAGCCCCGCGAGCGTGACGGTCGCTGCGAGGCCGACAGGGCTGACCGCGAAGCCGTTGCGCGAGCGCACCGCGCCGACGACCGCGCCGGCGCCTGCCCCGGCGAGGTACAGGCCGGCGATGTCGAGGTCCGGCCGGCCCTCACGTGCCCCATACGACTGCCGCGCCCCAGCCGACCAGGACGGTGGCGGTCGCCCAATAGCCGCCACGTCGTCCGCCGGCGGCGGCCGCGAGGAGGTACACGAGTCCGATGCCCAGCGGCGTGAGATAGAAGCGGTCCGGGCCTGGGCCGACGATCACGGCGAACACGAGCGCGCCGCCGAGCATGGCGCACCCTTGACGCAGGCGCAGGGACGGCGGGCGATGCTCGCCGGGGATCGTCCAGTCAGTCATCGCTGCGCTCCTCGGCGTCGCTCCTTGACGAGCGTCTCGATCGTCGGCCGGTCCTCCGGCCCGCGGCTGCGGTAGATCCACGTGATGCGCCCGTGCTCGTCGCAGAGCACGTCGCCGCCGAGCTGGAGGGCGTCGTCCTCGAGCGGCTCGGGGCGGCGGCCGCGCGCGATCAGCTGCGCGTAGCGCCACCACACCCTCGGGTCGAGCCACACTCGCGCGGCTGCGGCGCGGCCGAACCCGAACGCGTTGTACGCCGCTCGGTCACGGTCGCTCAACAGTGTCGCGTCGCCAAGGTCGAAGCGGTCGCGGTAGCGCGCCAGCGATGCGGGCGAGGCGAACGAGATCACGACCACGCGGGCATCGAGTCGCTGCTGCTGGCCCAGCACCTCCACGAGGTGCTCACGGCACGGCAGTCACGCAAGGTGGCGCAGGAAGATGAGCAGGGTGTGCTCGCCGCGGAAGCTCGCGAGCGAGACGGCGGTCTCGTCCGGGGAGCGCAGCGGCACGTCGGGGAGGTGGTCGCCTTGGCGTAGGGGCATCCCGCCTGTGACCCCTCGCCCTCGTCCGACGGTTCATCCGTCTGCGCGATCGTGAATCCTTCCGCGCCACACTGGATCCGAACACGGATGGACCCGACAAGAGGAAACCAATGACTCAAGCGACGGACAAGACCGAGCACCGAGCGACGACGGAGGTGGGAGGCGCCGAGGACTTCACCAAGCCGCTCATCCGGCGCAAGACGCTGACCGCGAGGAACGCCGGCAGCATGCGCACGGTCATCGACTTCGGTGAGGCCGGACAGATGGTCACCGACGAGCCGGTCGCCCATGGCGGCACGGGTGAGGGCCCGACACCGCTGCAGACGGTGCTCGGCGCGCTGTGCGGCTGCGAGTCGGTGACGTTCAATCGCACCGCCGCCGAGATGGGCCTCGAGTACCGCGGGATCACGTTCGAGGCCGAGTTCCGGATCGACATCCGCGGACGCATGGGCAAGGCCGACGTGCGGCCGCACTTCCAGACCGTTCGCGTGGAAGCCCGCGTTGACACCGACGCCTCGGACGAGGAGCTCGCTCGCGTCGTCGAAGAGACCGAGCGGCGCTGCCCCGTGTTCAACCTCATCAGCGACGCGAACGTCAAGCTCCAGATGCGCTGGCTGCGCGGCGCCGCGCACGCGGCCGCGTAGAGCCCTGTGCGCACCGCGCGCCCGGCGCGGACCGACGGCGAGCGCTGGGTCCGTGAGGAGCTGGCGCGGCTCCTCGAGCGGCGCCCTGCTGGATCGGGCCGAACTGCTGGGCAGCGCGCACGTCGCGATCGGGTCCAGTGCGCAGGAGCGCCGGCGGTAGGCCCGGCGGGCGCGACGGCAAGCAGCACGAGCCGCGTGCGGGTCTCCCCCGGCTCAGCTATCCAGTTGTGCAGCGTCTTCCACAGGTCGGTACTCGCATCCGAGAGCGAGCGCGTCTGGTCGATTGTGTGCTTGGTCTGCCACTTGTCGGTGGCGTCATCGCTGCCGGCGTCGTGAAAGACGGTGTCGTCGAGCGTCTCGATGCTGACGGCGAAGTCGTCTTCGTCGTCCATCCGCTCGAGCGCAGCCAGCAGCGCGTAGTCGATTTGAGCCAGATAACCGAGAGCGGGGCCGGCGGCGCTGAACGCCGAGGCGGATGAACCGTGTTCGCCCATGGCCACGAACGCTATCCGCCTTCTCCGTCGTCGCGAGCCGCACGGCGGCCCGGCTCTGTCCGCCGGGCACCGCCGACCGTCTGGGAGGAAATCCTGGGAGGAAGCTGTGCGGGCGACTCGGCCTGGAAACTCAAGAACCTCCTGCTTTGAGGGAGTGCTTGGTATAGCGGGGCGGATTCGAACCCGCGACCTTCGGGTTAATGAGCAGAGATGCTGTATCTCGATGCTCGTGTCACAGCATCATGATGTGGTATGATCGCCGTCATGCGGACCACCCTCACCCTCGCCGATGATGTCGCCGCCGCCGTCGAGCGCCTGCGCCGCGAGCGATCGCTGGGCATGAGCGAAGCCGTCAACGAGCTCGTCCGCGCCGGGCTGACGAAGCAGGAGACCGCTGCTCCGTTTCGGCAGAAGGCGCACGACCTCGGACGGGGTATCGACTTCTCCAACGTCGCCGAGGTGATCGAGACGCTCGACGGGCCGTCGACCCGCTGATGCTGCTCGACGCGAACCTGCTGCTCTACGCCGTCCACAAAGGCACCGACCAGCATGACGCTGCCTCCGCGTGGCTGACCGAGCAGCTCAACGGTCCGCGGCGCGTCGGATTCCCGTGGCAGAGCCTTGCCGCGTTCCTGCGCATCTCGACGCACGCCCGAGCGTTCCAGCGCCCACTGTCCCCTGCGACCGCGTGGGAGCGCGTGAGCGATTGGCTGGCGGCGCCGGTGGCCTGGATCCCTGAGCCTGGGCCCGAGCACGGCCGGATCCTCGGCGAGCTCATGACCACCTACGACGTGCGCGGTAACCTGGTACCGGACGCGGTCCTCGCCGCGCTGGCCATCGAGCACGGCGTCACGCTCTGCTCCGCCGACAGCGACTTCGCCCGCTTCCGCACCCTACGCTGGAAGAATCCGCTGCATTGACCGCGAGCGTGATCAGCCGACGGTCTGCCGTATCGTCTGCGCATGAGCGACGGTGGTGCGATCCTGAACCAACTGCATCGCGTTTCCGACAAGCTCCAGACCAAGCGCTGCGAGGAGTTCGCGGCTCGTCTGGTTGCGGCGCGTGCGGCGTCGCTCGGTGACCTTCATCACACGATGGCGTTCGCGCTCGCGGTCGAGCGAGAGACTGTGGAGGCGGTCGCAGCGCCTCGGCGCGAGTAGAAGCGCGAGCGACCGTTCCGACCAACGAGCGACCCCAGCATCGAAGGCTGCCGAGCGGTCGGCAACTCGTCATCCTCAGCAGGATCCTGCCGCCGTTCGCCTTGCGAGGATATCCTGGGGTAAGGCCACGGTCTGAGGTGTGAATCCCCGTCCCGCCACTCGCTCATGGGCAGGGGTTATCGGTCGCCGGGTGCGGCGACGGTCAGAGCGCGAGCGTCGAGGTTGTCGCGTTCAGCCGGCGGGGGCGGTCTCCTGGCTGGGCTGGAGGGTGACCTGGTAGCCGAGC
>Ga0136630_1000195_pt1 | contig 20920 bp, 24 predicted proteins | sample AntDrymUQ5682106_2_FD_105496 | JGI IMG/M metagenome (GOLD analysis project Ga0136630, IMG submission 105496) | Polar desert sand microbial communities from Dry Valleys, Antarctica - metaG UQ568 (21.06) | ecosystem: Environmental > Terrestrial > Soil > Desert | place: Antarctica: Dry Valley...
CAGCGTGGTCGGCCTGCACTGGGGCCTCTACCGCAGTTACCAGCCGTCGTTGATCGCCGCGGTGCACGAGGACCTGAGCCGGCTGTATGCCAAGGGCGCGATCAAGCCTCTTGTCTCCCAGACGCTTCCGCTGGACCAGGCACCGCAAGCCCTGGCTGCGCTCAGTCGGCGCGGCACGATCGGCAAGGTTGTGCTCACGCCGTAGCGAGCTCAGCCGCCAGGACCGGGTAGGTGCGCGCGAGTTCGGCGACGGCGCACGAGGGTCAGCGTCAGGTCAAGAGCCGGGCCTGCACCCGGCAGCGCTCGTAGGTCGCAAGTGCGCGCCGATCCAGGGTCAGGAGTTCGGCGTCTGCGGCGCCCGCGGTAACAGCGATCAGCGCGTCGTAGACCGATCCGCCGGAGATGCCAAGACCAGCAAGGCGATCCGGGAGCCCGGCCTGATCATCGGCGCCCAGGACCAGGCGCACGGAGGCGAAGGTCCGGCTGAGAAACTCAGCTACGGTGCGCGGTTCGGCCCGGAAGGGCTCGGGTAGTCGGGTCAGCACCGCGTAAGCCTCGAGTCCGGCGTGCGCGGGCAATCTGGGGTGCGCGGCGAGAACATCGCGAGCCGGCCCATGATGCTCGTGCCACGCGCCGAAGCTCGCGACGACAACCGAACTGTCGAGTGCGATCAACGGCGAACCCGCTCCAGTGTGTCGCGGACCATCTCGGCGGTGAGTACCGGCATGTCCCGGTCCGCCATGGCGACGACCCCATGGTCGTGCTCCACCAGTCGCATCGGGGTAGCTGGGATCTCGATCTCGATATGCCGATCCACTATCCGAAGGACAAGCTCGGTGCCTGGCCTGAGGCCGAGCTCGTCACGAGCGGCTTTGGGGACTACCACTCGCCCTGCAGAGTCGATGACAGTACGCATACCACAAAGTTACCATCGGAATTGGCACACGATACGCCTCGGATGCGGCTGAGTGACGTTCAAGCCGCGGGCTCAGCGAGGATTCGCTCCTAGAGCACCGGCCCGGGAAGGTGAGCGTGGGTCCGCCGCCGGCGCATCGTCACCTGGCGGGTGCCGTCGGCGTGCAGGAGCATCCTGGCCAGCTCCCAGCCGCCGGTGTCGGCCTGTAACGACAAGAGCACCGCCGCGGACGCACGATCGGTGCCGGGTGGGATGCGCACGGGTACGTACTCGTACTCCGTGCGCAAACTCTTCATCCGCGGCATTGTTCGCTCAGGACTGGATGGTCTGCAACTCCCCGGTGGTCCGGCCGACCACGAACACCCGCCCGGAGTCGGGGTCCACCGCCACGGTGTTGGGCTGGCGAACCGTGGGAAAGCGCGCGATCTCCAGGGGCTCATCTCCGGACACATCGAAGCCGACCACCTCGTTCAGCGAGGTGAGGGTCACCCAGAGGATGTCGGCGGTTGCGTCATAGGTGAGCCCGTACGGTCTGCCCGGCAGCGGCAACCTCGACTGCAGTTCCAGAGGTGCGGCGCTGAACGACAACAGCGCGTCACCTCGGCTGTCGGCTACCAACAGGGTTCCCCGGGTGTCGGAGATGATGTGGGTGGGACCGTCCCCAGCGGGTACACGGCCGACGCGTTCGCCGGCAGCGATGTCGTAGACCGACAGGGAGAAGTCGGCTACATCGATGACCCCGACCAGCTCACCGACGGGTGCCAGCCCGCCTGGCTGGGTGAGGTCATCGAAGGTCTGGATCACCTCCGCGTTCTCCACGACCGACAGGGTGCCGCCCTTCTCGTCGCCGACCACGATCCGACCGGACGCGAGCTGGCTGGCATCGTGGGGATAGTTCCCCACCTCGGTGCTGGTCGTCTCGCCCGATGGGAGCGCAACCTGGATCAGCGTGTTCGAGTCCTCGCCCGGGACCAGAACCGGGCCACCCGGCGCGGCCAACTGCAGGTGCCGGGCATGACCGGGCAGCGGCACCTCGGTCCGTACCTGCCCGGTGGCTCCGTCCACCAGAAGTAGCCGATTCGGTTCCCGTACGGCCACCGCCAACAGCCCCGTGACCGGGTCGAAGACCATGCCCTCGGGGTTGGATGCCAGGGCGATCACCTCACCCGCCGGTTCGACGGTCAGTGGAGGTGAGTCGCCGGGCTCGGCGGCGCCGGGCGGTTCGGACTCCGAATCAGGGGAGCACGCCGCGAGCGAGATCAGACAACTCGAGGCGACGGCGAGTACGCCCAGGCGTCGGGCAAGGGGGGACATGCCGCTCCACTGTGCACGGATATCGGGCAAAGCGCTGATCAGCTGTCCAGATCCTCGGTTTCCGGCAGCCCATCGGGGCCGGAGACGTCGTCGAGGGCGCGGCGGATCTCGACGGGCAGGGTGAGGTCTTCTGCTCCGAGAGCTCCAGCCAGTTGGGCGGCCGTACGGGCCCCCACGATCGGTGCGACGACCCCTGGTTGGTCCCGTACCCAGGACAGCGCAACTGCCAAGGGTGACGTGCCGAGGCCATCAGCCGCGGTGATCACGGCCTCGACGATCCGCTGGTCCTGCGGGGTCCGCAACGGGTCGATGAACTGACTCCATTCAGGATGCGCGCCACGGGAATCCGACGGGGTGGAGTGCCGGTACTTGCCGGTGAGCACCCCCTTCGCCAGCGGGGAGTAGGGCAACACGCCCAGGCCCAGGGCCGCCGCGGCCGGCAAGATCTCGGCCTCGACACTGCGACGCAGCAAGGAGTACTCCACCTGGTGGGACACGATCGGAACGCGTCCGGGCCAGGCCCGCTGCCAGGTGGCGGCTTGGGCGGACTGCCAGCCGCTGAAGTTGCTGATGCCGACGTAGCGCACCTTTCCGCTGTTCACCGCGTGATCCAGTGTTGAGAGGGTCTCGTCCAACAGCGTGTCGTCGTCATAGGTGTGCAGTTGCCACAGGTCGATGTGGTCCACGCCGAGGCGATGCAGCGAGTTCTCGAGCGCACTGAGCAGATGTCCGCGAGAGTTGCCGCGGTCCATCCGCCCCGGACCGGTCGACAGACTGGCCTTGGTCGCCAGCAGGATCTCAGCTCGGGCGATCGAGCCGCGAAGCAGTCGTCCGATGGTGCGTTCGCTGTCACCGTCGGCGTACACATCGGCGGTGTCGACAAGCGTGCCACCGGCATCGAGAAAGGCGCGGAGTTGTGCGGCGGCCTCGTCCTCGTCCGCGTCCAGGCCCCACATCATCGTGCCCAAAGCCATCCGGGAGACGACGAGGCCACTGGTGCCGAGACGGCGCTGTTCCATGACGGGCACCATATTCGCAAGGCCCTATGCCGATCGCCGTAAGGTCTGTCCCCGTGCGTCTAGGACTCAACCTCGGCTACTGGGGTGCCGGCAACGACAAGGACAACCTGGCCCTGGCCCGCGAAGCCGACGCAATGGATTACAGCGTGGTGTGGGCGGCCGAGGCGTACGGATCGGACGTGCCGACGGTGCTCGCCTTCGTCGCCGCGCAGACCAAGCGGATCGACGTCGGCGCGGCCATCATGCAGATCCCGGCTCGAAGCCCGGCGATGGCGGCGATGACCGCAGCAACCCTGGACACGTTGTCCGACGGCCGGTTCCGGATGGGCCTGGGGGTCAGCGGCCCACAGGTCTCCGAGGGCTGGCACGGGGTGCGCTTCGACAAGCCGCTGGGACGCACCCGCGAGTACGTCGAGATAGTCCGGTTGGCGCTGGCTCGCCAGCGGGTCCGCTACGACGGCCAGCACTATGTACTGCCATTGCCCGACGGCCCCGGTAAGGCGCTGACCCTCACCGTCCACCCGGCACGGGAGGACATTCCGATCTACCTGGCCGCCGTCGGGCCCAAGAACCTCGAACTGACCGGAGAGATCGCCGACGGCTGGCTGGCCATCTTCTTCTCACCGGAACACAGTGCCGACCAGCTAGCCCGCATCCAGGCCGGCCGGCAGCGAGGCGGACGCACGTCGGTCTTCGACGTGGTCCCCACCGTGCCGATCTGCATCGGGGCCGACCCGCGAGCCGCCGCCGACCTGATCCGGCCGTACTGCGCGCTGTACGTGGGCGGCATGGGCAGCCGGGAGCAGAACTTCTACAACGCTGAGGCCCGCCGGATGGGCTTCGACGCGGCGGCCACGGCGATCCAGGATCACTACCTGAACCGCAACTATGCAGCGGCTGCCGCCGCGGTCCCGTTCGAGTTCATCGACGGTACGGCGCTGGTCGGCCCGGTCGAGCGGATCGCCGAACGCATGTCCGCCTACGCCGACGCCGGGGTGACTACCCTGACCGTCGCGGTGAACTCCGGCAGCCTCGAGCAGCGTCAGGCAACCCTGCGCGGCGCCGTGGAGGCCCTCGAGTCCTCCGGCCGAGGCTGACCGGCGTGGGGTGGATCGAAGCGATCGTGCTCGGCCTGGTGCAGGGGCTGACCGAATTCCTGCCGATCTCGAGCAGTGCGCACCTGCGCATCGTCGGGGACCTGGCCGGTTGGGACGATCCGGGTGCTGCCTTCACAGCGGTCAGCCAGATAGGCACCGAGACTGCAGTGCTCATCTATTTCCGCCGGGACATCGTGCGCATCGTCACGACCTGGGTCCGATCGCTGGGCAATCGCGAACTCCGGTCGGACCCGGACGCGCGGATCGGCTGGCTGATCATTCTCGGCACGATTCCGATCGGGATCTTCGGGTTCATCTTCAGAGACACGATCACCGGCCCGCTGCGCGACCTGCGAATCGTGGCCGCGATGCTCATCGTGCTCGGCATCGTCCTGGCAGTCGCCGACCGAGTTGGCTCGCGCGACCGTGAACTCACCGAACTGAGCGTGCGAAACGGCGTGACGATCGGCTTTGCCCAGGCGCTGGCCCTCATTCCGGGGGTCTCCCGCTCCGGAGCCACCACGAGTGCGGCGCTGTTCCTGGGGTACACCCGGCCCGAGGCAGCGCGGTACGCCTTCTTGCTCGCCGTGCCCGCGGTGTTGATCTCCGGAGTGTTCGAGGCGTTCGACATCGGCGCGGAGGCCGACACGGCGTGGCCACAGACCATCGTCGGCACCCTGGTGGCCGGCATCGTGGGATACGTGGTGATCGCTTTCTTCATGCGCTACATCAGCACCCACACGTTCACACCGTTCGTGATCTACCGGATCGGTCTGGGTGTCCTGGTCTTCACCCTGTTGGCCACCGGCGGATTGACCCCGAGATGACCGCCCACGACCAAACCTTCTACCAATAGGCTCGGGCAAGCAGCCGAGTTGCGCACCACCCGAATCCGACGAAGTCACCTATCCGAAGGGGTTGGATACATGAATCGACGAAGAGGCGTGTCACTGTTCACTCTGATCTACCTGGCGATCGGAGTGGTGGTGGCCCTGACCAAGGGCTACAACACGTTCACCAACTTCTCGGAGATCCTTTCCTTCGTGATCGCTGTCATCCTGTGGCCGGCTGTGCTCTTCGGCGCCGACCTGCGCGTCAATGTGGGCGCCCTGCGCTGAGTTGGGCGTAGAACCGACTAGATGACCACACTCCTGCTGTTCCGGCACGGTCGTACGCAGGCCAACGCTGGGGGACTGCTCGCCGGATGGACCCCTGGCGTCGGGCTCGACGACATCGGCCGAGCACAGGTGGCTGCTGCCGCCGCCCGACTCAGTGCCGTCCCCCTGGCCGCACTGGTGGCCAGCCCCCTGCAGCGCTGCCAGGAGAGTGCCCAGGCGATCGCGGCCGGCCGCGACGGAGTGGAGATACAGCCCGACGAACGGCTTGGTGAATGCCGCTATGGCGATTGGACCGGCAAGCCGCTCAAGACCCTCGCCAAGGACCCGATGTGGAAGGTCGTCCAGCAGCATCCGTCGGCTGCGGTCTTTCCTGGCACCGACGGTGAGGGGTTGGCCCAGACCTCCGCCCGGGCGATCGCGGCCGTACGGGATTGGAACGAGCGGCTGGGGCCGGATGCGATCTGGCTGGCCTGCAGCCACGGCGACGTGATCAAGGCAGTTCTGGCCGATGCCCTCGGCATGCACCTGGACATGTTCCAGCGACTGATCGTCGAACCCGCCTCGGTCTCGGTGATCCTCTACACGCCCACCCGGTCCTTCGTACTGCGCAGCAACGACATCGGCGGCGACATGTCCGGTCTCGTGCCGCAGAAGTCGGGCCGCCGAAAGCGGGCCCGGGCCACGGCCGAAGGAACGCTCGGCGGCGGGGACTCCTACCGCGCGTCCGCGTAAACTCCGGTACATGAGTCGGCAGCTGTACGTGTTCGACCGCCCCCAGCGATTCGTCACCGGTACCGTCGGCCAGCCGGGCGATCGAACCTTCTACCTCCAGGTCAGCGATGGTCCACGCACGGTCAGCGTGGCATTGGAAAAGACTCAGGTCATCGTCCTGGCCGACCGGATGAGCGAACTTCTCGACGAGGTCGCCAACCGGCAGAGCGCCGTGGTACCTCCGGATGCGGTCGTCAGCGATCTCGACCCGCTGCACAGCCCGGTGGACGAGGAGTTCCGGGTCGCCGCGATGGGTCTGGCCTGGGACGCTGACAGTGCGGCGGTGGTCGTCGAGGCGGTCGCCGGCGGGGACGGCGATGAGCCGGTGGACGAGGACCACATCCTGTCCGATCACGACGAGGGCCCGGACGCGCTGCGGGTGAAGATGACCCCGGTGGCTGCTCGCGCCTTCGTGGAACGTGCCCGCCGGGTCGTGTCCGCCGGCCGGCCACCGTGCCCGCTGTGCTCCCTCCCGTTGGATGCCGAGGGCCACATCTGCCCCCGGCAGAACGGCTACCGGCGCTGAGCCTGCACAGCGGGAACAGCAGCCAGCCAGCGGCAATGGAGGAGTCGCAGGCCCTGGAGTTGCTCACAACCGGCACAATCGAGGTCACCGGCCGACTGGTGGATGCCAGCAACGTGACCTTGCTCGCCGAGATCAACACCGACGACGAGATCGCCGAATGCGTGTACAAACCGGTCGCGGGGGAGCGGCCGCTCTGGGACTTCCCGGAGGGCACCCTGGCCGGCCGAGAGGTGGCGACGTACCTGGTCTCGGCAGCCAGTGGTTGGCGGGTCGTGCCACCGACAGTTCTGCGAGACGGCCCGTTCGGCCCGGGGATGGTGCAGCTGTGGATGGACGGAGATCCTACCGTCGATCTGCTCGACCTCGCCCGCTCGGACCGCCCGGCGCTGCGCCGAATGGCGGTCCTCGACGCGGTGGTCAACAACGCCGACCGCAAGGGTGGGCATCTCATCCCCATGCTCGACGGTCACGTGTACGGCGTCGATCACGGCGTCTGCTTCTCCGCCGACCCGAAGCTGCGCACGCTGCTGTGGCGCTGGGCCGGGCGGCCGTTGACCGAGGAAGCGGTCGACGTGCTGGCGCGGCTGTCGACAGCGCTGTGCGGCGATCTAGGTGCTGCCCTCGAGGAACACCTCACCGCTACCGAGGTGCGAAAGACCCGCAGCCGAGTGGCGACGCTGCTGCGTACCGGCATTCATCCCGAACCCTCCGGCGAGTGGCCAGCACTGCCCTGGCCGCCGATCTGAGGGTTGCGGGCAGGCGAGCGCCACTGAAGCAGGACAACGGCCGCCACCACACCGACAGCGCCGAGTAGCTGAACCGTTCCGAGCCGGTCGTCGAACAGACTCACACCGATCAGCACCGTGGCGACCGGCTCGATGCAGGAGACGATCGATGCCCGTGCGGCGCCGATCAGGCGCATACCAGCGAAGAAGGCGGTCAGCGCGAACGCCGTGGAGATGAGTCCCAGCAACGCTGCCCACAACCATCCGGCGGGCTCGAAGCTCAGTGTTGTGCCGCCGGAGGTCAGGTTCACGACCGCGTAGGTCACCAGCGCACCGGTGCACACAAGGGCTCCCAGCAGAGTGCGGTCCACCGCCGGATCAATGGTGTCCCCGATCAGGATGTAGGTCGCATAGGCCAGGGCGGTCGCCAGTCCCAGCGCGACGCCGATCGGATGCAGCGCGCCCGAGCCAGCGCCGAGCAGGACCGCAGCGACTCCACCAAGCGCCAGGACCAAGGCCAGCAGCTGTGCCGGGCTCGCCGTCTCGCGGTTTCGCCCAAGCGAGACGACGAAGACAACCACCGGGAAGGTGTAGAGCAGCAGCGTGGTCAGACTCGGACCGTTGTAGGGCAGCGCAGCGAAGTACAGCGCGGACTGCAGGGCATAGCAGCCCCCGCCGAGAGCCAGACCCAACGCCACATGGCGACTGCGCGGCCGCGCTGGGCGACGGACTGCCACGATCAGCCACAGCACGATCGCGGCGACGAAGAACCTGATCAGCAACAACTCGGTCAGGCCCACGCCGGCGCCGTACGCCGCGTTCGCCAGGAACGGCAGGACGGCGAAAGAAAGCGCCGAAAGTATGCACAGGACGATGCCCCCGGCCTGACGGCGCCCAGCGCGGTCGACGGCGATCTCGGATGATCGGCTCACGTCGCTGCCAAGAAGCCGCGGCACATCCCGGCAGTCAACCATCGACGAGTTCTCCAAGCAGAGACGGTCTATACCGGCCGCCGACCTGTCCGACCGACCGCATCATGATGCGTGTCGCTTAACATTCAGATGCTAACCTCTGATAATGCGCACCACCGTCACCTTCGACGACGACGTGGCTTCGGCGGTCGCTGCGATCCGCCGCGAGCGCGGCGTAGGGGTAAGCGAGGCAGTCAACGAACTGATTCGGCAGGGACTCCTTGTGCCGCGTAAGCGACGCACCTTCGACCAACGCACAGCCGCGATGGGGCTGCGTCTCGAGGTGGCAAACGTCGCGGATGCCCTTGAGGTACTCGACGGGGTCCGCGCACGCTGATGCTTGTCGATGCGAACATCCTGCTGTACGCGGTGGACACCAGAAGTCCGTTCCACCCGCAAGCCGCGACGTGGCTGTCAGAACAACTCAACGGCGCCCGTCGGGTTGGATTCCCTTGGCAGTCACTCGTGGCTTTCCTTCGGATCAGCACGCATCCTCGGGCATCGGAGAAGCCGTTGGCGGCGGCCATCGCCGCCCGCATCGTCGAGGATTGGCTGGAACCTGAGATCGCCTGGATTCCGCAACCCGGGCCGAGCCACGCTTCCGTACTGACCGGGTTGATCCGCACGTATCAGTTGCGGGGAAACTTGATCTCCGACGCTCATCTGGCAGCCTTGGCCATCGAGCACGGACTGACCATGTGCTCGGCCGACACCGATTTCGCCCGCTTCGCTGAAGTGCGCTGGATCAACCCGCTGCGGCCCTGATCTGCCCATCTCCGTCGGTGATCGACCGGTGCCACGGCCCTCGGTACGAGCCGCGCACTAGCCTCCCTGCCATGCGCCCTTGGCCAGCCCCGCCGATTCCGCGGCTGCCCGGCGCGGGACAGGCGCTGAGGTTGTACGACACCGCGACCCGAGAAGTGCGACCGACGGCGCCCGGACGTACGGCCAAGATGTACGTCTGCGGAATCACGCCGTACGACGCGACCCACCTCGGGCACGCAGCGACCTACTTGGCCTTTGACCTGGTGCACCGGCTCTGGCTGGACGCGGGACACGAGGTGCATTTCGTCGAGAACGTCACCGACATCGACGATCCGCTGCTGGAACGGGCCGAGCGGGACGGCGACGACTGGATGGTCCTGGCGATGCGCGAGACTGCTTTGTTCCGCGAGGACATGCATGCCCTGCGAGTGCTGCCCCCGCGTGACTACGTCGGCGCAGTGGAGTCGATTCCGTCCATCGGGCAGTCGGTCGACAAGTTGTTGATCGAGGACCACGCCTACCTTCTGGACGACGGCACCGGTGACATCTACCAGGACATCAGCCAGGCGTTGCGCTTCGGCTACGAATCCGGCTACGACGAAACAACGATGCTGAGGTTGGCTGCCGAGCGCGGCGGAGATCCCGACAGACCGGGCAAACGCAACCGTCTTGATCCGTTGTTGTGGCGCGGCGCTCGCGACGGCGAGCCATCCTGGGAAGGGCCACGCGGACCTGGGCGACCAGGCTGGCACATCGAGTGCTCGGCCATCATCCTCGACCGGCTCGGTGACGGCATCGACGTACAGGGCGGCGGCAGCGATCTGGCCTTCCCGCATCACGAATTCTCTGCCCTGCATGCCGAGACGCTCACCGGCGCTTGGCCCCTGGCCCGGCATTATGTGCACGCCGGGATGATCGGCTTGGCGGGGGAGAAGATGAGCAAGAGTCGCGGCAACCTCGTCTTCGTCTCGCGGCTCCGCGGCGAAGGCGTGGATCCGATGGCAATTCGTCTGGCATTGCTCTCGGGTCACTATCGACAGGACCGTCCCTGGGGACAGGACCTGTTGAGCAGCGCGCAGAACCGTCTCGCCGCCTGGCGCCATGCGGTGTCGCTGTCGACCGGCCCGGCCGCCGACGACCTGCTCGCGTCGCTGCGGCGGCAGTTGTCCGATGACCTTGACACGACGAATGCCATTCGCAGTGTGGACCGCTGGGTGGAGTTGGCCGCTCGCCGTAACGGATCTGATCCCGATGCTCCCAGTCAGGTCGGGTCCATTGTGGATGCCCTCCTCGGGGTCCGGTTGTAGGCCTGTGAGCGACTCCTTCTCGCTGCGTACGAGACCGCTACGAGAGGCCGCCGAGGACCATCTCGCTCCGGCCGCGACCCGTTCGAGGGCCAGTGCCGGACGCGCTAGGCCGGAGCAGCCTGACGACTTCCGTACGGCCTTCGAACGCGATCGGGACCGAATCCTGCACACCAAGGCTTTTCGCCGCCTCAAGCACAAGACTCAGGTGTTCCTCAATCCTGAGGGCGACCACTTCGTCACCCGCCTCACACACACGCTGCAGGTCACCCAGGTCGCTCGATCGCTGGCCGCCGCCCTGGGGTTGAACGAGGACCTCGCCGAAGCGATTGCGCTGGGCCACGATGTCGGGCACTCACCGTTCGGACACATCGGGGAGGATGCGCTCTCGCCGTACATCGAGGGCGGTTGGCATCACGCCGCGCAGAGCGTGCGAATCTTCGAAGTCCTGGAGGACAAGAACCTCAGCGTCGAAGTCCTGGACGGGATTCGTGCACATTCCTGGAAGATCTCGCCACCGCCGGCCACTCCCGAGGGTGCCTGCGTCCGCTACGCCGATCGGATCGCCTACCTCTCGCACGACGCCCTGGATGCCGTACGCGCAGGATTGCTGGTCGAAGCCGAGTTTCCAGCCGACGTACGAGACCGATTCGGCCACGCCGGATCGCAGATGGTCGGCTCGATGATCGACGCCGTGGTGTCGAACAGCGTCCTCGGGGACACCGTGACCATGTCCGCCCCAGACCTTGCTGTGATGTCGGACTTTCGGGAGTTCATGTTCGAACGGGTCTATTTCAGCGATCACCATCTCGATCACAAAGCCAAGGCGATCAGGATCATCCGCGACCTGGTGGACCTGCATCACGCCAAGCCGGACTTGATGCCGGCGACCTACCGCGACCACGGCACGGACACGTTGAGCCAGGCGATCGACTACGTTGCCGGGATGACCGATCGATTCGCCACCTCAACCCACGCCCGGCTCTGCGGTTAGCCGGCACGCTGGGATCGTCCGGCGATCAGGCGTCGCGGGTATCCGAGGCGACGTGCGCGGTGACATCCTCCGGTCCACCCGAGATGGTCGGATACAGGAATCGGATCACCAGCACGCCGAGACCCGCACCGACGACCTGGGCGAGTACGAAAGCTGCTACCGACGACGGTGCGATCCCGGTAAACGTGTCGGAGAAGATCCGTCCCACGGTGACAGCAGGATTGGCGAAGGACGTTGAGCTGGTGAACCAGTAGGCCGCCCCGATGTAGGCACCGACGGCTGCGGCGACCAACACAGCTCGGCCACTGCGCACCAGGGCGAAGATGACAGTAACCAATCCGGCTGTGGCGACCACCTCAGCGAGAATGACTGGCCCCGAGGATCGGGCATTCGAGGAGATCTGGATGGCAGGAAGGTCGTACATGGCGTTCGCCAGTACGGCACCAGCGATGCCACCCAGGACCTGCACAACCGCGTAGGGGGCGACGTCGCCTGCGCGCAGGCCGGTACCGGTACGGCGGCCGAGTAGCCAGTCCGCGACCGAGACCACCGGGTTGAAATGAGCCCCCGACACCGGCCCGAAGACCAGGATGAGGACGCCAAGGCCGAAGGCCGTCGCCGTGCTGTTCTCCAACAATTGGATTCCCACGTCGTCGGGTGACAGTCGCTGTGCGGCGATGCCTGAGCCGACGACAACCGTCACCAATAGCGCCGTGCCGAGTCCCTCGGCCACCAAGCGGCGGGGCAACGGAGGAGTCACCGGCTTGACGTCTGACATATCTCAATCATACTTGACTCAATACCCATGGAGGCAAGTTCCCCGATGCAGACGACTGATCTCGAACGACGCGCACGGGTGTACGCCGCGCTCGGCGAACCGATGCGGCTGGCCATCGTCGAAAGCCTGGCACTGGCAGATGCTGCCTCGGGAGAACTTGGGCGGCGGCTCGGGATCCCGACCAATCTTCTCGCGCATCACCTTCGAGTTCTGGAAGACGCAGGACTGATCCGCAGGGCGCGATCAGAGGGGGACCGGCGCCGGACCTACGTACGGCTGCGCCTTGACGATGCGATCGTCGCCCCGCTCAGCCGTGGCGGTGCCTCGCCATGGACGACCACCGCGAATCCCCAGGCGCCGGACATTTCCCGCGGGGTCGCAATGACCTCAGCGCCGCGGGTGGTCTTCGTCTGCACCCGCAATTCGGCCCGCTCACAGTTGGCCGCGGCAGTGTGGGGACGAGTCAGTACAACTCCGGTTACCTCGGCGGGGACCGATCCCGCGGGACGGGTCCATCCTCGTGCGGTCACTGTCGGTCGCCGACACGGACTGCGGCTGGCCGGAACCACGACCGCACGGACTCAGGACGTGCTGCGCACCGACGACCTCGTGGTGGCCGTCTGCGACAACGCTCATGAGGAGTTGACGCAGGCAGATGCCCCGGCGCGCCTGCACTGGTCGGTGCCGGACCCGGTCCGGATCGATACCGACGAAGCCTTCGAGGCGGCCTACCAGGAGATCGTCTCCCGGGTCGACCGGCTCGCTCGTGCGCTGAACCCAACCGCCGGCCAACTCGCGAAGACCAGGCGATGATCCCAACGAAGCTGAACTCGAGGAGCACCTCATGACCGAAACCCGAAGCTGGTCGTCGCTGAGCCTCGACCAGGGCCTCGCCATGAAGACCGCCGCCGCCCGACTGAGCACCCGGTTCGACGGCGTCTTCGGCGAGGAGACCATCGAGCGCTTCCTGCACTCTTCGTTCGACCAGTTCGCCGGAAATGCCTCGGTGTCCCGATTCCTGCCGCTGTTGGCCGAGCGGTTCGCCCGACAACGTCTCCAGGCGCTGGCCAAGGTCGAAGGCCTGCACGACGACGGCAAACCCACCGTCCTGTTCCTCTGCGTGCACAACGCCGGCCGTTCACAGATGGCGATGGGATTCTTCAGCCATCTCGCCGGCGACCGGGCGGTCGCCTGGTCCGGAGGGTCCGAACCGGCCAGCTCGGTAAACCCGGCGGCCGTCGAGGCGATGCGCGAACGGGGGATCGACATCTCCGCTGAGTTTCCCAAGCCGTGGACCGATGAGGTGGTCCGCGCGGCCGACGTGGTGATCAGCATGGGCTGCGGTGATGCCTGCCCGATCTTTCCGGGGAAGAGGTACGAGGAGTGGGTGCTCGAGGACCCGGCCGGGCTTGGCATCGAAGCGGTGCGACCGGTGCGCGACGAGATCGAACGACGGATACGGGCCCTGCTGGCCGAGCTGCAGGTTCCAGTCCGGCAATAACCAACGCGCAGATCTGACGACTTGGGGACATTCCGGCCCCAGGTTCGGATCCGCGCTGCGTACCGGCTTAACGTGCTGGTGTGGCCGTACCAGACCGATCCGGCGGCCAACAGCCGGCGATTGCCGACTACGGCTTTCTGTCGGACTGTCATTCGGCGGTGCTGGTGGACCGATCCGGATCAGTCGACTGGTGGTGCCTGCCGCGCTTCGACTCGCCGTCGGTCTTCGGCCGGCTACTCGATCCTGACGCCGGACACTGGACACTGTGCCCGGTCGAGGACTTCGACTGCCGGCGGAACTATCTCGGCGACACGCTGGTGCTAGCGACCGAATTCCGTACCGCCGCCGGATCGGTCAGCGTGACCGACGCATTGCTGTTGGAGCCCGGAGCGCGTGCCCACGACATCGGCCTGCGCAGCCCGCACGTGCTGCTCCGCCGGGTAGAAGGGCTGCAGGGAACCGTTCGAATGCGCATGGATCTCTCACCGCGGATGGAGTACGGCCGCACCGAGCCACATCTTCGAGTGATCTCCGGAGGAGCCGAGGCAGTAGGAGGGCCGGTGACTCTGACCCTGGACACCGAACTGGACCTGCACATCGAGGACGGGGCAATTCTCGGCGAATTCGAGATCGCGTCGGGCCAGGTCGCCGAGCTGCGGCTGTCCTACACGCCCAGTTTCGGTCAGCGTCCCGAACTGGCGGGGAGCCCGTCCGTGGAAGACACCGTGCAGGGCTGGACGAGCTGGTCGGCCCAGCACACCGGCTACGACGGCGACTATCCCGAACAGGTCCGGCGTAGTTCACTTGTCCTGCAGGGACTGACCTTCGGCCCCTCGGGCGCGGTTCTGGCCGCAGCGACGACGTCCTTGCCCGAGACCTTGGGCGGAGCGGACAACTTCGACTACCGCTACGCGTGGTTACGCGATCTCAGCCTCACGATCCGATCGCTGTGGTTGGCGGCCTGCCCCGGCGAGCCAGGCCGGTTGTTCGCCTGGCTGGCCGGCAGCGCCGGGCATGTGCGTGAGGAACTGGTGCAGATCATGTACGGCGTCGAAGGCGAACGGGACCTGACCGAACATGTCCTGGAGCATCTGAGCGGCTATCGCGGAAGTACGCCGGTACGGGTCGGCAACGCGGCCTGGGAGCAGGATCAGCTGGACGTCTTCGGTGAGGTGCTCGACGCGGCACACCTACTGCGGGATCAGCTCGGCGAGTTCGAGGCTCCGACCCAACAGTTGCTCGTGGCTCTGGCCAACAGAGCCGCGAGTACGTGGGAACAACCCGATGCCGGCATGTGGGAGGCCAGGGACCAGCAACGCCACTACACCTCCTCGAAGGTTATGTGCTGGGTGGCTCTGGACCGGGCCGTCGACCTTGCCCCCCGCCTCGGGGACCAGGCGGATCCGGCTGCGTGGGCGAAGGCCCGCGAGGACGTCCGAGCGGCCATCCTCGACCAGGCGTGGAGCGAGCAGGCCGGCGCGTACACGGGAGCCTTTGGATCCGATGACCTCGACGCATCGGTGCTCGTGCTGCCGTTGGTCGGCTTCCTGGCCGCGGACGACGAACGAATGCGCGCCACCATCGAGGCTGTCGAGCGTGCGCTGGGCGAGGGAGGGCTGGTACGCCGTTGGCCCAGTGACCGCAGCGGTTTCCTGATCTGTACCTACTGGCTGGTCGAATGCCTGGTGCTGACCGGCGAGCCGGTCCGCGCCCGGTCCTGGTTCCGCAGCGCCACCGAGCACGCGAACGACCTCGGTCTGCTCTCCGAGGAGGCAGACGTTCGAACCGGGGAGATGTTGGGTAACTACCCCCAGGCGTTCTCCCATGTCGGGCTGATCAATGCGGCCTGGCGCCTGGGCCAACCTCCGACCGACTCCACATGATCCCCGCACCGGACGACGAGAAGAAGGAGAAGCGCATGGCAGACAAACGCCTCGACGGCAAGACCGCACTCATCACCGGATCGGACTCCGGGATCGGTCAGGCGAGCGCTGTGGAGTTCGCGAAGGAGGGCGCAGACATCGTCGTGAGCTACTACAGCGATGCAGACGGCGCCGATCAGACCCGTAGGTCGGTCGAAGCGGAGGGCCGCCGAGCTCTCGTTGTCCAGTGCGATGTGAGCGAGGAGAGCCAGGTCGAGGCCATGTTCGACCAGGCCGTGCAGACCTTCGGCACGCTGGACATCCTGATGAACAACGCCGGCGTGGACGCCTCAGGTACGAAGGTCGCCGAGCTTTCCACCGAGACCTGGGACAAGGCGATTCGCACCAACGTCTACGGCTACTTCTTCTGCTGCCGCCGCTTCGCCCAGATCCGCACGGCCGCAGGCGGCGAGGGTAAGATCATCAACGTCACATCGGTCCATGAGGACGTTCCGAATGCTGGCGGCGCGGACTACGACTGTTCCAAAGGCGCCATCCGGATGCTCACCCGGACTCTCGCTCTCGAGTTGGCCCCGCTCAAGGTGAACGTCAACGGACTGGCCCCCGGAATGGTGCTGACCCCCTTCAATCAGGCGGCCATCGACGACCCGAAGGTTCTCGAGGAGCAGGTGCAGAGCATTCCGTGGAAGCGCGCTGCGCAACCCAGCGAGATCGCTCGACTGGCTGTCTTCCTCGCCTCGCCCGATGCCGACTACGTCACCGGCACGACCTACGTGATGGACGGCGGCTTGATGCGCAATCTCGGCCAAGGCGCGTGAGCTCCGAACTGGGCTACCACCGGTCGGAGGGCCACGGCGCTCCGGCATAGCGCTCGACCACCGGACCGACGGTCAGCGAAGCCCAGCCAAGCACTCCCGGGCCGATTTCGAGCTTCCGCGCGGCTCCGAGCCGGGCAAACGGGTCATCAAGCAGGGCCAGGATCTCCTCGGGTCGGTCGGCCCGCGCGACGGTGATGGCGCCCGCGAGATGCACCGGGTCGGCCGTCAGCAGGCTGATCGCGGCCAGCCGCCCATCGGCCAAGACCGCTCGGCGGGCCTGGATCGCCATCGGGTCGTCCGCGATCGGTCGGGTCTCCATCGGCAACACGACCCAGGAGATGCAGCAAGCCGGGCCACCCGCAGCGAGTAGCCGATCGTCTACCCGCAGTGCCTGCGGATGCGGACGGTCCGAGCTGAACCAAGCGCACAACCAACCCGCCTCACGGTCGGCTTCGGTGGCCGACGCCCGCAGGTCACCGGTTGCCTCGGGAAGGAGCGCCAGCCAGCCGCTCACCGTGCGGGAGGCTCCCAGTCGGCGTGCAACCCTCGAGTCAGATTCCGGAAGTCGCGACGAAGTTCGTCCATGGTCGGGCGACCCCAGAACCAGTAGCCGTTGTAGGACGCCGCAACCGTCAGGTCGGGGGCTAGCACGAGGCAGGTCGGGGTGTACGGGTCATGCACCGTATCGGTCGTCTCCCGCAGGCCGAAGTCATCGACGTAGCGTCGCTCCGTGTCGGACAAAAAGGTCCAGCGTGCGTCGAGTCCGGCCCGGAACGCGGCCTGCACCTGCGCCGGGTCCACGCTGACGCTGACGAACCGGGCGTAGGCGACCTCGGCGTCGTCCTGCAAATCAACCAGGCGGCGGAAGAACTGCCGCTCCTTCGGGCAAAACCAGCCGCGGTAGAAGTGCAGGAGCATCGGGTCACCGCCGGCGAGGTCGCTCAGCCGACGTTGGTTACCCGCCTGATCGGGCAGTTCCATGTCCGGGACCCGGCCGCCGGGCATGAGCGCGTCGATCATTTCAGGGTCAGATTTGGCGGCCGCGGCGGCGCAGGTAACGCTCGAAGTCCTTCGCGATGGCATCGCCGCTGGCTTGGGACAGGTCGATCTGGCTGGCCTTCTCCTCCAGCGCTCGGACGTACTCGACCACCTCGTCGTCCTCGCTGGCCATCTCGCTGACCGTACGGACCCATTCCTCGCCCTGCTCGGGCAATGCCCCGAGCGGCACGCCGACCTCCAGGACCTCCTCGACCCGTTGTAGCAGCGCGACAGTGGCTTTGGGGGCCGGCGGCTGGGATACGTAGTGCGGTACCGCAGCCCAGAACGAAACGGCCGGTAGGCCCGCCTGCACGCAGGCATTCTGGAACACCCCGACGATCCCGGTCGGTCCTTCGTACCGGGAGGTCTCCAGGCCCCAGCGGGTCGCGGACTCGGAGTCGTACGAGGTCCCCGTCACCGGCACGGGCAGAGTGTGGGGGGTGTCGGCCAGCAGCGCGCCGAGCGTCACAACGGTGCTCACCTCGAGTTCGGTGCACAGCTCGATGAGTTCCTCGCAGAAACCCCGCCACCGCATGTTCGGCTCGATCCCACGCAACAGGACGATGTCGCGGGCCGACCCTGCCGGCCGGGCGACGGAGATACGTGTCGTCGGCCACTCGATCCGACGGCTGACCCCGTCCACATGGGTGACCGTGGGTCGGTTGACCTGGAAGTCGTAGTAGTCGTCAGGGTCCAACGCGGCCAGCGGAGTGGCGTCCCAGATCAGTTCCAGATGTTCGACGGCTCCGGTAGCGGCGTCTCCGGCATCGTTCCAGCCCTCGAAGGCCGCGACGACCACCGGGTCGGTGAGCGCGGGAAGGGAGTCGAAGACCGTCACCAGCCAAGCCTACGTCCGAGCCGCCAGGCTCGTCGGATTGAGTGCGGTCCGCCGCGGCCCGTCGGACAGGTCCCGCCGCCTTAGCTGTGGAAGAGGGAGCCGCCAGGCTCGTCGGATTGAGTGCGGTCCGCCGCGGCCCGTCGGACAGGTCCCGCCGCCTTGGCCGGGGTGTCGTCGCCCCACCTCCCACTCGCCGGGGCTCGGTAGCCTGGTCCGGTGGATGATCGTGGGCTGTTGCAGACCCTGGGCGAGCGCGTCGTGGTCAGCGACGGGGCAATGGGCACGATGCTGCAGGGGTGTGAACTCACCCTGGAGGACTTCCAGGATCTCGAGGGCTGTAACGAGATCCTCAACATCACTCGACCCGACATCGTTCGTGAGATCCACGACGCGTCCTTCGACGCCGGCGCCGACACCGTGGAGACCAACACCTTCGGCGCCAACTGGGCCAACCTCGCCGAATACGACATCCCGGACCGGATCGAGGAGCTCGCCCGGGCCGGCGCGTTGATCGCCCGGGCCTCGGCCGATGGTTGGTCGACCCCGGAACGCCCGCGCTGGGTACTCGGGTCGGTGGGACCCGGGACGAAGTTGCCCACCCTCGGGCATACGACCTTCAGCCACCTGCGCGAGGCCTACCAGCAGCAGGCCCGCGGGATGCTGGACGGCGGGGTCGACGCCATCATCGTCGAGACCGTTCAGGACCTGCTCCAAGCGAAATCGGCCATCATCGGGTCCCAGCGGGCCATGGCGCAAGCAGGACGCACCGTTCCGATCATCACCCACGTCACCGTCGAGACCACCGGCACCATGCTGCTGGGATCGGAGATCGGCGCCGCGCTGACCGCCCTGGAACCGCTTGGTATCGACCTGATCGGCCTGAACTGCGCCACTGGCCCCGCCGAGATGAGCGAGCACCTACGGCACCTGTCCCGGAATGCGCAGATCGACATCTCGTGCATGCCCAACGCCGGATTGCCACAGCTCGGTCCACACGGCGCCGTGTATCCGCTGAGCGAGGACGAACTGGCCATCGCACTGTCCGGTTTCGTGACCGAGTTCGGCACTCGACTCGTCGGTGGCTGCTGCGGCACGACACCGGCCCACATCCGCGCGGTCGTCGCCGCAGTGCGCAACCTCGCGCCGGCGGTACGTCGTCCGCGCAGCGAGCCCAGCCTGTCCTCGCTGTATGCGGCCGTCCCCTTCGAACAGGACGCCAGCGTCCTGGTGATCGGCGAACGGACCAATGCCAACGGTTCCCGGGCCTTCCGCGACGCCATGCTCGAGGAGCGCTACGACGACTGCATCGAGATCGCCCGGGGTCAGATTCGCGACGGCGCTCACCTGCTCGACCTGTGCATCGACTATGTGGGACGCGACGGCGCCGAGGATATGCGGCGTCTGGCCGGCCGGCTCGCTACCGCCTCAACCCTGCCGATCGTCCTGGACTCCACCGAGTCGGCTGTCATCGAGGCCGGTCTGGAGATGCTCGGCGGGCGCTGCGTCGTCAACTCGGTCAACTTCGAAGACGGTGAAGGTCCGGGCTCCCGGTTCGCCAAGGTCATGCCGATCATCAAGGAGCACGGGGCGGCGGTCGTCGTGATGTGCATCGATGAGGACGGCCAAGCCCGTACCGCCGACTGGAAGGTGCGCGTCGCGGCACGGACGATCGACACGCTGGTCGCGGACTGGGGGATGAAGGTCAGCGACATCATGGTCGACGCCCTCACCTTCCCGATCGCCACCGGCCAGGAGGAGACCCGCCGGGACGGGATCGAGACGATCGAGGCGATCAAGGAACTCAAGCGTCGCTATCCGGAGGTCCAGACGACCCTCGGGGTCTCCAACGTCTCCTTCGGCCTGAACCCGGCCGCGCGGCAGGTGCTGAACTCGGTGTTCCTGCACGAGGCCCAGAACGCCGGGTTGGACTCGGCGATCGTGCATGCCTCGAAGATCCTGCCGATGAACAAGATCCTGGAGGAGCAGCGCAACGTTGCCCTCGATCTGGTCTACGACCGGCGCCGCGAGGGATACGACCCCTTGGCGCGCTACCTGGACCTGTTCGAGGGCGTCGACATGGCAGCGGCCCGGCAGTCCCGTGCCGAGGAGCTGGCCGGCCTGCCGCTGGGAGAGCGGTTGCAGCGCCGAATCGTGGACGGCGAACGCAACGGGCTCGAGGCCGACCTGGACGAGGCGCTGCGCACCAAGCCGGCTCTGGAGATCGTCAACGAGGATCTGCTGCACGGCATGAAGACCGTTGGCGAGCTATTTGGATCAGGTCAGATGCAGCTGCCCTTCGTGCTGCAGTCCGCGGAGGTGATGAAGACCGCCGTCGGGTACCTCGAACCGCACATGGAGGCCTCCGACGACACCGGCGGCAAGGGCACGATCGTCCTGGCCACGGTCAAGGGCGACGTGCACGACATCGGCAAGAACCTGGTCGACATCATCCTTTCCAACAACGGCTACACCGTGGTCAACCTCGGGATCAAGCAGCCCATCGCGAGCATCGTCGATGCGGCTCAGGAACACCGGGCAGACGCG
>Ga0136630_1000197_pt1 | contig 20850 bp, 23 predicted proteins | sample AntDrymUQ5682106_2_FD_105496 | JGI IMG/M metagenome (GOLD analysis project Ga0136630, IMG submission 105496) | Polar desert sand microbial communities from Dry Valleys, Antarctica - metaG UQ568 (21.06) | ecosystem: Environmental > Terrestrial > Soil > Desert | place: Antarctica: Dry Valley...
GTCATTCATCTCCTCGATGACCTTGTCGGTGATCCGGGAAATGGTCTCCCTGCTGACCGACGCGCCGTAGATCTCGGCGAAGTGCGCGGAGATCTCCCCGGTGGTCAGGCCCTTGGCATAAAGCGACAACACGATCTCGTCCACACCGTTGAGGCGCCGTTGCCGCTTGCACACGATCTGCGGCTCGAACGTGCCGGCCCGATCCCGCGGCACCACGATCTCGACCTGGCCGGTGTTCTCCGTCAGGACGGTCTTGGATCGGGTGCCATTGCGGATGTTGCCCGTCCCGGCGCCGGCCGGGTCATGCTTCTCATAACCCAGGTGCTCGGTCATCTCCTCGCCCAACGCGGTCTCGAGCACCGTCTTGGTCAGCTGCTTGAGCAGCCCATCCGGCCCGGTCAGGGACAGGCCCTGCTCACGGGCCGCCCGCACCAACTCCGTCGCTGCCTGCTGTTCGGCCGACTGCTCGGCTTCCCTGTTCTTCGTCACGTCGTTCAGTGTCGCGGTCATCACACGGCACCTTCCCCGCTGAGCATCGCTCAGCGTGTCGGGCCGGAAACACCGTTAGATCCACAGTCCCGACCTATCAAAAATGGGAAAATTCGTGAGAAATGTGGTCAGTGTTTCGGCTGAAAGGAGAATCCCGGCCTCGCCGGGAACGACCAGGCGGTGTGCCGTGGGTCACCGGTGATCTGGCTCGGTTCGGAAGAGGTGGTACGGGTAATGGGCGATCCGCGGGTAGCCGCAGCGACTCGGCTGCTACTGCTGCGGCATGGGTTGACCGTCCACTCGGCCGAGCGACGTTTTAGTGGTCGTAATGAGCTTGGCTTGACCGGGCACGGCACGTCTGAGATGGCTGTGGCTGCGGGCGGACTGGCGGCCTATGGGTCGATCGGTGCGGTTCTGAGTTCCCCGCTGCGACGGGCGCGTGAGAGCGCCCAGTTGGTGTCCGATGTATTGCATCTGCCGGTGGCCGTCGACGAGGACCTGGTGGAGTTGGACTTCGGAACTTTCGAGGGCCTGACCTGGGCGGAGGCGCAGTCGGCCTACCCGGATGAGCTGTGGGCGTTCATGGGCTCGCCCGAGGTCGCGCCTCCGGGAGGGGAGAGCGTGCACAGCGTTCGGGCGCGGATGGAGGCCTTTCTCTCTCGGATCCTGAGCGAGCGAGGTGGCGCTGACGTGGCTGTTCTGACTCATGTGACGCCGATCAAGGTGCTGCTGTGTATGGCCCTTGGCGTACCGCTGTCGACAGTGCACCGGCTCACGATTGCCCCGGCAAGTCTTTCGGTCATCGAGTGGTACGGCGACGGGAGCGTCAACGTGACCCTGATGAACGCCACGAACCGCTGGCAGGGGCGATGACCGGGACATGACCGACGGTCAGGGCATCTGGCCGTTTGCGCGGAGCTGGCGGAGTACTTGTTGGACGGCTGGTGCGCAGCGCGTCTCGTCCTCGCTGGTGACCCAGTCCAGGGCTTCGATCTCGGCGCGGGGTTGGGGCTGGCCGTCGGCGGGGCCGGTGAAGCACCGCATCCGCACGCGTTGTCCGGGCAGGCCGTGGGCGGCGTCCTCGACGGTGAACGCCTCTCGCAGTGACTCGGCCCGCAGTTGCATGCCGAGTTCTTCATCCACTTCGCGTATCAGGGCCGCGACGGGGTCCTCGCCCGGTTCGGGTTTGCCGCCGGGCAGGTAGAAGGCGTCCTTTCCTCGGGTGCGGACCACCAGGAGTCGCCCGTCGCGGATGCATATCCATCCCACCGATTCCAGGACGTTGCCCGCTAGTTCGCCACTGGGGGCCGCCGCATTCGCTGCCGGTCTGGTCGGGGCGGCGAACTGCACGTGGCCGAGGATCGCTCGCAGGGCGTCCGCCAGGATCGCGTGAGCCTCGGGTGTGCGGACCGCGACACGGAAGTAGTCCTGGTCCAGGCCAGGGAAGCTCTGTGCGGGACGGACGATGACTCCGGCGGCGGCGAGGCGAAGGACGGTCTCCCGGCCGCGCCCGGCTGCTTGCAGCAGGACGAAGTTCGCCGCAGCCGGCCAGCCACGCAGGCCTGGGATGTCGCTGAGTTTCACCATCAGGTCCGTCCTGGCGTCGGCAACCTCGGCGGCCACCTGCCTCGGAGTCGTCCGGTCACCGGCGCAGTACGCCAGCGCGGCCAGAGCCAGAGCGTTGACACTCCACGGCTGTCGGTGGCGATCCATTTCCTGGATGAGGTCCGGGGGTGCTAGGCAGTAGCCGGCGCGGAGGCCGGCCAATCCCCAATGCTTGGTGATGCTGCGGATGACGACGAGACCGGGGATGTCGCGTCGCTCGGCCAGGCTCTGCTCGGGTTGCTGGGTGAGTTCGAGAAAGGACTCGTCGACGACGAGGACACGTCCAGGGCGGGCGAGTTGGGCGATGTCTTCGGCGCGGTCGAGGTTTCCGGTCGGGTTGTTGGGGTTGCCGAGCAGGACGAGGTCTGCGGTGTCGGGCACTGCCGAGGGCTGCAGCCCCCAGTCGCTGTTGGAACGCAGGACGCGGTCGACGCGGATGCCGGAGGCCCGCAGGGCGGCGTCGGGTTCGGTGAAGCATGGGTGGATGCACGCTGCGTGCCGGGGCTGCGCTGTTTGGGCTAGTAGCCAGAACGCCTCGCAGGCGCCGTTGAGGGCGAGCACCTCCTGCCTCGGACGATGGTGTCGGTCAGCGATCGCGGCGGTGGCCGGCCCTGGGTTTGGGTAGGGCTGACTTGCCTCGAGCGCTGAGTTGAGGGCGTCCTGCAGCGCCGGGGGTCGTGGTGTGGGCCAGATGTTGACGGCGAAGTCCAGCGTCCCGGGGCGGGAGAGTTGGTCGCCGTGGAATCGGAGAGGATCGTGGTTCATCGGCGCCTCGCAGCAGCGGCGATGGTGAGGGCAGCGGCGGCTCGGCTGACGGCGTGGGACAGGGTGACGGTCCGTCGGACGTCGCCGGGCACCGGGGCGGGCCCGTTGCCGAGGTGGGGTCGGTGCTCGACGTGACTGGGGTAGCGGTTCGTTCCGCCGAGGGTGATGTCTAACGCGCCGGCGAAGGCGGCCTCCATCGGTCCGGCGTTGGGGCTTGGGTGGGCGCTGCCGTCGCGCCGCAGCACCCGCCACGTCACGCCTCGCCTGCCTCCTACGACTGGTGCGAGCGTGACGACCAGTAGGGCGCTGAGGCGGGCGGCTGGCCAGGTGATTGCGTCGTCGAGTCGCGCCGCGGCCCAGCCGAAGCGCTCGTATCGAGGGCTGCGGTGCCCGACCATGGCGTCCAGGGTGTTGACCGCCCGGTAGGCGGTCACACCGGCGGGGCCGGTGATGGCGCCCCAGAGCAGTGCGCCGACGACGGCGTCGGGGGTGTTCTCGGCGACCGACTCGATGACGGCGCGGCACACCTCGGCCTCACTCAGCCCTGTCGGGTCCCGGCCAACCAGCGCAGGGAGTCGGGCGCGGGCGCCGGCAACATCGCCGACGCCGAGAAGTTCGCCTATTGCGGCTGCCTCCCGTTCCAACGAGCGGCCGCCCAAGGCGGCCCAGGTCAGGACTGCCATCAACGCGGTCCGACCGACCGGCTGGCGGCGCAGCATCCGGTCGAGGCCAGCCACGGCGACGCAAGGCATCGCCACGGCGAGTGCGGTGTAGGCGGCCCCGGCCCGCCGGCTCGGGGTCCACATCACCCGCTCCAGGGCCGTGGCAAGGGCCCCGAAGCCGGCGACGGGATGGCCACGGGCGGGATCACCCACCCAGCGGTCGAGGAGGAACCCCAGCGCGAGGCCGAGCATTCTCGGGGACGGCGACGGCGGGTGCACGGGGCCCTCACCTCTCACGAGATGCCTCCCGCTGCGACGAGCAGGCCGCCGAGCATGCTGAGCTCGACCGCGGCGCCGAGCACGTCCCCGGTGACGCCGCCGATCCGGCGACGTGCGACCAGACCGACCACGAGCGTGAACGCGGCGCCGGTAACCAGCATCCCTGCGACCGTCCAGCTGGCCGATCCGGCCCACCCCCCCGGCGCAGCCGCCAGGACGATGGCCAGCCCGACGCCGAAGGCGGCGCGTCGCCTCGTGAGCCCCTTCACCAGAGCAAGCCCGGTGCCCTGGGTTCGGGCGTAGTCGAGAAGACAGGCCAGCGGAAGCGGCGCGGCCCGCGACAACGTGTAGGCGGCTACCACCAACAGCGCGCCGACACCGAGCCCGGGACCGACGAGCGCGACAAGCGTGGCCGTCTTGAGCAGCAGGTCGATACCGAGCGCGGCGACGCCGTAGACGCCGACGCTGTGGTCGCGCATGATCGCCAGACTGTGGTCGCGGTCCCGGCCGGCGAGGCCGTCGGCGCTGTCGGCGAGCCCGTCCAGGTGCAGCGCGCCGGTCAACGCGATGTCGACGGACACCGCCAACACCGCAGCCACCAAGGCTGGCAGCCACAGCGCGCTTGCTACGGCCGTCCCAGCCACGGCGAGCCCGACTCCCGCGCCGACCAGGGGGAAGTACACCGCGCCGCGAACGACATGGTCTCTGCCCGCGCCCCCGCTCAACCAGCGGCGGGGCACCGGGACCCGGGTCAGCAAGGCGACCGCCTCCCCCAACGCACGCAGCTCAGCCGCGGTCACCATCACCAACGGCGATGCCCGCCGACCGTTGCCGGTCGTGGTCACTGGCTGACTCCTGGGTCTGACAGGCCGGCGCTGTGGAAGGTGGCCATGTCGGATTGGACCGCGATCGCGGCCCTGATCAGCGGGATCGCCAGGGCGGCGCCGCTGCCCTCGCCGAGCCGCAGTTGCAGGTCCAGGAGTGGGTCGAGTCCGAGGTCAGCGAGTTGCAGCGCATGGCCGGGTTCGGTAGAAATGTGCCCGGCGATCATGGCGTCCACACAGTGCGGTGCAATCCGGGCGGCGACCAGAGCGGCCGCGCCGGTGATGAACCCGTCCAGAACGACCGGGACCCTGCGGGCGGCGCAGCCGAGGATCACCCCGGTCAAGGCGGCAATCTCTAGCCCTCCGACTCGGGCGAGGACATCCATTGGTCTCCGCCCGAGGTTCGAGTGGTGGGCCAGGATCCGCCCAACGGTGGCGATCTTATGGGCGAGCTGGTCATCGTCGAGTCCCGTTCCGCGACCACAAACCCGCTCTGGTGCGACATCCAGGAGCGCCGCGGTGACCGCGCTGGCGGTCGTGGAGTTGGCGATGCCCATCTCCCCGACCGCCACCAGGTCCACGCCGGCGGCGGCCACGTCGCCGGCCAGGTCAACGCCGATCCGAACCGCCTGCTGCGCCTGCCCGGTGGTCATCGCCGGTCCGCGGCTGGTGTCGGCGCTGCCAGCCCGTACCCGGCGGTCCAGCACCCCGGCCTTCGGGCCGGTCTCACCCGGCGAATGCAGCACTCCGATGTCGGCGACGAGCAGCCGGGCGCCGGCCTGCCGGGCGAGGACGCAGACGGCGGCGCCGCCGTCGGCAAAGGTTCGCAGCATCTGGGCGGTCACCGCCTGTGGGTAGGCGCTGACGCCGTGGGCGGCGATGCCGTGATCGGCGGCGCAGACAATCACAGCAGGGGTCGGTGGGGGCAGGACGGCGGTGCCGCGGATGCCGGCGACGCGTACCGCGAGGTCTTCGAGGCGCCCGAGGCTGGCCGCCGGCTTCACCTTGCGGTCCAACTCGGCCTTCGCGGCCGCCCGGGCTTCAGCGTCGGCCGGCTCGATGGCGGCGATGGCTGCATCCACGACCTGCTCATGGCTCGCCAGCTCGCTCGGTGACGAATCGACCTTCTCCCGGTACGCCGGGTCAGTCATCGGGCCTGGTCGGTTGCAGGGTCAGGGTTCGCCCGGCGACGACGAGTAGGGCTTCCTGGGCGTGGCCGGCCCAGATCGCATTCACCCGGCCGAGCCGGTCGCGGTAGGCCCGGCCAAGCGGGTGGTCAGGCACGATGCCCATACCGACCTCGTTGCTCACGACGACAACGGGAGCGCTGCGCTGAGCGGCTCGACGCGCGACCGAGTCGGCCAAGGCATTGATGTCGTCGTCGCCGCGTTCCATCAGGTTGGCTACCCACAAGGTGAGGCAGTCCACGATCACGGCTGCCTCCGCGGACACGTGCTTCAGCGCCTCGTCCAAGTCGCAAGGCACCTCCAGGGTCGACCAGGTGTCCGGCCGCTCGGCTTGGTGGCGGGCGATGCGATCGGTCATCTCGGCGTCGCGGGCCTCGGCGGTGGCCACGAACACGACTGGCAAGCCGAGCGCTTCGGCACGGCGCAGCGCGAGGGTGGACTTGCCGCTGCGGGCACCGCCGAGCAGCAGGGTCAGAGTCATCAGAGGTCCTCAGAAGTCAATGCCGCGCTTGGCGCGGACGCCGGTGTCGAAGGCGTGCTTGACCTTTCGCATCTCGGTGACGGTGTCGGCAACTGCTAGCAACGCATCGGGGGCGTCGCGGCCAGTGGCGATGACGTTGACGTGTTCGGGCCTGTCGCGGATCGCCGCGGCGACGTCGTCGGAGGGGATCCAGCCCCAGCTCATCGGGTAGGTGATTTCGTCCAGGACCACGAGCTGGTGCTCCCCGGCGGTGATCGTCTCGGCCGCTAGGAGCCATGCGGCTTCGGCGAGGGCGCGGCTGCGTTCGAGGTCGTCGCTGAGCCAGCTGAACCCGTCACCGGTGGCCGCCCAGTCGACGCCCAGCTTGCGGGCGACGGCTTCCTCGCCGACCCTCCACTTGCCTGATTTCATGAATTGGATGACCGACACCTGCCAGTCGCGGGCGACGCTGCGCATCAGCACGCCGAATGCCGCGGTGGATTTTCCCTTGCCGTGGCCGGTGTTCACCATGACTAGTGAGGCCTGCCGTCGAAGTGGTGGTTTCGGCGGGGTCTCCCGCCGCGGCTGGGCTTTTGGGTCTTCGGCCATCTCCTGGTTTGGGCGGTGATCGTCGTTGTCGTGGATGGCGTTCATGTTCGGGTACCTGCCAGATCTTCGATGTGGGTGATGTTCAGGTGGGCCATGACGGCATCGGTGAGGTCGTCGATTGCTTCGTCCAGGGATCGGTTCGGTGTGTGTCCGAGGAGCCCCCGCACCAGGTGCGGGTTCTCCCAGAGGCCGTGAACGGTTAGGCCGAGCACGGCGCCGGCGTGCCAGCCTCGGTTCTCGGGGAGGGCCACAGCCAGCTCATCGATCGGTTCCGTGCCTGGCTGAGCACTGATGCACTCGGCGGTTGGCTCCGTGCGGCCGTGGCGGATCTCGTAACCACGCAGCGGTTGTCCTGCCAGCGCCCCCCACGGCCCTTCCATGCCGGCGGGGAACTGGGTGGACACCTCGGCGATGACCTTGTCGGCGCGGTAGGAGGTGTGCAGTCGTAACAGACCGAGGCCGGTGGTGTCGCCGTCGCCGCCGTCGTCATCACGAAGTTCCTGTCCGAGCATCTGCAGTCCTCCGCAGATCCCCAGCACCCGGTGCCCAGCATGCGCCCGCCGGGTGACTTCATCGCCCACACCGTTGGACCGCAGCCACCCCAGGTCGGCGGCCACATGCTTAGACCCGGGCAGAACGACGAGATCGGCATCAGCGAGAGCGCCGGCAGATTGCGCCCACCGCAATTGGCAGACCTGCTCCAGCGGTTTGAACTCGTCCAGGTTCGAGGCGTATGGGTAGCGCACCACGGCCACCACCGGCCTGTCCTGCGCCAGGTGCGTTACCGGTGCCGCTGCGCCGTCCTCGTCGGGCAGGTCATGACTCAGCATCGGCACCGTGCCAAGGAATGGGACTCCGGTCAGTCCGGTTAGCCGCTCCGGTGCGGGTGCCAGCAGCGAGGCATCCCCGCGGAACTTGTTCAGGATGAAACCCGCGATCCGTTCTCGCGCTCGGGGTTCCAGTAGCGCCCACGTGCCGTAGAGGTGCGCGAAGGCACCGCCGCGGTCGACGTCGGCGACCAGCAGCACCGGTGCGTCGGCGATCTGCGCCGCCGCGGTGTTGGCGAGATCGATGTCGGCCAGATTGATCTCGGCAGGGCTACCCGCGCCCTCGATCACGATCAGGTCTGAGTCGGCCAGCAACCCACTCAGGGCTCGTTCGACCACCGGCCGCAACCGTGGGCCCCGATGACGCCACGGCAGCCCGCTGAGTTCGGCATCGACGAGACCGTCCACGATCACCTGGCTGCGGGTGTCACCCTCCGGTTTCACCAGGACGGGATTCATCCGAACGTGCGGCGTTGCATTGGCCGCGCGGGCCTGCAACCACTGAGCCGTCCCGATCTCCCCCCACTGGCCGTCGGCGCGGGCGGCGACGCGGGCGTTGTTGGACATGTTCTGCGCCTTGAAAGGCGCTACCCGCAGTCCTTGACGGGCGAAGTGGCGGCACAACACCGTGGCCAGCAAGCTCTTGCCCGCCCAGCTCGAGGTGCCCTGCACCATGATTGCGTTCATCGCGGCAGCGCCGCCTTTGGAGACGCCGCTTTAGGAGAAGCGGCCCGTGCCGGTAGCACGACTGGCGCCCCGTCTATGTGTTCCACCCGGACGCGGGCGCGGTAGTGGTGGGCGATGAGCGGCTCGACCAGCACCTGCTCGGGGGGGCCGTAGGCGATCACGCTGCCGCCATCGATGAGCGCGAGCCGATCAGCGTATTGCCCGGCCAGTGTGAGGTCGTGCATCGCGCCCAGGACGGTCAGGCCGCGTTCGGTCTGCAGGGTCGCGACGAGGTCAAGGACTTCTTGTTGTCGGCCGACGTCCAATGATGTGGTCGGTTCGTCCAGCAGCAGCACCGGGGCCTGTTGGGCCAGCGCCCGTGCCAGCACTGCGCGCTGGCGTTCGCCGCCGCTCATCGAGCCCAGCGCCCGGTCGGCCAGTCCAGTCAAACCCAGCCGTGCCGTCGCCTCCCGCGCCACGTCGGTGTCCCTGGCGCCCGTCCGCCCGAGGAATCCCAGGTGCGCCGTCCGCCCTAGAAGGGTGTACTCGTTGACCGTCATCTCCGGCGGCAACAAGGGGTCCTGTGGCACCAGGGCCAGCAACCGGGCCCGTGCGCGGGCGCCGAGAGTGGCCAGATCGATGCCGTCGACGCGGGCGGTACCGGTGTGTTCAACGAGGCCTGCGACCGCCCGCAGCAGCGTCGACTTCCCCGCACCGTTGGGCCCGATCAGCATGGTCCAGGTGCCGACCGGTACGTGCAGGTCGACGCCGTCGACGACGCGGACACCGCCGAGGTCAACCGCAGCGCCCGCGATGTCAATCATCGAGCTGGTCACGTGTCGCCGCCGCGGACACGACGCAGGACGACCGCGAGAAACGGCGCCCCAACGCAGGCCGTCACCACCCCGATCGGCAACTCCGCCGGGGACAACACTGTGCGGGCCAGGACATCGGCCATGCACAGAAAACTCGCCCCGAAAAGCAGCGACAGCGGCAGCACCAGCCGGTAGTTGGCCCCCGCCATGAGCCGCACCACATGCGGGACCACGACCCCGACGAAGCCGATCAGCCCGCTGACCGACACCGCCGCAGCCGTACCCAGCGTGGCCACCGCGACCACGACCAGCCGGACCCGGGTCACACTCACTCCGAGGCTGGTGGCCTCGTCGTCGCCGACCCGCAGCACGTCGAGCACCTTGCGGTGGCCCAGGAGCACGATCAGGCTCCCGATCACGTACGGGGCGATCACGGTGACGTCGGACCAGCCCGACGTCGAAAGCCGACCCAATAGCCAGGCATAGACCGGGCGCACGTTCTCGGAGTTCTGCTGCAACACAAAGGTCTGGACCGCACTCAGAAACGCCGCCACCGCCACCCCAGCCAGGATCAGGCTGGTCGTGCTCCGACCCCCCGACACTGACCGGCCAAGGGCGTAGGCCGCAACCACCGCGACCACCGCACCGCCGAAAGCGGCGAGAGGCAGCCACGCCGTGGCCACCCCGACGTAGGCGATCGCCGCCGTCGCGCCCAAACCGGCACCCGCGGCCACCCCCAGCAGATACGGATCGGCCAACGGATTACGGAACACTGCCTGATACGAGCCGCCCGCGACCGCGAGGGTCGCGCCCACCAACACACCCAGGGCAACCCGCGGAGCCCTCAGCTCCCACACCACCGTCGAATCCAGCTGCGACATCGGCGCCCCCAGACCCAGCCAAGGCAGCCGCCCCAGCAAGTCCGAACCGATCGTGGCCGGCGAGATCCCCGCCGGCCCCAGCGCCAACCCCGCCAACACCGCTGCGATGAGCGCCGCGAACCCGGCGAGCATCCACCGCCACAGGACACTCCTCGAGGCGATTCGCCCGCCCACGTCAGCCTGGGTGACCGGCCCTGCCCCCGTTTCGGCTGAGGTTGCGTTGGTGGGGTTGGACCCGGTCACGCGCGGGCGGTTCGGATAGCTTCCACGGCAGCCTCCACGAACAGCGGGATACGTGGTCCCCACCGGGATGAAATGTCCTCATCGACCAGGACGACTGCGCCGGTGCGTACGGCCGAGATCACGTCCCAGCCCGGGCGCCCCGCCGCGACTTCCGGCGTGACCGCGCAGCACTCTCCGTCGGCGAGAACCACCAGATCCGGATCGGCAGAGATCAGGTACTCCGCCGACAGCTGCGGGTACTCAGTCCCTGCCGCCTCCGCCGCGGCGTCGGCAACATTCACCAATCCGAGCTCGGCGTAGACCTGCCCGATGAAGGTGTCCGAACTCGCCGTGTAGAGATCCGGCCCCAGCTCGTGGAAGACGCTGAGCTCCGGCCCGTCCGGCACCGACGCCACCATCTCCTCGATGTCGGCCCGCATCCCGTCAACGACGTCCTGCGCCTGTTCGACATGCCCGGTCGCAGCGCCGATGTCCAGGATCTGGTCATAGGCCTCCTCGAAGTTCGCCGCGGACGGCTCCGCCAGAACCGGAACACCAGCAGCTTCCAGGCCTGCACTGACATCGCTAGGGCTGTCATCGGAGACCACCACCAGATCCGGTCGGTAGCCGATGATCGCCTCGAGATTCGGCTGATACCCCGACAAGTCCGTCACCGGCGCCTGCTCCGGATAATCAGACTGCTCATCCACCGCCACCACCTGTTCGCCCGCCCCGACCGCGAACAGCGACTCAGTCGCCGTCGCCGACAACGACACGATCCGCACCGGCTCCGCCGGGATCAGCACCGTCCCGTTCGCGGCCTCGACCTCGACCGGGAACTCCGCACCCGCAGTGGACCCGCCGTTTGACGCCACAGCGGCCGAATCTGGGTCGCCACACGCCGACAGCGCCAGCAACGCCGACGCGGCGAGCGCGCCAGCTCGTAACCGAAATGTGCACAACATAAGAAACCTCCGCATCGAAGCGGAGGAGGTCAGCTCGGCGGACATGCCGCACGAACCACCCTTCCTCCGAGGGCAGATCCGTCGACACGGGGTCAGGCGACCTGGCTAACCCCTTGCGGGGCATCACAGTTGCGGGACAGCGCCGGAATCACACCGGACTTCGCTGGACGCCATGCCACCGGGAACAAGCCCCGGCTGCGACCACCATAGGACACCCAACCCGCCCACCGGCAAGAGGACTCACCGCTTAGCCCGGATCCAGGGTCTATCTCGCTAACGGTGTTTCCGGCGGTTTCCATCAGTAGGTTTCGGCTGCCGGGAATCGGTCGCCGAAGGTGATCGCGAATGCGTTGAGAGCTGGCTTCCACCGCATCGTCCATCGTGCCCGGCCGTCTCCGGTCGGGTCCAGTGATCTGGTCACGAGGTAGAGGCACTTCAGCGCTGCCTGCTCGGACGGGAAGTGACCGCGGGCTTTGATCGCGCGTCGGTAGCGGGCGTTCAGCGATTCGATCGCGTTCGTTGAGCAGAGCACCCGGCGGATCTCCACGTCGTAGTCCAGGAACGGGATGAACTCCTCCCAGGCGTTGGCCCAGAGCCGGATGATCGCCGGGTAGCGGGTGCCCCACTTCTCGGTGAGCTCGTCGAAGGCTGCCCGTGCGGCGGCGGCGTTGACCGCGGTGTAGATCGGCCTCACATCGTGTTTGAGCGCGTCCCAGTACTTGCGTGATGCCAGCCGGAAGGTGTTGCGGATCAGATGGATGATGCAGGTCTGCACGATGGTCAGCGGCCACACATTGCCGACCACCTCCGGCAGGCCCTTGAGCCCGTCGCAGACCAGGAAGAAGACATCCTTCACACCCCGGTTGCGCAGGTCGGTGAGCACGCTCATCCAGAACTTTGCGCCCTCACCACCCACGCCGGCCCAGAGCCCAAGGATGTCCTTCTCACCCTCAAGGCTGACCCCGATCGCAGCGTAGATCGGTCGATTCGCGACCTGACCGTCACGGACCTTGACCACGATCGCGTCGATGAACACCGCGGCGTAGATCTCATCCAGCGGCCTGGCCTGCCAATCCTGCATCTCGATGATCACCTTGTCGGTGATCCGGCTGATCGTCTCTCTGCTCACCGACGCGCCGTAGATCTCGGCGAAGTGTGCCGAAATTTCACCGGTGGTCAGCCCTTTGGCATAGAGCGACAGCACGATCTCATCGACGCCGGACAGCCGCCGCTGTCGTTTACGCACGATCTGTGGCTCGAACGTCCCGGCCCGGTCCCGCGGGACCTCGATGTCGACCTGGCCGGTGTTCTCGGTCAGTACCGACTTGGCCCGGGTCCCGTTGCGGATGTTGCCGGTGCCGGCGCCGGCCGAGTGGTGTTTTTCATAGCCCAGGTGCTCGGTCATCTCCTCGTTCAGAGCGGTCTCGAGCACCGTCTTGGTCAGCTGCTTGAGCAGCCCATCCGGCCCGGTCAGGGACAGGCCCTGCTCACGGGCCAACCGGACCAACTCCGTCGCTGCCTGCTGTTCAGCCGATTCCTCGGCTTGCTTCTTCTTCGTCACATCGTTCAGTGTCGCGGTCATCACACGGCACCTTCCCCGCCGAGCATCGCTCAGCGCGTCGGGCCGGAAACACCGTTAGATCCACAGTCCCCCATCGTGTTACGGAAAGGGTTGGGGAGCACTGACCGGGCCGTCTGGTCACCTTGTAGGCGGTGGTGTGGGCTCGATGGTGAAGCGCGGCGCGGACTGGCTCAGTACCGCGGTCGCCAACGTTCTGGCTCCGGAGGCTTCGAGCACGTCGGCAAGGGTGTCTTGCAACGCGCGGACGTCGCTGGCCGCCGTGTCGTGCATGGCTTCGGTGACGATCAATGCGGTGGTTGTTGCGTCTGCTACGGCGGAGGCGCGGCTTTGCCGGTTGGTCCATCTGCGGGCGTGGGCCTGCCGATCGTCGTCGGCGAAGATGACCTCGCCGATGTCGGGATGCTCCGTCTGACCGGAGAAGGTCAGGTATCTCTCGTCGCCGGCGGCTCGGCGTACTTCGAGGTTCCCGGTGATCCGGTCGAGGTCGAAGGCGGCGGCGGGGATGGCGAAACCCATCGAGGCGGCGTTGCACAGCTCGACCAGGGGATGCAGGCTCGGCAGGGAGCCTTCCTTGCGGTAGCGGCGCAGCAGCGACTCCGAGGCGCACCGGTATTGGGTGGGTTTTAGTCCCATCCGTGAGAACGCGCGCCGCCACGCCTGCACCTCGGGAAAGTCTGCTTCGGAGGCGGTGGCGAGTCGGCGTCCGGCGGCCGCGTTGAGCTCGGTGATCTGCGTGGCGACGTTGGCCTGGGCGCTGATTCCCTCGACGACCAGCACGCCGGCGACCAGCTCGGGGAAGTCTCGCCAGATGTCGGTCGAGTGCTGGAAGTGCATCATCACGTCCTCTCCATGGGCAGGTCAGCAGCGCTGGCCGGCGCTACCGCGCTCGGCCCTGTTGAAGCGGGTGCTGACGGCGGCGCTGCCCCGGCTTGGCCAACGGTCGCGGGCCAACAGCCGTGGGGCCGGTGTCACCATCGTTGGGTTCGGAAGTCGTAGATGGCTTGGACGACGGTGTCCACGTCGGCGGTGTTGGTGTAGTAGTGGACGGCTAGGCGGAGCAGGTCGGCGCGGGGGCTGGTGATGATGCGCTGGTCTGCGAGGTAGGCGGCGAGGCGCTCAGGTTCGGGATCGCGCAGCGCGACCTGGGGGCCGCGTGACTCGGCGACGGCGGGTGAGGCGATGCGTTCACCGCGGCGGGACAGTTCGGTGTGTAGGTAGTCCGTGAGGGCGCTCACGTGGGCGGCGATGGTGGCGGGTTCGACGCTGGACAGGAGTTGCAGGCCGGCGAGGGCGCCGTAGGCCGCGGCCACGGGTGGTGTGCCGGTCTGGTAGCGGCGGGCGGTGGCGGCGAAGTCGAGTTCGCGCGGGTTGAAGGAGAATGGGTCGGCGCGGGCGAACCAGCCGGTCAGGCTGGGGTCGAGGTCGCGGGGGGTGCCGGTGCGGACGTAGAGAAACGCCAGTCCGGGGATGCCGAGCAGGTATTTCAGGGCACCGCTGACGAGGTAGTCGCAGTCGAGTGCGGTGACGTCGATCGGTTCCACGCCGACGCCCTGGTAGGCGTCGATGAAGACGTGTGCGCCACGCTGGCGCGCCAGCGTGGCGATCTGCGCGACGGGCAGCCGTTGCCCGTTCCGGTAGCTGATCAGCGGTATCGACACCAGCCTGGTCGCGTCGTCGATCACTTGCTCGTAGGACTCGACGGTGGCGAACCCGTCCACGAGGTCGGCGTAGCGCACTCGCCCGCCGGCGGGGCGTTGGGCCAACCACACATGGGCGATCGAGGGGAACTCCAGCTCGGTGGTGACGATGGACTGCCCGGGTCCCCAGGCGAATCCGGAGCTAACTTGGTAGGCCCCTTCGGAGGCGCAGGACACGATCGCGATCTCGTCCATGCGGGCGCCGATCAGGGCGGCGAACGCACCGCGAGCCTTCTCGACGCGCTCGAGCCAGCCAGGCCACGGGTCGCTGCCGTCGAGCAGGCTGGCCTGGAACTCGGTGAGCGCGCTGGCCAGCGTGCCTGAGAGCGCGCCCTGACTGCACGACGCGAAGTACGCCGTGTGCTCCAGTGCTGGGAACTGGGCGCGGAACTGCTCGGCGCTCACATTCTGCGCTGCCGACTGCGTCGCCGGTGGAGTCATGGGTCGCGGTGCAGCAGCGCGCGCAGCTCGGCAAGAGATGCTCGCGCCGTGGTGAGCCCGGGTCGATCGCGTGCGGCACGCAGATGGCTGAGCCGTTCCAGTCCGGCCATGACCACCCGCAGTGGTGGTCCGCTGGCGGTCAGGTCCGCGAGGCGATCGGGCGGCGCGGTGGCGGCGGGTTGTTCGAGGAACGGCTTGACGAGCTGGTGGTGGTGGAAGGTGTACGCGGCGCCGTGGGCGCGGCACACGGCGAGGAACAGCTCACCGTTGTCGCGCAGCTGCGCGGCAACCGGGGCGGCTGAGGCCTCGGTGAGAAACCGGTCCAGCATCGACGCGCCGGCGAGCGCGTCACGCAGCCGGGGTTGGTCCTCGGGCGGCAGGTAGGGGTACTTCTCGCCGAGCACCTGCTGGTAGAACGGGTCGCTCGGGGAGCCGAGACCCAGCAGCAGGTCGATCTCGTTGACCGCCGCGAAGTCTCCGGCGTTCGTGCCCCGGCATTCGCGCTCACCGACTCGGTAGGGCTTGAAGTAGGGCCTGATGTTGTAGAAGAAGCGGTCGACGTCCAGGGTGTCATGCAGGGCGCGGTTGAACCGCAAGACGTCCTCGAGCGAACCGCGTGCTTGCTCGAGCTGATAGGCCGCCATCGGGCTGGACACGCCCATGGCAGGGATCGCGCGCAGCGCGTGCGCGGCACGCTGGTAGGCCAGCACGCCCAGCGCGTTGTGGGTGACGAAGATCTGCTCGTCGGGTAGCGACGTGAACCTTCGGTAGACCCCGCTCACGGCCGGGTTGTGGGTGGACTGGTGGGCGAACACGTAGCGGGGCGCCACGCCCAGCGACATCCCCAACCGGTTCGCCAGCGACCATGCGGGCACTAGGCACTCGGCGTTGGCAGCGTCCAGGCGGTCGACCTCGTGCCGGCGACATGCCGCGAGGTAGAAGCCAACGGCGCCCAGCAGCTGATACTGCTCCCCAGTGTCGGAGCCGACCTGGTGCATCTCGGCGATCCGGGCGATCAGCACCGCGCCGTCGCGCAGGATTGCGCGCCGGGTCCGGTCAAGCTCCGCTCGGTCGAACACGATTTCGCAGCGTGCGTCAAAGTAGGCCTGCTCGAGTTCGGTGTTCATGTCCACGAACTCCGCCCGCAGCCACCGTTCGAACTGCATAACCGGGCCGCCCGCTGCCCCGTCTGCAGCTAACGCGGGAGGCGCAGGAGCCGGACAGATGTGCGTGTTCGCGCTCACGTTTCTATCCTGGACGGATAATGGACTGATGGACAGATCCAAGGTCAGTCTTTCGCAGCAGACCGTAACTGTAGGATCGGGATCGGATTTCCTGCAGCTCTCCCTCGACGATGCGCCACGAGGACACCTGACCGATCGACTGGCTGGGCTGCTGCGCGCTGCGATAGCTGACGCCCGCCTGCCGGTCGGCTCCCGGCTACCGGCTACCCGGGTTCTGGCCGCCGACTTGCGGGTGTCGCGCGGTGTGGTCACCGAGGCCTACCGGCGCTTGGGCGAGGACGGGCTCGTGACCGCGAACGGGCGCGGGGGCACCAGCGTCGTCGCGGCCCCCGCCATTGCGACAACGGCACCCCGGAACGCACCTACCACAACGCTCAGGGTGGGCCCTGGTCCGCGAACAGCTAACCCGGTGCTCGTCGTCAACCCCGGTACCGACATTTTCGACGCGATGCGGTCAGCGCCAGCGCGGATCGACTTGACACCGGGTGTGCCCGACCTAGCCGCGTTCCCGCGGGCCGCGTGGCTGCGTGCCGAGCGGACGGTACTGCGGGAGTTGTCCGCGTCTTCGTTCGGTTACAGCGACCCCCGCGGCACACCCACCTTACGGGCGGCGGTCGCCGAATGGCTGGCTCGCTACCGCGGCATCAGCGCCGATCCCGGTGACGTGCTCATCGTCGCGGGCGTCGCGCAAGCCCTCGTCCTGCTCGCCCAGGTGCTGCGTGAGGGCGGCACCACGGCGGTTGCCGTCGAAGACCCCGGATCACTCGGCGCTCGCCAGCAACTGCAAAGCCTGGGCCTGCGCACCCCGCCCATCCCGGTGGACGCCGACGGGCTACGGGTCGACCTGCTGCGCGAGAGCGCAGCCGAAACGGTGATGCTGACCCCGGCCCACCAATTCCCCACCGGCGCGGTGCTCGGCGGGACGCGCCGCCGTGACCTCATGGACTGGGCCCACACGGGTGGGTTGATCATCGAAGACGACTACGACGCCGAACACCGATACGACCGCCGCCCGGTCCCGGCCCTACGGGCCATGCTGCCCGAGCACGTCTGCTATGCCGGCAGCGTGTCCAAGCTGCTCGCTCCAGCGCTGCGCATCGGATGGATACTCGCCCCGGCCCGATACCAGGACGCGCTCGTGTCAGCCAAACGCATCGCCGACCTCGGCAACCCCGCACTGGCCCAACTCACCCTCGCCCACCTGATGCAGTCCGGAGACCTGGAACGCCACCTCAGGCAGGTCCGCAGACAACACCAGCGGCGCCGCGACGCGATGATCCACGCCATCGCGAAGCATCTCCCCGCAGCAGTCGTGCACGGAGCGGCGGCCGGACTTCACCTCATGATCACCTTCGACAACGCTGTCGACGACGTCGCACTCGCCGGCGCTGCCCTCGACCGCGGTGTCAAGACGCAACCCTTGACCTGGCACAGCCAAAGGGCGGCACGCTCAGGACTTGTCCTCGGCTACGCCGCGAGCACCCCCAGCCAGATCACCGAAGCAATCGCCACGCTCGCAGAGGTCCTGCCCAACCAGCAATGAGACACGATCGATTTATGGACATGATCAGATCCTCCGGGGAAGGTCGGAGAACCCGTCGGATGTTGCCTGATAGACACGCCGATCTGCGTCACGAAGTCAGACGCAAACCATCCCCTTCTGATCGAGCGTCACCGAGCAGCGGAGAAGTGTTTAGCGGCGAGGGTGAGGAAGGCGCGGCCCGCGGGTGTGGTGGTCGCTTGGTTCCAGGCGAGTGCGGTGCGTCGGTGCAGGCGTGGGCGGGTTATCTGGAGGACGGCGAGGTCGGCGTGGCCGAGCGCGGAGCGCGGTAGGACGGCGACGCCGAGTCCCGCGCTGGTGAGGTCAACCAGCGAGGCGAGTTCGCTGGTCTCCGCGGTAATGCGGGCGGCAAATCCGGCGTGGCGGCACGCGTCGTCCAGCACGGCGCGCAGTCCGCTGCCCCGGGTGAGGGTGATGATCGGTTCCTCGCGCAGCTGAGCCACGGTGATGCTCTTGCGGCCGGCGAGCGGGTGAGCGCGGGAGGTGGCGAGCACCAGCGGTTCGGTTCCGATATTCCGGATGCGGATCTGGGCGGGCAGCGACTGGTCGTGGATGCCGATCAGTGCGGCGTCGATGTCTCCGTCGGTGAGCGCCTCGAGCAGCGGTTGGTTGTGTTGCTCGGCCAGGGCTATTTCGATCCCGGGATGGGCGCGGTGGAATTCGCCGAGGGTTTCGGCCAGGCGAGGATCCACCGGTCGCGACACACCGATGCGCAAACGCCCGTGAAGCATGCCGCGCAAGGACATGATCGTGGAGCGGCCGCGCTCGGCGGCAGCGAGGGCCGCCCGAGCATGGGGCAACAAGGCCTCACCGGCGGCGGTGAGGCTGACACCGCGGGGATCACGGTGAAACAGGGTCTCCCCCAGTTCGCGCTCCAAGTGACGGATCTGCGCGCTCACCGCAGGTTGTGCCACCGAGACCCTGGCGGCGGCACGAGTGACTTGCCCCTCCTCGGCCACGGCGACGAAGTACGACAGCTGTCTCAGATCCATGAGCACACTCCAAGCTCCCATAACCGATTGCTCTGACAAGCATATCGGTCAGGTCTTTGCCTTATCGCAGACAGATCTTCTATGTTTCATGGAGCCCCTCATCGTGAGAGGTCTGTAGACAGATGTATGGACGGCGCGGGGAGGCACCAGGTGAGCGAGGATCTTAAAGCGCCGTCCCGGGCCCAACGGATCCAGGTCCGGCTGGCCACGACGCTGGCGGCGTGGGCTGTCGCGTACCTGATCGTGCTTGCGCTGCTGGTTTTCCTGGGCCACAAGCTGGAATCGCTTCCGCCCGCGCTCAACGCACTGGTCTTCACCGGCGTGCTCGTCCCACTGATGGGAAACCTGGTGATGCCGATGGTGAGCGTTGCCGTCAATCGCCGAGTGATCAACCGGCCGCAGACCCGCAAGCCAGAACGGACCCACGATGAGATCCCGCAGTCTGGTGCGGTGGTCCAGCCACATCCGGCACGCCACGCCCCGTGAGGGCCAGTTCATTTGTGCTGCGGCCGATCGGGCGGGTCGAGTCGTCGTTGACCGATCCCGACACCGCACCCAACCCGAAACAAGGAGTCTTCAGCACCCGCTCCCCAGACCGCCCGAACCCCATCGGACTGCACCGAGCGCAGATCGCCTCGATCGAGGGCACCAAGATCCGCGTGCGTAATCTGGAAGCCCTTGACGGCACACCAATCCTGGACGTCAAACCTGTGCTGGACCGCAGGCTCGATGGATAATCGCCACGGCCGAAGCGGCCAACCTGCGTGCACGAAGTCGATACCGAGACGGGTCGTAATGCTCATGCGGGATTGCTGAGATCAGGAGCGCGGGCAGCTCCTCAGCCAGTTCAAGTTCAGTCGCCAATTCCGGCCCGCGGAGTGAACCCGGCGGCGGGTTCGTGACCGGCTCGAGCGGGTGCGCCCAGCAGTCTCTGAACTCGTAAGCCGAGCCCATGTGGTCCAGATGGGCATGGCTGAGCACCAGGATCGGCTCCCGGTACGATTCAGTGATTGCATTTAGCGCCGGGTGGCCGCGACGCCGAGACCACAATCCACCAAGAGATCGCGGTCGCCGCCACGTACGTGCCAGGTGTTGGCCCGCAGCAGCTCATGCACATGCGGTTCCTCGATCATAATGGTCGCCTCGTCGACGGCTTCGAATCGAAACCAGTCGTCGGCGACGGGCAGCATAAGGAGGCCAGAAATGGTCCTCGAGGACACTTCGATTCCATCGGCGGGCAACTTGCGACAACCTTTCCCTTTCCGTCGCCGGTGCGCGGCAGCCATCCCCATCGAAGGCCATCAATGACTCTCGAGCTCATCAATCCCGAGTCGCTACCCACCCCCGCGAGCTATACCCAGGTCATCGTCGCGACTGGCAGGCGGTTGGTGTTCGTCGCCGGGCAGGTGGCCGACGACTCGCAGGGTAGCTTGGTCGGCCCTGGCGACTTGGCTGCCCAGGCCCGCCAGGCGTTCGCTAACGTCGGCCGCTGCCTCGCCGCCGCCGGAGCCGAACCGGAGCAGGTGCCCAAGATCATGATCTACGTCGTTCAGCACCGGCCGGAGTATCTTCCCGATATCTCGGCGGCTCGGGTGGCGCTATTCGGTGACCACAAGCCCGCCGATACCCTGGTGGGAGTGGAGACGCTGGCCGAGCCTGGGTACCTGATCGAGGTTGAAGCGATCGCCGTTGTCGATTGATCTTCTGACCACGGCGATGATTTCCTACATCCACGATGGTCCCGCTGGCTACATGGCCGTCGCCACATACCAGCGTCGCCTGCGCTGCGCGTCAAGCCTCTGACTTGCCCTGGCTGGTCAAGCGGCGCGCCCGGCCTCGGAGGGCACCCGAAACGGGCAACTGAGGCATGCGGCAGGTCGCGCCGCCGCGGAAGCACGCCAGGCGCTCGTCACGAGTCGACCGAAGAGTTGTGTCACTTGTCGAACCGCTTGAGGGATGTCGGCGGAGCCAACTGACCGCTCAACCCTGCCGGTCCCCCGGCGCACGGAGCTGGTTGTGCCAGCGCCGTGGATGGAGCACTGCGCTCTCATTCGTACAAGACCAGGCTTCGGCCTCA
>Ga0136630_1000198_pt1 | contig 20809 bp, 18 predicted proteins | sample AntDrymUQ5682106_2_FD_105496 | JGI IMG/M metagenome (GOLD analysis project Ga0136630, IMG submission 105496) | Polar desert sand microbial communities from Dry Valleys, Antarctica - metaG UQ568 (21.06) | ecosystem: Environmental > Terrestrial > Soil > Desert | place: Antarctica: Dry Valley...
CCATGATCTGGGTGACCTCGACGCCCAGCGCGGCGGACAGCTCCGAGGCGCGCGCCAGCAAAAAGTCGCCCGTGAGGATCGCCACCGTGTTGGACCACTTGACGTGTGCGGCCGGAAGACCACGACGGACGTCGGCGGCGTCGATGACGTCGTCGTGGTACAGCGTGGAGGCCTGCACCAGCTCGACGACGACCCCGGCGTCAACCAGATCGGGATCGGCGGGATCGGCACCGCCGACCATCCCCGACAGCAGCACCAGCATCGGGCGGAAGCGCTTCCCGCCCGCCTCCACCAGGTAGCGGGAGGTCTCCTCGACGAAGGGCAGCTCGGTCGCCACCACCTGGCGGATCCGAGCCTCGACCAGCTCCAACCCGGGCCGCAGGTCAACACCGCGCTCCGCGCCCTTGCGGGCCAGCGCGTCGACGGCGGCTTGTGAGATGGCCATCGCTAGCCCGCGAAGGAGGCGGCCTGGCTGGCCAGATCGACGAAGACGCCCGGGAAGACGCCGAGCACGACGACCGTGGCGGCCGTGGATACCAGTCCGGTGATCAGCCCCGCCGTGAGATCAAGCGGTGGGTCGAGCTCGGCGCCGGCAGGCTCTTCGTCCATGAACATGATGACGATGACCCGGACGTAGAAGAAGGCGGCGATCACACTGGAGATCACCGCCACCACGACCAGCGAGGACAGGCCCGCCTCGATCCCGGCGCGAAACACCGCGAACTTGGCTGTGAACCCGGCGGTGGGCGGGATGCCGGCCAGCGACAGCAGGAACAACGCCATCATCCCCGCCGGCACCGGGTAGCGGCGGCCGATGCCCCGCAGGTCGTCCATGGCCATCGCCTTGTGACCGCGCCGCTCGAGCAGCGACAGCACCCCGAACGAGCCAAGGCTCATCAGCGCGTAGATGAGCAGGTACAGCAGCACGCCGCTGACGCCGGCGCGGCTGACCGCCAGCAGCCCGATGAGGACGTAGCCGGCGTGGGCGACCGCCGAGTAGCCGAGCATGCGCTTGAGGTCGTTCTGCACCACGGCCAGCACGGCGCCGCCCAGCATCGTCAGTACCGCGATCACCCAGAAGACCGGTGCCCACGACCAGCTCAGCGCGGCAAAGCCACCCACGAAGACGCGCACGAAGGCGGCGAAAGCCGCCGCCTTGGTGGCCGCGGCCATGAATCCGGTCACCGGCGTCGGCGCACCCTGGTAGACGTCGGGCGTCCACATGTGAAACGGCACCAGGGCCGTCTTGAAGGCGAAGCCGACGAGCAGCAGCGCCATCGCGGCCAGGGTCAGGCCGCGGTCGACGCTCAGGACGCTGAAGGCCTGCCCGGCCTCGGCGATGTTGGTGGAGCCGGTGACGCCGTAAACCAGCGCCACGCCGTACAGCAACAGGGCGGAGGAAAAGGCGCCCAGCAGGAAGTACTTGAAGGCCGCCTCCTGGCTGCGCAGGTCCCGCCGCGCGAAGCCGGTGAGGATGTACAGCGACAGCGACAGGATCTCGATCGACATGAAGACCATGATCAGGTCGGCGCTGGCGGCCAGCAGGGTCATGCCGGTGGCGGCGAACAGCAGCAACGGGTAGTACTCGCCCCGGTGAATGCGCCGGTCCTCGGCGTAGCTGTAACCCAGCGGCACGGTGATCAGCCCAGCGAGGCAGATCGTGAAGCGGCTGAACAAGGCCACCCCGTCGACGGCGACCATGTCGCCGATCACGCTCTGGGTGGCGATGAGCGGCAGCTGCACCCCCGAGCTGCTGACGGCGAACGCCCCGCCCGCATAGGTCACCCACTGCCAGGCAGTGACGCCGAGCCCGCCGATGAAGCCCAGGGACGTGATGATCGCGCTGAGCATCCGTGGCCGGTTCCGCCAGATGGCCGTCAGCGCGAACTGGGTGACACCGGCAAGACCGACCAGGGCGCACAGGACGACGTTGCCGGTCTGCAGGGAGGCGAAGACGGCCCCGGCCACCAGGACACCGAAGACCACGAAGGACGCCTGCAGCCGCTGGAGCCCCGCGGTGTCGAGCAGCAGCGCCAGAATCCCAACCCCGAACAGCACCAGCTCCGGGCTGATCGCCGCCCAGGCGATATCGGGAATGTTGACCGGCAGCTCCTCGACCTGGGCCAGGACCGTCATCGCCGGCACCTACTCGCCTTCCTGGGAGGCGGCGACGTTCGCCGTGGCAATGTCGGCGCGTTGGATCACGTCGGCGACGACGTTGGACACGGACGGGTTGATACGGTCGTACAGCGGCTTGGGATACAGCCCGATCGCCAGGATCAGCGCGACCAAGGGCACCATGATCACGATCTCGCGGGCGCGCAGGTCGCGCAGACCGACCGCCAGGCCGTCGACGGGACCGTGGAACATGCGCTGGTAGGGCCACAGCAGGTATAGCGCCGCCAGGATCACGCCGAAGGCCGCCGCCACCGCCGCCCATGGCACGGTCTGGAAGGCCCCGAGCAGGATCGGGAACTCACCAGTGAATCCGTTGAGCCCGGGTAGGGCGATCGAGCTCATGACCACGACCAGGAAGATCCCGCCGAAGACCGGGGTGGCCCGCAGCAACCCGCTGTAGCCGGCGATCTCGCGGCTGTGGGTGCGGTCGTACAGGAAACCGATGAGCAGGAACAGCGCGCCGGTCGACAGGCCGTGGTTGATCATCTGCACCACGGACCCCGAGGCCCCGGTGGGATTCAGCGCGAAAATGCCGATCACCACGAAGCCGAGGTGCGCCACCGACGAGTAGGCGACCAGCCGTTTGATATCGCGCTGCATCATCGCCACCAGCGCCCCGTACAGCACGCCGATGACGCCCAACGCCAGCAGGATCGGCGCGAAGCGCTGCGTCGCCTCGGGGAAGAACGGCAGCGAGTAGCGCAGGAAGCCGTAGCTGCCGATCTTCAGCATGACGGCTGCCAGCACCACGGAGCCGACGGTCGGCGCCTCGGTGTGCGCATCGGGCAGCCAGGTGTGAAAGGGGAACAGCGGCACCTTGATGGCGAAGGCCGCGAAGAAGCAGACGAACAGCAGCGCCTGCTCGGTCGGCGTCAGGCTCACGGCCAGCAACTCTTCGTAACCGAAGGACTGTGCTCCGCCCTCGAAGTACAGGTACAGGATCGCCACCAGCATGAACAACCCGCCGACCAGCGTGTAGAGGAAGAACTTGACGGCGGCGTAGCGACGGTTGGCGCTACCCCAGATGCCGATCAGCGCGTACATCGGCACCAGCATGGCCTCGAAGAAGACGTAGAACAGCACCAGGTCCAAGGCCAGGAACACCCCGACGAGGGCAGCCTCCATGCTCAGCAGGCACGCGTAGTAGCCCTTGACGCGCTCTGACTGCTCCCAGCCGGCGAGCAGGGTCAACGGCAGGATGAAGGTGGTCAGCAAGACCAGGAACAGCGAGATGCCGTCCACGCCCAACCGGTAGCTGATCCCCCACTGCGGGATCCAGGCGGCGGACTCCACAAGCTGAAACCCCGCCTGCACCTCAAAGCGGGCCAGCATCGCCAGTGACACCGCGAAGGTCACCACGCTGCCCAGCAGGGACACCGCGCGGATCATCGAGCGGGAGGTCGCCGGCAACAGCGCCACGATGACCGCCGAGACAGCGGGGATGGCGATCAGCAGCGTCAACAGCGGCACGGACGGCATCACCACCCCAGCCCGGCGCCGAGGAACATGACCGTGACCAGCACCGCGCCCGCGAGGACCGCAAGCACGTAGCTGCGCACGAAGCCGGTCTGCAACCGCCGTGTGACCGTCGCCAGCCCAGCCGTTGCCCGCGCCGACCCGTTGACCAGGCCGTCGATGCCAACGCGGTCGAACGTCGACAGTGCACTGGCCAGCATCCGCCCGGGCACCATGATCACCGTCTCGTAGAACCGGTCGACGAAGAAGGCGTGCTGTGCGGCGCCGGCGAGGCCGGTTGACGGCGCAGGCCGAGTCCAGCGGCGGCCGAATGCCAGCAACGCCACGGCCAGCCCGGCAACGGCGGCCGCCACCACCAGGGCGATCGCCAGCCCCTCGGCCAGGAACGGCGTCTCGCCCGCGTACCGCTGGACGCTGGGCGCCAGCCAGCCGTGCAAGAAGCCGGTCTCTGGGTTGATGTTGATCAGCCCGCCGACCGCGGCCAGGAAGGCCAGCACCACCAGCGGCAACGTCATCGACGGCGGCGACTCGTGCGGGTGCGGCCTGGCGCCGTCGCCGTCAGCCTGCCAACGCGGCGAACCCAGGAAGATGAGAGAGAACCAACGGGCCATGTAGAAGGCGGTGAGCCCCGCGACGATCCACCCGAGCACCCAGATCGGCGCAGCCCCCGGCGTGTCCGCGGCCGCGGCCAGGATTTCCTCTTTCGACCAGAATCCCGACAGCGGCGGTAGCCCGGCGATCGCCAGGACGCCGATCAACGCGGTGATCGCCGTGATCGGCATGACACGCAGCAAGCCCCCCATCCCCCACACGTCGGTGCGGTTGGCCATCGCGTGCATCACCGAGCCAGCGGCCAAGAACAGCAGCGCCTTGAAGAAGCCGTGCGTCAGCAGGTGGAAGATGCCGGCCACCTGGTCGCCGAGGCCGACCGCGACGAACATGTAGCCCAGCTGGCTGATCGTGGAGTAGGCCAGGATCTTCTTCAGATCACGCTGGGCGCAGGCGATGATCGCGGTCACCAGGGCAGTGATGACGCCGACCCATGCGACCAGCAGCCCCCATTCAGGCACCAAGGCCCACAGTGGGGACGTTCGCGCCAGCAGGTAGACCCCGGCGGTGACCATCGTCGCGGCGTGGATCAGGGCTGACACCGGCGTGGGGCCAGCCATGGCGTCGGGCAGCCAGACGTACAGGGGGATCTGCGCGCTCTTGCCGGTCGCGCCCACGAACAGCAGCAGGCAGATCGCCACGACCGTGACCGACCCGACGCCGAGCACCGTCTGCGCTTCGGGAAGAACCTGCGCAAAGTCCAGCGAGCCGAACGCGAAGAAGATCAGGAACATCGCGATCATGAAGCCGACGTCACCGATGCGGTTGACGATGAACGCCTTCTTGGCCGCAGTGGCGTAGTCGCGGTTCTCGAACCAGAAGCCGACCAGCAGGTAGCTGCACAGTCCCACCAGCTCCCAGCCCACGAACAGCGTCAAGAACGACGAGCCGAGCACCAGGATCAGCATCGACGCGGCGAACAGGTTGAGGTAGGCGAAGAAGCGGGGGTAGCGCTCGTCACCGTGCATGTAGCCCAGCGAGTAGATGTGGATCAGCAGCCCCACCCAGGTGACCAGCAACAGCATCACCGAGGCCAACGGGTCAACCAGCAGCGACCAGTCCACTTGCAAGGGACCGGCCGAGATCCACGTCCCCACGGTACGCACGAAGATGCGGCCGTCCTCGGGCTGGCTGACCAGAAAGGCGAACACCGCCGTCGAGGCGACGGCGCTGTAGCCCATCGCGGTGATGGCGACCACCGCGGCCAGACGGCCGAGCCGCTTGCCGAACAGCAGCAGCAGACCCGCCGACACCGCTGGCACCACGGGGATGAGCCAGGCCAGGTCGATCGGTGACCCGCCTGGGGCGCTCAGGACCTGGGTCAGCGGCACGACCCCTTCAGACGCTGCCAGCACCTCGCCCAATCACCACCCCTCCTAAGACCGCAGCGCGTCGACGTCGTCAGCGTCGGTGGACGCCTTGAGGCGGAACAGGTTGACGATGAGTGCCAGACCAACGGTGACCTCGGCCGCCGCCACCACCATGACGAAGAAGGACAGCACCTGACCTTCGAGGTTGCCGTTGATGCGCGAGAACGTGACCAGGGTCAGGTTCACGCTGTTGAGCATCAACTCAACACACATGAACATCACGATGATGTTGCGGCGCACCAGCACGCCCACCACGCCGATGGTGAACAGCGCCGCCGCGAGCAGCAGATAGTAGCCGGCGGGCACGACCATCTAGACCTCCTCGCCGACGTCGGCGCGGTACGCCCCGACGGGGTCGGCCGCGACGGGATCGGCCTCGACGTGCACGTCGACCAGGTCCTCGGGGCGTTCGTCCTTGCGCCCCAGCACCATCGCGCCGAGCGCAGCGATGACCAGCAGCACGCTGGTGACCTCGAAGGGCCACACGTACTCGCCGAACAGCAGCGCGCCGACGCCCTGGGTGTTGCCCTGCTCGTTGGCTGCGGCCAGGCCCGCGCACGGCATCGAGGCGGCTGTGTCCGCCGCCGCGGCGCCGGCCTCGCCTGACGGGCAGGCGGAGGTCCGCTGCAGGTAAGGGCCCGCGACGCTGATCGCCAGTGCCGCGAACAGCACCAATCCCAGCACCGCCGCCGCGGGACGCTGCGCGGGAATGGCGGGGTTGGCACGCAAGTCCTGCTCGGCGTCGACACCTAACAGCATGAGCACGAACAGGAAGAGCACCATGATCGCGCCGGCGTAGACGATGACCTGCACCGTGGCAAGGAACTGGGCTTCCAACACCGCGTAGAAGACCGCGATGGTGAAGAAGTTGACCACCAGCATCAGCGCGGCGTGCACGGCGTTGCGCAGGATCACCACGCACAGCGCGGAACCTAGCGAGATGGCGCCGATCACCACGAAGACGAAGAACTCCGCCGTGCTCGGTTGCGCAGAGGCGGCCTGGGCCAGTACCGCAACCACGGCTACGCCCCCTTGCCCGGGTAGGTCTCGGCCAAGGCGACGTCGTCGTTGGGCTCCTCCGGGTGCTTGGCCTGCGGCAAGGGCGTGAATGAGGCCAGCGGCACCTGTCCCTGGTCACCCTGGTAGTAGTTCAGCCCACGGGCCGCGACCTCGGCGTCGGTGTGGGGAGCTGGCTTCGCTCCCTCGGGCAGCGGAGCCAACAGCTGCTCCTTGGTGAAGATCAGGTCGTCGCGCGAGTCGCCCGACAACTCGTACTCGTGGGTCATCGTCAGCGCCCGCGTGGGGCACGCCTCGATGCACAGCCCGCACAGGATGCAGCGCAGGTAGTTGATCTGGTAGATGGCGCCGTAGCGCTCCCCTGGGCTGTAGCGCGCGTCCGGGGTGTTGTCGCGCCCCTCGACGTAGATGGCGTCGGCTGGGCAGGCCCACGCGCACAGCTCGCACCCCACGCACTTCTCCAGCCCGTCGGCATGGCGGTTGAGGACGTGGCGGCCGTGGAACCGCGGCTGCGGCTCACGCTTGGTGTCCGGGTACTGGGTCGTGACGGGCGGGCGGAACATGGTCTTGAACGTCAGGCCGAAGCCTTTGCGGAAGGCGTTGAACACGCTAGACACCGGCCTTGTCGGAGGAGGACTCCAGGGCTCGTGGATCGTCGTCCGCCCCGCTGGGCCGCAGGCGGCCAGCACCGGCGCCCTGATCATCCGACGCGGGTTGCGGCTTGCTGGCGAACAACGGCGAGATCAGCGACAGAGCGATGGCTACGCCAAGGACGGTCAGGGCCACGTTGCGACCCGTCGGGGTCAGACCCTGCTGGCGGAGCGTGACCGCGAAGCCGGTGGCCAGGACCCACAGCAGCGCCAGCGGCAACATCACCTTCCAGCCGAGATCCATCAGCCGGTCGTAGCGGAATCGTGGCAGCGTCCCCCGCAGCCAGATGAACACGAAGACGAAGACGAAGACCTTGAGCACGAAGTAGACCAGTCCCAGCAGCGCGCCCAGGAAGGTGCCTGTAAGGCCGAACAGCGGGCCGCTGGGCCCACCGAGGAAGGCGGTGACCGTCACCGCCGACACAGTGATGACGTTCATGAACTCGGCGAGGAAGAACATCGCGAACTTGGCGCCCGAGTACTCGGTCACGAACCCCGCGACAAGCTCGCCCTCCGCCTCTGGGAGGTCAAAAGGTGGGCGCTGCGTCTCGGCGATGACCGCGACGAAGAAGATCACGAAGGCTGGGGCCATGGGCACGATGTTCCACGCCGGGATGGCGCGCAGGATGTCGCCGAGAACGGGGATGTCGACTCCGGCGAGGCGCGCGGACTGGGCGGCCACGATCTGCGACGACTGCAGGGTGCCGTTGTAGATGAACACCGCCGCCAGCGACAGGCCCATGGCCAGCTCGTAGGACACCATCTGGGCGCTGGAGCGCACGCCGCCCAGCAGCGGGTACTTCGAGCCAGATGACCAGCCGGCGAGCACGATGCCGTAGACACCCAGCGAGCTCATCGCCAGGAACCACAGCAGGCCGATGTTGGGGTCCCAGACTTGCAGCGAGACCTGGCGCCCGGCGAGCTCGAAGGTGCCGCCGAAGGGGATGACGGCGAAGGTCATCAGGGCGACGACCGCCGACACGAACGGCGCGGCCAGGTAGACCAGCCGGTCGACGTTGCCCGGGGTGATGTCCTCTTTGAAGAACAGCTTTGCGCCGTCGGCCAAGGTCTGCATCAGCCCGGCCGGGCCGAGCCGGTTGGGACCGATGCGCGACTGCATCTTGGCAACCACCCGGCGCTCGCCCCAGATCAGCAGCGCGGTCGCGACCAGCCACAGCGCAAAGGCCACGATGGCCTTGACCACGATGATCGCGATGTCCACCGCATCCATACTCAGCTCCTCCCGAGGCCGTCGCGGGCGGGGGCGGCGTCGAGTAGCTCCAAGCCGACTCGCAGGGCGGCGCCCTGCGGCACCAGCGTCGCCGCGGACACGCCGCTGGATGGACCGGGCATCACGACCACGCCGGGTGCCACGTCCCCCGTCACCGTTGCGGACAGCTCCACGCTGGTGGCTTCACCCAGTAGGCGGACAGCCCCACCTTGCGCGAGCCCGAGGCGCCGGGCGTCGGTGACGTTGACCCGCACCGTAACCGGGGGTGCGGTCTCCTTGAGAGCCTTGGCACCGAGCAGCATGGTGCCATCGCCGAGCAGTGAGTCGATCACCACCACGTCGAAGGTGCCCTGGTCGCGGCTCGGGCGGTCAACAGGTTGGCGGTCGGGGTCGCCGAGTGCGCGCAGCCGCTCGGTGGCTCGGACCGGCACCTCCATCAACGGCGCCGCCTCCCGGCGGACGTCGGCGGCGGTCTCCCAGCCCAGGTCCTTTCCCAAGGCCAGGGCGAGCTGGCGGATGATGTCCCAGTCCAGCTGCGCCAGCCCCTGCGCCGGGACCACGGAGGCAAACGGCTGTCGCCGGCCCTCCCAGGTGGTGAAGGAGCCGACGCGCTCCTGCGCCGACATTGCGGGGAAGACCACATCGGCGAACTCGGTGGTCTGGGTCGGCAGCAGGTCCTGCACGATCACGATGTCGGCTCGCTCAAGCGCCGCCCGCGCCAGCCGGGGATCCTCGAAGTCGCGGACGGGGTCAACCCCCACCAGGTACAGCGCCTTGAGGCGGCCGTCGGCGGCGGCCTGCAGCATCTCGGCGGTGTCCATGCCTGGCGTGTCGGGCAGCCGCTGCCAGACCTGGCCCACCGGACCGGCGTCGGCAGCCTTGCGGCCACCCGGCAGCAGCCCGGGAACCAGTCCCGCGTCGAGTGCGCCCCGAGCGCCGTTGCGACGCGGCACCCACGCGAAGGCGACGTCGAGCGCGGTGGCTAGCCGCCCCGCGGCGCGCAGCGCGCCGGGTGACGCCGCCAAACGCTCGCCGGCCAGGACGGCTACGCGTTGCCCGGCGGCCGCCAGCGCCTCGACCACGTCGCCGAGGTCGCCACCGCCGTCGCTGCCGTCCGCGGTCGGACGTTGTGTCCCAGGTTGTGCCAGCGCCTGCAGCGCGTCGGCCTCGCCTCCGGCTGCGGTCTGCACCCAGCGCCAGGCGATCTCGGACAGCGACCCCACCACGGGACCCACGACGACGATCTTCAGGCGACTGCGGCGCCACGCCTTGCGCAGGCGCAGGTACAGGATCGGTACTTCCTCCTGGGGATCGAGCCCGGCGATGACCACCACGTCGGCATTCTCGACGTCGTCGTAGGTCGGACCGACGCTGCCGGCGACGGCGCTCAGGACGTCTCGCTCGTCAGTCGTGCGGGGGCGCAGCCGGAAGTCGACGTTGTCGGTGCCGAGCACTTCACGGCTGAACCGCGACAGGGCGTAGGCGTCCTCGTCGGTCAGCCGGCCGCCGGTGAGCACGCCGACCGCCTGCGGGCCGTCGTCGTCCAGCACAGCTTGCAGACCGTCCGCAGCCTTGCGCAGCGCGGTGATCCAGGAGGTGGGATGCAACCCCTCGACCTCGTCGCGGACGATGGGGGTGCGCAGTCGGTCGCCGGCGGCCACGTACTCATAGCCGAAGCGGCCCTTGTCGCAGTTCCACATCTCGTTGACGGCCATGTTCTCCGCCGCGAGCTGCCGCTGGATCTCGCCGCGCCGAACGTCCACGCGCAGGTTGCAGCCCGCCGAGCACTGGTTGCAGACCGACGGATGACTGGTCAGGTCGAACGGTCGCGCCTTGAACCGGTAGCTGGCGGCCGTGAGCGCACCGACGGGGCAGATCTGCACGACATTGCCGGAGAAGTAGCTGGAGTACGGCTCATCTTCATAGATGGCGACCTGCTCCAGCGCACCGCGCTCGAACAGCTCGATGAAGGCGTCGCCGGAGACCTCCTGCGAGAAGCGGGTGCAGCGGGCGCACAGCACGCAGCGCTCACGGTCGAGGGCGACCTGTGCGGAGATGGGAATCGGCTTCTGGTAGCGGCGCTTGTCGTCGCGAAAGCGCGAGCCGCCGGGCCCGTGCGCCAGCGTCTGGTCCTGCAGCGGGCACTCACCGCCCTTGTCGCACTGCGGGCAGTCCAGCGGGTGGTTGATGAGCAGGAACTCCAGCTGACCTTCCTGCGCCTTGAGCGCCACCTCGCTGGTGCGGTGGGTCTTGACGACCATGCCCTCGGTGCAGGTCGTGGTGCACGAGGTGAACGGCTTGCGCTGCCCCTCGATCTCGACCATGCATTGTCGGCACGCGCCGAGCGGGTCGAGCAGCGGGTGGTCGCAAAAGCGCGGCACCGTGATGCCCAGCTTCTCGGCGGCGCGGATTACCAGCGTGCCCTTGGGCACGTCCAGCTCGCGCCCGTCGATGGTGACGTGCACCAGGCTCGTCCGGCGTTCGGTGTCGGTCACGCTCGCGCTCCTGCCCGAGGGCGGTCAGAGCCGGAGTTTCGCGTCACGACACCCGCGTGCGCCTCGATGCCGGCGTGCGGCACGCCGTGGTCGATCAGGTGCTCGTACTCCTCGCGGAAGTACTTGAGGCTGGCCTTGATCGGGCTGACGGCACCATCGGCGAGGGCGCAGAAGGATCGCCCGAAGATGTTGTCGCAGATGTCGTCCAGCGTCTGCAGGTCCTCGGTGTGCCCCTCGCCGTTGACAATGCGCTGCAGAATCTGCGACAGCCAAAAGGTGCCCTCACGGCAGGGGGTGCACTTGCCGCAGGACTCGTGCTCGTAGAACTTGGTCCAGTTCAACACCGCGTCCACCACGCTGGTGCGGTCGCTGAACATCATCATCGCGCCCGTGCCCAGCAACGAGCCGGCCTCGGCGATGGCGTCGAAGTCCATGGCGATGTCGACGTGGTCGGCGGTCAGCAGCGGGGTCGACGACCCTCCGGGTGCCCAGAACTTGAGGTTGCGCCCTGGCAGCATCCCGCCGCACGACTGCTCGATGATGGTGCGCGCCGGCGTGCCCAGCGGCCATTCGTAGTTGCCGGGGCGCTGCACCTCGCCCGAGACGCAGAACAGCTTGGGGCCCGGCGACTTCTCAGTGCCCATGGAGCGGAACCAGTCCGGCCCCTGCTCGAGAATGCACGGCACGGTGGCGATGGTCTCGACGTTGTTGACCACGGTGGGACTGGCGTACAGCCCCGCCACGGCGGGGAACGGCGGGCGCAGCCGAGGCTGGCCACGCCGGCCCTCGAGCGCGTCGAGCAGCGCGGTCTCCTCACCACAGATGTATGCACCGGCGGCGTAGTGCAGGGTCACGTCGAAGTCGAAGCCCGACCCCTGGATGTCCTTGCCGAGCCAACCCTCGGCGTAGGCCTCGGCAATGGCCTCCTCCAGGCGCACGCCCGGCCACAGGTACTCGCCGCGCAGGAAAATGAACGAGCGATGGCAGCTCAGCGCCCGCGCGGCGATGATCATGCCTTCCAGAACCAGGAAGGGATCGCGCTCCATGAGCTCGCGATCCTTGAAGGTGCCCGGCTCGCCTTCGTCGGCGTTGATCACCAGATAGACCGGCCTGCCGAGGTCCTGCGGCACGAAGCCCCACTTGACCCCGGTGGGAAAGCCGGCGCCGCCCCGGCCGCGCAGGCCAGACGCCTTGACCGCTTCCAGGACGTCGGCGGGGGCCATGTCCAGTGAGGCGCGCAGTCCCGCGAAGCCGCCGCTGGCCAGATAGCCCGACAGCGTGTGACTGTCAGCCAGGCCGTAGCGCTTGGACACCACGGCAACGGGACCCACCACGCTCACCGCTCCACCGGTCGGTCGTCGCTGTCGCCAGCATCGGCCGGGTTGGGGGGCTGAGTCGGCTCGTCGCGCTGCTCGCTGGCCCCGCCGTAGTCGTGCTTGCCAGCGCCCGACTCCGGCTCCAGCCCCTCGGGGCCACGCTCCTCGGCACCACCGCCGCCGCCGGGCGTCTCGGTGCCGACAGTCTCAGAGGCCGCACCCGGACCGGCGGCGGGCGTCGGGACCGCCGCGTCGTCGGCCGTCGTCTGATCTGGGATGACCCCAGGCTCGCTGGCATGCCGGGGGCCGAGCCCGGCGAGGCGGTACTCCACGTCGCGGATACCGGGAGACGGATAGCCGCGGGTCGGCGGGGGCACCGCAACCGGTGCGCTACCGCTTGCCGCCGCACGAGCGCTGTCGCGCAGCTGCCCGACGAGCCGGACCGCCTCCTCGGGGGTCAGGCACTCGTAGTTGAAGTAGTCGACGGTCACCACGGGCGCACCCTCGCAGTTGCCGAGGCATTCGGCATGCTCCAACGTGATGGCGCCGTCCGCCGTCGTCTGGTTGTGCCCCACGCCCAACCGCGCCGACAGCTCGTCGTAGACCTCCTGCGCGCCGCGCACCTTGCAGGAGAAGTTGATGCACACGCTGACCAGATGGCGTCCCATCGGGGCGCGCTTGTACATCGAGTAGAAGGTCGCCACGGCCATGACCTCGGCCTTGGTCAGGGCCAGCAGCCGTGCGCACTCGGTGATCCCGTCGTGGCTGATGTAGCCGTCCTGGGCCTGCACCAGGTGCAGCAACGGCAGCAACGCCGACCGCCCTTCGGGGTAGCGCCCCACCAGCCCCTCGGCCTTGTTGCGCAGCTCGGCGCTAAACACGGGTCACCGGTCGACCCCGCCCATGACGGGATCGAGGCTCGCGACGGCGGCGATCACGTCCGAGACGGACAGCCCGTGGGTCACCGCCGGCAGGGTGCCGATGTGGATGAAGGAGGGGTCGCGCACCTTCACCCGGTAGGGCTTGTTCGTGCCCGAGGAGGTGACGTGGTAGCCGAGCTCACCGCGCGGCGACTCCACGGCGACGTAGACCTGGCCGGGGGGCACCGTGAAGCCCTCGGTCACCAGCTTGAAGTGGTGGATCAGCGCCTCCATGGACTGGCCCATGATCTTGCCGACGTACTCCTTGGTGTTGCCAATGCCGTCGGGCCCGAGGCCGAGCTGCGCCGGCCAGCCGATCTTGCGGTCGGCGACCATCACCGGTGTCTCGGGAAGGTTGTCCAGGGCCTGGCGGACGATCGACAGCGACTGGCGCATCTCGCCGAGGCGCAGCTGGTAGCGCCCGTAGGCGTCGGCGGTGTCGGTGGTGATGACGTCGAAGTCGTACTGCTCGAAACCGCAGTAGGGATGCGACTTGCGCAGGTCGTGGGCCACTCCTGCACTGCGCAGGACCGGTCCGGTGACGCCGAGGTCCAGGCACTGCTCGGCGCTGAGCACGCCGACGCCTTTGTTGCGCTCGATCCAGATGGGGTTCTCGGTGAGCAGGTCCTCGAACTCATCGATGCGCTTGGCCATCGTCGTCAGCAGCGTCCGGACCCGGCCCTGGAAGCCCTCCGGCAGATCCATCGCCAGCCCACCAGGGCGGATGTAGGCGTGATTCATCCGTAGGCCGGTGACGTACTCGAGGAAGTCGAGGATTCCCTCGCGCTCGCGGAACCCGAAGATCATCGCCGTGGTGGAACCCAGCTCCATCCCCGAGGTGGCCAACCACACCAGGTGGCTGGAGATCCGCTGCAGTTCGGTGAGCATCACGCGGATGGCCTGTGCGCGCGGCGGGACGTCGTCGGCGATGCCCAGCAGCTTCTCCACGGCCAGGCAGTACGCCAGCTCGTTGAACAGCGGGGACAGGTAGTCCATGCGGGTGACGTAGGTGACGCCCTGCACCCACGGGCGGTACTCGGTGTTCTTCTCGATGCCGGTGTGCAGGTAACCGATGACCGCCTGGTTGTCGACGACGGTCTCGCCGTTCAGGGTCAGCAGCATCCGCAGCACGCCGTGGGTGGACGGATGCTGCGGGCCCATGTTGATGACCATGAGGTCGTCTTCGACGGCGTTGGGCAGCTCCTGCCAGTCACCGCCGACGACGGTGTGCTCGGAGGGGACGGCAGGAGTCAGCCGCCGACCGTTGGCTGGTTCGCCGGCGTCCTGCCAGCCGGCACCGGAGGAGGCGGGGGTCCTGGTCTCGCTCATGCGGCGTCCTAGTAGTGACGCTGGTCGGGGGGTGGGATGGTGGCGCCCTTGTACTGCACGTCGACGCCGCCAAGGGGGTAGTCCTTGCGCAGCGGGAACCCCTCCCAGGCGTCGGGCATGAGGATGCGCACGAGGTTGGGGTGGCCCTGGAACTGCACCCCGAAGAAGTCGTAGACCTCGCGCTCCATGAAGTTCGCCGCGCCGTACACGCCGGTGACGGTCGGCATCATGGGATCCACGTCGGGCAGCTCGACGCGGATGCGGAACCGGTGACCGTGGGTCAACGAGTACAGCACGTAGTCGACTTCGATCCGCCCAGCCTCGTCGCCGAACTCATAGCTGGGCCAACCAGTGGTCTCCTGCGCGCTCTCGGTGCGCTTGCCGGCGGGCCAGTGCACGCCTGACAGGTCCGCCAACAGCTCGCAGCGGATATCGGGTTCGTCACGGCAGAAGGTCAACAGCTCGACGATGCGCTCCGCTGGGGCGAGCAGGGTCAGCTCGTCGCGGAAGCCGCTGGCCTCCAGCATCTCGAAGGCCGCGGTGAGGCGGGTCGCCAGGGCGCGAAGGTGGCCCGGCAGCGCGACGTCGAGCTCGCGGCCATCGATGTTGGCGGCCTGTTCACCGCCGTGCATGTCGCTGGTGGACCGCCCGGGGCCTGCGCCGGTGGGGCGCAGATCGTCGCCGGACTGGCCGCTGCGCCGTGTGGTGGTCGGGTCTGCCATGTTCTAGGCCGGGACTTGCGGTAGGTGGGTCCGCTCGCCCGCGGAGGGCTCCTCGACCGGGTCGATCCAGCCGGTACGGCGGCGGAAGTCCTGCATCGACTCGTTCTTGCGTGGACGCTCGACGAGCTGGCCGGCCTTGATCTTCTCGTGCAGCTTGAGGATGCCGTCCATCAACATCTCGGGACGAGGTGGGCAGCCGGGGACGTACATGTCCACGGGAATGACGTGGTCGACGCCCTGCACGATGGCGTAGTTGTTGAACATGCCACCGGTCGAGGCACAGACACCCATGGAGATCACCCACTTGGGGTCAGCCATCTGGTCGTACAGGTTGCGGATCACGGGGGCCATCTTCTGGCTGACGCGACCGGCGACGATCATCAAGTCGGCCTGGCGTGGCGAACCGCGGAACACCTCCATCCCGAAGCGCGCCAGGTCATAGTGGGCGGCGCCTGCCGACATCATCTCGATGGCACAGCAGGCCAACCCGAAGGTGGCAGGCCACAGCGAGCCGGCGCGCGACCAGCCGACGAACTTCTCGACACTGGTCAGCAGGATGCCGCTGGGAACCTTCGTCTCTAGTCCCAATCCAGGCCTCCCCGGCGCAGCACGTAGTAGTAGCTTTCGAACAGCAGCACGATGAACACGGCCATCACGGCCAAGCCGTACCAGCCCAGCGAACGCAGTGTCACGGCCCAGGGATAGAGGAACACCGCTTCGACATCGAAGATGATGAACAACATCGCTACCAGGTAGAACTTCACCGGGAACCGGGTGCCGCGGATGTCGGTCTCCGGTTCGGGGATGATGCCGGACTCGTAGGCGGCGCGCTTGGTCGGGTTCGGTTGGCTGGGTCCCAGACGGGCGGAGACCAGCAGGGACAGGCCGACGAACGCGGTGGCAATGACGAACAAGACCACGAGTGGCAGGTACTCAGCGAGCACGACATACCCCCTCGGGCGTCGGTGTCGGCCAGCGCGGGCGGCAGCATCCAAGCCCGGCGAATCCCAGCAACATTCCGGGCCAGCCTAGGGGTGCGGTTCGGGGCCGACAAAAGCCGGCCGTCCCGACGGGGCGGAGGGCGAATCTCACGCCGCCGGCACCGCCCGGGACAGGACGTTGACCAGCACGTCGATGGCGTCATGGCTGCGCCGGTCCGTCAGGTGGGCCATCACCCGGAACACGACCTGCATCAGCCGCCGGCGAGGCATGCCGAACTCGGTGCAGAAGCGCATCACCGCAGGGTGGGCGATGACCTTGAGGAAGGCGCTTCCAAGCGTGTAGTAGCCACCCCATTCCTGGGCCAGCCGGCGCTGGTAGCCGCCGAGCGCGGCGTCGGAACGGGTGCGCAGGGCCTCGTCGGCGGCCTCGGCCGCGAAGGCCGCTGCCTCGATGGCGTAGCTGATCCCCTCACCGTTGAACGGATTGACCATGCCGGCCGCATCACCGACCAGCAGCGCTCCTCGGTAGACCGGTGGCCTGCGGTTGTGACCCATGGGCAGGCCGGCGCTGCGCGGGCGACCGACCATGGTGTCCTTGCGGATCTCCCACTCGGCCGGAAAGCCGGCGACCCAGTCGTCCAGTGTCTGGCGATAGTTGGTGGAGCGGAAGTGCTCGGACGTGTTGATCAGACCCCAGCCGACGTTCACCAGACCGCCGTCGAGCGGGAAGATCCAGCCGTAGCCCGGCAGCAACTCCCCCTGCCGCCCGGTCGCGCCGTCGGTGCCGCGGCGCAACTCCAGGAAGCCCTCCATCATGGCCATCATCGAGCGCGGGCTGCGATAGTAGGCGCGCACCGCCACGCCCATAGGACGTGAGGTGTCGCGGTGCAGTCCCAGCTGCACCGCGAAGCGGGAGCTCCCGCCGTCGCAGACCAGCACCAGCGGGGCCCGCACGGTGCCCGTGGCGCCGTCGGCACGGCAGTAGGTCACGCCCGCAAGGCGCCGCTGCGACGCGGTCAGGTACACCGGCGCGGTCACCTCGGTCTCCTCCCACAGCTGCGCGCCCTGCTTGACCGCATGACTCGCGAGCGTGTGGTCGAACAGCGAGCGAGTCGCCGTCACCGAGTGGTTCGGCCAGTCCCGCAGGCTCGGCCATGGCAGGTCGAGGACCACGCCGCCGCCGTACATCCGCAGCCCCGACTGGCGGTCCCAGCCGGGCACGTCGCCCGCGGCCTCGGCCTCCAGGCCCAGCAGCTGCAACGCCCGCACCGCCCGAGGGGTCAGCCCGTCGCCGCAGACCTTGTCACGCGGGAAGGACTCCTTCTCCATCAGCACGACGTCGTGGCCGGCTTGGGCCAGGAAGGCCGCCGTCGCCGAACCAGCCGGACCGGCACCGATCACTACCGCGTCAGCGCGCTTGACGCCCTCCTCGGTGGTGCTCACGGCGCCTCCTGAACTCCTGCTGCGGCCGCGAGAACTCGGGGGTGCCGGCGACGGTCCGAGCCTAGCAGCGAGGGTTTGTGAAACGGTTCACAAGTTCGGACGCCAGTGTATCGTGTGCGCCTGCTGTCGCCGACGCGGGTGGATGCACACGACAGCGGCGCGGGTTGCCGGCGGTGTCGGCGGTGTCGGCGGCCACCGGCCCGGGTATCCCGGCGCCGCAGCCGACGATCAGGAGATGGGCCATGAGCGGCGACCCCACTGACCACGATGACGACGCGCAGGACGGTCCAGGCCCTCGCGCCGAGGCCGACGACGCCACCCAGGCGGACGCCGGGCTGGACGGCGGGGCCGGCGCCACACCCGACGAGGCCACGGTGCAGCCCCTTGGCACCGAGCCACTCGAGGAGCCCGACGACGCGGCGTGACGCCACACCTGTCAAAAGGCCGTGCCTGATCCGAGGGCCGTGCCTGGCGGAACGTCAGCGGGTGGCGTGGTGGACGGCGACGATGCCGCCCGTCAGCCGCTTCCAGCGGACGCCGCACCACCCTGCTTCGCCGAACAGCCCTGCCAGCCGTTCAGCGTCGGGCCAGGCTTGGATGCTGGCCGCCAGATAGCGGTAGGCCGCCGGGTCACTGGTCAGCAGCTTGGCGGCGGCGGGCAGGGCGCCGACCAGGTACCGCAGGTAGAGCTGGCGGAAGGGCCGCCACGTCGGCCGGCTGAACTCGAGCACCACCAGCCGTCCGCCGGGGCGCACCACGCGTGCCAACTCCCGCAGGCCGGCGACTGTGTCGGGCAGGTTGCGCAGCCCGAAGGCGATCGTCGCGGCCGACACCGAGGCGTCAGCAAGCGGCAAGCGCAGCCCGTCGCCCGTGCACCACAGCACCGGTGGAGCTGCCCGATCCCGCTGGGCGCGGCGAGCACCGGTTGCCAGCATCTGCCAGCTGAAGTCCAGAGCCACGACGAGTGCGCCACTGCGGGCCAGCTCGTGGGCCAACCCCCCGGTGCCGCTGGCCACATCCAGGACGATCTCGCCCGGCAGCGGCGCCGCGGCGACGCGGGCGACCCTGCGCCAGTGGCGGTCCTGGCCCAACGAGAAGATCGTGTTGGCCAGGTCGTAACGCGGGGCGACGCGGTCGAACATCGCCTGCACCAGCGCTGCGTCCTTGTCGGCGGTCGGCCTCGGGTCCGGCAGGCCGGTCATCGGCGCCAGCTGTCGTCGTCGGGCTCCGGCCAGGGCTCGTCTGCGGTGGCGCGACGGGCCACGCGGACGCCGCTTTTGACGGTCAGCACCTGCCGTCGGGCGCCACAGCGGATCAGGTCTGTCCAGACCGTGGCCAGCGAGGTCGCTAGCTCCACGCCGACCAGGTCGGCGCGCCGACCAGTCGCCAGCACACCGGCCTGCTGACCCCAGCCCATCGCCGCCGCACCGTCGACGGTTGCCAGCCGTATCGCCGCCTCGGGCAGTGACAGCTGGCCGTTGCGCTGCGGCCACGCGTCCAGTCCTCGTTGCCTCGCCAGGCCCACCCAGGCCGCGGCCTCGGCCAGCACGTCGAGGTCGCCGACGGCGGCGGGCGACTCGGTGCCCAGCGCCAACGGTGTGCGGGCGGCAGCGAAGCGCTCCAGCGGCGCCTGGCCAGCCTGCAGTTGCGCATCGGCGCGAGGGCAGCACACCACCGCGATCCCGCGCCTGGCGAGCAGCGCAGCTTCGGGCTGGTCGGCAACCCCGACGCGCGCCAGCGTCGTGCGGTCGGTGAAGCTCCCCAGTCGTTCGAGGTGGGTCACGGGGGTGGCCTCGGCCTCGGTGTCGGCACAGTCCAGGTGCAGGGGAACGTCGCGGCGCTTGGCCAGGTCTGCCAGCGACGGCAGCACACCGGAGCCCAGCGCGGCCGGGCCGTGCGGCGCGATGCCGACGCGGCGGCCGTCGGCGGGAAGGCCAAGGCTGACCGACAGCTGCTCCAGCACCGCGTCGTGGCTGTCGTCATCGACGTTCGCCACCTGGATCCAGGAGTCGCCGACCAGGCCGGCGCGGCAGGCCACCGGCACCGCCGGCCCGCGCGTCACCACGTCGCCGACGGCGGTGGTGCCGGCCCGCAGCGACGACAGCACCCCTCGGTGGGCGGACCGGCCCCAGCGCTCCGACGGCCAGGTCGCCAGCAGGGCGGTCAGCGCCACCGCCCGGTCGCTGGCGGCACCGCCAGGGGCCATGAAGGCCCCGTCGGTGTGCTCCAGGTAGGTGCGCGCGTTGACCAGGCCTGGCAGCAGCACGCCCGCCACCCGGTGCTCGCGCGCGGCGCTGGGACGCAGTGTCGCCGCCTGGTCGACGGCGGCGATCCGGCCGTCGACCACCAAGACGCCGCCGTCGGCGAGCGCAGGCCGCGTCATCGGGCAGACGACGTCGGCGCTGTACAACACGGCGGGCACGCGGCGAGTGTAGGGGCCTCGCCGACGCTCAAGACGAGCTCCGTTCCTGCCGACTCACCGGTGACCTGTTGTTGAGTTCACGAGGTGTTGGCGATGAGGTTTCGACGTTCGCGCAGCAGCGGAGCGGTCCATTCCGACGGCGGCAGTGGCTTTCCGCTCTGCGAGATGTGCGGGATGGCGGGACCGGTCGATCTGGCCGGCCATTGCCTGCTCGGTCACTATGTGGGGGTCGCGCCTCGGCCGGCGGAGCCGCACGACTCCGACGCCGTAGCGCAGGCCGAGCCGGACGCCGAGCACCACTATCACCCCCACGACGACATCCTGTCGTGGCAGGACCTCAACGCCGATGCCGAGGCAGCCCCAGCGGCCGCCCCGGCAGCGGGGACGCCGTCATCCTCAGCGCCGGCCAAGGGCCTGGACGATTTGCCCTGGGACGACTCAGCCCATGGATCGTCGACCCTTGACTACGCGGTGGACGAACGGACCCCGGGCGCCGGTGGCGAAGCGGTCGCGCACCAAGACGGTGCCTCGGACGGCGAGGACGCAGGCGAGGACGTTCCCGCGACGGCGGCCGAGCTGTCTGAGGGGGCCGACGAGCTGCACCATGACGACGGGGCCGACGAGGAAGACGCACGGCACGCCCGCCGCCATGTCGCCGGCATCGTCGGCGTCACCGCTGCCGCCACCGCG
>Ga0136630_1000200_pt1 | contig 20728 bp, 21 predicted proteins | sample AntDrymUQ5682106_2_FD_105496 | JGI IMG/M metagenome (GOLD analysis project Ga0136630, IMG submission 105496) | Polar desert sand microbial communities from Dry Valleys, Antarctica - metaG UQ568 (21.06) | ecosystem: Environmental > Terrestrial > Soil > Desert | place: Antarctica: Dry Valley...
CCAGCCGGGACAACTCGGTGTAGAGCTGGCTGCGGCTCAGCGGCCAGAAATGGCGTACCGATCGGTCCGCGAAGGCAGCGATGTCGTAACCCGACCCGGGCCGTTTGGCGACCAGGCCGAGAATCGCTGCAGCCGCACTGACCGGACTGTCGGTCTTCGACAAGTTGGGGTCCGGGGGCTTCGAGGATCCGAACGCGGAATCCACGAAGGCTGCGGCGGTCCTTGCCGAGCGGTTCGACGCGGGAAGTCCGAATCTGGTACTCCTCGTCACAGTCCCGGACGGGGGGTTGGGGCGCGCAGAAGTGGAGTGGACGAGTCACTCCTCGCAGCCGGGGTCGCCGGGCAGCAGCGGGCGAAAGGCCATCCGAGCCGGGGGTTCGGTCCCGATCAGCCACGGGGTCAGCTCGGTTGCCTCCTGCAGCGCAGCGAGCAAGGGGGCAGCCTCCTGGCCGGCTATTTCCACGCAGCTGGTCAGATCGGTGCCGGCCACCGGCGGCGGCGCGGTGGCGATCGGCCAGATCCGGGGCTCCTGCTGGAGTTCGGGCTCCTCGACCGGTGGGGCCGCCTGCGCGCTCAGCCGGTAGGCAACCACATCGGTGGGCACGTACTGCTCGCTGTCGGCGCCCACCAGGCCTTGCGCGGTGTCGAGGAAACCCTGCAGCGCTTCGCGCTTGGCGATCTCGGAGTCGTTGAGTCCCAAGGTCGTTCCGTCGTCGAAGCCGAGCGCGTACGCCGAATGCGAGAACGTACGGCCGCCGGTCGTGAGTTCCAGGACGGTGTCGGGCATGTCGGTGACGCTGGGGGACCCGTACTCGATGGCCTCGCTGAGCAATCCGGCCTCGTCTGCGGCGGTCAGGAGTTCCTGAATCTGATCCTCGGAGATGGTCGACGTTTGCAGGGGATTGATTGCCGGCCCCGGATAGCTCATGTCCATGACACCGGCGACGATCACCGTGCCGTCGCCCAGCACCAGGACGTTAGGTGTGTTGCGCAGGTTGTATTCCAGCGGTACGTACCCGCCGAGAACTCGGACGGAGACCACGACGTCCTGCCCGCCGGTCGGATGCTCGTATGAGCCAGAACTCGGACCGCCGCCGCCTTCTGGCTCACCTTCGAAGATGCTCGAGCATCCGGTGAGAACCACACTGGCGAGAACGGCGCTGAGGCCAAGAAGGCTGCGCCGGACGGACAGCTCTCTGCTGCGGCCGGTAAGGGTCATGAAGTAGAGACGCCCGTAGTCCGACGGAGGTTGCATCTAGTTCCAGGAGCCCGAAGCACCAGCCACCGCCGCGCCGGGCCCGGTGAGCAGCCACATCAGTCAGACCGACCAGAGCTACACGGTGATCGGCATGACCTGCGAGCACTGCGTACAGGCAGTCACCGAAGAGGTGGGCGCAATCCCTGCCGTGACCGACGTACGGGTGGACCTGGCCAGCGGAGTTCCTGACGGTGACGGCGACCGAACCGGTCGACAGGGCGGCTGTCGAAGCCGCTGTCGACGAGGCCGGATACACGCTGGCCGGCTGATCGGTGAGCGGCGCGAGAAAACCGCGACCATGGGTAGCGGTGCGGACAGACCGGCCATAGCGTTCTGAGCCGTGACCGTTTCGAGATCTGGAGCCGACTCGTCCACTCCGACGACGGTCATCGTGATGGGCGTCTCCGGAGCGGGGAAGTCCGAGATAGCCCGCGCACTGGCCGAATCCACCGGTTGGATCATGGCCGAGGGGGACGAGTTCCATCCCGCAGCCAATGTGGAAAAGATGCGGTCGGGCCAACCACTCGACGACGAGGACCGCTGGCCCTGGCTACATTCCATCGCCGACTGGATCGGCAAGCAGGAACAGGCCGGGCTCAGTAGCGTGGTCACCTGCTCTGCGCTCAAGCGCAGCTACCGAGAACTGCTGCGCGACGGGCACCCTTCTGTGCGCTTCTGCCAACTCGACGCTTCGGCCGCCACCTTGCAGGCCCGAGTAGAAGGACGGCGCGATCACTACATGCCGGGCGCATTGCTGCACAGCCAGCTCAGGACATTGCAATCGCTGGAGGCCGACGAGCCCGGCGGGCGAGTGAGCACCGAAGGTGACGTCCCGCAGGTGTTGCGCCGAGTGCTGCAGCTGCTGGCCGAGGGGAAAGCTGCCATCTTGGTTGTCGGACTGCTCTTCGTCCTGAGCCTCAATGTGATTCTCTAGCAGCCTCTTTCGACCCTTTGCCAACGGGTGGCTCGGTCTGCGGCCCGTCGGCTGCCGGCGACGTGTCAGCGGTGTCCTCGGGATCCTGGTCCAGCCGTTCTCGTGCGTAGCGCCAGGTGATCGCGATCAGCGCCGCGATCGGAACAGCCAGGAAAGCGCCGGTTATCCCGGCCAGATTGCCGCCCGCGATCACGGCGAGAATCACGACCGCCGCATGCAGCTGCAGGCTCCTGCCCTGCAGGATCGGAGCGAACACATTTCCCTCGAGCTGCTGCACCACGATGATGATCGCCAGCACGATCAGCGCCGCGACGAAGCCCTCGCTGACCAGGGCAACGAGCACGGCGACGCCACCGGCCACGAACGCACCGATGATCGGAATGAAGGCGCCGACGAAGGTCAGTACCGCCAACGGCAGCACGAGTGGGACGCCGACCAGCAACAACCCGACACCGATGAAGACCGCATCGATCAGTCCGACGATGACCTGGGTGAGCATGAAGCGCGCCAGGCTTGCGTAGTAGCGCTTGCCGAGTTCGGCGACGTGCGGTGCGGCCCGGGTCCCGGACTGGCGCCCGATCCAGGGCAGGAAACGTGGCCCGTCCTTGAGGTAGAAGAAGACCAGCGTGAGAACCAGGACCAGGGTGATCAGCGCGTTGCCAAGGGTGCTGATCCCGCCGAGGACGATGCCGACGATGTCACCGGCACTCTCCTGAAGCCGGGCCAGCCCCTCGTCGAGGGCCGCCCCGACCTGGTCGTCACCGAGGTTCAGCGGTGGCCCGGCCAACCATTCCTGCACCGACGCGATCCCACCGGTCACCCCGTCGGTGACGTCCTCGGCCTGGGCAGCCACCGGTACGACGATCACGGCGCCGACACCGAAGACCAAGGCCAGGAACGCCACGACGACGACGATGGAGGCCAGTGCCGGAGGCCACTTGTGGGCCCGGAGGAACCGTGCGGCCGGCCAGAGCAGGGTCGTGACGAACAGGGCCAGCACGACCGGAAGTACGACGAACCACACCATGCCCAACAGGTAGCCGACGAGCCAGACCGCCGCCACGACGACCAGCAGCCGCCCGGACACCCCGGCCACGGCTGACAACGCCGTACGCACCCTGCCCGAACGCCGGCTCGGAGCGTTCAGAACGGCATCACCCACTCATCCTGTCCTAGTCCCGGCGCAGGTCACACACCATCAGCCAGTTTCGTGCTCGACAGCGCTGCAAGGCGTCGCTGCGGCAGTACTGTCCCGCCATGCGCGACGCCGCCAGCGACTCGAGGGCGATGAATCGCAGGGTCGATGAACTCGGAGATCAACTGCGGCGCTCGACTGCCTTGCACGGGCTCTACGCCGCTGTCGGACTACTGGTAGGCCTCGCCCTGCCGCTCGCCGAGATCCGGTTCAACCAGGACGAGGTCCCGGAGCGCTACACAGCTCTCGGCCTCGTCTTCTCCCTGAACTCCGACTACGACGTCGAGCACTCCACCCTGGTCGTCATCAGCGCTGGAACCCTCACGATCACGACGCTCACCGCGATGGTCGCATCCCTCGTCGCCGCCCTGCGCCAGGACCGTAAGGCTGCCACCGTTGCGCTGTCTGCCTGCGCACTGTTGCCGATCTTCCTGATCATGGCGAACGTTGTTTTTGGGGTCACCGACATCGACAGCGGCTCCGATGACGACCCGCTGGAGGGTTGGTCCATCGGCTGTTGGGTGCTCCTGCTCGTGGGACTGGCCGTTTGCTGGATTGCCGCCTACCTGCGAGACCAGTTCGACCGCTGAGCCGGCAACCGCTTCTCGACATTGTGCGCACAACGGTGAATTGCGGAGCCTTGCAACGACCCTTGTGCGCATAGCGGTCAAAGCCGCCACTTCTGGCCTGTTCCCGACGGATCTTTCCGCCGGTTCGCTCCCAACTGCGCTTTGGCACCCTCGAAAGAGACGGTTGGGCAGCGAACCGGCTGAAAGTGCGGAGACGAGCCACGGCCAGACTGGTCGGAGGAGGACGAGAGGGGTACGGCATGGAGTACGTCCGGCTGGGCACGACCGGTCTGCAGGTTTCCCGGATCTGCTTGGGGTGCATGAGCTTCGGCGATCCCGAGCGAGGCCAGCACCCATGGAGCCTGCCGGAAGAGCAGAGCCGGCCGTTCATCGAGAAGGCGTTGGCTTCCGGGATCTCCTTCTTCGACACGGCGAATGCCTACTCCGATGGGAGCAGCGAGGAGATCGTCGGTCGGGCGCTCAACGACTTCGCCCGCCGCGAGGACGTGGTCCTGGCCACCAAGGTGTTCATGCCGATGCGGCCGGGGACCAACGGCGGTGGGCTCTCCCGGAAGGCGATCCTGCACGAGATCGACGCCAGCCTGGAGCGGCTGGGCACCGCCTATGTCGACCTCTATCAGATCCACCGCTGGGACCCGAACACGCCGATCGAGGAGACCCTCGAGGCACTCGACGAGGTGGTCCGGTCCGGGCGAGCCCGATATCTGGGCGCCTCCTCGATGTGGGCCTGGCAGTTCAGCAAGGCCCTCTACACCGCTGGTGAGCACGGCTGGGCACGGTTCGTGTCGATGCAGGACCAGTACAACCTGCTCGACCGTGAGGAGGAACGCGAGATGCTGCCGCTGTGTGCCGACCAGGGCATCGGCGTGATCCCGTGGAGCCCGCTGGCGCGCGGCCGGCTGACTCGCGACTGGGACGAGGACACGAACCGGTCGGGCAGCGACCAGGTCCTGGCCAGGCTGTACGGGGCCGAGGGCGACCGCGAGATCGTGTCCCGGGTCGCCGAGATCGCCGGCGCACATGACGTGTCGCGGGCGCAGGTGGCGCTGGCGTGGGTGATGGCCAACCCGGTGATCACAGCGCCGATCGTCGGAGTGACCAAGGATCAGCATCTCGACGACGCGGTCGCAGCGGTCGAACTGCGACTGACCGCGGAGGAGATCACCCGGCTCGAGGAGCCCTATACACCGCGTACGCCGGGCGGCTTCTCCTGACCTGACCGCGCTGACCGGCCGCACTGGCCGTTTCCGTCATAACCGCCAGGAGGGGTGGCGGTTTACGTCATAACCGCCAGGAAAGGGTTGGCATATTCCTATATGGGTATGTTGGCCAGGTGCCCAGAGCAACCACCACCTCAGATGCTTTCAACGCCGTCGCGGAACCGCGTCGGCGGGAAATCCTCGAGGTGTTGGGCTCCGATGAACTCTCCGTCGGAGAACTCGTGGCGCGGCTCGGGCTCGGGCAACCGCAGGTGTCCAAGCACCTCCAGGTGTTGCGGCAAGTGGATCTCGTCCGCAGCCGCAGCCTCGGACGCCAGCGGATGTACCGGATCAACGGTCCGGCGCTCAAACCGGTCCACGACTGGGTGACCGGGTTCGAGCAGACCTGGACCGACCGGCTCGACCGACTCGAGCGATTCCTGGAAGACAACCAGCCCGACAGCGAAGTCCAACCTGAGGAGCAATCATGAACACCATGACCCGGCACGGCAGCGCCACCGTCACGACCCCCTCCGACCGCGAGATCTTGATCACCCGGACTTTCGATGCCCCTGCGGCTCGGGTCTTCGACGCCTGGACCACTCCCGAGCACGTACGTCAGTGGTGGGGGTCGGACGACGCACCCATGGTCGAGTGCGACATCGACCTGCGAGTCGGCGGCGCCTGGCGGTACGTCACTCGCGGTACCGACGGCACCGAGTTCGCTTGGCACGGGACCTACCGCGAGGTCGAGCGGCCCGGACGGCTGGTGTCGACCGAGGTGTTCGAGGGTTTCCCTGACGCCGAGGCGGTCAACACGGCAACGCTGACCGAGGATGACGGCACGACGACGCTCACGGTCACCGTGCTGCACTCCAGCAAGGAGAACCGCGACGGTCACCTGGACTCCGGGATGGAAGCCGGCATGCAGGTCGTCCTCGACCGCCTGGAGGACCTGGTCAGGTCCTGATCGCACCTACGCTGGACACGTTCGAATCAGGGCCGCCCCGAGTCGAAAGATTCGATTCAGGGCCGCCCTGATTCGGCGCTGGTCTCAGCTTGGGAGCGCTTGGAAAAGCGGGAGGGCTTGGCGGTCACGATCTTCGGGGGGTAGTACTCGAGCAGCGCATTGTTGAACTGCGCCCCCAGCACGATCGCCAGCGAGGCGAGGTAATAGAAGATCAGAAATGTGATGGGCGTCGTGAGTGCGCCGTAGGTGAGCCCGTTGGAATAGGCGTAGGTCAGGTACAGCCGCAGGCCCAGGCTGGCGATCAGGAAAAGACCGGCTGCGAGCAGGGCACCGGGAAGTCCGCGCCGCCAAGCGTGCCGGTACTTGGGAGCTACCTTGTACAACGTGGCCAGCAGCACGATCAGGACTACGGCCAGCGCGGGGTAGTAGGTGAAGGACACCACCGATTCGACCTCGTCGCGGATGCCGCTCGGGAACAGCCGCGGCAACAGGTCCGGACCGATCGCGATGAGCGGCAGCAGCAGGATTCCGGCGAACAACGCGATCATGTAGAGGCCAAGGGCGAAGAACCGTTCGCGTACGGGGTGACGGACCTCGTGCTGGCCGTACGCGATCGTGATCGCCTCGACAAAGGCCGACATGGCCGACGACCCGGCCCAGAAGCTGATCAGCAGGCCGATCGAGATGACCCCGCCCTTGGTGGAGTCCAGGATGGTGCTCACTGTCTCGCCCAGCAGATCGTCGGCGACCTCTGGGCTGAAGATGGTGCGCAGCAACCGATCCAGTTGTTCCTCGACGGTGACGATCGTCTTGGGTCCGAACAGTTCCGCGACCGGACCGACCAGCCCAAGAAGGGCGAGTAGCAGCGGGGCGGTGGACATCGCCGACCAGAAGGCGGCCTGCGAGCTGATCCCGAACAGAGAGTCGTCCCACGCCTTGGACAGCGTCCGTCCGGCGACCTTGCGCCACCGCTTGACGACCGGTCCGTCAGCGGTCGGGTCCGGACCGCCGCCGTACCGATGCCATGGGACGGTGGTACGGCTCGGCGCGACCCCGTCCGGGGCGGTGTCGGCGGTCACGGATCAAGAATGCCTGACGGCGTAGGGGATCGCCGAGTGCGCGGCCCCTTCGGCTAGTCGCCGCTTCCGTACGGGCGGGTGATGATCTCGAGCAGGTGACCGCTGGGTTCCTCCCAATACAGGCCACGGCCACCGTCATGGGTGTTGACCTGGCCTGGCTCGCTCTTGTGCGGGTCGGCCCAGTACGGCAGGCCGCGGTCGCGGATCCGAGCGAAGATCGCGTCGAACTCGGGCTCGTCCACCAGAAACGCGTAGTGCTGGGTATGGACGCCGCCTGGATTGTCGAGATAGTCGAGGGACACGTCGTTGTCGACCTGGACGACGAGAAACGGGCCGTACGGCGTCGGCGCTGCCAGGCCGAGGATGTCGCACAGAAAGCTGGCTGACTCGCGCTTGTCCTTGACGTTCACGATCGTGTGGTTGAGTTGAACGCTCATCAGAACTCCTCGCCTCTCACAGCCAGTGATTGTCGTGCCGCAGGAAGAACTCGGCGCGTTCGTGCTCGCTCAGTTCCTTGCCCTGGGCGATGTCTGCAAGCCCCTCGAAATAGTCCTCCCGTGGCGCGCCTGGCGCGAACAGGATGAGCATCGAGGCCGGTAGGCCCGACTCGTTGCGAAACGCGTGGATCCCGCCCTCGGGCACGAACAGGAAGTTGCCCGCAGTGCCGTCGATCCACTTCTGGCCGTTGAACAGCCGCACCGTGCCGGAAAGCAGGAAAAACGATTCCGAGATCGTCTTGTGGAAATGCGGCTCGGCCCCGCCGGGTTTCGGCCCCATCTCCCAGCGGTAGAGGCCGAACTTGCCGGCGGTCGAGGCACCGGTGGCCAGGTAGTGCACGGTGTTCCCCGACGGGTAGGTCAGGTCCGGTTCGTGGTCGGCGGGTCGTAAGGTCGCGCTGACCTTCCCGGTGCTCCCGGAATAGACCGGCTCTGGATACGACATGTCGAGGGCCTCCCTGGCAGCCCGGTCGAGGCTAGCCCGGAAACCGAATCAAGGGACCCCTGCGACGTCAGGTACGTAGTTATCTTGCCCTGAGCACCACCGCTGTCATCGGCTGGTCGCTGCTACCTCTTGGACCGAGCGCTGCAGCACGCAGAACTCGTTGCCCTCCGGATCGGCCAGAACGACCCAGCTGACGTCGGGGTTCTGTCCCACATCGACCCGGGTGGCGCCGAGGGCAAGCAGCCGGTCGACCTCCTCGGCTTGGGTCGTGCCGTCGGCCCGCAGGTCGAAGTGCAGTCGGTTCTTCCCGGCCTTGGCTTCGGGAACTGGCATTACGTCGATGGAGGGCCCGCCGACTCCGGACTGCCCCGCAGAGCCCTGGGGCGCCAGGCTCACGCCGCCCTCGTCCGGGTCGGGCCAGGCATCCCAGCCCAGGGCCGCCGCCCAGAACTCAGCGACCCGACTGACATCGCGCGCGTCGATGGCCAGGACAGCGATCCGAACGGTCACGGTCCCAGTCTTTCGTGACCAAACATGATCGTGAGCGCTGAGGGTGCAGTGCGGCTGCACCGAGAGCGCTCACGATCATGTTGGGTCCGGTGTCGGTCGATGTGCTGCATCATTCCAGGCTCCGTTGCATGAGCACCGTGTCGATCCATCGACCGTGCTTGTAGCCGACCCGCTGTAGTCGCCCGACCTCGGCGAACCCGACCGACCTGTGCAAGGCCTTTGATGCCGCGCTGCCGCCGTCCGCGATCACTGCGATCACCTCCCGCATCCCGGCCGCTGCGCTTGCGTCGAGCAGTTCGGTGAGCAGAATGCGCCCATACCCCCGTCCTGAATGTGCAGGATCCAGATAGATCGAGTTCTCGACCGTGCGGGAGTAAGCCGGTTTGGTCCTCCAGTGAGTGACGTACGCGTACCCGATGACGGTCGACTCGAAAGATGCGACGAGGAACGGATGTCCCACCTCGCGTGCGGCTTGCAGCCTGTCGAGCCACTCGCGTTCGGTCAGTGGGACGGTCTCGAACGTCACAGCGCTCTCGAGCGCGTACGGGTCGAAGATGCCGGCGATTGCCGGAACGTCTTCCGGGTAGGCATTGCGTACCACCAGCGAGCCGGTCACCGGCTTAGTCTGCTGGACACCGTGCTGATCAGAGACGCCACCGAGCTTGATTGGGCCGCGATCTGGCCGTTCTGGCGATCGATCGTGTCGGCCTGCGAGACGTACTGCTATGACCCTGAGCTGACCGAGGGCCAGGCCAGCGCCCGGTGGATGCAGCAACCTCCGGGTCGTACGGCGGTGGCCGTCGACGACGGCGGGACGATGCTGGGTACGGCGAAGATGCACCCCAATCAGGGTGGTCCTGGCGCACATGTGGCCACCGCCAGTTTCATGGTCGATCCGCGGTACGGCGGCCACGGCGTGGGCCGAGCGCTCGGGCAGGACGCGCTGAGCTGGGCGCGGTCCGCCGGTTACCGCGCCATGCAGTTCAACGCGGTCGTGCAGACGAACAGCGGCGCGGTCGGGCTGTGGCGTTCACTGGGCTTCGAGGTGCTGGCCACCGTGCCCGAGGCCTTCCAGCATCCGGTGCACGGCTACGTGGGCCTGCACATCATGCATCGGTATCTCTGACTGACCACGAAACACAACTCGCTATCCAGAAATGTGGGCAAGGGGGGAGTTGAACCCCCACGTCCTTTCGGACACACGGACCTGAACCGTGCGCGTCTGCCATTCCGCCACTTGCCCCAGCGGTCGCCCAGCCTAACAGCGACCGAAGCGACTCTCGAACGGCCGCACGGAAGATCAACGTGGCGCGGACGGGCCGCAAACACAGAGACCCAACACCTCCACAGATACCATCGAGCGTCGAGGGAAGCGGAGGAATACGTGGGCGTGCTGCAGCGCTTCGAGCGAAGGCTCGAAGGCATCGTGGGCGTTGCCTTCGCGCGAGTATTCAAGGGCAAGGTTCATCCCGCCGAGATTGCCAAGGCGCTCGAGCGCGAGGCGACCGAACAGAAGATGGTCGTCGGGGAGGGCCGAGTGATGGTCCCCAACCGCTATGTCGTTCGACTCGGTCTCACCGACTTCGACTACCTGGCCGAGTGGGAGGCCGAGCTCAGCGCCACCATGGCAGAGATGGTGCAGGAACACGTCGAGGCAGAGGGCTGGTCCACCTTCGGCCGGATCCAGGTCAGCCTCGCGCGCGACGAAGAACTGCGCACCGGCGTCTTCCATGTCGACAGTCGGGTCGATGCCGACCCCGGTTCGCGTTCGGCCGGACTCCCACCGGCAGCGGCCGTACGCGACGGTTGGCAGCCTGCGGGTGCCGCAGCCGCACCCCGTGGCGCTCCTGGCCAGGGGCTGCCACCGGTGCCGCCGATGTCACCAGGGCCACGGCCGCCGTCGGGCGTGGGAGCTCCGGGGTGGGGGCCCCCTCCTGCGGGCCTCCCGCCGGTTCCCGGCCGCGGTCCCGCCGGGGGTTCGACACCGCCGCGATCGGCAGCACGCATCTCGCACGCCCTCGTCGTCGACGGCCCGAACACCCGCCATGAACTGCGCATGGGGAGCAATATCATCGGCCGCGGTAGCGAAGCCTCGATCCGGGTGCCCGACACCGGTGTCTCGCGGCGTCACGTGGACGTGCAACTGGCTGACGGGAGGGCAACCGTCGTCGACCTCGGTTCCACCAACGGGACCATCGTGAACGGCCGCAGAGTGCCGCACATCCAGCTGTCCGACGGTGATGTCATCCGGATCGGGCACTCGGTTCTGGTCTACCGCATGGGCCGCGGACCTGGACCAGGGCCATGACCGCGTTTACCGCCGCGCTCGCTGCGATCCGCACGGACGGCGCCCGATCATGACAGCAGAAATCGTGGTGCAGATCTTCCGTTTCGGCTTCCTGGCCCTGTTGTGGCTGTTCATCCTGGTCGCCTTCCGGGTCGTACGGGCTGATCTGCTGGGCGGTCGCGCCAAACGGGTTTCCGCTCCGGCGCGTAGCGCGGTGGCCTCCGGCCGCAAGGCCGGCCGGCCGCTCAAGCTGTTGCGGGTCACCGCCGGCCCGCTGGCCGGCACTCGGATAACCCTGGGCGACCAGACCATCCTCATCGGCCGTGCGGATGACTCGACGCTCGTACTGACCGACGACTTTGCCAGCTCTCGGCACGCGCGGCTCACCCAGCGCGAGGGCCGTTGGTACGTCGAGGATCTCGGCTCCACCAATGGCACCTACCTCGACCAGCAACGCGTCCAGGGGCCACTGGCCGTGGCACCGGGCCAGCCAATCCGAATCGGGGCGACCGTCATCGAGCTACACCAGTGAGCCCACCACTGAGCCGAGAGGGCGCGAGCATCGCAGCGAGGAACGAGCGAGGAGCGGACCGACCAGTGCGCGCAGCGCACGAGGCTCAAACGAAGCGGAGCCACCAGTGACTCTGGCTCTGCGGTACGCGGCACGGTCGGACCGGGGCCTGATCCGCGCCAAGAACGACGACTCCGTCTATGCCGGACCGCGGCTGCTCGCGGTCGCCGACGGGATGGGCGGGTACGCCGGCGGCGACGTGGCCAGCCAAGTCGTGATCGCCGCATTGGAACACCTCGACGAGGAGCTGCCCACTGGCGACATGCTGGCCGCTCTGGCAAGAGCCACCAATGACGGCACAGAGCATCTGCGTGAGCTTGTCCGTGAGGACAACGCTCTCGAGGGCATGGGCACGACTCTGACCGCGCTGCTGTTCGCCGGGTCGCGAATCGCCCTGTGTCACATAGGCGATTCCCGCGGGTACCTGCTGCGAGACGGCGTCTTCGCCCAGATCACCCACGACGACACCTTCGTCCAGGCCATGATCGACGAGGGCCGGATCACCGAAGAGGAAGCGCGCTCGCACCCGCAGCGCAACCTCATCCTCCGGGCGCTCAACGGCAACGACGTAGAACCTGATCTGTCCATCCGAGAGGCCCGGGTCGACGACCGGTACCTGCTGTGCAGCGATGGGCTGTCCGGTGTCGTCTCCGACGAGACCATCCATGAGGCGCTGCAGATCCCCGACCCACAGGACGCGGCCAACCGGTTGATCGAGTTGGCCTTGCGCGGCGGCGGGCCGGACAACATCACCTGTGTCATTGCCGACGTCATCGATGACACCCGCGACGGCGACACCGCGATGATCGATCCGGTCGTCGACGGTGCAGCCGGCGACAACGTGGGTCAGCGCGATATCGACCCGATCTCCTCGGCCGGTCGAGCCGCCTTGGCCGCTCCGGACAAACCCAGTGCCCGGGTCGCCGCGCGTGCGGTCAGCCCGCCGCCGCAGCGACGGCGCAAGCGGGTGCTGGTCGGCCTGCTGGCCGCCGGCGTCGTACTCGCACTGGCTGCCGGAGGAGTCTGGGCGTACGTCATGTCCCAGTACTTCGTCGGAGTGCTCGCCAGTGGCGGGGATCCCGAGCAGGTCGTGATCTTTCGCGGGGTCAATGCCGAGCTTGTCGGCGTGGACTTCTACCGGTTGCAGGAGGAGACCGGGATCATGGTCGCCGATCTCGATGCCACCGCCCGCAACTCGGTGATGGACGGCATTCCGGCCGCGGATCTCGTTGCCGCTCAAAGCATCTTGGACAATCTTCTCGAGATGCGGCTGCCACTCTGTCCGGAGCGCTCGACCTCCACCGTCCCTCCCGCCACAGTGACCGAGACAACCACGGGCACGGCGGTTGTTCCGACCACGGAGCCGACGGTCGGGCAACCGCCGGCCACGCAGGCAGGGCCAAGCCGGTCATCGACGACCGCCGGCGGTTCGACGGCTGATGAAACCGACGCCGGCCAGAGCACCCGATCCGGCGTCAACTGCCGCGAGGAAGACTGATGTCTGCCGTCATGGCGGCGCCCCAGGTGGCCGCCGCCCCACCCACGCGTCGCAACACCGAACTCGCGATGTTGGCCTTCGCCTGCCTGCTGACCGTCGGCGCGCAGTCCATCGTGGATCTGACGGTGACCGGCTCGCTGACCGTCGAGGTGGCCACCTTCGGGGCCTCATTCACCGCGATCTGGGCGGTCGCGCATCTCGTCGTACGCAAGCTGGCGCCCTACGCCGATCCGCTGTTGCTGCCGGCCGTCGCGCTGCTGAGCGGCCTGGGGCTGGTCATCATCCATCGGCTCGATCTCGCCGAGCAGATGGATGCTGGGCTGGACGGCGATCCGATGCCGGGGGCGCAGGCGCCCACCCAGCTGGTGTGGGCGCTGGTGGGGCTGGTGCTGTTCGTGGCGGTCCTGGCGGTCATCCGGGACCACCGGACCCTGGCCAGGTACGCGTACACACTGATGTTCGTCGGTTTGGTGTTGCTGGCCATCCCCGCGGTGCTGCCGGCCTCGCTGTCGGAGGTCAACGGCGCAAAGCTCTGGATCCTGGTGGGCGGCTTCTCGATCCAGCCCGGAGAGTTCGCCAAAGTCGCGCTGATCTGCTTCTTCGCCGCCTACCTGGTCGACAAGCGGGACGTGTTGTCCCTGGCCAGCCGCCGCTTTCTGGGTCTGGACTTTCCCCGCGGTCGCGACCTGGGGCCAGTGATCCTGGCCTGGGCGGTCAGTCTGATGGTGCTGATCTTCGAGCGCGACCTCGGCAGCTCACTGCTGATCTTCGGCATCTTCATGGTCATGCTCTACGTCGCCACCGAGCGGTTCAGCTGGGTGCTGATCGGCCTGCTGATGTTCATGGGCGGGGCCTATCTCGCCTATCAGGCGTTCGGGCACGTACGCACCCGGGTGGATGTCTGGCTGGATCCGTTCGCCTACCGCGACGATGCCGGATTCCAGATCGTCCAGTCGCTGTTCGGACTCGGAACCGGCGGCCTGTTCGGTACCGGGCTCGGCGGCGGTCGCCCAGCCACCGTGCCATTTGCGAAGACGGATTTCATCGCCGCTGCCATCGGCGAGGAGCTGGGCCTGTTCGGCCTGGTCGCACTGATCGTGCTCTTCCTACTGATCGTCGAACGCGGGCTGCGTACGGCCCTGGTCGTACGAGACAGCTTCGGCAAGCTACTTGCCGCCGGCCTGGCCTTCACGCTGGCCTGGCAGGTCTTCGTGGTGCTGGGCGGGGTCACCAAACTGATCCCGCTGACCGGTCTGACCACGCCGTTCGTGTCCTACGGTGGATCGTCGCTGGTGGCCAATTTCGCGCTGGTCGCGCTGCTCGTGCGGATCAGTGACGCTGCTCGCCGACCGGCCGTCGTGATGGCCCCGAAGACAGACCTCTTCGATGCCCCCACCCAGATCGTCAAGCGGACGCAGGACGCATGAATGCCCCCGTCCGCAAGATCGCGATCGCCGTGCTGGTGCTGTTCACCCTGCTGATCCTGAACGCCAATGTGATCCAGGTGATCCAGGCCGACAGCCTGCGTACCGACTCCGGCAACACCCGCGTCCTGATCGACGAGTACAGCCGCCAACGAGGCTCCATCGTCGTGGACGGTCAGCCGGTGGCGACGTCCGTGCGGACCGATGACGCGTTGCAGTACCTGCGGCAGTATCCCGCCGGACCGCTGTATGCGCCGGCTACCGGTTACTACTCGCTGATCTTCGGTCCGTCAGCGATCGAGCGGACCGAGAACGATCTGTTGTCCGGCTCCGACGACCGGCTGCTCGTACGGCGGATCACCGACCTGTTCACTGGCCGAGATCCCAAGGGCGCCAACGTCGTTCTGTCGCTGAATCCAGCCGCGCAGCAGGCTGCCTTCGACGCCTTGCAGGGCGTCACCGGAGCGGCGGTGGCACTCGACCCCAACACCGGGGCGATCCTGGCCATGGCCAGCACCCCGAGCTATGACCCGAACCTCCTGTCCAGCCACGAGCCGGCCGCGATCCGGGACTACGCAGCGCAACTCGACGCCGCGGAGGTCGACCCCCGGCTGAATAGGGCGACCCAGGACAACTTTCCACCCGGTTCGGTCTTCAAGACCGTCATCGCCGCTGCCGCGCTCAGTGACGGTTACACGCCGGAGACGCTCATCCCGGCCCCGGATGTGCTCGAACTGCCGGGTAGCTCGGCGACGCTGCAAAATTTCGGTGGCTCCTCGTGCAGTGGCTCGGAGGAGCAGTCCCTGATCGACGCGCTGACCATCTCCTGCAACACCGCCTTCGCCCAGCTCGGGATCGACCTGGGCGAAGAGCGGGTCCGGGAGATGGCGGCGGGTTTCGGCATCGACGGCACCGGCTTCGAGATGCCACTTCCGGTGGCGCCCAGTCAGGTCGGTGACATCGAGTCCGAGGCGGCGCTGGGGCAGAGCAGCATCGGGCAGCGCGATGTCCGGTTGACCCCTTTGCACGCCGCGATGATCGCCAGCTGCATCGCCAACGACGGCCAGCTCATGTCGCCCTACCTGGTCTCGGAGATCCAGGGACCGGATCTGTCCGCACTGGACGAAGCCGACCCTGAGGTATTCAGTGAACCGATCAGCGCGGATGTCGCAAACGACCTGACCACGATGATGGTCAGCGTCGTGGATGACGGCAGCGGTCAGGCAGCCCAGATCGACGGGATGGACGTGGCCGGCAAGACCGGCACCGCCGAAGTCGCCGAGGGTGTGAACCCGCACACCTGGTTCATCGGCTTCGCGCCGGCCGACGACCCGCAGGTTGCCGTCGCGGTCTTCGTCGCCAACGGGGGATCCTCGGAGAGCGAGGCGACGGGCGGAGAGGTCTCGGCACCGATCGGTCGGGCGATCATGGAAGCAGTCATGGGAAGCACGCCATGAGCGAGCATCGCAGGAGCCAGTCGACGGGCCTCATGCGCCGATGGGACGGTCAAACGGGAGCAGCCCGTCGGCTGGTTCCGAGGAGCGGACCGAATACTGCGGAGCCAGGACCATGAGCCTCAAGACCGGGGTCCGGCTCGGAGACCGTTACGAGCTGGTCGGTCGGATCGCTGTCGGCGGCATGGGCGAGGTCTGGCGGGCCCGGGACACGACGCTGCAACGTACGGTGGCCGTAAAGGTTCTGCGCAGCGAATTCACCGGGGACGCAACATTTCTCAGCCGATTTCGTACCGAGGCACGCAACACCGCAATGCTGTCGCACGCCAATATCGCTCAGGTCTATGACTACGGCGAGGCGATGGCGGAGGGCGAGCATGTCGCTTACCTGGTGATGGAGCTGATCGCCGGCGAGCCGGTGTCCGCGGTCCTGGCCAACGGGGCGCGGCTGGCACCGCCACGGGTGTTGGACATCCTGGGTCAGACCGCGGCCGGGTTGGCCGTGGCCCACCGTGCCGGGGTCGTGCACCGCGACGTGAAGCCGGCCAACCTGATCATCCGGCCCGACCGGGTTGTCAAGATCACCGACTTCGGGATCTCCCGAGCAACCGACCACGTACCGCTGACCGGCACCGGCATGGTCGTCGGTACGGCGCAGTACCTCTCGCCCGAGCAGGCGATGGGCCGCGCCGTCACACCCGCCTCGGATGTCTATGCGCTCGGCGTCGTGGGCTATGAGGCGCTTGCCGGTCGCCGGCCCTTCGACGGTGAGTCCTCGGTATCGGTGGCGCTGGCCCACGTCAATCAGCAGCCGCCCCCACTGCCCTCCGATGTTCCCGGCCCGATCCGCGAGCTGATCTCGCGGGCGATGTCCAAGGATCCACAGCAGCGCTTTTCTGACGGAGCCGCGTTCGCCGGGGCCGTCCACGCTGTCTCTCAAGGGAAACCGCCGACGACTAATCCGATCGGTGCCGCCCCCATAGCGGGATCGGGTGCTACCGCGACCAGGGTGCTCGGGCCGGGCGCTGCAGCAGCGGCCGGCGGCGCGGCCGGAGCGGTCGCAGCAGGGGCGGCAGTGCGCGGCGGCAAGCCGCCCACGATGCGGATGCAAGCGGTGCAACCACCTCGGATGCGCCCGCCGAACCGACCGGTCAGCTACGTGCCGCCACCGCGGCACCCACCCAAGGCACGCACCGGTCAGTATGCGACGGTTCTCGTCCTGGTCGCGCTGCTGGTCGCCCTCGGAGTGCTTGCGGTCTTCATCGCCCAGAACGCGGACGACAGCCAGGGCGCCGCGCCCGACGACACCGGGGTCGTCTCGTCGGCGGCCGGCACGGACGATGCAACGGGCCAGGATGGTGAGCCGACGGTCGAGGAACCCCCGGCGGAGCCTGAGCTGGTACCCGTGGACACCGCCGCCTACGTCGGAAGGCCGATCAACGAGGTGCAGGCCGAGTTGGAGGAGCTGGGCCTGGTCGTTGACGCCATCGAAGTGGAAGTCACGCCCGGAGTGCTGCAACAGGCCGGCCTCGAGAATCAGCCGATCGAGAAGGATTCGGTGCTCGGCACCCTGCCGACCCAGACCGAGGTTCCGCCGGGCTCCACAGTCCAGGTGTTCTATGCGGACAAGGACTACGAGCCGGACGAGAACGGCAATGGGAACGGGAACGGGAATGGGGGCGGGGACGAGGGTGGCGATGGCTGACCGGCAGTACGCCACTGTGTGTCCCAAGAGGTGGATGGCCGGAATGACCAGACGGCCCGAAATGACCGGACGGCCGGCATGACGACGCCCCGGATGTTGGGCCAGCGGTACGAGGTGGGCGAGGTACTCGGCCGCGGTGGCATGGCCGAGGTGCACCGCGGCCGAGACATCCGCCTGGGTCGCGAGGTCGCCATCAAGGTACTGCGCAGCGATATCGCGCGGGATCCGAGCTTTCAGGCCCGCTTTCGTCGCGAGGCCCAGGCCGCCGCCTCGCTCAACCATCCGGCGATCGTCGCGGTCTATGACACCGGCGAGGACTCGGTCGCTGCCGGGGACGTCCCGTACATCGTGATGGAGTACGTCGAGGGCCGCACGTTGCGCGACGTCCTCAAGGACGACGGCGTGATGGAGGTCAAGGCGGCGATGTCGTTCGCCGCGGACATCTGCGCTGCTCTGGACTTCAGCCACCGCAACGGCATCGTGCACCGCGACGTAAAGCCGGGCAACGTGATGATCACCCCGGCCGGTGCGGTGAAGGTGATGGACTTCGGCATCGCCCGGGCGGTGTCGGACAGCTCGGTCACGATGACCTCGACTGCCGCTGTGATCGGTACGGCGCAATACCTCTCACCCGAACAGGCCCGCGGCGAGAGCGTGGACGCCCGCTCGGATGTGTACTCGGCCGGCTGCCTGCTCTTCGAGCTCGTCACCGGCGGGCCGCCGTTCACCGGAGATTCACCGGTGGCCGTTGCCTATCAGCACGTCCGCGAAGATCCGCGCCCGCCGAGCACGATCAACCCGGCCGTACCCGCCTCGCTGGACGCGGTGGTGCTCAAGGCGATGAGCAAGAACCCGGCCAACCGGTATCAGAGCGCAGCCGAGATGCGCACGGATCTGCTGCGGGCGGTGGCCGGTCAACGGGTCGAGGCCACTCCGGTGATGTCCGACAACGACCGTACGGCGATGATCGCCCCGGCCACCGGGACCCGGTACCGTCCCGCGCCGGCGGTTGTGCCGGTGCATGACCGTCGTCAGGAAGGCGAGGACGACGAAGCAGCTGGGCGGCGACGCAGGATCGGATTCGTCATCCTGGCGATCGCCTTGCTGGCCCTGATCGGCGCGGCGGTGGCACTCTTCCTGGTGTTCAACAACAACGAGGAGCCGACGCCGACGCCGACGCCGACGCCGACCGTCGAGGTACCAGCCCTCGCCGGTTTGTCGGAACAAGATGCCCGGACTGCGATCGAGGCCGCCAACTTGGAAGTCGGCGAGGTCACTCAGGTCGCCTCGGATGCGGCCAACGATGGCTTGGTGGTCGAGCAGTCCCCGGCACCGCTGGACGCTGTGCAGGAGGGAACGTCGGTCGACTTCGTTGTCGGGTCGGGACCGGATGTCGTGGCCATCCCCACCGGCCTCATCGGGCTGACCGAGGCGCAGGCGCAGCGGCTACTGGAAGGCGAGGGCTTCCAGGTTGTGCAGCCCTCGGTCGAGGCGGATTCGTTGGCCCCAGCGGGTGAAGTCATCGCGGTTACTCCGGCCGAAGGCAGTGAGGTCCGCCCCGAGACCTCGGTGACCTTGACGATCAGCACCGGTGTACTCGCCATCCCCGACGTGATCGGTTTCGCGGTCGAGGACGCCGAGGCAGCGCTGCGAGGGGCCGGGTTCAACAACATCCAGCGCACCAACGTCGAGTCCGAGCAGGCAGCAGGCACGGTTGTCGAGGTCAGCCCAGCAGTCGGGACCGCGATCGCCGCGGGTGACCCGATCACCCTCGCGGTGGCGGTGCCGGTGCCGCCGACCGCGACTCCAACTCCCACCCCAACGGCCACCACCACGCCCACGGCCACCCCGCTGATGGGGACCGATTCCACCCGCCGCGAGAAGTCGATCATCGGCAAACGAGTGCGTTAGGGGAACCCAGACCAACGAGCCCGTTCGAGCTGAATCAGCTGGAAAAGACCGGGTGCCAGAGGCCGGTGGCCACACTTACCGCGGTGGTCGTGGCGCACAACAGAACCGCCCCGGCGACGTATAGATGGTCACGGGAACGGAGCACAGAGCCTCGGGCGTTCGTACGCTCGGTGCTGCCTGCCGTTGCGTCGAAGCCACGGGCGTCCATCGCCAGGGCGAGTCGGGACCCCCGCCGGATCGCCGCGACCAGGAGGGCGAAAGCCGCCCCGCCGAACAGGCGGATTGCCGCGATCGGATTGCGACCGGCATCCACGCCTCGGGCCCGGCGGGCCAGCCGGATGGCCTGCCACTCGAGCACGAGCAGAGGCGCGAGACGGATCGCAGCCAGCGCGCCATAGGCAAAGCGGGTCGACACCTTCCAGTGCACAGTAAGGGCGTCGGCCACCCGCACCGGATCGGTGCTCGCGACGAACAGCACTCCGGGCAGGGCCACCGCAAGCACTCGCAGGGCCAGCGCCGCTGACCCGGTCCAGTCCCAGCCCCCGCTGGCCGAGAAGAGCAGGTTGACCCACGCGACGCCGGCGGCGCTGAGCAGCAATGGCCACGTCTTTGCCAACAGTGCCCGGGGCTGAAACAGCCCGGCGGCGGGGAGCAGGGTGAGTTCGGCGGCGACCAGCACGGCCGGGGTCAGCAGGTCGATCGTGGCCAGCGCCGTGACCGTGATGGCCAGAATCGCGGCGATCTGGGCAACCGGGTTGATCCGGCCGAGCCAGACCGCCGGCGGCGTCCCCGTCACAGTCCCCGCCGTGGTCACTTGGTTGGGTTCCGGCCCAGTTGATCATCGGAACTGCGCGGGGTTTCGGCGGCGCCGGGCCCGGTAAACCCCGCTGTCTGCCGATGATCAACTCCGCTGGTCAGGCGCAGCTCTTGGTCGGCGAATCCGTCGACCAGCCGGGCGTCGTGGCTGATCAGGCATACCGCCGTACCGGCGTCCCGGGCCTCAGCGAGCAGGCCTACCAACTCCGCCCAGGTGACCGGATCCTGGCCGAAGGTCGGCTCGTCCAGGACCAGGACGCTGGGCCGGGTGGCCAGCGAGGTGGCCACCGAGAGCCGGCGCTGCTGACCCCCGGAAAGGGTGAACGGATTGGCATCCGCGTAGGCGTGCAGGCCCAACCGTTGCAGTAGCTCCTCGGCCCGGTCG
>Ga0136630_1000201_pt1 | contig 20706 bp, 19 predicted proteins | sample AntDrymUQ5682106_2_FD_105496 | JGI IMG/M metagenome (GOLD analysis project Ga0136630, IMG submission 105496) | Polar desert sand microbial communities from Dry Valleys, Antarctica - metaG UQ568 (21.06) | ecosystem: Environmental > Terrestrial > Soil > Desert | place: Antarctica: Dry Valley...
TATTTTTCGCTAGAACGGGAAGAGGCCGGGGCGAGACGCCCCAGCCTCTCCGATCCGGCCACCGTGCGTAGCCGACTGTTCTCTCGTCAGCCTAGAAGTAGCTGTTGAAGTAGTCCCGGACCTGGAAGAAGAACCCTTCGATCCTGGTCTCACCATCGGCCTCTACGTTGGCGTCGGCTTCCGCCCTCGCCTCTGCATCGGCCATGACCTGGGCGAGCGCCTGCACGTCGGTGCGCACCTCGGCGAACGCCTGCGCTTCAGACTGTGTCCGAGCGGGATTATCCCTTTGACCCAAGGTAGCTTGCCCGCTAAACTTCGGGCATGTCAAGCTCTCGGATGGGCGGTGGCCTCAACGCTCTTGGTTGGATGCTCGGCGTAGTGCTGAGTGTCACAGATTTTGTGAACAATTTCATCGGTTACGCGATACTCGTGTTAATGGTCCCCGTGTCCATATGGACTTTCCTGCCGTGGATTAGGAGGATAAGGATAGGGCTTGCTCCGCTGGATGCTGAGGCTTCGCAAACAGACTCGCAAAACGCATCGAACCGTGAGGCTTTCGCGATTGCATTGGGTGTACTTCGCAAAGAGGGCCAAGAACTCGCAAAAGACTATGAGCTTGAAAACAAGCCATGCAATCAGTGGATTGCTAGAGTCACTGACCTAATCGGTGCTGCTCTAGGGGAAGAAGAAGCCATTACCTTCAAGAGCGACGGAATGCTTCCAGGAGAAGTACGCAGGTTTAGGGTCACTGACACTGTTGGACCACAAAACAGCATAATGAGAAGGCTGCGAAGGGTTGACAAGTTTATTCAAGACATAGACTCACTCAACTTGCGTCCCGACTTCGATGCTCAGAGTTGGATATACTAATCTGCTTCACAAGATCACAGTTCGTAGATTTGGTTTACGCAGCGCAAGTGCTACGAATTAGTAATCAGAATCGCGTAAGGCAGGGTTCCGCTACCAACAGCTTGCACATCGCGTCTCGGAACATATACGGGTTCTCCTGGTTGTTGTAGCGGAACTCCAATTCGTCCAGGTAAGCGTTAAGGTGCTTTGCGCTCACCTGATGGTAGCTACCGATGATCGAACGCTTGAGAAGCGACCACACGTTCTCTATGGAGTTAGTGTGAACATCGCCCCTGACGTACTCGCCGCTGCGGTGCTTGACCGCCTTGTGTTCGGTGTTCTCGTCTGCGATCCTCCGGTAAGCGGGCCACTCGTCGGTGTAGATCGCCTCGGTATCTCCGACGGTGTTCTCCCGGATGAAACCGTGCAGCGTTTCCCGATCCGCGCCCCGAACCACCTTGAGGCAGATGTTCCCGCCTCGCTGCATAGCACCTACCACGACCGTCTTGTTGCCCTTGTAGCCGCGACCCTTGCCGCACATCTCGCCACCGACGCTCAGGCGGGCAACATAGGCAAAACCGGGCCGGGGCTGAGGGGCGCTCCGGCCCTTCTTCTTGCCTTATTCACCCACCTTCCGAGAGTACGCTTCTCGGCAATCCGCATGCAGGATCTTGAACGAATCCGCGTTCCCCACCGTGAATGAGTCCCACACGTTCACAGCACCACCGCTGACTGGAAAGATCACGAGGTTTTGCGCCCCCGTATAAAAATTCAGCATCCTGGATGACGCGCCTGGCTGGTTGTCCCCCCTTGGGAGCGCAGGATTCATGGCCCGGTTCAAAGACCGCAACCGACCGAGCCATCGCGAACTCTTTAGCTCGTTTCCACGCTCTCCGCTCAGAAAACAGCCGCCGACACGCGAAGCGCGAGGATTTGGCACTAATCTTCCGATTCGTCCCGGCCCAGAGTATTGATCCTGGATCGTGCCGCTGGTAAAATCCCGCGCATTCGGAAAATTGGTTCTACCAGATGGTTTCTGTCAGGAGAGCCATGAGGGGAAGGGAGAGCGGATGACGACGGGTAGAGAAGCTGGCGATACGATTCCGGCGGATCAGGACACCCAGCAGGGCCATACTTCGACGGAGGTGCGCGAGGAGGCGAAGAGCGTAGAGTTCACCTACCGGGGCATCTTCCAGAAGACGCTGGCGGCGAACCTGTGCAAGCATGTGGTGATGGCGGCCCGCAAGCGGGAGTGGCTGGGCACGACCATCCAGCGCTACAGCGACTCGCCGGAGCGCAACGGCATCCCGGCCAAGCAGTTCGCAGTTATCGCGCCGGACACGGAGACGCTCGAAGGGCACATGGCGAAGTACGAGCCGAATGAGTTGGATGTGATCTCCTGCCTCGACGATACGATGGCCGATGGCATCGAATCGTGGGCCTGGTACGGGCGCCAGCCCATCAACGTGCGTTTGAGGCGGGGCGGGACGCTACTAGTAATCTCCAACCGCCCCAAAGAAGAGTTGCTTCGGATTATCCCCCAGAAGCCGTGGGATTGGACGCTTGCGATACTGTCAGGCACGCCGAGCCTTGCCGGGCTCTGGGTCTACCGCGACGATGGCACGGACATGCGGGTTCTAGGCGCCATCGCAAGCACCCGCCCCGACATCTTCGAGATGAGCGAGATAGAGGCGGTCGTCCGGGACGACGACGCTTTGGGTGACGATTACATCGCGGCCCTCAAGAGCGGCCACGACGAGGTGCAGACGCACGAGATCTCCGCTGGCGAAGGCGCGCCGGACACATACGAGCCGGTCAAGCTCCCCGGCTACAAGGAGATGCGAGAGGCCATCATCGTCCCCGCCGTCAAGGTGGGCGAGAAGAACCCGAATTACCGCACATCTTCGGATCGGACCATGCGCCCGGTGGTCAACTTCGACACCTGCATCAAGTGCCGGCAGTGTTGGATCGACTGCCCCGACGAGTGCTTCGACATAACCGACGAAGAACTCCATCCCATCAACTACAGCTACTGCACCGGCTGCGGCATCTGCGCCCAGGTCTGTCCGGTCGAGGACTGCATCGTCATGGTCAACGACCTCGAGTTCGTCGAAGAGGGCGACAAGGACATGTTCCCCCTCTGGCAGAACGACAAGGAAAGCTACCACGAGTGGCGCGACGGGAAGATAGAGAAGGGGCGCATACAGCACCACGATTACTTCAACGCCGATACCTGGGCGTGGGCCGGAAGTGGGCAGGCCGAGAATACGCCCGACAGGAACGACAGTACAGCGCGTAACTCGTAAGCGAACTCTGGAAAGGGAGGTGAATCCTAGATGACTATGGAGAAACAAGCAGGAAGCGCGGACAATCAGGTCGAGAAGCTAATGACCGGCACCCAGGCCGTCGCCCAGGCCGTGCGTCTGGCCGACGTGGACGTGACTTCGGCGTACCCCATCCGCCCTTACGACGGCGTGATGCAGGCGGTCGCCAAGCTCATCGCCGACGGTGACCTCGACGCCGAGTACATCGTCGCCGAAGGCGAGCACTCGCAGTTCGAGATCTGCAAGCACGCCTCGGCGGTCGGGAGCCGCGTCTTCGTCGGCTCCTCGGGCGTCGGCTGGATGTACGCGATGGAGTCCAACGCCGTTACGCCATCGCTGAGGCTGCCGGTCGTAGCCATGATCGGGAACCGCGCGCTCGACGATCCAGGCGCGTTCGGGGTCGAGCATAACGACGCGCTATGCGTCCGCGACCTCGGCTGGCAGCTCAACTGGGTCGAGAACGCCCAGGAGTGCTTCGACGCGACGCTCATGGCGTACCGCGTCGGTGAGGACCCGAGGGTTTCTTTCCCGATCGGCATCGGGGTGGACGGCGCGTTCATCACGCACTCGCAGACGATCATCAAGATCCCCGACCAGGAATTGGTGGACGAGTTCCTGCCGCCCTATGATCTTGGCAACAGGCTGCTGCACCCTGACAACCCCATCTCCATCGCCCCCCAGGCCAACGAGGACTGGGTCATGGAGATCCGCAAGCAGACCGACGACGCCGCTCACCGGGTGAAGGATGTGATCTGGGAGGCTCACAACGACTTCAAGCGCATCTTCGGGCGCGGCGGCGACAACCCGTTCTTCGAGGAGTACATGACCGAAGACGCCGATTACGTGCTCTTCGGGATGGGCTCCCTGGCACTTCCGACGAAGGTCATGGTCAGGCGGCTGCGCGACCGGGGCGAGAAGGTCGGCTTCGTCCGCCTGAAGTGGTTCCGTCCCTTCCCGGACGAGGAGCTGACCGAGATCCTGACCCGCTTCAAGGCCATCGGCGTCGTGGACCGCGACTACTCTTACGGCTCGCCCGGTCAGGGTGGCGTCGTGTTCAACGACCTGCGAGCCGCGCTCTACAACGCCGAAGTCAGGCCAAAGATCATCAACTTCATCGGCGGCCTCGGCGGGCGTGAGCTAACCCCGGAGATGATGGACGACATGGCCGACACCACAAGGCGGGCCGCGGCGGGCGAAGATGTCCCGATGGTGCGTTGGATCGGTGTGAGAGAGTAGAATAACGGGTAGGCATGGAAGCAAACGAACAAAAGGAGGCGTGTCAAACATGACGATGGCACCCGGACGGGCCTTGAAGCTCGATCCGATAAAGTCGATAAAGAAGGCGCCGGAGGAGGAGTACTACCAGTCCGGCCACCGTACCTGCCAGGGCTGTCTCTCCGCCCTGCCGATGCGGCTGATGGCGAAGGCCGCCGGGCCGCGCACCATCGTGCTCGGAACCACGGGCTGCATGTACGTGGCGAACACCACCTATATGTCCACGCCCTGGGTCGTGCCGTGGATGCACACTCAGCTCGGCGCGGCCGGTTCCGCCGCTCTCGGCACCTCCGCCGGCCTCAAGGCCCTGATGCGTAAAGGCAAGATGAAAGACGAGCCGATCAACGTCATCGCCTTCTGCGGCGACGGCGGCGGCGCCGACATGGGCCTCGCGGCAATCTCCGCCGCCCTCACGGATGTCGAGTACAACTTGCTTATCTTCCTCTACGATAACGAGTCGTACGCCAACACCGACATCCAGACCTCCGGCCAGACACCGTGGGGCGCGGTGACGACCTTCTCGCCTCCTGGCAAGAAGCATCGCATCATGCAGCGCCGGTGGAAGAAGAACGTCCCCGGAATGCTCGCCGCCGGACACCCCGACACCAAGTACATCGCCTCTGGCACGCCAGCCATCCCGGTGGACATGATGGACAAGGTACGCGCCGCGCTCTCAGCCGGTGGCCCGACCTACGTGCATGTCCTCGACCCGTGCCCGAAGGGCTGGCACTACGACCCGGAGCATTCGACCGAACTCGGTAAGCTCGCCATCGAGACGGGCATCTATCCCTTGTATGAGATCAAGGAAGGCGTCTGCAATTACACGGGCACGACGCGCCAGATCGCCCAGGGCCGGCGCGAGCGCAAGCCGGTGCGCGAGTACCTGGAGAAGCAGGGCCGTTTCGCCCACTTCAAGAACCAGGACTTCGCCTACTTCCAGAAGAAGATAGACGAGATGTGGGAGCAGTGGATCATCCCCGGCGTCGTCGCTTTTTCCTACGGAGGCCCGCTCAACATCACGAGCGAGAAGGCGGCCATCCGCAACAACAACGTGGAGCGGGACAACGCCTCCTGGGCCGGCGACCGGCCCGGCCACGCTCACGAAGAGCTGGAAGGCGACGGCGGCCTGGACCACGAGTGGCGCGACGACAACACTTTGGGCGACCCGTCCTCGGGTAACTAACACCCGCGAAAGCAGCGAAGTAAACGAAGCGGGAGATGCAATTTGCATCTCCCGCTTCGTCTTTTCTCAGGCCATGAAGAGAACAAGGAGGTTAGGACCATGACGAACTTCCCAACGAAGATCCTGCTGTACACCGACGGTTCGGAGGACGCGGCCCTGGCCGCCCCCGTGGTGGTCAGCCTCGCCGAAAAATCCGGCGCGGAGTTGCACATCGTCCACGTCTGGCACACTGCCGCCCCGTTCGCTCCGCCCTCGTGGTTCAGGGACGACGCCCAGAGGAGGCTGGACGAAGAAATCCAGCACATCCAGAACGCCGGAGGGACCGTCACCGAGACGCACCTGAGAAAAGGCCACACCGCCGAGGAGGTCGTCAACCTCAGCGATGAGTTGGAGGCGGACCTGATCGTGGTGGGCGTCGTCATGGGGGTCGGCGCCGCGGAGCGCAAGATCCTGGAGGGCCTCTCTGACGATATCGTTCACCATGCCCAGTGCCCGGTCATGGTGATGCGGACCAGGGAACAAACAGAGGCCGTCAGATAACGGAGGAGGGGCCCTCGAACGGGGCGAGAGCTTCTCTGGCGGCCTCTCTAGCTCCGTCAGGGTCTTCCCAGGCGTCGAGATGGCTGGAGACATCCAGACGCTTCCATGAGGCCGTCCAGACGACTTCACCCTCCACGGCTAGTTGGAGAGGCTCGGGGATCTGGTACGTCCCGAAGTCTTCTCCGGGTTCGTAGTCCAGAACCTCCTCTCCTCCGCACTGCCCGGCGACGAGTTCCCTGGCTGTCTGGTCGGGGGAGATGTGGAAGTCGAAGGAGTCGCTGGCGTCGGGCCAGTGGGTGACCATCACGCCGTCCTTGCCAAGTTCGGTCACGATCCTGCGGTATCCCTTTAGTGGATCCGGCACGGCAGCATGGGGGATCGCGAGTTCGTAATCGCCCATCCGGTTCCGCAGCTCCGAGTAGTACGCTTCGTAATATTCCGTGACCTGGGACCTCAGTTCTTCGAGATCCGAGTCACTCAATTCCTGTAGTCTCATGGTGCTCAATCCTAGCACGCATGAGCTCCTTCCTAGCGGTCGAAGAGACATCCCGGCAACCCCGGATTCGCGGGTTGACACAACAAACACACCGGTATATCCTGCTTGGTCATTGGTCGTACCTGTGGGAAAGGGTAGACGAGAGGGAAGGGGTGACGAAGGCAGTGCCCGGTTGGGGTTGCGGGCAACGAGGGGAAGGGATCGTTGTCAGGCGTGTGGGGTATTTCAGGTTCGCGTCGGAGGGAAAGGAGATCCTTATGGAAACATGGGAGACGGGGAGGCGCTGGTGGCTGACGTAACGACCGACCGAGAAGAGAGGGTCTGGCAGGCAGGCGGCGAGGAGCCAATGCCGATCCGGGAGTTGCCGGATGCTCCGGCGTCGCTGCACATTGTCGGGCCGGCGATGGTGCTGGTGGCGCTGGGCGTCGGGCTCGGGGAGACTTTTCTGTGGCCTCGGCTGGTGTTGCTCTTCGGCCCAAACATTCGGTGGTTGTTCCTGGTCGGGGTGACGTTGCAGGCGGTGGTCATGCTGGAGATGGCCCGCTACGCGATGGCTACCGGTGAGAGCATCTTCTTCGGCGCGGCGCGGATAGCGCGTCCGATCATGTGGTTCTTCTTCGTCATCGCGGCGCTGGTGTATATCTGGCCGGGACACGTCGCGGCCGGGGCACTGGCGCTCGAACAGATAACCGGTATACCGTATCTGATCTCGGCCATCGTAGGCTTGATCCTGATCGGCGCCGTCTTCAGCCTTGCGAAGTTCGTCTATAACCTTCTCGAAAACCTGTTGACCTTCCTCATCGGCGTCCTGGTGGTCGGTTCCACGATCATAGCGGCGATAGTGGGCAACCTGGCGGATCTGGGGAGCACGTTCGTCGGTCTGGTCGCCTTCGGGTACTTCCCCAAGGAGGCGCTAACGGCCGCGTTCTTCCCGCTGGTGGTCGGTGCGATCGCGTTCGCCGGTCCGTCGGGGATGCAGCAGATGTGGTACACGCTCTGGCTGCGGGACAAGGGGGCCGGCATGGGCGTCCACGTACCGCGCATCAGGGGTCTCGTACACCAAGACGAGACGGAGACCATGCCCTCTCGCGGGTTCATGTTCGATACGGAGGACCCCGAGCAGATGCAGAAATGGAAGAACTGGCGCCGGTGGGTGATGTTCGACGCTCTCATCCTGTTCTGGGGCATAACCATGCTGGTCACCATCATCTACACGGTCCTCGCCCAGGCCGCGGCGGCGATAGACCCCAGCGTACAGCAGGCCATCCGGGGTGGCGACGAAGAGGCATCCATAGCGGCCATGGCCGGGGCCTTCTCCCAGGCGGGCGGAGCCGCCGTAGGCGTCCTGTTCTTCCTGTTCATCGCGATCGTCGGCTGGAAGGGCTCCCTGGGCATCTTCGACGCCTTCTCGCGCGGCCAGGCGGACATGACCTACTACTTCATCCCCGGCGGTCGGCGCTTCAACATCAGCCAACTCTACTTCATGTATCTGTGGAGCGTCATCATCTTCGGAATCCTGATCCTGCTGTTCGGCCCGGCCGACGGTCCCACGGCGATTCTGGACATCCTCGCGTTCCTCTCGGCCTTTGCGATGGGGGCGTACTGCATACTCCTCATCCTCACGAACAACATGCTCCTGCCGAAGAAGATCCGTCCGAACATCGCGATCAGCATAGTGCTGGGCTTTGGGGCGGTCTTCTACCTGGGGATGCTGATATACAGCCTGGTCCGGTTCGGGGTGGTGATATAGCCGGATGAGCGCGGCTCCATCTACTTTGCGCATCTCCACGGAGCTTATGCTTCCCGGTATCCTGGTGGGCCTCGGCACGGGACTGATCGCGGGGGGGCTGGCCGCTCTGGGCGGTCTCCCCTTCGCCTACGTGGCGCTTACCACACTGGCGCTCGGCGTCCCCCTGGCAGTCATGGGCGCGGGTTACGACGCAATTCTGGCCTCGGGGCGCATCCGGCTTGGCGGCGTGGCCCCGGCCATGCTGTACTGGATCCCGGCGTTCCCACTGGCTAGGCTCTTCCACGAAGTCGTGCTCGATATCGGGTTTGGCCGGGCCGTGGTCCTGCCAGAGGCGCTGATGTCGTTCCTGACGTTCCAGGCGATCATGAGCGTTGGCTACACCATCGGGTTTCTGTGGCTGCACGAGAACGTGGCCGGCCTGTGGTGGCTCCGCGTCAGAGACCATAACCCCGTTGCCGCCCGCTACGTCGGCCAGTACACCAGCCAGGCCGCCGTCATGCAGGGCTCGAAGGAACAAAAAGCCAGGCCGAATGACGGCGTGGGAGCCAGCAAGCCCAAGTAGTCTGTACCGGGTCCGGGTGAAAGTTATATATACGGGGCTCGAAAGTCATACGGACACGAGGCGAGGCGTTCGCCCCGTGTCGGAAAATAAAACACGACCTTCGACTTACGATCTCACGAACAAGACAACCCCGAAGTCCTCGACCGGATTCCGCATCACGCCTTCTTGCGAGGATTACGCAGGTTCGCCTGGGCCGCCGACAGAGTCGAGATCGGCACGAGCCAGGGTCCGGCGCTGATGCCGTCGAGGCCCATGTCGTGGAAGGCGGCGACCGAGTGGGGGTCTCCGCCGAGATCACCGGAGGCGAAGATGAAGATGTCCGGGTTGGCTTCCCTGGCCTTCTGGTAAGCCTCCTCCACGAAAGTCGCCACGATGGGGTCGAGCGAGCGGAAAGGGTCAGCGGCGACGATGCCATGCTCCTCGTAGGCCGGCATGAAGTGTCCCGTGTCGTCCCGACTGATGGCGAGGACCGTCTGGGTCAGGTCGTTGACGCCGTATGAGAAGAAGCCCAGGTCTCCCGCGAAAGTGTCGGCCATCCTGACCGCCGCTGGCGTCTCCACCATCACCCCGACCTCGTAGGGGATCTCGACGCCTTCGGCTTCCATAGTTCTGTGGGCGGCGGCGTGGATGGCCTCGGATATCTTCAGGATCTCGGCACGGTTGATGACCATGGGGATCTGGATCTCCGGCCTGACCTGGATTCCTTCTTTGAGGCAACGCGCCGCCGCCGTCAGGATGGCGCCAGCCTGGGTCTCGACTATCTCTGGCGCAACCACGTAGAGACGCGCGCCGCGGTGGCCGAGCATGGGGTTCGTCTCCTCCCTGGCGGCGCTCCGGTGACGGACCTCCTCGAAAGCGAGCTCCATGAAACCCGTCACACGGGCCGTCTCGATCTCGCTCCGAGGCAGGAACTCATTGGGCACGGGGTCGAAGAGCCGGATCGTGGCCGGTTTGCCCTCCAGAAGCCGAAAGATGGTCTCGGCGCCCTCCTCCATGATCGGGCGCAGCGAGCCGAGCGCCTTCTGATACTCCTCGGGGGTCTGGGCCAGAAGCAAGGCGGTGAAGGCCGTGCGGCGCTCCTCCGGGCTGAACATGTAGTGCTCGGTGCGCGCCAGGCCGACACCCTCGGCGCCCAGGGCTAGGGCGACGTTCAGGTCCTCCTCGGACTCCGTGTTGCAGCGGATCTGGACGCCTTTGTGCTCCCGCGCCCAGCCGAGCAGTTGCCGGAACTTCTCGTAGAGCCGCTCGCCGTCCTCGTCCGCGTCTTCCCCGGCCATCTTGGCCTTGATGGGCGAAGGGACCACCGGCATCGAGCCCATGAAGACCTCGCCCGTGGTGCCGCTTATGGAGATGATTTCGCCGGGGGTTATCGTCTCGCCTCCGATACGCACCAACCCGCGATGCTCGTCAATGTCCACGCTCTCAGCGCCCACCACGGCGGCCTTGCCCATGCCCCGAGCCACGATGGCGGCATGAGAGACAACGCCGCCGCGAGCGGTCAGGACGCCGAGGGCGCTGTGGAGTCCGTTCACGTCTTCCGGGGAGGTCTCGTGCCGCGCGAGGATGATGTCGTGGCCGCGCCGAGAGAGGATCTCCGCCTGCTCCGAGGAGATGGAAATTTCGCCCGTCGCGGCGCCCGCCGAGGCCGGGATGCCTGTGGCGATGAGCCGTCCGTCCTCGCGGGCCTTTTCCTCCTCCTCCGGATCAAAGGCCGGCTGGAGCAACTCGTTGAGCCCGTTGGGGTCTCCGTATTTGAGGATCGCTTCTTCGGGCGAGAGGAAACTCTCCTCGACCATGTCGGTCACGATGTTGAGCGCGGCCCGCCCTGTACGGCCACCCAGGTCGCGGGTCTGCAAGATGAAGAGCTTGCCTCCTTCGATGGTGAACTCCACGTCCTGTGCGTCCCGGAAGTGACGCTCCAGCGCGTCTTGGGCGGCGTGGAGCTGACGATAGGCGTCACCGAGGTCAGTGACGCTCTCCATCTCCTCGATGGGCCGTCCGGCCCGGATGCCGGCCACTACGTCCTCGCCCTGGGCGTTGGTCAGGTACTCGCCCGTGACGATGTTCTCGCCGGTGAGCGGGTTGCGGGTAAAGCAGACGCCGGTGGCGCAGTCCTCTCCTCGGTTGCCGAAGACCATCGAGACGACGCTGACGGCGGAGACCATCGTGTCCGGTATCTTGTTGACCCGCCGGAAGAAGACGGCCCGCTCCGAGTAGCTGGACTCGAAGACGGCCTCGATGGCGGTCTGCAACTGGTCCCGAACGTCTTGCGGGAAGGGCTTGCCGGTCTGTTGCAGGACGGCGTGATGGTACTCCCAGGTCAGGTGCTCCAGGTCGTCCAGCCCAAGCTCGGACGCATCCCCGGCCCCGCGCGCTTCGAGCACCGCGCGCCGCAGCGGCCTCAGATGCGTCTCGTCCTTCACCCCGAGCGCGATGTCGGCGAACTGCTCGGTGAAGCGCAAATAGCAATTCCAGGCAAACCGGCGGTCGCCACTCTGGCGCGCCAGGCCCTCCACGGTCCTGTGGTTGAGGCCCAGGTTGAGGATCGTATCCATCATCCCCGGCATCGAGACAGCCGCCCCCGAACGCACGGAGACCAGCAGCGGGTCATCCACATCGCCCAACGTCTTGCCCGTGACCTTCTCCAGCCGTTCCTGGTACTCGGCGATTGCCTCGATGAGGTCCTCCGGCAGCCGTTTGCCGTTGTCGAAGTAGAGTCGCGCCTGCTCCGTGGTGATGGTGTAGCCGGGCGGCACTGGAAGGCTGGTCTCCTGGCCGGTGAGCGGGTCCTTGTATGTTATGGAGGCCATCTCGGTCATGCCCGACCCCTTGCCACCCAGGAGCCTGCGGCGGTCCTCCCGATCGCCGATGGTCATGCCCTCGACCTCGTCGCCGCCGAAAAAATAGATCGGCTGACTCGGACTGGACTCCCGTGCCGCAGCCTGCTCTTTCCTCTGCTTCATGCTTTGCTCCCCTCTCAAGACTCGTTTGCGTCGGACGAACCATAGTATCGGGCGAGCCCGGCTTGCTGCCGGTCAAGGCCAAGCGCCTCGCCAACGATGCGAGTCCCGATCCCCACGCCGGATAAAGTATTGGTGATGAGGCCGTCGCGGTTCATGGCCGCGACCAGGTTGTTCGGCTTTACGTTATAGAGGTGCGGCGTGAAGAAGACGATCGCCGCGTCGTCACCGTCCTGCACGAGCGCGAAGGGCTGTACATATAGGTTGCGAATGCCGAGGCGCATGTGGAGGGTCTCGAGCAGCGCACGGGCGTCCACATTGTCGCCTGGGAACTCGATGAGCTGCGCGCTCTCCGAGGCGCGGGCGGAGAGTCTGGCCTTCAGCACATTGGCGTCGAGCGGTCCACCCTCCAGTTTGCCGCTGACGTGGATCACGCCCGTGTGGAACTCCGTGGCCGCCTGCCCCGTGGCGTGCGTGGAGATGGCCCACTCCGTTCCGCCATCGAGAGCGAACATGGCATCCAGGCGGTGCCGGATGCCTTTGTCCCTGATGCGGTCGTAGAAGAGCTTCGCGTCGGCCCAGTGATGGTAGTGGAAGTCGAAGGCCATCCCCTGATAGTTGACCGTCTGCTTGCCCTCGCCCACATACTGATCGTTGGCCTTGCGGTGGGTCATAACCCGTATCTTCAAGTCCGACAATCCTGGCACATCCGTCAACCGCAGCAATACGCCCGTGATGTTGGTCGTGTTGCACGAGACGCACATGAGGCTCCCTTGCGGCCCGTCCCATTCTTCGTAGTGCTCGACCGGCTCTATGCCGTAAGTAGTGAAGGCGTCGTGGATGAAGATCCTGCCTCCAGCCACCCGCTCCGGCGAATTGGAACCGTTGTAGATGGTGGGTATCCCCTTCGCCTCGTACTCGTCGAAGAGGATCTCCTTGTACAACTCGCTGGCCTTTGTGGATTTGCCCGTGACCGGATGCTCTACGCTCCCAAGCAGACCGTCCAGGATGTGTCCCGCGCGCGCCAGAACGGGGACGCCCCGGTCAGTCTCCCCGACGATGAGGCCCTCGTCCAAAAGGTTCCTGAGCTTCCCGCTCAACCTTAGCCCAGCCCGCTCGAAGGACCGGCGCTGACCATCGAGGACGACGGGATTTCCAGCCTCGTCGAGGGTCTCATCGAACTCGTAGAGAGGCACGCCGTTCTCCAGGGCGTTGAGAGCGCGTTCGTTGGGCGAGCGGTTGAAGGCGGCGACCCGGTACGCCAGGCGACGCTCCAGAACCCCGAGGTCGCCGCAGATGTTGCCGAACCCGAAGACCGGCTGCACGGTGGTCGGCATGGCGACGATGGGGTCCCCACTCCCCGAACCGAGGGCGAGGGTGATGCTGCGGGGGTCGTCCGAGTCGTCGTCGGCCCGGAAGAGGTCCACCTGCACCCGCCGGTCGCCTTCAGGGACCCGCTCGCTGCCAAGCCGGTAGCGTGATCCCTTCAAAGGCCCAATCCGGATATGGGCCGTAGCCCTGCCAGGAACGTCGGGGTCGGGGGTAAAAGCCATCATGCGGGCGGCGAGGAGGCGTTGGATCCCCTCTCCCTCCCAACCATATACGCGCACGATGCGCCCACTGGTCGTTACCGCGCGATGCAGATAGTCGAGAAAGGAGATCAAATATTCGGCCCAACCCCGCGCCCCACCGGTATCGAACCCTTCGCCCGGACCCAGATGAAGAGTGTGCCCCCCATCGCTCTCCCTCGCCTCCACGGCGTCTGCCCCGGCGGATATCGGCTCCATATCCCCGGCGGCATTCATCAAGGAGATTATGGGATCTGTGGTGCTCGCCTCTGGCAGAGGAGGCCGTTCTTCCATCGGTGGCAGACCCTCGCCGTTCGTATACGAGTACCGGATCCTGGCGTCGAGCCGCGGGATGCCCAGGGCGGCGTCGGCCAACCACCGAACATCTTCTCGCTCCTCACCCGCAAGCCCCGAAACAGCCAGCGCGGCCCGTAGCCGACCCACGACCCCATAGGAGAGTTGCGGCGCCAGAAAGAACACCTGGAACGCCTCGTCGGTGAGCGGCACGACGACCGCGGCGGGCCGGTAGCCGTGGATGGCGCCGAGCTTCGAGAAGACGATGTTCTGCACGTACGTTCCGTCGAGCAAAATCTGCACGGAGTTCTCCGCGCCAGCGGGTGCGGGTAGCATCCGCACGTCTCCGCCCGCTTTCAGGAGTCGCTCGTACTCATCGGCCTGGAGATAACCGCCGCCGGGCTTCCGCGCCCGGACTGTCGCGACGCCTGCCAGATGAACGGTCCACGGCCCGAGTTGCTGGCGCGCGGTCAGGGCGCGGGAACGTCCCGTGGCCGGGTTTTCGACGGCCTTGAACCGGAGCGGCAGGTCAGGGTCCAGCCTCTCCAGCGCGTCGAGGACGTTCCGTTCCAGCCCACGGGCCGCCTTGAAGGTAACGTCATCCGTGGAATGCTGGTTCTTCTCCCCGAAAGGGACCGTCGTAGGCAGGGTAAGGTCGAACGCCGTCTCGATATCCTCAAGCCTGACGCCGGTTTGCGTGGAATCCATTAGCGGCAGCAGGACTTCGAGACAGGCTGCCTCGGGAAGGGGAAGTACCGAAGGACCAGATTCCCGCAGAAGCCCGGCGGGAACATCATCGAACGTCAGGGCGTTGGGTGTCAGGGTGGTGCTGCTGGAACCCTGGATCTCCAGGTCAACCTCGCCGTAGGGCCGCAAAGCCTCGCGGAGATCTTCGGCCCCCGCAGCCTCGAAGACCGGGAATCCCTGGTCTCGTAGGTCCAGGAACACGTCCCGCCGCCCGGCGCCGGTCTGTTGCGCCAGCAAGACCCTCATCCCCAACCTTCGCAATCCACGGGCCAACTCCACGTTAGTCTCGTCGAGGTCGGCGAGCAGTACGGTTCGCAGCGGCGCGACCCGGAGCGGCATGGGGCCGACCCAGGAACGGCGTTTGGGCAACGTCAGGCAGGACGCGCCCTCTGGAGAGTTCAGGATCGCCTGGTACGTCCGGGGTCTGGTGGACCCATCCGCGCCGAGCAAGAGGATATCACCTTCGAGGATGGCTCCCGACCCGCGGACGGTCAACGGAGCCTCCCATCCGGCCCGGCCATCGTCCAGAGGCTTCCACTTCCGAACCGTCAGGAACTCCGCCAACCGGTCGGGATCGGCGTCATGCAGGTCAAAGAGCTGACCGGCGCTCACGGCCAGAGCGTGGGCGTGAGCCAGGAGCGCGCCGAAGTACAGCCCGCGATCCGCGGCGTCCTCCATCTCCAGGCCGGGCGCGGGGGAGGAAGATAGCGCATGGTCTCGCGCCACGATTCGCGCCACCGCCCGATCCTCGTGGTAGAGGGTCGTCTCTCCAAATACCTCCTCGACGGCAACGGCTCGTTCTCTGCCCATGACACCCTCCTCGTCAACCATGCGACCGTCTCCCCCACAACTGGTTATACCAATCCACCAATAGGTTCACATATTACAAGAACCACGGGAGAAACTACAATACGGAATTTGGTGTGTGTCTCGAACAGATTGTGGAGGTTCAGGATGGCTCGCGAGACGATGGGTGGGGTGCAGTCGGTGGAGCGGGCGTTCGGCCTGCTGGAGTTCTTGAGCAGCTCGGAGGAGGTGGGGGTGAGATCGGGGGCGCAACCGGCTGCTCTAGATCCTGAACTCGCGGTGATACGTCCACCGCAACGCCCGGACCCGAAGATACAGCCTGGGCCTGAAATACCTGACGCTCTCCATCGCCGGGAGCGCATCGGCCCGCTAGCCCTGCCGTTTCTGGAAGAGTTAGTGCGGGTGAGTCAGGAGGCGGCGAACCTGACGATAATGGAAAGGCACTCCACCATGTACATCGAGCAGGTCGCCCCTCAGCGGATGCTGCGGATTTTCACCAAGCCGGGCAACCGCGTGCGCTGCCGCGCCAGTGTTTGGGCCGGACGGTGATGTCTTGGCCGCCATGAGCATCTTGGGTCCCGCTAGCCGACTCGAAACAAATAGGCAGGAGACCCTGACCCCAAACCTCAAAAAGATCTCCACCAACCTCTCGGAATCCCTCGGCCCTTCGCAAACTCTTCCTCCACCATATTCCACGATACGAGATAAGCTCTTTACGCGGCTTCGGGAACATGCTATTGATATGCGTCAGGGGATAAGAAATCGCCGTGATGCGGCAGAGAGGATGGGAACCTCATGGAGTCCAGCGCGAACCTGTCCATCCCGTCCGAGTTTCGGGGGGATTGAGTCAATGAAGCGTGAAGAGCGATTCTCGCTCGGCCACGAGAACGGCGGCTGGAAGCATCCGGCGCTACTCGGGATCATCGAAAATCTCTACCGGAGCGCGGGCCTGTGGTTTCCGCGCCGAGACTTGAAGCCTTTGTCAGTTTCCGACTGAAAGGACGCGCGAATGCCCACGATGAACGTGATGGATGCGGTAGTGAAGGTCATGGAGGACGAGGGCGTCGAGTACGCTTTCGGGGTGCCTGGGGCGGCCATCCTGCCCCTGTATAAGGCTCTCAGCAAGTCGGAGCGGATACGGCATCTCTCGGTGCGCCACGAGGAGGGTGGAACGCACGCTGCGGATGGGTATGCGCGGGTTACGGGGAAGGTCGGCATCAATATTGGCACCTCGGGTCCGGCTGGGACGAACATGATCACCGGCCTCTACACCTGCATGGCCGACTCGATACCGATGATCTGCATCACCGGCCAGGCCCCGACGAACGTGCTCCACAAGGAGGCTTTTCAGGCGGTGGATATCGTCGAGATAGCGAAACCCGTCACCAAATGGGCGGTGCAGGTGAAGGAGTCGGCCCAGCTCGTGTGGACGTTCAGGGAGGCGTTCCGCGTCGCCCAGGAAGGAAGGCCCGGCCCGGTCCTCATAGACCTGCCGCTCGACATTCAGACCTATGACATGGATGTGGACTTCGACCCGAAGCGCGGCGGACCGTTGAGTTTCCAGAAGCCCGCCCCGAACCCCAACGCCACTCGGCAGGTTGTCGAGATGATCCTGGCCGCCGAGAGACCCATCCTGATGCCCGGCGGCGGCGTTATCCTGGCCGATGCCTCCGAGGACCTCGTGGAGTTCGCCGAATACCTCCAAATCCCCGTCAGCCCGACGTACATGGGTAAAGGCACTATCCCAGAGGACCACGGGCTTTACGCTGGGATTGTCGGCCTCCAGACCCACCAGCGTTACGCCAATGCGATCTTCCTTGAGAGTGACCTCGTCGTGGGTATCGGCAACCGATGGGCCGAACGTCACACCGGCGACCTCGACGTGTACCGGGGAGAGAGGAAGTTCGTCCACATAGACATAGACCCGCGGCAGATGGGCCGGGTCTTTCAGCCGGATCTGGCGGTCGTCTCGGACGCAGGGCTGGCGCTTGAGGAGATGCTTGACACGGCCCGCGGCATGACTCCGGAGCGCGAACCGGACGAGTGGGTGGAGCGCGTTGGCGAGCTACGCTCCACGCTGCTCAGGAAGACGGATTTCGACAACGTGCCAATAAAGCCGCAGCGAGTTTTCCAGGAGATGAACGGCTTCTTCGACCGGGACACCGTCATCGTCACAGCGATAGGTCTGTACCAGATCTGGTCCGGGCAATTCCAGAAGACGTACAAACCACGCCACTACATCTGCTGCGGACAGGCTGGACCTTTAGGCTGGGAGGTTCCCGCGTGCATCGGGGCAAAGCTCGGCAAGCCGGATAGCCTGGTGGTTGGGGTCGTGGGCGACTACTCCTTCCAGTTCCTCATGGAGGAGGTGGCGGTCGCCGTCCAGTACAAGGTGCCATACGTGCTGGTGATGATCAACAACGCATACATGGGCCTCATTCGGCAGGGCGAGATGAAGTACGACATGAACTTCGCGGTGGACATCGGCTACGAGGGACCGGACAGCGAGTACGGCATAGACAACGTGATGGTCATGGAGGCGATGGGCGCGACGGGGCGCCGGGTCACGAGGCCCGAGGAGATAGAACCGGCCCTGGAGTGGGCCGCCAAAACGAGCGAGGAGCGCCGAGTACCGGTACTCGTCGAGGTCATGGTCGAGCGGGACACCAACGCCGCGATGGGCCTCTCGATAGATAAGATCAACGAGTTCGAGCCCATCCTCGATGGCGCCACGGAGACCGCCGGACAGGTCGTCGGGGGTATTCCTGATAGGGACTAGAGAAGCTCTCCCGTCATCTTCTGATGAGCAGCGTGGGCGAGACTTTGAGGGCCTGGGCTATCTTCCAGATCACATCCACCGAAGCCTGTATCTCTTCGTCAGGTCCCACGCTCTCGACCCGCTCGACGGAACCGGGCTCTAGCTCGGCCATCTCGTCCAGGTCTTCTTGGGAGAGCGCGGCTTTCTCCCGCATCTCCCGTAGCCGCGTGGCGTTCAGGGTCGGATCAATGGGCGCGGAGGGCGGGGCCGGGGGGTCGGGGAAAGTGGAGAGATCGGAGATCTCCACCCCGAGTGCCCGGATGAGCTTCTGGACGATGATCTCCAGTACGTGGACCCGGCTTTCGAGTTCCATCTCGGCGGCCCAGGTCTTGCCGGCCCCGACCATCAAGGATAGTTCTTCCTGGGGTATTCCGGCCCGCTCTCGAAACTCCCGCAGCCGCGCACCGTCAACCAGATAGAGTTGCATCGCCTACCCTTCCTCTGCTTCCACCGGCTGCGGAGGTTCCGGATCGCTCGTAAGGTCGGCGCGGGCGACGAATAGCATCTCGGCCAGGTCCTTGACCAGGTTCTCCCTGACTTCGGTGCGGGGCTCGCGCTCCAGCCCGATCACCACTCCAGGGTTCACTAGCAGGGCCTCCGCCAACTCCTCCTGAGACATGAAGACCCGCTCCCGAGCCTCCTTCAACATGGCGCCATCCACCTTCATCGCCGCTCCCCCGAAATACCTAGTCCGCCGGATTTCCCCGGTCGGGCCTGCCTCCGCCGCCCTTTTCGGTCTCGACCTCTGAGACCTCCGTGACGTTCAGGAGCCTGGGACCGCCCTCATCCGTCGGATAGCCTGCAACCGGCGTGCCGGAGACGCGGACATTCTGGCCCTCCACGCCATCGAGCGAGATCACATCGCTAGTCAGCACGTAGTTGCTGTTGTCCTCCCGCTCCTCGATGGCGATTAGCCGATGGTTGCCGTATCCCGGACCACCAGAGCCCAAAGCCTCCACCCTGCCTTCGAGGGTCACCTTCTCTTCCATAATTCCCGCCTCTCTATCGCTTGACGCCATCAATTATGACGAAATACCAGTGGTCGTGCCAGTGAGGAAGCGTGCTACATCTCAGACAGTGGGAAACGGAACCGGGGTATGCTGCGGCGAGGCTGCTTGCTATGCCCCTTTTGCGGCGTCGGGGTGTTCGAGGTCGTGGATCCCGCCTCCAGGATGGAAGTGCGCGGCTATGTCTTCTATGTGCTCCGCCATCGCCCGCTGGGCAGCGTCAGGGTCCCGGCTCTGCACGGCCTCCAGGATGCGCCGATTGCCCTCCAGGGAAAGCTGCGACCGCTCGCCGTGCTGGGAGAGCCGCTCGTATACATCTTCGAGGAGGTCGTCTATGACCCCCATCACCCGCTCCACGACCGAGTTCCGGGTGGCGTGGGCGAGTAGAGCGTGAAACTCGGCGTCTTCCTCGGCGGTGGGCTGACCTTTGCTCACGCGCTCCGCCTGCCGGACCACGACGGCTTCCATCAGCAGAAGATCCTCCGGCGTTGCCCGGATGGCGGCCTCCCGCGCGACCTGGGGCTCGAACAGAGACCTCGCGTCCATGAGCTCCTCACGCAGCTGAGCCTTGCTATTCAGTAAGCTGGCGATTGGCGCGACCAGATGCTCGCTGGTGATCTCGCGGACGTAGTTGCCGCCCCCGTGACGGCTCTCCACCAACCCGGACGCCTCCAACTGGCGGACGGCCTCCCGGATCACCGCCCTCCCCACCTCGAACTGCGCCGCCAACTTGCGCTCCGAAGGCAGTGCCTGTCCCGCCTCCAATTCGCCACTCGAAATAAGCTCGCGGATGCGGGCCGCTACTTCCTTGTACAACTTGCCGCGTCTCCCCGATACGGCGCCGGATCCACTATTCCACATAGCGCATAAGTATAACAGGCTCTTGTGCGACTTTGATACCAACCCAACAGCGACGAAGCCCGGCCCCCAACCGGGACCGAGCCTCGAACCTGACGCACTGGTTGTCCGGCAAGCCGCTACTAAGCGGCGACCTTGTCGCGCACCCCCCCAGAACTCTCATTCCTCGGTGCCTCAGCCAGCCTCGGGCCACGCCCACGACCCATACCCTTGCCAGCCCCGTGAAACATCTGCCCCGATGGCGCGAACGCCTCGTACCACCTCTGCCGCTTCGTGACGTTCTTCATCTCGCTACCTCCTAAATTGGTTCTACCAGTTTACGCGAGCATGATACATCGCGTGATACAAAATCGCTGTTAATCGGTTAACAAGCAACAGGTTGTGAGAGATTGTTCTGTCAGATGGCCGTTTCAGATGGCTCGTGTCCTTCTCAGGGCTTTAAGGAGGAGGTAGCCGATCACGGCTCCTGGGATGCTGGAGAGGGCGAAGGAGATCATGAGCGCGATGAAACCGCCGGTTACGCCTTCGAGCAGAGGTGAGATCAAAACCGCCCCCACCGTGGCCCCCACGAGCACGGTGCCGACCGGCTCGAAAAACGCAGCCTCATCACGCCGGAGGAATTTATACGCCAGACCAACCGCGATAGCCCCGAAGGGACTTCCGGGAAA
>Ga0136630_1000202_pt1 | contig 20690 bp, 17 predicted proteins | sample AntDrymUQ5682106_2_FD_105496 | JGI IMG/M metagenome (GOLD analysis project Ga0136630, IMG submission 105496) | Polar desert sand microbial communities from Dry Valleys, Antarctica - metaG UQ568 (21.06) | ecosystem: Environmental > Terrestrial > Soil > Desert | place: Antarctica: Dry Valley...
GACGGATGGATCACGGGCCCGGGCGGCGCGCCGTTCGGCTCGACCGGCATCATCGTGAACTGCCCCATCGTCGCCCGCCTGCTGTAACGCCGGCCAGCAGCCCGACCGCCGACCACGCATCCAGGCGAGGAGCCGCGACATGGGACTCATGGTGAGACAGGCGGAGAGCCCACGGACCGACCACGGTCGACGGAGGGACGGTCAGGTCGTGGGCGTCCTCCTCGCGATGGTGATCCTCGTCGCGTTGGCGCCCGGCTCGAACGCCGACGTCGTCGAGCGGCTCGAGGCCGCGGACAACGCGGGGTCGGCGGTCGCCTGGAGCCGCTACGCCCACGCCGACGACTCGGTCGACGTCGTGATCGTCGCGCGCGACGACCTGTTCGCCGACGCGCTGTCATCCGGCGCGCTGCAGGGACTCGCCGGCGCGCCGTTGCTGCTGACCGGGGAAGACGGGCTCGCACCGGAGACCGCCGAGGAACTGGACCGGCTGTTCCCCGACACCGTCGTGCTGATGGGCGGCACCGTCGCCATCTCGGAGTTCGTGGAGGCCGACCTCTACGACGCCGGCTACGACGTCGACCGCGTGTTCGGCGCCGACCGCGTCGCCACGGCCGTCGATGCGGCGTCGGGCTTCTTCGCCGACGCCACGACCGCGCTGCTCGTCCGCGCGTACGGCAGCGATGCGGACCCCACGGCAGCCTTCGCCGACTCCCTCGCGGCCGGGGCGCATGCTGCCGCCACCCAGATGCCGATCCTGCTGTCGGCCAGCGAGGGCCTGTCACCGGCGACCGCCGACCACCTGGCCAGATCGGCGATCGAGACCGTCACCGTGGTCGGTGGCGAGGTCGCGCTCTCCGCCCAGGTTGCCGCCGACCTCGACGCGCTCGGCGTCGCCGTCACGCGGGTGGCCGGCCGGACCCGCGAGGAGACGGCGCTGGCGCTCGCACGGCTGCGGTTCCCCGACGGGGCCCCCGACACGGTCCTGCTGGTCGACGGCGCCGACCCGGACGCCTGGGCCTCCGGGTTCCCGGCGGCGTCCCTGGCGGATCGCGGTGCGGCGGTGCTGCTCACCAACGGACCGGACCTGCCGGCGGCGACCGCCTCGGTGGGTCTGGAGGGCCCGACGATCTGCGGCCCGAACGTCGACCCGGCGGCCTGCGACGCCGCGGATGCCGCCGGAGGCTCGACGCAGGGGTAGCGCCGCACGTCCGGGCCGCCGCACCCGCCCGGGCCGCCGCACCCGCCCGGGCCGCCGCACCCGCCCGGGCCGCCGCACCCGCCCGGGCCGCCGCACCCGCCCGGGTCATCGCCCGCGTCGAGCTTCTCCCTGGCACCGTGGCGTGGCCCCGGTCCGAGGTCTACACTGGCGCCCGCTCTTGTGAAGTGCTTCACAATCTTCACGCCGCGGAGCCGATGATAGGTTGAGCGGGCGCCGGGGTCACCCGCCACCCGCCCGAGGAGGAGACGTCGTGACGCTCGCGCCTCGTGCAGCGGTCGGGGTCGCGACCGCCGACGCGGTGGTCGTCGGGGCCGGTCCGGCCGGCTCGGCCGCCGCCTGGTTCCTCGCCGAGGCCGGCCACGACGTCGTCCTCTGCGAGAAGGAGACGTTCCCGCGGGACAAGGTCTGCGGCGACGGGCTCACGCCGCGCGCGGTCAAGGCCCTGCGGATGCTGGGCCTGGAGGACGAGGCCGAGGGCTCCGTCCCCGGCTGGGACCGTCAGGGCGGGCTGCGGATGTACGGCGGCGGGGTCGTGTTGGACCTGCCCTGGCCCGACCTCGACGACTGGCCCGCCCACTCGGTGACAGCGACGAGGTCGCTGTTCGACCACACCCTGGCCCGCAACGCGCAGAAGGCCGGCGTGCAGCTGTGGGAGGACACCGAGGTCCTCGGACCCGTCTGGCTCACCGAGTCGGAGCGGCGCGTCGCGGGGGTGCGCTACCGCCGCGCAGACGGCGCCGAGGGAGTCGTGCGGGCCCCGGTGGTGCTCGCGGCCGACGGTGGATCCTCGCGGTTCGCCGTCCAGCTCGGCCTGCACCGCGACGAGGCGCGGCCCATGGGCGTCGCGGTGCGGGCGTACTACCGCAGCCCGCGTGCCGCGATGGGGATGATGGAGGGCTTCCTCGAGCTCTCCCGCGACCGGCCCGGCGGCGGCAGTGAGCTGCTGCCCGGCTACGGCTGGATCTTCCCGCTCGACGACGGACTCGTGAACGTCGGCTGGGGCCTGCTGAACACCTCGGAGCACTTCCGCTCGACGAACTACCGCCGGACGCTCGACGAATGGGTCGGCGGGTTCCCCCCGGAGTGGGAGATCACGCGCGAGACGATGGTGGGTCGCCCGCGCTCCGCCGGTCTGCCGATGGGCCACAATCGCAAGCCCCCCGTCCACCGCGGCGCGATCCTGGTCGGCGACGCCGCCGGCATGGTGAACCCCTTCAACGGTGAGGGGATCAGCTACGCCATCGAAGCGGCCGCGTTCGCCGCCGAGGCCGTCGATGCCGCCCTGCGGTCGCGGTCCGACTCGCCCCTGCACACCTACGAGCGGGCCGTCGCCCAGGCCTGGGGCGGGTACTACACCCTCGGTCGCCTGTTCGTCCGGATCATCGGGCATCCGGAGGTGATGCGGTTCTGCACGGTCCACGGGATGCCCCGTCCCGCGCTGATGACGTTCGTGTTCCGCCTGATGGCCCACCTGACGAACCGCGACAGCCGCGACGTGACCGACCGGGTGGTCAACGCCCTTTCCCGCGTGGTCCCCGCCGCATGACGGACCGCCGCTCGGCCGCTCGGCAGCGCGGGGCTGTTTGGCCGCCGCGAGCCCCCGCACCTACGCTGCACCCGTCCCGGCATGCCGCCCCCCTCGCCGACCAGGAGGCTTTGTAGTGCTCGCCGAGTACCTGCCGGTCGCGGTGCTCTTCGTGATCGCGTTCCTGTTCGTCGCGCTGTCGCTCCTGGTGTCGAGCAAGCTCGGACCCAGCCGCCCGAACCCCGTGAAGAACGCGGCGTACGAATCGGGCATCATCCCGGACCCCGAGACCGCCGTGGGCGGCAGCCGCTTCCCGGTGCGCTTCTACCTCGTCGCGATGCTGTTCATCATCTTCGACGTCGAGGCGGTGTTCCTCTACCCCTGGGCGACCGTGCTGCGTGACCTGTCCTGGTACGGCCTGGCGGTGATGGGCGTCTTCGTGGCGCTGCTGTTCGAGAGCTACTACTACGTGCTGCGCAAGGGTGGCCTGGAATGGGACTAGAGACCCACCTGCCAGAGGGCATCCTCCTCACGACCGTCGAACGGGCCGTCGGCTGGTCGCGCGCCGGATCGCTGTGGCCCGCCACCTTCGGTCTCGCGTGCTGCGCCATCGAGATGATGGCGACGGGCGGCGCCCACTACGACCTCTCGCGCTTCGGGATGGAGGTCTTCCGGGCGTCGCCGCGCCAGGCCGACCTGATGATCGTCGCCGGCCGGCTGAGCCAGAAGATGGCGCCCGTCCTGCGCAACATCTACGACCAGATGGCCGACCCGAAGTGGGTCATCTCGATGGGCGTGTGCGCGTCCAGCGGCGGGATGTTCAACAACTACGCGCTGGTCCAGGGGGTCGACCACATCGTCCCCGTCGACATGTACGTGCCCGGCTGCCCGCCGCGCCCGGAGATGCTGCTCGACGGCATCATCAAGCTGCACGAGAAGATCAGGCGCGAGCAGTTCGTCGAGCGTCCCCGCAAGGGCGAGTCGATGGCGGACTTCCGCCGCCGCACCGGCTGGGCGGACGACGACACCATCTCCATCGAGACGCCCGCGCTCACGCAGCTGCAGACCAAGGAGCAGGTGGTCGGCTCGTGACCGAGGTCCGCCCCACGGGCGCGGGTCCGAACCGCTCGACGGAGGACATGTCCGCAGGCGAGGGCGCGAAAATGCGCGACCTCGACGTCGAGCTCGCCGTCCAGCTCGACGACCGGCTCGCCAGACTGCGCGACCATCTCGTCGCGGCGTTCCCTGGCCTCGAGGTGTCCGGCTTCCGCGGTGAGCTCACGCTCGTCGCCGAGCCGGCCCAGCTCGTCGATCTGCTCGCCTTCAGCCGCGACGACCCGGAGGTCCGCTGCGAGTTCCTCGCGGACCTGTCCGGCGTGCACTGGCCCGGCGGACCCCGCGTCGAGAGCGCCCAGGAGACGACCGGCTGGCCCAGCTACGCCACCGGCGATGAGCAGGGACGCATCGAGGTCGACTACATCCTCTACTCCTACACCCACAACCACCGGTTCCGCGTCCGGGTGTCGGTCCCGGACGACGCGGCACGGCTGCCGACCGCGACGGCGGTCTACTCCTCCGCCGACCTCATGGAACGGGAGGCGTGGGACATGTTCGGGGTCGTCTTCGAGGGACACCCGAACTTGGAGCGCATCCTCATGCCGGAGGACTGGCAGGGGCATCCCCAGCGCAAGGACTACCCCCTCGGCGGCGTCGAGGTCATGTACAAGGGCAAGACCGTCCCGCCGCCCGACGAGCGCCACTACTGATGGGGGCGTGCGATGAGTGACACCCGCGCGCCGGCCACGGCCGGCGCCATCTGGGGCGACGAGTCGGAACGGCGTTCCGCTCTCGATCCCCGGCAGCTCCCGGACACCCGCCACGAGTTCACCGTCGTGGGCGGGGAGTGGCAGAACCTGCCCGACGCGGTCGACGACGACCTCATGGTCATCAACATGGGGCCGCAGCACCCGTCCACCCACGGGGTGCTCCGGATGATCCTCACGCTCGACGGCGAGATCGTCGTCGACAACCGGCCGGTGATCGGCTACCTCCACACCGGCATCGAGAAGAACGCCGAGTACCGCCCATGGACCCACAGCGTGACCTTCGTCACGCGCATGGACTACCTGTCCCCGCTCTTCAACGAACTCGCGTACTGCCTCGCGGTCGAGAAGCTGCTCGGCATCACCGACGACGTCCCCGAGCGCGCGTCGGCTCTCCGCGTCCTGCTCTGCGAGCTCAACCGGATCGCCAGCCACCTCGTGTGGCTGGCCACGGGGGGGCTGGAGCTCGGTTCGGTCTCCGCAATGATCTACGGCTTCCGCGAGCGGGAGGGGATCCTCGACATCCTGGAGCACGTCACCGGACTGCGGATGAACCACGCCTACTTCCGTCCGGGCGGCGTGTCCCAGGACGTCCCGATGGACTTCCGCGAGCGCGTCGAGGTCCTCCTCACCGAGATGCCGCGCCGGATCGACGAGTTCGAGGCCCTGCTGTCCGAGAACCCCATCTGGGTCGAGCGCAACACCGGGGTCGGGATCCTGACCCGCGAGCAGTGCTTCGACCTCGGCGTCACAGGGCCGGTGCTCCGCAGCGCCGGCGTCGCGCACGACCTGCGCAAGGCCGCCCCGTACTGCGGGATCGAGCAGTACGACTTCGACGTCCCGACGACCGACACCTGCGACGCCTTCGGCCGCTACACCATCCGCATCCAGGAGATGCGCGAGTCGCTGAAGATCGTCCGGCAGGTCCTCGACACGCTCCCGGGCGGGCCGGTGATGGTCGCCGACCCCAAGATCGCCTGGCCGGCGCAGCTCGCGCTCGGCCCGGACGGCATCGGCAACGCCAAGGAGTACATCGGCAAGATCATGGGCCAGTCGATGGAGGCCCTGATCCACCACTTCAAGCTCGTCACCGAGGGCTTCACCGTCCCCGAGGGGCAGGTGTACGTCCCCGTGGAGTCACCCCGCGGTGAACTCGGCTACCACGTCACCTCGAGCGGGACGAACAAGCCCTACCGGGTGCACGTGCGGGACCCCAGCTTCATCCACATCGGGGTGTTGCCGGTGATGACTCGCGGTCTGCTGATCGCCGACATCATCGCCGCGGTGGCGAGCTTGGATCCTGTGATGGGAGGCGTGGACCGGTGATTCTTGTCTGTCCCAACGGCGGGCCGGCGCTGGCCTTCGGGCCGCTGACCCACCCGCCCTCCAAGGGGGGCTGGGCCGGCACCGGTCCGAGGGCCGCTCACCCGCCCGCCCTCCAAGGCCCTCGGCCCGGCGCCGGCCCCTTTGATCGCTGAAACCGAAAGGCGAGAGCGCAGTCGTGTTCACTGAGGAGCTTCGTGGGAAGGCGGAGGAGTTGGTCGGGCGGTATCCCGTCGCCCGGTCGGCGCTGCTGCCGTTGCTGCATCTCGTGCAGGCGCAGGACGGGTACCTGTCCGACGACGGCATCTCGGAGTGCGCTCAGCTGCTCGCCCTCACCAAGGCGGAGGTCGGGGCGGTCGCCACCTTCTACACGATGTACAAGCGCGTGCCGCTGGGGCGGCATCTCGTCAGCGTCTGCACGAACTTCTCGTGCAAGGTGCGGGGGGCGCAGGAGGTCTACGACCGGCTCCACGAGCGGCTCGGGGTCGGGCACAACCAGACCACGCAGGACGGGGCGATCACCCTCGAGCACGCCGAGTGCCTCGGCAACTGCGAGGGCGCGCCGGTCGTCAGCGTCGACTACCTGAACTACGAGTGCCTCACCCCCGACGCCGCCGAGGACATCGTCGGGCGGTTGATCGCCGGCGAGGTGCCGCCACCGACCAGGGGGATCCCCTCACCGGGCATCCGCGACGTCGAGTACCGCCTCGCCGGGCTCGGGCCGCGGCCAGGCGCCGCCGACGAGCCCGGAGTGCCGACCGACCGGGCACGGGCGGCCGACGGGGGAGTGCCCGCGGTCGACGAGGACACCGGCATGCAGCCGATCGAGATCGAGACCCCCCAGACCGGGGCCGTGCGCGTCGAGGGGCGCGAACCCGACGCGCCCGAGGAGTCCGAGGCCGAGCGGCAGGTCGCCGAGGCCGGCGACGACCCGGACGACGTCGATCAGGAGGCCGGCCCGCAGTCGCGCGAGTTCCTCACCGGCGACGGCGACGCCCCGCAGTCCGACGCCGAGGACCCGCGCCAGGAGGGGCAGCCGGATGCCTGAGGTGCAGGTCCTGTCGCAGCGGTACTCGCTGAGCGACGGGCACACGCTCGACGGCTACCTGCGCTCCGGCGGCATGGCCGGTCTGCGGGTCGCGCTCGACATGGCCCCCGCCGACATCATCACCCTGGTCAAGGACTCCGGGCTGCGCGGGCGGGGCGGGGCGGGCTTCCCCACGGGCGTGAAGTGGGGCTTCGTGCCGCAGGACACCGGCAGGCCCATCTACCTGGTCGTGAACGCCGACGAGGGCGAGCCGGGCACCTTCAAGGACCGCGAGCTCATGGAGCGCGACCCGTTCATGCTCCTGGAGGGCATGGCCATCGCCGCGCGGGCGCTGGGCTGCGCCCGGAGCTTCATCTTCATTCGCGGCGAGTACCTGTGGCCGGGGATCCGGCTCGAGGAGGCCATCGCCGAGGCGTACACCGACGGCTGGCTCGGCAAGGACATCCAGGGCTCGGGGTTCGACTTCGACGTGACCCTGCACTACGCGGCCGGCGCGTACATCTGCGGGGAGGAGACCGCGCTGCTCGACGCGCTCGAAGGCCGGCGGGGACAGCCGCGCCTGCGCCCGCCGTTCCCGGCCGTCGCGGGTCTCTACGCGTGCCCGACCGTGGTGAACAACGTCGAGACGATCGCCACGGTGCCGCACATCATCGAGCTCGGCGCAGAGTGGTTCCGCTCCATGGGGACCGAGAAGTCGCCGGGTCCCAAGCTCTTCTGCGTGTCGGGCGAGGTCGTCCGCCCCGGGAACTACGAGTTTCCGATGGGGACGCCGGCCCGAGAGATCATCGAGACCGCGTGCGGCGGGATGCTGCCGGACCGCGCCCTGAAGTTCTGGGCGCCCGGCGGCTCGTCGACCCCGCTGCTCACCGCCGAGCACTACGACGTCGGCATGGACTTCGAGTCGATCTCGGCCGCCGGCTCGCTGCTGGGCACCGCGGCGATGATGATGTTCAGCGACCGCACCAGCGTCGTCGACGCGGTGCTCAACTGGACGCGCTTCTACGAGCACGAATCGTGCGGCAAGTGCACCCCGTGCCGCGAGGGCACGTTCTGGCTGGCGCAGATCCTCGAGCGCATCCTCGACGGCCGCGGGCGGGAGCAGGACATCCAGATCCTCGACGACCTTTGCGACAACATCTTCGGTCGGGCCTTCTGCGCCCTCGGTGACGGGGCGACGAGCCCGATCAAGTCGTCCATCAAGTACTTCCGGGAGGAGTACGTCCAGTTGATCGAGCAGGGCAGGCTTCCCGACCACATCGAGCCGCACGCCGGCGTGGTCACCGAGAACTCCGGCCACCACCGGCCGCACTCCCGCCCGCCGGCGCCCGCCGGAGTGCACGCGCGATGACCGACACCGCCGCACCGGCTGACACCGTCCACCTCACCATCGACGGGCGGGAACTGGACGTCCCCAAGGGGCTCCTGGTCATCCGTGCGGCGGAACAGCTGGGGATCACGATCCCGCGCTTCTGCGACCACCCGCTGCTCGACCCGGTCGCGGCGTGCCGCCAGTGCCTCGTCGAGGTCGAGGGGCAGCGCAAGCCCTTCACCGCCTGCTCGACGACCTGCACCGACGGCATGGTCGTCAAGACGCACCTGACCTCGGACGTCGCGCGCGAGGGCCAGGAGGGCCAGCTCGAGTTCCTGCTGCTCAACCACCCGCTGGACTGCCCGCAGTGCGACAAGGGCGGTGAGTGCCCGCTGCAGGACCAGACGCTCGCGCACGGTCCCGGCGACAGCCGCATGATCGACCGGAAGCGCCGCTTCACCAAGCCGGTGCCGATCTCGGCGCAGGTGGCGCTCGACCGCGAGCGGTGCGTCCTGTGCGCCCGCTGCACGCGCTTCTCCGCGGAGATCTCGGGTGACAAGTTCATCGAGCTGTTCGAGCGCGGCGCCCTCGAGCAGGTCGCCATCTACGAGGACGAGCCGTACGAGAGCTACTTCTCCGGCAACGTCGTGCAGATCTGCCCGGTCGGCGCGCTCACCTCCACGAGCTACCGCTTCTCCGCCAGGCCGTTCGACCTGCGCAGCCTGCCGGGGGTGTGCAACCAGTGCAGCGCGGGCTGCAACCTCCGCGTCGATGTCCGGCGCGGGGAGGTCCAGCGCCTGCTCGCGCGCGACAACATGGCCGTCAACGAGATGTGGAACTGCGACAAGGGCCGCTTCGGCTTCGAGTACGTCGCGTCCGCCGAGCGGCTGCGCCAGCCGGTCGTGCGCGACGAGCTCGGCTCGATGCGGCCGGCCACCTGGCTCACGGCGCTCCGGGCGGCCGCCGGGCGCATCCAGGCGGCGGTCGACGCGGGCGGCCCCGCAGCGGTCGGAGTGCTGACCGGGGGCCGGCTGACCGACGAGGACGCCTACGCGGTGGGGCGCTTCGCCCGTGACGTGGTCGGCACCGACAACGTCGACTTCCGGCTGCGGCCCCGCACGGACGAGGAGCGCGACGTCCTCGCCGCCGTGGCGGGCACGCTGGGGCCCACCTACGACGACGTCGAGCACGCGCCGGTCGTGGTGGTCGCGGGACTCGAGACCGAGGAGGAGGTCCCCATCCTCCACCTGCGGCTGCGGAAGGCCTGGCGCAAGCACCGCCAGCGGATCGTGGTCGTCGGCCCCGTGATCGGCTCCCTGGAGGAGATCGCCTGGCGCTGGATCCAGACGCCGGCCGGCGAGGAGGCGTCCAGGCTCACCGCACTGGCGAGCGGCGGCGACGCCGACCTGTCCGAGGTCACGGACGCCCTCGACGAGGCGGGCGACCGGGGCGTCGTGCTGGCCGGGGAGCGGCTGGCGCACTCCCCCGGAGCGCTGCCCGCCGCGGCGGAGCTGGCACGCGCGCGCGGCCTGGGGTTCGCCTGGGTGCCGCGGCGCAACGGGGCGCGCGGCGCCGTGGACGCGGGACTCCTTCCCGGCCTGCTCCCCGGCGGCAGGATCGCCGCCGAGCCCGGACCGGTCGCGGACGCCTGGGGACGCCTGCCGGAGCAGCCCGGCCTCGACACCCGCGGCATGCTCGAGGCCGCCGCCGCCGGCGAGGTCATGGCCCTCTACCTGATCGGGATCGACCCGGTCCGCGACTTCGAGGACCCCGCGCTCGCACAGGCGGCCCTCGAGCGCGTGGACACCGTCATCGTCCAGGACCTGCTGCAGAACGAGACGACCCGGTTCGCCGACGTCATCCTCCCCGCCACGGCCGCCCAGGAGCGGGTCGGGTCCTTCACCACGTGGGAGGGGCGGCGCCAGCCCTTCCCGCAGGCGGTCGCCCCGCAGGGCCTGGCGCAGCAGGACTGGGACATCGTCCGGCAGCTCGCCCGGGCGCTGGGGTCCGACCTGGGCTGGGAGACCGCGAACGACGTCCGCCGCGAGGCGGCGCCTTTGATGGAAGTGGCGGGCTCGGCGCTCTCAAGGCTGCCTGGAGCCCAGGGCGGGGGGGTGGTTCCCGTCGGGACCGCTGACGCCCAGGGCCGGGGGGCAGTCGCCGTCGGGACCGCTGACCCGCCCACCCTCCAAGGTCCCGCCGTCGACCACCCCCCGGCGCCCCCCGAGCCGCCTGGCCACGCCTCGGAAGAGGGCTCGTTTCCGTTTGGGGTGGTGGTCGTGGACTATCTCGTGGGGGACTCGACGATGCTCATCGGGGCGAAGGCGCTCAAGGAGACGGCCAGGCGGCCTGCGGTGTGGGTGCATCCGGCCGACGCCGGCCGGCTGGGGCTTGCCGACGGGGCCGAAGTGGCCGTCGTGGGGTCCGCGGGCCGACTCGTCTGGCCGGTGCGGGCGACCTCCGGGGTCTTGCAGGGGTGTGTCGTGCTGCCGGGGAACTCCAGCGGGCAGGCGCCGGGTCTGCTCGGCGGGTCGCGGGTGCGGTTGGAGCCGGTCGCCGGCACCGGAGGGGACGAGTGATGGACTGGCTCGACGTGCTCATCATCGTGGCCGTCGCCGTCGGGGCGTTCGCCCTGTGGCTGGTGGGAACGGCGCTGCTCATCTGGGGCGAGCGGCGGGTCGTCGCCAAGATGCAGTCGCGGGTCGGCCCGAACCGGCTGGGGCCCGCCGGCCTCATGCAGACCCTCGCCGACGGGGCCAAGCTGTTCTTCAAGGAGGACATCGCCCCGGCCAACGCCGACCGCTGGGTGTACCTCGCCGCCCCGATGGTGTCGGCGATCGTGGCGCTCGTCACCTTCGCCGTCATCCCCTACGGCGGCACGTTCACGATCGGCGACCGGCAGATCTCCCTGCAGGTGTGGGACCCCGACGTCGGCCTGCTCTGGGTGCTCGCCATGGGCTCGATCGGCGTCTACGGCATCGTGCTCGCCGGCTGGTCGTCCGGGTCGAAGTACCCGCTGCTCGGCGGCGTGCGGTCGAGCGCGCAGATGATCTCCTACGAGCTGGCCATGGGACTCGCCGTCGCGGCGGTCTTCATCTACACCGGCTCCCTGCGCGCGTCGGACATCGTCGCGAACCAGGCGGGCACCCTCTTCGGGCCGATCCCGGCATGGCACGTCATCCCGATGGCGCCGGCGTTCGTCCTGTTCTTCATCTCCGCGGTCGCGGAGACGCAGCGACCGCCGTTCGACCTGCCCGAGGCCGAGGGCGAGCTCGTCGGGGGGTTCAACACCGAGTACTCGGGCGCGAAGTTCGCGATGATCTTCCTCGCGGAGTTCATGAACGTCATCACGATGTCCGCGGTGCTCGTCACGATGTTCCTCGGCGGACCCAACGGGCCGCTGTTCGGACCGGACATCGTCCGCGCCGTCCTGCCCACGATCTACTTCGTCGTCAAGGTCGGCATCTTCCTGTTCGTCTTCATCTGGCTGCGCGCGACGCTGCCCCGGTTGCGCTACGACCGGCTGATGGACCTCGGCTGGAAGGTCATGCTGCCGTTCGCGCTCCTGTGGGTCATGGCGACCGGCTTCTCGGTCGTCCTGCGAGAGACCACCGAACGGGCCACGGTCATCCGAGCGGCGGCGATCGGCGCCGCCGTCGCGGCCGTGCTGTTCTTCCTGGCCCCGCTGTTCAGCCGCCGGGCCAGCGAGCCCGGGGGCGGGGGCGGGGGCGGGGGCGCGCGGCCGCTCGACGACCCCCGTCCCGGGGGCGAGGCTCTCCCCGAGCGGGCCGGCGACCGCCCTTCGACCGACCGCCCGACCGAGGAAGTAGGGGTGTAGCAGTCATGTTCAACGCCCTGCGAAAAGGGTTCGGCCTCACGTTCAAGACGATGTTCCGTCCGACCGTCACGATCCGCTACCCGGAGCGCAAGCGCGAGCCGGCGCCGCGGTTCCACGGCCGGCACCTGCTGAACCGGCACCCCGACGGCCTCGAGAAGTGTGTGGGCTGCGAGCTCTGCGCATGGGCGTGCCCCGCCGACGCCATCTACGTCCAGGGCGCGGACAACACCCCCGAGGCGCGCTACTCGCCGGGGGAGCGGTACGGCATCGACTACCAGATCAACTACCTGCGGTGCATCCTCTGCGGGCTGTGCATCGAGGCGTGCCCGACGCGGGCGCTCACGATGACGCAGGAGTACGAGCTGTCGTCCGACAGCCGCGAGGACCTCATCTACACCAAGGAGCGGCTGCTGGCCCCGCTGCCCGCCGGCGCCACCCCGTTGCCGCACACCGACGCGGCGGTCGCCGCGCGCGGCCTGGAGTACTACGAGAACAACTTCGCCGGCCAGACCACGCTCGCGCACCTGCAGGACACGTACGCCGGCAGGGCCGGGCGCGTCGAGGAGTCCGGGGACCCCGTCGCCGTGGCTGTGGCCGGCGGCGGCACCGAGCCGCCGGTCGCCGGGGTCGACCCGGTCATCGGCAACGCCCCCGAGCGACGCCCGGAGGGGGAGTAGCCGTGGTCGCGCTGGCCACCGCGGTCGGCGCCGTCCTGGCGCAGACGCCGGTCGCCGATCCCGCCGGCGCTGCCGCATCGACGGGCGCCGCGGAGTTCTGGGTGTTCTGGATCCTCGCTCCGCTGTCGCTCGCGGCGGCCGTGTCGATGGTCGTGCTCCGCAACCCCGTCCACGCCGCCCTGATGCTGGTGGTGAACTTCTTCACGATCGCGATGTTCTACGCCGTGCTCGAGGCGCAGTTCCTCGCCGCCGTCCAGATCATCGTCTACGCCGGCGCCATCATGGTGCTCTTCCTGTTCGTGCTGATGCTGCTCGGCGTCGACCGCGAGCTGCCGACGCGTGTGGCGCAGATCCGTGGGCAGCAGCCCGCCGCGCTCCTCCTCGGAGCGCTGCTCTTCGCCGCGCTGGCGGTCGGCGTCGCGGGCCCGTTCCTGGGCGCGGACTCGGCCTGCAACGCCCCGCCGGACGCCGTGGCCGCCGCCGGCGCGGATGCGCAGCCCTGCGTCGGCCTGGCCGCCGCGAACGAGGAGGGCAACGTCCGCGGCGTGGCCCGCCTGCTGTTCACCGACTACGTCTGGCCGTTCGAGGTGACGAGCGTGCTGCTCGTCATCGCCGCGATCGGCGCCATGGTGCTGGGCCGCAGGACGGAGCGCCCGGAGGATCTCGTCGACGGGCGAGGAGTGCGCAAGGAGCCGCTGCGGGCACGCGCCGCCCGACCCACCGGCTCGACGGCGCTGGACCGGGAGGCCGCGGAGTGATCGTTCCAGCGGGCCACTACCTGGTCCTCGCCGCCGCGCTCTTCACGGTCGGCGTGGTCGGCGTGCTCGTCCGCCGCAACCTCATCGTGATGTTCATGTGCATCGAGTTGATGCTCAACAGCGTCAACCTCACGCTCGTGACGTTCTCCCGTGTCAACGGCAACCTCGACGGGCAGGTGCTGTCCTTCTTCGTCATGGTCGTCGCGGCCGCCGAGGTCACCGTCGGCCTCGCCCTGATCGTCAACCTCTTCCGTCTGAAGGCGTCCGCCGACGCCGACGACGTCGACGCGCTGCGCAGCTAGGGGCCAGGACGCTGATGGAGAACGTCCTCACCCCGCCGGCCGGCTCCCCGGTCGACTTCGCGTGGCTGATCCCGGTCGTGCCCGCGCTGTCGGCCGGGCTGCTCCTGGTCTTCGGAAAGCGCCTCGGTCGGCTGTCCTCGGCGGTCGCGATCCTGTCCATCGGGTTCAGCGCGACCCTGTCGACGATGGTGTTCGCGTTCCTCCAGGCGCAACCGGAGGAGGGACGCGTCTTCGTCCGCACGCTCGGCACGTGGCTGTCCGTCGGCGGGGCCGACGGACTCCGGGTCGACTGGGCGCTGCTGATCGACCCGCTCGCGTCGGTGATGCTGCTGCTCGTCACCTGGGTGGGCCTGCTGATCCACGTCTACTCGCTCGGGTACATGGCCCACGACGAGCGGAACCCGCAGTTCTTCGCCTACCTCAACCTCTTCGCCGCGTCGATGCTGATCCTCGTCACCGGCTCGAGCTTCCTCACCCTGTTCGTCGGTTGGGAGCTCGTCGGGCTGTGCAGCTACCTGCTGGTCGGCTTCTGGTTCGAACGGCGTGACTACGCGACCGCCGCGAAGAAGGCGTTCGTCGTCAACCGCATCGGCGACGTCGGGTTCATGATCGCGATGTTCCTGATCTTCGCGACGTTCGGCTCCCTGACCTTCGCCGACGTCCTGCCCGCGGTGTCGACGGCCGCAACCGGCGTCCTGATCGCCGTCGGTCTGCTCCTGTTCGTCGGCGCGACCGGCAAGAGCGCGCAGATCCCGCTCTTCGTCTGGCTGCCGGACGCGATGGCGGGCCCGACGCCGGTCTCTGCGCTCATCCATGCCGCGACCATGGTGACCGCCGGCGTCTACCTCGTCGCCCGGGCCTCGCCGCTCTACCTGGAGATCCCCGACGTCGGCCTGCTGGTCGCCTGGGTCGGCGCGGCGACCGCCTTCGTCGCCGCCGCGATCGCCTGCGCCCAGGTGGACCTGAAGCGGATCCTCGCGTACTCCACGGTCAGCCAGCTCGGGTACATGTTCATCGGCGTCGGCGTCGGGGACTACACCGCCGGCGTGTTCCACCTGCTGACCCACGGCTTCTTCAAGGCGCTGCTGTTCCTCGCCGCCGGTTCGGTGATGCACGCCGTCGCCGACGAGACCGACATCCGCAGGATGGGCGGGCTGTTCTCCAAGATGCCGGTCACCGCGGTCACGTCGCTGATCGCCGTCCTGGCCATCGCCGGTTTCCCCTACACCTCCGGGTTCTTCTCGAAGGAGGAGGTTCTCGCCTCGGCGGCCGCGCGGCCCGGCGCGCAGGGGATCTGGGTGCTCGGCATCCTCGTCGCGGGGATGACCGCCTTCTACATGGCCCGCTGGTTCGTCCTGATCTTCCTGGGCTCCCCGCGCTGGGCCGAGGGCGTCCGCCCGCACGAGTCGCCGCCGTCGATGACCCTGCCGCTGGTCGTCCTCGCCGTCGGCAGCGCCGCGGGCGGGCTGCTGAACACCAGCCCGGAGGACGGCTTCCTGCACCACTGGCTCGAGCCGAGCGTGGCCGCCTTCGCGGCGGACGGCCACTTCCTGTCCGAGGGCCTGCTGCTCGGCGCGGCGCTCGGGGTCGCCGCCGTCGGCGGCCTGCTCGGCGCGCTGCTGTACCTGCGGGTCGACGTCGCCACCGTGGGCGTCGGCGGCGGCGCCCGCAACGCCGCCCGTCGCCGCTACTACGTCGACGAGGTCTACGAGACGATCGTCATGCGCCCCGGCCGGGCCATGGCGGACGCCTTCGCCGCCTTCGACCGCCGCGGGATCGACGGGGCGGTCAACGGCCTGGCCCGCATGACCGCTGGAGTGGCGACCGTGGGACGCCGCACGCAGACGGGCTTCGTCCGCAGCTACGCGCTCGCCGTGCTCGCCGGCACCGTGCTGATCGCGGCCCTGTTCGCCTCCGGCGTCGTCTTCGGCGGGATCCGCTGATGCCCGGCTTCCCGCTGCTGACCGCGCTGATCGCCGTCCCTGCGGTGGCCGCCGCCGTCGTGGCCCTGCTGCCGTCGACCGCGCGCGGGGCGCTGCGCGCGGCCGCCGCCGCGGGGACGGGCGCGACGTTCCTGCTGTCGCTGCTGATGCTGACCGACTTCACCGCCGGGGACGCCGGCTTCCAACTCGGCGAGCAGGTCGCCTGGATCCCCCAGTGGGGGATCACGTACCGCCTCGGCGTCGACGGGATCAGCCTGCTGCTCGTCCTGCTGACCACCTTCATGTTCCCGCTCACGGTGCTCGCGGCCTGGGAGCACACCGACCGCCCCAAGGGGTTCTTCGCCTCGCTCCTGGCGCTCGAGGCCGCGCTGATCGGCGTGTTCTGCGCCCTCGACGTCATCCTGTTCTACGTGTTCTTCGAGGCGATGCTCGTCCCGATGTACGCGCTGATCGGCATCTGGGGCGGCAGAAACCGGCGGTACGCGTCGGTGAAGTTCTTCCTCTACACCCTGGTCGGCGGCCTGCTCATGCTCGTCGCCATCCTCTACCTCTACTTCAAGGCCGGCGCGACCTCGTTCGACTATGACGTCCTCGCCGGGGTGGCGCTCACCGGCACCGAGCAGCTGTGGCTGTTCCTCGCCTTCTTCGCCGCGTTCGCGATCAAGGTGCCGCTGTTCCCGTTCCACACCTGGCTGCCGGACGCGCACACCGAGGCGCCGACCGCCGGCTCGGTGATCCTGGCCGCCGTGATGCTGAAGATCGGCGGGTACGGGTTCCTGCGCTTCAGCCTCCCGTACTTCCCGGAGGCGACCGAGCGGCTCGCGCCGGTCATTCTCGCGCTCGGCGTCATCGGCGTCCTCTACGGCGCCCTGGTCGCGATGATGCAGTCCGACATCAAGAGGCTCGTGGCGTACTCGTCGGTCAGCCACCTCGGCTTCGTCGCGCTCGGCGTCTTCGCGCTGAACCCGATCGGCGCGGCCGGCAGCGTCGTGCAGATGGTGAACCACGGCCTGTCGACCGGGGCGCTGTTCCTGCTGATCGGATTCCTCTACGAGCGCACCCACAGCCGGGCGATCAGCGAGTACTCCGGGCTGCTGCGGTCCGCGCCGATCTTCGGAGGCCTGTTCCTGGTGACGGTCATGAGCTCGATCGCGCTGCCCGGCCTGAACGGGTTCGTCGGCGAGTTCCCGATCCTGCTCGGCACCTTCGCCACGTCGCGCTGGGCCGCCGTGGCCGCCGCCTTCGGGGTGATCCTGGCGGCGCTCTACCTGCTGTGGGCGTACCAGCGGATGTTCCACGGGCCGGTCGAGGGGCGCGCGGTCGGGTTCGCCGACCTGCGGCCGCGCGAGATCGCCGTCATGGTGCCGCTCGTCGCCCTGATGCTCGGCATCGGGCTGTACCCGCAGCCCCTCTACGACCGCGTCAACCCCGCCGTCGAGCAGATCGTCGCGGACGTGCGCGCCCGCACCGACGTCGCCGCCGCCGACGAGGCCGCCGCCGACGAGGCCGCCACCGACGAGGCCGCCACCGACGAGGCCCAGGAGGGGTCGCCGTGACCCTGCTCGCCCAGATCCCCCCGCTGCAGATCCCCGACATCGCCTGGTCGGCGATCAGCCCCGAACTGGTCCTGTTCGGCGTGGGCATCCTCGCCCTGCTGCTCGACACCGCGGGCCCCCAGCGGCTGCAGGCGTCCTTCCTCGTCTTCGGCTTCGCCGCCGCCGGCGCCGGCTACATCGCGCTGTCGACGGAGCAGTCCGTGCTTCCGGGCCTGGTCGGCCTTGCGGCGCTGGGCCAGTTCGCCCTGACGGCGATCTGGCGCGACCGGCCGCGGCTGCTGTCGGCGCTGCTCGCGGCGCTCGGATTCGCCGGCGCGATCGGCGTGACGACCTGGCAGTGGGGCGCCTACTCGGGCCGTCTCGTCGGGGCCGACGCCGCGACCTTCGTCGGCACGGACAGCCTGCTCGGCGGCATGGTCGCCGTCGACGGGGTCGCGCTCTTCACCCGGGTGACGGTCTGCCTGGCCGGTCTGGTGACCGTGCCGCTCAGCTTCGCCTACGCCGAGGAGCGGCGCATCCACCGGGGCGAGTACTACCCGCTGCTGCTGTTCGCGGCGACGGGCATGACCCTGCTCGCATCGAGCGCCGACTTCATCATGGTGTTCATCGCGATCGAGGTGCTGTCGCTGTCGCTGTACATCCTCGCCGGCTTCGCGAAGCGGGACCTCAACTCGCAGGAGGCGGCCCTGAAGTACTTCCTGCTCGGGGCGTTCTCCTCGGCACTGCTGCTCTACGGCATCGCGCTGGTCTACGGGGTCACCGGGTCGACGAACATCGCCGAGGCCGGCAGGGCGTTCTCCTCGCTGGACGCCCCCCAGGGGATGGCGGTCGCGGCCATGGCGCTGCTGATCGTCGGGTTCGGGTTCAAGACGGCGATCGTGCCCTTCCACATGTGGACGCCCGACGTCTACCAGGGCGCGCCGACGCCCATCACGGGCTTCATGGCGGCGGCGACGAAGGCCGCGGCGTTCGCGGCGTTCCTGCGGGTGTTCGTCGGCGCGTTCGCGCCGCTGCAGTGGTCGTGGACGCCCGTGCTGTGGGTGCTCGCGGCGCTCACCATGCTCGCCGGCGCGATCCTGGCCGTGGTCCAGAACGACGTGAAGCGCATGCTCGGCTACTCCGCGGTCGCGCACGCCGGCTACGTGCTGATCGGGTTCGTCGCGGTGAACCGGGCCGGGATCAGCGGCGTGCTGGTCTACCTGCTGATCTACACGTTCATGTCGCTGGGGTCCTTCGGGGTCCTCGCGCTCCTCGAGCGGCGCAACCACAAGGCGATGGCGATCGACGACCTCCGCGGGCTCGGCCGTCGCGATCCCGTGCCGGCGGGGATGCTGGCCCTGTTCCTCCTCTCGCTCGCCGGCATCCCGGGCACGGCCGGCTTCGTCGCGAAGTTCGCCGTCTTCCGCGCCGGCATCGAGGCGGGCCATGCCGCCCTGGTGGTCATCGCGGTGGTCTCCAGCGTCATCGCGGCGTTCTTCTACATCCGCGTGATCGTGGCGATGTTCATGGAGGACGTGCCGGAAGGCGTCGCCGCCGAGGCCCCGCTCGCCCCCTCCACCGGGATGTCGGCAGGCATCGCGTTCTCGGCGGCGGTGATGGTCGCGTTCGGGACCGTCCTGCCGTTCCTGCTGGTCGACCTGGCCGACCAGGCCGCGACGTTCGTCTCCTGACATGTCCATCCCCCAGGCGGTGATCGACGACCTCGCCCGCAAGGGGGCGGAGCGAGGCGTGGACCTGCGTCCCGGCCTGGAGCTGGTCGAGGACCAGATGCGCAGCCAGGTCGCGTCGGAGCTGCCGTTCGTCACCGAGGCGTCGCGCTACCTCGTCGACGCGGGCGGCAAGCGGTTCCGGCCGATGCTCGTGCTGCTGTCCGGCATGCTCGGCGGCGCGCCGGCGACGGACCCCGACCTGGTGAGCGCCGGCGTGATCGTCGAGCTCGTCCACCTCTCGACGCTGTACCACGACGACGTCATCGACGCCGCCGACGTGCGCCGCGGCGCGCCCGCCGCCCACGTGAAGTGGTCGAACACGGTCGCGATCCTCACCGGCGACTTCCTGCTGGCGCGCGCCTCCGAGCTGTCCGCCGCGCTCGGCGTCGAGGTGACGCGGATCATGGCGCGCACGATCGCCGACCTGTGCCAGGGCCAGATCCTGGAGGTGCAGGGGTCGGCCGCCGCCGCCGAGCACGGCGCCGTGGGCGTGACCGCCGACCGCGAGCACTACCTGACCGTGATCGGGCAGAAGACCGCGTCGCTGATCGCCTCGTCGTGCCGGCTGGGGGCGCTGCTGTCGGGGCAGACGCCCGGGGCGATCGAGACGCTGACCGACTTCGGGTGGCGGCTGGGCATGAGCTTCCAGCTGGCCGACGACCTCCTCGACATCGTCAGCGAGGAGGAGTCATCCGGCAAGCTGCCGGGCACCGACCTGCGCGAGGGCGTGCGGACGCTGCCGGTGCTGCTGGCGCTCGAGGCCGACGGCGAGGCCTCGGAGCTCGCGCAACTCATCGCCGGCCCCGACGAGGGCAACGTCGACCGGGCGCTGAAGCTCCTGCGGGCCCACCCCGCCATGGGCATCGCGCGCGACTCCGCCAGGCTGGAGGCCGTCAAGGCCAAGGCCGCGCTCGCCGAGCTCGACCCCGACGCCGCCCACGCCACCGCCCTCGACGGCCTCGCCTACCTCGCCGACTACGCCGCCGACCGCGCCGGCTGATCCGTTCTGGCCGGCCGCCGGCGGTGGCCGCCGCGCTTCCAATGCTCAGCGGTGGTAACTGCCGTATACGGCACAGACCACCTTTGAGCACGGGCCGGCACCTGTGACGCGTTCCGCTTGAAGGAACAACCGTGCTTGGGACAAGCGCACTTGTACGATGGCGAAGGCGGGGAGGGACAGCGATGGACGCAGACCACATCACCCGGGAGGAGCTGCAGCTCGCGACGCGCAACCACGGGATGCCGCTCGAGGCGAGGCGAACACGGCGGCCGCGGTCCGATCGCGGACGGCCAGTTTGGTGTAGATCCGTCCGACGTGGGTCTTGACCGTGCCTTCACCGCGAACAGCCGTCGGGCGATCTCGGCGTTGGACAGTCCCCGCCCGATCAGCCGCAGCAAATGGAGCTCCCGGAAGGTCAGCGCGCGCAGCCGCCGCCCGGCATCGGGGCGGTTGCGATAGCGGCGCAGGACCCAGCCCGCAATGGTCGGACGGTCAGTCTGGCGCACTCCCGACAGTTTCTCGCCGGTCACCGGCCCTAGCTGCACGTCTGTCATGCCTGCAGTCTGCGCAAGCCATCGACAGCGAGGCCAGCTTTCGGGGGACTGTCACGCAAGAGGCTGACCGCGCGTCCGTGGAACACTTGCCCCATGAGCGAGGATC
>Ga0136630_1000204_pt1 | contig 20600 bp, 18 predicted proteins | sample AntDrymUQ5682106_2_FD_105496 | JGI IMG/M metagenome (GOLD analysis project Ga0136630, IMG submission 105496) | Polar desert sand microbial communities from Dry Valleys, Antarctica - metaG UQ568 (21.06) | ecosystem: Environmental > Terrestrial > Soil > Desert | place: Antarctica: Dry Valley...
ACCCAGGCCAAGGCGAAGGCGGTCAAGCCCGAGCTCGAGAAGCTCATCACCCTCGCCAAGAAGGGTGACCTGCACGCGCGCCGGCGGGCGATGTCGACGCTGCAGCACCCAGACAAGGGCGTGATCTACAAGCTGTTCGAGGAGATCGCTCCGCGCTACGCGGAGCGCCCCGGCGGCTACACGCGCATCCTCAAGCTCGGCCCGCGCCCCGGTGACGCGACCGAGCTGGTGTATCTCGAGCTCGTCTGACCACCCGGTTGGTGCTCGAGTACGACGGGACGCCGTTCGCGGGCTGGGCGGCGCAGCCCGGCCGCCGGACGGTGGCAACGGAGCTCGAGCGCGCGCTCACCACGGTGCTGCGCCGCCCGGTCGACATGACGGTGGCCGGCCGCACCGACACGGGCGTGCACGCGCTGGGACAGGTCGTGTCGTACCCCGGGCCGCCGCCTGCGCTCCGGTCGGTCAACGCACTCCTGCCCGAAGAGATCGCCGTGCTGGAGGCCAAGACGGCGCCCGAAGGCTTCTCCGCCCGCCGCGACGCGGTCGCGCGCTCGTACCGGTATCGCGTCCTGGCGCGCTCCGCGCCCTCTCCCTTCGAGCGCACGCGGGCGCTGTGGTGGCCGTACCGGATCGACTTTCCCGCGCTGCGGGCGTGCGGTGAGGCCCTGGTGGGGCCGCACGACTTCACCGCGTTCACGCCGACCGCCACCTACCACCGGCGCTTCCGCCGCGAGGTGATCGCCGCCGGCTGGCGGCGCGAGGACGAGCTGCTCCTCTTCGAGATCGAGGCCGACACGTTCATGCGCCACATGAACCGCGTGCTCGTGGGCACGATGCTCGAGGTCGCCGGCGGCCGGAGGACGGTCGCCGACTTCGAGCGGCTGCTGCGCGGTCGCCCGCGCTCGGAGGCGGGCGCCACCGCGCCGCCGCACGGCCTCTATCTGCACAGCGTGCGCTACCGAGTGAAACTCGGGTAGCAGAAGTCGCGGCCTGGGAGGACTGGGATGCCTCAGGTGAGCGCGAGGCGTGGGAGGGCGTGGCCGGGGACGGGCTGTCCTGATGCGCCGAGGCGAGATCCGACTGGTGGATCTCGAACCAGTACACAGGAGCGAGGCGAGCAAGAGGCGCCCCGCGATCGTGGTGAGCAACGACCGCGCCACTGAGACGGCTGCTCGCCTTGGACGGGGCGTTGTCACCGTAGTGCCGATCACGAGCAACGTCGAGCGGGTCTTTCCGTTCCAGGTTCTGCTCCCGGCACAACCGGCTGGCTTGCCGGTGGAGTCCAAGGCGCAGGCTGAGCAGGTCAGATCGGTTTCAGTCGAGCGACTCGGCCCGGTCCTGGGTCGGCTGTCGGGGTCGGCGCTCGTTGCGGTCGACGATGCGCTTCGGCTGCATCTCGACCTGTAACCGCGGCGGCGCTCCCGGATTCGTCGCAGCGCACCGCGAGGACAGCGATATCCTCGCCGGCGTGCCAGACCTCGGCGATCCCACCTCCTACCTCGAGCTCGAGGACGGCGTGCGGGTCTACAGCTCAGAGGGCGCGGATGTCGGCGCCGTCGAGCACGTGCTGGCCGACGCGGGCTCCGATATCTTCGACGGCCTCGTGATCGACACCGTCCTGGGCTCGGGCGGGCACCGCTTCGCCGACGCGACGGTCATCGAGGGCCTCTACGAGCGCGGCGCGGTGCTCACCCTCGACGCCGCCGCGTGCGAGCGCCTCCCCGCGCCGCGCGAGAGCCCGGCCGTCCTGGCGGCCGATCCGGACGATACGGCGCCTGACGACCTGGGGGACAAGCTCAAGCGCGCCTGGAACTGGATCTCCGGCAAGTATTGACCGGTGCGGGTCCTCCTCACCAACGACGACGGCATCGAGGCGAAGGGGCTCCAGGCGCTGCGCCGCGCGCTGCTCGGCGTCGACGGCGTGGAGCTGGCGGTCATCGCGCCCGACTCCAATCGCTCGGCGATCGGCCGCGGGATCACCACGCGCCGGCCGCTGTGGGTGGAGGAGCTCGACTTCGGCGACGGGACCGTCGGCTACGCCACCGACGGCACCCCGGTGGACTGCGTGCGGTTCGCCGCGCTGGGGCTCGTCGAGGGGTTCCAGGCCGAGTTGATCGTCGCCGGCATCAACCACGGCTCCAACCTCGGTGACGACATCACCTATTCGGGTACGGTGGCCGCCGCCTTCGAAGGCGTGATCCTCGGGCTGCCGGCGGTGGCCGTCTCCCAGCAGTCGACGGCGCGCGAGATGGACTTCCGGTTGGGCGAACGCTTCGACTTCGAGGCCGCCGCTGCCTTCACCGCGCGGATGGTCGAGGAGATCGAGGACGTCCCGCTGCCGGCGGGCACGCTGCTCAACCTCAACTTCCCGGCCGGTGCGATCGGCGGGGTCGAGGTCGCTCGTCTCGGCAAGCGGATCTACCGCGACGAGCTGGTGCTGCAGGACGAGCAGTCGCGGCGCAGGCAGTACCGCATCTACGGCGACGCGCCGGACTACGAGCGCCAGGAGGGCACCGACCTCGCCGCCGTGGCCGAAGGGCACGTCGCTGTGACCCCGATCCACTTCGACCTGACCGACGAGCCGGGGATCGAGACGCTGCGGGCCTACGACCTGGCGCGGCTGCTCGCGCCCGCCGCCCGGCGGCTGGAGCTGGACGAGGACGAAGTCGACGGATCGGAACGCGGGCGCGGCGAGCACGGGAAGCGGGGCGAATGAGCGTCGAGGCGCGCGTCGCCGAGCTGCGCTCGCAGCTCGAGTACCACGGCCATCGCTACTACGTCCTCGACGACCCGGAGATCGGCGACGACACGTACGACGCGCTGCTCGACGAGCTGCGCCGGCTCGAGGCCGAGCATCCGGAGCTGCTCTCGCCGGACTCGCCCACGCAGCGCGTCGGCGGCGCGCCGATCTCCAAGCTCGAGAAGGTCAGCCATCTGCAGTCGATGTTCTCGCTCGCCAACGTGCGCTCCGCGGACGAGCTGCGAGCCTGGATCGCGCGCATGCGGGCCCATCTGGCGCGCGAGGGGATCGAAGATCCCGACTTCCGGTACGTGGCCGAGCCCAAGATCGACGGGCTCGCCATCTCGCTGATCTACCGCGACGGCATGCTCGAGCGCGGCGCCACGCGCGGGAACGGCGAGATCGGGGAGGACGTCACGCACAACCTGCGCACGATTCCGACGATCCCGCTGCGGATCGACGACGCGCCGCCGCTGGTGGAGGTGCGCGGCGAGGTCTACATGGCGCTCTCGGACTTCCAGGCGCTCAACGAGCGGCGTGCCGGCCGCGGGCTCTCCACGTTCATGAACCCACGGAACTCGGCCGCCGGCACGATCCGTCAGCTCGACCCGGCGCTGACCGCCGAGCGCCCGCTCTCCATGTGGTGCTACGGCATCGGCGCCACCGACGGGCTGCGGTTCTCCGGTCACATGGAGGGGCTCGAGTGGCTCCGCGCGCACGGGTTCCGCGTCAACGACGACGTCCGGCGCCTTTCCACCGAGGACGACGTGGTCGCGCAGTGCGAGCACTGGCAGGAGCGCCGGAGCAAGCTGGACTTCGAGATCGACGGCGTGGTGGTGAAGGTCGACGACCTCGAGCTGCAGCGGCGCCTCGGCGTCGTGGGGCGCGATCCGCGCTGGGCGGTCGCGTGGAAGTTCCCGCCGACCACCGCGGTGACGAAGCTGCACCGGGTCCTGTGGAACGTCGGCAAGTTCGGCGATCTGCACCCCTTCGCCTCGCTCGAGCCGGTGCACGTCGGCGGCGTCACCGTCAAGCTGGCGACGCTCCACAACGAGGAGGACCTCGCGCGCAAGGACATCCGCACCGGCGACGAAGTGATCGTCCTGCGCGCCGGCGACGTGATCCCGCAGGTCGTGTCACCGGCGCCGCATGCGGTGGAGAAGCCCGATCGCTCGCCGCCCGAGCGGCCGCCCGTCCATTGCCCGGTGTGCCGCACCCGGACCGAGAAGGATGAGGGCAAGGTCTTCACGAAGTGCCCCAACCGCGACTGCCCGGAGCGACGCTGGCAGTTGCTCAAGCACTACGTGGCGGCCCTGGACGTCGACGGCCTCGGCGAGAAGCAGGTCAAGACCCTCCAGGACGCCGGGATGGTGCGCACCGCGGCCGACTACTACCGCCTCACCAAGGAGCAGCTGCTCGCGCTCGAGGGCATCGGGGAGGTCTCCGCGGAGAACCTGCTGCGGTCGATCGCCGCCTCGCGCGAGCGACCGTTCGGTTCGGTCCTGTTCGCGATCGGGATCGAGGGCGTGGGGTTCGTCACGGGTCGCACCCTCGCGCAGCACTTCCGCTCGATCGACGCGCTGCTGGCCGCCGCGCCCGAGCAGATCGCCGCGACTCCCGGCATCGGCCCGATCGTGGCCCAGCTCATCCACGACCAGCTCGCGGACGAGCAGATGCGCGCGCTGATCGGCGACCTCCGCCCCTTCGTGCGGCTCGAGACGGAGGGCGCGCCACCCGGTGAGGGTGTGCTCAACGGCCTCACGCTCGTGCTCACGGGCACCCTGCCGGACCTCACGCGGGAGCAGGCCACTGAGCGGATCCTCGCCGCGGGCGGCCGGGTCACCACGTCGGTCTCGAAGAAGACCGACTACGTTGTGGCCGGCGAGGCGGCGGGCTCCAAGCTGGAGAAGGCGGAGCGGCTCGGCGTGCCCGTGCTCGGCGAGGCGGGCCTGCTCGAGCTGCTCGAGCGGGGCCCGAGCTGAAGGGTGCCTGGCACCTCTTAGGGGCGGTAGCTCGCCAGGGCGACCGCCATGCGGTCCTGGAGGACGCGGGCGCTCGACGGGCTTACGTAGTTCATGAGGAACGCGAAGGCCACGAGGCGCCTGCCGGTGGTGGTGCAGTAGCCCGCCAGCGCCGACACGTCACGCAGCGTGCCCGTCTTGGCCCGGCAGCGGTTCTGGGCCACGGTGCCGCGCAGGCGACCTGAGAGCGTCCCGTTGCGCCCGGCGACGGCGAGCGAGCCCGCGAATGCGTCGTCACCATCGAGCTCGGCGAGCAGCGTCACGACGTCACGGGGCGAGGTGCGGTCGCTGCGCGAGAGGCCCGATCCGTCGACGAGCCGGGGCGCGATGTCCAGCTCGGCCAGCTCCTCGCCCATCACGGCCGTGCCGGCGGCTGTGCTGCCGGCGCCGCCGAACTGGGCGCCGAGCACCTTGACCAGCATCTCGGCCATGAAGTTGTCCGACGGCCGGTTCATAAGCCGCACCAGGTCATCCACCCGCGGCGACCGCCAGGCGCCGACCGGCACGGCGGCGCCCGGAGTCACGCCGGCCACCGCCCGCCGCGCGACATCGACTCCGAGGTGGCGGAGCTGCGCGGAGAACTGGACGGCGGCGAAGGCGGCGGGCCGCGGCTGCCAGTAGGGCGAGTGCCGCCCCGACCGGCCGCGGTCGACGGTCAGCGCCGACAGGGGACCCACCTCCGAGGTGAGCCGGAATGCGGAGGAGGGGACGCCCCTGAGCCCGTCGAACACCGACTCGTCGCCGACGACGCGGCCGCGCACCTTCGTGATTCCGGCGTCGACCAGCTGCTGGGCGAGGCCGTTCGAGTCCACCGCGTCGAACGTCGGATCCCCGCCGCCGCGCAGGTACAGGTCGCCCCGGACGACGCCATCGGCGGCCGGCGCGGTCCGGGTCAGCACGCTCGTGGTGAGGCGCCCGGCCGCACCCAGCCGCCGCAGGGTGGTGGCGGACGTGTAGAGCTTCTGCACCGACGCGGGCATCCGCGGCGCGTAGGCGCGCAGCGAGTAGATCCGACGGCCGGAGTCCAGATCGACGGCAAGGGCGCCGGAGCCGGCGCCGGCCCAGCGCATCTGGGCGGCCAGCGCCCGGGCCGTCGCGGTCCGCCCGGCCGCCGAGGCGGGAGGGGCGAAGACGGCCAGGAGGGTCAGCACCAGGCCGGCGAGCACACTGATCCGAGGCGGCTGCGGCACCGAGGACATTGAACCCCCTCGGTCTCGGAAAGTCGCTGTCCGTGACGGTCGAGCTCGACTCGGACCGATTTCCCGAGCTCAGCTCGCGTAGAGCGCGTCGAACAGGTCGGCGTACTTCTCGTTGACCACGTTGCGCTTGACCTTCAGCGTCGGAGTCAGCTCGCCGGTCTCCTGGGAGAGGTCGTGGTCGAGGATGCAGAACCGCTTGATCTTCTCCGCCTGCGCGTAGCGCTCGTTGACACGGTCGAGCTCGTCCTGGATGAGCGCGATCACCCCGGGCTCCTCCGACAACGCGGCGAGCTCCTCGGGCAGCTCGTGCTCGCGCGCGAAATGGACGATCTCCTCCGGGTCGAGCGTGATGAGCGCCACGGGGAACGGCCGGCGGTCGCCGTGCATGACCGCCTGGGAGATCCAGCGCGACCGCTTGAGATCGTTCTCCAGGTTGGCCGGCGTGAGGTTCTTGCCGCCCGCGGTGATGATGATGTCCTTCTTGCGCCCCGTGATGAAGAGGAAGCCGTCCTCGTCGACCGACCCGAGGTCGCCCGTGTGCAGCCAGCCGTCGATCATCGAGCCGAAAGAGGCGTCCTCGTTCTTGTAGTAGCCCTGGAAGATGTTGGGGCCCTTGAGCAGCACCTCGCCGTCGTCGGCGATCCTGATCTCCAGTCCGGGGAGCGCGCGGCCGACAGAGCCGAAGCGGTAGGAGTCGACGGTCGAGACGGTGGCCGCGGTGGCGGTCTCCGTCATGCCGAAGCCCTCGAGCACCGGCACGCCGCAGGCGAAGAAGAACTCGAGGATCTCCTTGGCGATCGGCGCCGCCCCCGAGGTCGCCTGGCGCAAGTTGCCGCCGAACGCCGCCCGCACGTTCTTGAACAGCTTCTCCTCCGCGGCGTCGAAGTGCGCCTGCAGCTCGGCCGGGACCTCTTGGCCCCTCGCGCGCCGCTCGCGGACCGCCAGGCCCGCCTGGGTGGCGCCGTTGATCTGCGCGGCGTCGCCGTGGGCGGTGACGAGCGTGTAGAGCTTCTCGAAGATGCGCGGCACCGACGGCAGGTAGGTAGGCCTGACCTCCGAGAGCTCGCCGATGATCTGCTTGGGGTCGCCGCCGAAATAGGCCAGCGTCGCGCCCATGTCGAGGACCGCGAGCTGGATCAGCAGCGCGAAGGAGTGGGCGAGCGGCAGGAACAGGTAGGCCACGTCGCCCGCCTGGACCACGGCGACGCGCTCGCACATCGACACGACGTCGCGATAGTTGCCGTGGCTGAGCACGCAGCCCTTCGGAGGGCCGGTGGTGCCCGAGGTGTAGATGATCGTGTAGGGCTGGTCGCGCGTCACCGCCTGGACCCGCTCGGACAGCTCGGCGGTGTCGCGCCCGCGGCCGCGCTCGCGCACCTCGGAGAGCGGGATCGCGTCGCCCGTGTCATCACCCGACGGGTCGATGACGATGATCGTCTCGAGCGCGGGCAGGTCGCCGCGCACGGCGCGGATCTTGCCCATCTGCTCGGCGTCCTCGCACACGATCACCCGCGACTCGGAGTTGCCGGCCACCCACTGGCACTCCTCGGGCGAGTTCGTCGCGTAGATCGGGACCACGACCGCGCCGGCCGTGGTGATACCGAAGTCCGCGTACGTCCACTCCGGCCGCGTGGTGCACAGGATCGCCACGCGATCGCCCGGCTGGACGCCGAGGTCGATCAACCCACGCCCGACCTCCGACACTATCTCGCCGAGCTGGGCGTAGGAGACGTCGCGCCATTCGCCGTCGTCCTTACGGCGGATCGCCGGACTGTCTCCGTGCCGAGCGGCGGCGAGCCCGATCAGGTCGGCGATCGTGGCCGAACCGGTCGCCTGTTCATGCGCCGGTACCGCAGTGCTGCTTCCCATGGCTCCTCCTGCCTGCCTGCGCCCGGAGACGAGGTCTCCTAGGTGACTCGCGGCGTCAGGCGGGTACCGCGCTTGGCGCGCGCGCAGGGCTCGCGGTCTGCTCCGACAGGTTCGCCAGGAACAGGGTCTTGTCGATGCGGCCCTGGAAGATGGGGACGCCCAGCTCCATGCACTTCTCGATAACCTCGCGACGCTCGAGCCCCGCCTCCCGCGCGAGCTCCGTGGGCGTGAGATGTATTGCCATCGGACTACGACCTCCCGTGCGGTTTGCCACGTTCCCCTGAAGGTAGCGCCTTCCCCGGACGGCCTCAACCGGTTCTGCTCAATCTGAGATAAACATCGCGCCCGGGTCCATCAGACCGGATTCGGGATGTCTGCCCACACGTGGTCGATCCCGAAGCGCCCGGCGAGCCGGTCGCCGAGCCGGCGGACGCCGAACGTCTCCGTCGCGTAGTGACCGGCCGCCACGAAGTGGATCCCGGCCTCCCGCGCGTCGGCCATCACGTTCTCCTTCGGCTCCCCCGTCAGGAAGGCGTCATACCCCTCTGCGACCGCCTCGCCGAGCCGGCTCGCGGCGCTTCCGGAGACGATCGCGAGGCGGCGGATCGCGGGCGGCCCCGCGTCGAAGACGAGCGGTTCGCGGCGGGTCACGGCGGCGACGCGGGCGAACAGCTCGGCGGCCGGCACGGGCTCCGCGAAGGTCGCGCCGCGCCCGATTCCCGTGAACGCGACGTGGTCGGAGGCGCCAAGAGCGGTCGCCAGCAGGGCGTTGTTGCCGACCTCCGGGTGGGCGTCGAGCGGCAGATGGTAGGCGGCGAGCGCGATGTCGTGCTTGAACAGGAGTCGCAGCCGCTCTGCGAGCAGCGGCGTCAACCCGGGCGGGTCGAAGCTCCAGAACAAGCCGTGATGGACCAGCACGAGCTCGGCTTCCAGCGCGATGGCGCGATCGAACAGGGCGCGCTGCGCGGTCACGCCGGTCATGACGCGGCGGATCTCGCGGCCGCCGGGCACCTGAAGGCCGTTCGGACCCAGATCCTCGAAGTCGCCCGGATCGAGCAGGTCATCGAGGTAACCGATCAACGTTTCGACGTCAGCCATCCCATGCCTCGCGTTTTGAGTTCGAGCCGTGCTGGTAGACGAACGTACATGTCGAAGGCCGCCGTCGCCGCGCGCACGCACCAGGCTGCCGAGGCGACCGACCATCAACTGGTGAGTGCCGTCCGGCGCGGCGACGATCGGGCCTTCGAGACGCTCTACTCCCGCTACGAGCGCCGTATCACCGCTTACGTCTACCGGATGGTGAACGATCACGGCCGCGCTGAGGACATCACCCAGGAGGTGTTCGTCGCCGCCTTGCGCCAGATGCGGCGGACGGAGCGGCCGATCGCCTTCAAGCCGTGGATCTACCAGATCGCCAGGAACGCCTGTATCAACGCCTACCGGCGCGGCCGGCGGGCCGAGGAGGTCTCCCTCCACGCCGCCGACCGCCTCTCGCCCGCCGACCACGGTCACCTCGTGGATTCCGGCGCAGAGCCGGACGTCGCGGCAGTCGCCAAGCAGGATCTCGATCACCTGTGCGGGGCGTTCGGCGGCCTCTCGGAGGCCTACCACCGGATCCTCGTCATGCGCGAGCTCGAGGGCCGCAGCTACGAGGACATCGGCGCGCACATGGGCCTCAGCCGCCCCGCGGTCGCGAGCACGCTCTTCCGAGCGCGCAAGCGCCTCGAGGAGGAGTACGACGAGCTCGCCTCCGGCGCACGCTGCCTGCGCATCCAGGCGATCATCGCCGACGCCGGCGGCGCGCGCCTCGGCATCGGAGACCGGCGAACGCTCGTCCGCCACATGTCGCACTGCCAGCCGTGCCGGGCACTCGCCGCGCACGCCGGCCTTGACGTGCCCGTACCTGCGCGGCGTCGCATCGGTGGAAGGATCGCGGCCTGGCTGCCGTTGCCGGCGTTCCTGCGGCTGCGGCGGGCCGGCGAGGAGTCTGCCGCGTCCACCGGCGGCGCGGGACGCTGGATGTCCCACGTGCCGGCCTTTGCCGATTCCGTGAACACCGGCTGGGGCAAGGCGGGAGCCGGACTCGTCGCGCTGCTCGCGGCGGGCGCGGGCGTCGGGGTCACGGTGACCCCCGGTGGGGAGCAGCGCGAACAGCGAGGCGCGGTCGATCGGGCTCCGCAGGTGGAACGCGCCGTATCCTCCGGTGCGCCCGATCCAAAGCCGTCGGCCGGCCGCAGTGCCACCGGCGATGGCCGCCCGGCGGGCGACGACAGCGCCGGACGCGGGGTGCGGCGCGTCGGAGGCGTGCGGCGCGGCGGCGCGAGGACCAGTCCTGCCTCTGGTGGGCAGCGTGCCGGCTCGGGGCCGGAGTCGCGGCCCGGCGGCGCCGTCCCGGCCGGCGGGGACGATCACGGTGCGCCGCGCGACGGCGGCGGCGCGAACGGGGGCGGCGGTCGCGTCGACCGGCCGACGCCGCGACCGCCGGGGCCGGCGAAGGATCTCCCCAAGGTCGAGGTCCCGGGCCTCCCGGCTGTCGATGTCCCCGCCATCGGCGGCCAGCCCGTCCAGGAGGCGGCCGACGGGGTCGCCGACACGGTCGAGACCATTGGGGACACGGTCGACGAGGTCACGGACACCGTCGACGATGCCGTCCCCGAGCCAAGGGGCGCTGCGCCCGAGGTCACCGGAGCAGTCGACAACGTGGTCGGCGGCACCGGAGCGGTGGTCGGTGGGGCGGTCGACGACGCCTCGGCGACGGCCGGTGGCCTGCTCGGGCCCTGAGCGGAGCGGCTAACATGACCGTTCCTTCGGGGCGTGGCGCAGCCTGGTAGCGCGCACCGTTCGGGTCGGTGAGGTCCCGAGTTCAAATCTCGGCGCCCCGATTGCCGGAGGGGGTCTGCGACGAGAGCTGCAGGCCCCCTCCGTGCGGCCGGAGCCTACGACTGGGCCAGGGCGACTCTGTTGTCGACGTGGCGGGCGTGGTAGTCCGCCATCGTCTCCCTCAGGATCTGGTCCAGCGGCGTGTGCGCCTGCCAGCCGAGCAACTCGCGCGCCTTGTCGACCCGCGGCATGCGGCGGTCGCAGTCCGCGTAGCCGGGGCCGTAGAACTCCTCGCTCGAGACGTCCTCGATCGGATGGGAGTGAAACGACGGGTCGCCGGTGATTCCTGCGTAGGTCGCGCGCATCATCTCGGCGAGTTCACGCATCGTCACCTCGATGTCGCGGTTGCCGATGTTGAACACCTGGTTCTGAGCCTGGGCCGGACGCTGCACCATCAGCTCGATGGCGTCCACGGCGTCGTTAACGGACACGATCGTCCGCCGCGCGTGGCCCCCGTCGACGAGCTTCATCGGCTCTCGATCGAGCAGCGCGCCCATGAAGCTTGCCAGCACCCTGGGCGTGCCCTCGCCGTCGCGGCCCGCGATGTAGTCCATCCGCGGCCCGAAGAAGTTGAGCGGTCGGACGATGGTGAAGGGCAGCCCGTGCTCGGCGTGGTGGGCGAAGACGAGGCGCTCCAGGAGCTGCTTGGCCGTCGCATAGGTCCAGCGCTGCTCCGTCACCGGGCCCATGACGAACGGCGTGGTGTCCTCGTCGAGCTCGTAGAGCTCCGTCCGGCCATACGCCCCGGGCGTCGCGTAGCTGGCCAGGGTGCGGCCGTAGACCTCGCTCGTCGAGAACTGGATCAGCCAGGTCCCGTGTGCCGAGCAGCGCTCGACGATGTCGTACTGGTCGAAGAGGTTCCCGCGGATGACGTCGAGCGGGCGGGTGTTGTACTCGGCGGGGTTGCAGATCGCCGTCAGGCCGATGACGACGTCCGCGTCGCGGATGGCGGTGTCGAGCGCGACGCGCGTGTCCGGGGAGGTGACGTCGGCGACGTGGAGGTCGAGCCGCGGGTTCCCGACGTGGTGTTCGATCCGGTCGACGTCGAGGTCCCAGCCGGCGATCGTCCAGCGGTCATCCGCCAGGAAGCGGTCGACCAGGTGGCTTCCCACGTAGCCGCCACAGCCCAGGAGCACCATCCTGCTCATTGCCGACATCCTTGTCTCATCCCGACCTCCGTGTCCCGCTCGCGGTTTCGTTGGTCACAATAGTGGTTCAACCCGCGAGCACCATAGAACTATCGGCCAAGTGCCGTCTGGACGGCGCGCAGTAACGCATCCGCATAGTCGTCGGGCCGGAGCTTCTCGCGCGCGACCTGCCGCGCGGCGGCCCGGATGGCCGCCACCTGCCCGGCGTTCGCTGGATCGAGCGCCCATCGCAGCGCCTCGGCGAGCGCCTCCGGATCCCGCGGCGGCACGATCAGGCCCGTGCGCTTGTGCTCGACGTAGTCGCGCACGGCCATCGTGTCCGTCACGACCACCAGCTTGCCGAGCGCCATGGCGTTGACGTAGGTCTGGATGCCCGCGCTGCGGTCGTAGCGCTCCTCGATCGCGACCACGACGACGGACGCGGAGCGCAGCAGCGCCATGAAGCGGTCGTGGGCGACGGGCCCCACCTCCATGTGGGCCGGCAGGCCGGCGCGCTCGGCCTCGCTCACGCGATCGGTGGCGATCGTCACCCTGGCGGGCAGATCGCGCGCCGCCTGCAGCAGCGGCCCGTAGTCGCGCAGCGAGTTGCCGCCCGCGAACACGCTGCCGTCATCGCCCACGGGCTGCTCGAGATCGTCGGCGGTGAGCGTGTACGGGTACGGGGTCACGAGGATCTGGCGCTCGGCGAGGCCCCATCCGCGGGCCACCGCCGCGAGGTCGTCCCGCGAGAGCACGCAGATGAAGATGCGCCGGTGCCGGAGGGCCCTGGCGCCGGCGCGGCGGAAGGCCTGCGACACGGCGCCGGATCCCGACTTCCAGTTCACCTCGCTCAGCAGCACCACGGGCGCATTCCGCCGCCGTGCCACCAGTACGGCCGCCACGAGGTCCGAGTAACGCGCGTACCGCCCGACGACCCCGTTGAGCACCAGGGCGCGAGCGTCGCCCGACTCGCGAACGAGGCAACGCACCAGCGCGGGGGGCGACATCGTAGAGCGGTCGACGAGCCGCGTCTGCTCCCTCCACACGGGCACGCGGAGCGGCAGCGTCGTCACGATGTCTCGCGTCATCGGCACGGGCAAGCTACCCGAAGCGAGGAGCATCGACGGCGGGCGCCCGTCACAGCCGCCCCGCGTCCAGCAGGCGGCGCAGGAAGCGCTTCGTCTCCGGCTGCTCGGGCGCGGTGAAGATGCGCTCCGGATCGCCGCGCTCGACGATCAGCCCGTCGTGCAGGAAGCACACCTCGTCGGCGACCTCGCGGGCGAAGCCCATCTCGTGCGTGGCGATCAGCATCGTCATGCCCTCGCGCTTGAGTTCGCGCACGACGGTCAGGACCTCGCCGACCAGCTCCGGATCGAGCGCGCTGGTCACCTCGTCGAGCAGCAGCGCGCGCGGGCGGGTGGCGAGGGCGCGGGCGATCGCCACGCGCTGCTGCTGGCCGCCGGAGAGGCGGTCGGGGTGCTCCGCCTCGCGCCCCGCGAGCCCGAAGCGCTCGAGCAGCTTGCGCGCGTGCGCCTCGGCCTCGGCGCGGGCGACGCCCTGCGCCCGGATCGGCGCGAGCACGACGTTCTCGAGCGCGCTGAGGTGGGGAAACAGGTTGAAGGCCTGGAAGACCATGCCCAGCCGGCGGCGCACGCCGACGGGGTCGACCGCGGGATCCGTGACCACCTCGCCGTCGAGCAGCACGTCGCCGTCGTCGATCTCCTCGAGCAGGTCGACGCACCGCAGCAGCGTCGACTTGCCCGAGCCGGACGCGCCGATCAGCGCGATCGCGGCGTGCTCGGCCACGGCGAGGTCGATTCCGCGCAGCACGGCCCGCTCGCCGTAGGCCTTGGTGACTCCACGCAGCTCGAGGACGGCGCTCACCCGCGGCGCCTCCGCTCCCAGCGGTCCAGCAGCCGCGCGAGCGGCACGGTCACGCACAGGTACAGCAGTGCAGCGGCGACCAGCGGCGTGTAGACGAAGTTCGAGGACGCCTCGATCTGGGCCACCCGAAACGCCTCCAGCGGCCCGAGGATCGAGACCAGCGCGACGTCCTTCTGCAGTGAGATGAAGTCGTTGAGCAGCGGCGGCGCCACCCGGCGCACCGCCTGGGGCAGCACCACGTGACGCAGCGCCTGGTTCTCCGAGAGGCCGATCGCGAGCGCCGCGGCACGCTGCCCCGGGTGCACCGACTCGATCCCGGCACGGTAGACCTCGCCGACATAGGCGGAGTACGCGAGCGTGAGCGCGACGCCCCCCAGCACGACCGGGTCGGTGGGCAGGCCCGAGAGCATCAGCGCCGGCACGCCGAACCCGATCAGGTAGACGACGAGGATCGTCGGCACGCCGCGGAACACGTCGACGAAGATCGCCGAGAGCAGCCGCAGCGGGAACAGCGCCGGTGTGCGCGAGAGGCGGGCGAGGGCGACCAGTAGGCCGAGCACGAGGACCGCGACCTCGACGACCAGGAACAGCTTGATGTCGAGCCAGAAGCCGCTGAGCACGGCCGGGAAGGCGTCGGCGAAGTCAGACGGCGAGAAGAACGTCTCGCGCACGTTCGTCCAGCCCTCGCTCGTCACCACCACGGTCACGAGCAGGCCGAGGGCGAGCACCGTCGAGAGGGCGGAGACCAGCGTCTGCCGGCGGGACCGCCGCCGGCGCGCCGCCTCGCGGGCGAGTCGGCGCTCAGAGGGTTGGGGAAGCGGGGCGCCTATCGCAGCTCGGGCGCGCCCGCCTGGTCGCCCATCCACGCCTTGGTGATCTGCTCGAGCTCACCCGAGCTCGCAAGCGCCTCGAGCGCCTGGTTGACGCACGGGGTCAGCTCGGAGTCCTTGGCGAGCACGAGGCCCCAGTCGTCGCCGCCCGGCGCGTCGAACTGACCGGTGATCTTGGCCTCGGGGATCTCGGCCGCGGTGAGGTAGAAGGCAGTCGGCAGGTCGGTCACGATCGCGTCGACGCGCTTGGCCTTGAGCGCGCGGACGGTGTCGTTGGAGTCGTTGAAGACCTGCGGCTGGGTCGTCGGCTTGATCACCTCGGAGACCGCGTCCAGGCTCGTGGTCCCGACCTGGACGCCCAGCTTCGCGTCGGCCAGCTCGGCGATCGAGGTCGCCGACGCCGAGGGTGCCGACTTGAGCGACAGCACCGCCTGCGGCGCCGTGTAGTACGGCGAAGAGAAGTCGACCCGCTCGGCGCGCTTGGGAGTGATCGAGATCTGGTTGATGTCGAAGTCGAACCTCTTCGGTCCGGGGGCGTAGGAGGAGTTGAACGGCACGACCGCCCACTTCACCTGATCCTTGGCGAATCCGATCTGCTCGGCGACGGCGTAGGCGACTGCGCTCTCGAAGCCCTCCCCGTTGGTCGGGTCGTCGTCCTCGAAGTACGGCGGGTAGGCGGGCTTGTCGGTCCCGATCGTCAGGGTGCCGGGCGACGTGAGCGCGAGCTGGTCGGGCGCGCAGGCGTCCTCCGCGGGCTCGGCGGGCGCGGAGTCGGTGGTCGTCGCGCCCCCGCCGGCCGGCTCCTCCTCGTCGTCGGAGCCGCACGCCGCGGAGCCGAGCGCGAGCAGGGCGATCAGGAGGACGAGCAGGAAGCGGGGCAACGGGAGTCCTTTCCGAGCAAGAGGTGCGACTCCCGATCCTACGCCACGGACGTAGAGGCCGTCCTCGTCCGCTCGACCAGTCCGGGCAGGGAGCCGCCCTCGCACAGCGGGGTCACGTAGCCGTGGCGTGCACGGTCCGCACCGCGGCGACTGCAGTGGTGCCAACCCCGCCCGAGGGCACCGGTGCTGTGCCATCCTGGTTCGATGGCAGGGGTGACGCGGGTCGCGGTGGCGTGCCTGCTGGCGGCGGTCCCGGCGGGCTGCGGCGGGCAGGACGCAGACAGGGCCGTGCGCCCGAACGGCACGCCTGCGCCGACTCCGACGGCCGCTGCCGCCGAGTCGCCCGCCCCGGAGGCGGCACGCGCCGCGCGCGGGGTGCGGCTGAGACGGCTGGGCGTGTTCTCGTCGCCCGTCTACGTCACCTCACCACCGGGCGATCGCAGGCGCCAGTTCGTCGTGGAGCAGGACGGGCGCGTGATGGTCGTTCGCGACGGGCGCAAGCTCGACACCCCGTTTCTCGACATCCGCGCGAAGGTCACCGCCGGCGGCGAGCAGGGGCTGCTGTCGATCGCCTTCCCGCCCGACTACGCCGCCGGCGGCCGCTTCTACGTGTACTACACGGACACGTCGGGCGACCAGCGGATCGTCGAGTACCGCCGCCAAGACGGCGACCGCGCCGACCCCGGCTCCGCACGGCTCGTGCTGCGGATGGCCGACTCGGAGTCCAACCACAACGGCGGGCTCCTGACGTTCGGACCAGACGGCCTGCTCTACGTCGGCACGGGCGACGGCGGAGGAGCGGGCGACGAGCACGGGCGGCGCGGGAACGCGCAGGACCTCGGCTCGCTGCTGGGCAAGATCCTGCGCATCGACCCGCGGCCGGGCGACGGCCGCGCCTACCGGGTGCCCGGCGAGAACCCGTTCGCCGGGCGGGAGGATGCGCGGGGCGAGGTCTACGCCTACGGCTTGCGCAATCCGTGGCGCTTCGCGTTCGACCGCAGGACCGGCGACCTCGCCATCGGCGATGTCGGGCAGAACGCGTACGAGGAGATCTCCTTCGTCCGGGAGGGTGAGGGCCACGGCGCGAACTTCGGCTGGCGGCCGTTCGAGGGGCGCAAGCGCTTTGCGCGAGGCGAGTCCGCGCCCGGGCACGTCCCCCCGGTGATCGTGCGCTCGCACGCATCCGGCAACTGCTCGATCACCGGCGGTGTGTTCGTGCGCGACCGGCGGCTGCGCGGGCTGCGCGGGCGCTATCTCTTCGGCGACTACTGCAAGGGCCGAGTCGAGTCGGCGCGCCTGGCGGCGGGCCGTGCGAGCGGTGTCCGACGTACGTCGCTGAGGGTGAGCAGCCTGTCCTCCTTCGGCGAGGATGCCCAGGGGCGCGTGTACGTCACATCGCTGGACGGCCCGGTGTACCGGATCGTCCCGCGCTGACCGCGATGGACGCTGCAAGCGCACCTCGAGAAGCTGCGCGACGAGGGCCGGCGCCCTGAGGGGCGCCTACCGGGCGAGCCGCTCGAGTGCGAGCTCGTGGGCGGCCGCCAGCGGCGTCGTGGCGCTTCCGTGCGCCCGGTCGAACAGCGTGCGCAGCGTGTCGCCGACGGCCAGCACGCGAACCCGGGCACGCTCGGGGGAGTAGCCCTCGGGCTCGAGCTCGACGGCGATGTTGATGATGCCGCCGGCGTTGGCGACGAAGTCCGGCGCCCACAGGATCCCACGGGCGTGGAGGTCGCCGGCGAGCTCGTCGGAGGCCAACTGGTTGTTGGCGGCGCCGACCACCGCACGGCAGCGCAGGGCGGGAACGGTCGCGTGGTCGAGGGCACCGCCGAGCGCGCACGGCGCGACCACGTCGACTTGCGCCCGCAGGGCGGTACCGGGCTCGGCCCAGCGCGCGCCGAGCTGCCGCGCGAGCGACTGCTTGGCCGGCGCGACGTCGGCGACCGTGAGCGACGCCCCACCCGCCGCCAGGCCCCGCGCCAGCGCTCCGCCGACCTGGCCGAGGCCGATCACCGCCACGCTCCGGCCGGCCAGGTCCGTGGTGCCCCACACGTGCTCGCAGGTGACGCGGACGGCCGTCTCGACGCCCAGCGCGGTCCACGGGCTGGGATCGCCCGAGCCGCCGCGCGCGAGCGCCAGTCCGGCCACATGCTCGGTCCGCTCCGCGATGACGGTCATGTCAGTGTCGGAGGTCCCGACGTCCTCGGCGGTGACGTAGCGACCGCCGAGCTCGGCGACGCTGTCGCCGAAGTCGAGCAGCGCGTCACGGCGTCGCTCGCGCGTCAGGGTCTCGCAGTCGGGGGGCAGCGCGATCACGCCCTTGCCGCCGCCGAGCGGCAGGCCCGCCACCGCGGACTTGAACGTCATCGCGCGTGACAGGCGCAGCGCGTCGCGCACCGCGGCGCGCGCGTCGTCGTAGCTCCACATCCGGCAGCCCCCGAGCGACGGTCCCCGCACCGTGGAGTGCACCGCGACCATCGTGTAGAGACCGGAGCGCCGGCCCCGGCGCACGAGCAGCTCCTCGTGGTCGAGCGTCTCCAGGTAGCGGTCGATGCCGCGAGACTAACGGGTCGTCATGGAGCGGACGGCGAGGGGCTCGTCCAGGCCGGCGACGCGGGCACAGTCGCCGGCGCGACCAGCTCCTCGTCCGTCGCGCCGGTGCTCGGCACGGCGGCCTCCGAAACCGGCGCGACCGCCTGGTCGGGCAGGCCGGCGGCGGGTTCGCCGGCTGAGCCGGTGCCGGCGGCCGGCTCCTCAGGGGCGGCGGCGCCGCCCGATGCGACTTGCGGCGCGTCGTCGACGAGGACCGGGGCCGCGTCCTGGGCGTAGACGGGCGCGGCGGCCGGCGGCGGCGCGGTGATCGCCCCGTCGCCGCGGCCGGCAGCGGACGGACGTTCGTCCGTCTCGGCGGGCCGCGGTGCGGCGGCCGCGAGTGGAAGCTGCGCCGAGCGGCCGCGGTCGGCGCGCAGCGGCGAGCGATAGACCGGGGGCGCGACGTCGGCCCGCGCGGCGGCGCCGGAGGCCGGAGCGGAGCGCGCTCGCTTGCCGGCCGGCTCGGCGGTGAGCTTGCGCACCTCCACCGCTCCGCCGGCGGTGATGGCCGTCGCGCACACCACGGCGGCGACCTTGCAGGCCGTGGCCGTCGCGGCCCCGCCCATCAGGGCGGCGCTCCCGCCGCCGCCCGCGGCGGCCGTGCCCCCGCCTGCGCCGATCAGCTTGGCCAGCAGCGCCGCCGGCCCGGCGCCGACGGGCGCGAGGCCGGCGAAGGAGCGCCGCACGCCGCGCAGCGCATGTCGATAGTCCCGACACCCCGAGCACTCGCGCATGTGGCGCCGCGCGCGGCCGGAGGCCTTCACGCCGCGGTCACGAGACGCCATCAGGTCGCCTCGGATCTCGCTGCAGTCGGCGTCGCGGGACTCCTGCGCCTCCACCAGGCCGACGCGCGCGCGGACGAGCAGCGACTTCACGGCGGGCACGGTGACGTCCAGCGCGCCGGCGAGCTCGGCGTAGCTCAAGCCGTCGATCTCGCGCATCAGCAGCGCCGACCGCTGCTGAGCGGGTAGGCGGCCCACGTCGGACACCAGGCGCTTGAGGTCCTCGCGCCGCTGGGCCTCCTCGACCGGATCCAGCAACGGCTTGCGCGACATCTCGAAGATCTCCGCCGGGGCCGGATGCGGCCGGCGGAGGTGATCGATGCAGCGGTTGTGTGCCACGCGGTAGAACCAGGCGCGCACGTTGACCGCCCGGCTGTCCCCGCGCAGCGCCGCGAACGCGCGGATGAACACGTCTTGGAGCACGTCCTCTGCGTCCTGGCGCGAATGGCCGGAAAGCATCTGGCGCACGTAGGCGAACAGCCGCTGGCGATAGCGGTCGTGCAGCACACCGAACGCGTCGTCGGAACCGGCCCGGAACAGCGCGACGAGCTGCTCGTCGGAGCGCAGTCGCAGCAGGGAGGAGCCGAGCGGCAGCCGGCTGAGGCCGGCCGGTGCGTGCAGCGCTGACGCTTCCACTTCTCAGAGCTCCCCGATTCGCAAACCCAGGCTGTCCTCAGCGTAGCCGCGATCGTGGCGGGAAGTCACGCCGTGATCACGGTCGGCGATGTGCTGTCGTCTCACGTTCCATGGCCGACGAGCTGCCCGTACGCCCCGGACTCGCGCTTCCGCTCGCCGAGATAGAGCTTCGCACGAGCCGCTCCTCCGGCCCGGGAGGTCAGCACGCGAACGTGACGGCGTCCCGCGTCGAGGCGGTCTTCGACGTATCCGCATCCAGTGTGCTGTCCCATGCGCAGAAGGCGCGCATCACGGCCCGCCTCGGTCCGCGTGTGACGTCGATCGCGCAGGACACCCGCTCGCAGACGCGCAACCGCGAACTGGCGCTCGAGCGGTTGGCCATCCGCCTTGCCCACGCGCTCGAGGTTCGCCGGCCCCGCCGGGCGACCAAGCCGACGACGGGAAGCAAGCGGCGCCGGCTGGACGCCAAGAAGCGGCGGGGCGACGTCAAGCGCGATCGCCGCCGCCTCGACGAGTGACTTCAGGTGGCCAGTCCTATCAGCTGAGGCTGGCCATCACGTGCTTGATCTGCGTGTACTCCTCGACCGCGTACATGGAGAGGTCCTTGCCGTAGCCGGACTCCCCGTAGCCGCCGTGGGGCATCTCGGACGCGAGCGGGATGTGGTCATTGATCCACACGCAGCCGAACTTCAGCGCCTTGGAGACGCGCAGGGCGCGGCCGACGTCCCGCGTCCAGACCGAGGAGGCCAGGCCGTACTTGGTGCCGTTGGCCCACTTGATCGCCTCCGCCTCGTCGGCGAACGGCTGCACCGTGATGACCGGGCCGAAGATCTCGCGCTGGATCATCTCGTCGTCCTGCCGTAGGCCGCCGACCACCGTCGGCTCGTGCCAGTAGCCCGGCATGTCGGGCTGGCCGCCGCCTGCGGCGATCTCGGCGTGCTCCGGGCGCCGCTCGAGGAATCCGGCGACACGCTCGCGCTGGCGCTGCGAGTTGACCGGCCCGAGCGTGGTCTCCTCGTCGTAGAGGTCGCCCATCTTGTACCCGTCGGCCTGGTCGGCGAGGCCCTGCACGACGGTGTCGTAGATTTTGCTGGAAGCCAGCACGCGTGTCGCGGCCGTGCAGTCCTGCCCGGCGTTGTAGAAGCCGGTGCCGGCGATCGTC
>Ga0136630_1000207_pt1 | contig 20458 bp, 16 predicted proteins | sample AntDrymUQ5682106_2_FD_105496 | JGI IMG/M metagenome (GOLD analysis project Ga0136630, IMG submission 105496) | Polar desert sand microbial communities from Dry Valleys, Antarctica - metaG UQ568 (21.06) | ecosystem: Environmental > Terrestrial > Soil > Desert | place: Antarctica: Dry Valley...
CGAACGGGAGGCGGTGCGCGAACATGGCGCTCGCGGGTTCGCTTTTCTGCGGGATACCGTCGCATCAGGAGCAAGCCGCCGAGTTCGAGGGAATGGTCGAGGATACGAACGGCGCACAGGGTGCGGCGCAAACCGCCGCCGAAAAGCCCGCCGGGCTTTCGCCGGAGGACGAGGAGGTCGTGGATGAGTAAGCGCGTGCATGAAATAGCGAAGGAACTGGGACTGAACAACAAAGAGGTCATCGGCCTCCTTAACGACGGCGGCGTGGAGGTGAGCCACCACTCCGCCTCCGTCGAGGACTCGGATATAGATCGCGTCTTCGGACAGAACGGAAGCCCGAGCGGGAACGCGAACGGCGCAGCCGCCGATGGCGCAGCCGAACGCACCGCTGCGCAGGAGGATGAAGCCGAGGAGGTCCGGGCCGAGGCCGAGGCTTCCGGGGACGCGGCGAAAATCGCCGAGGCCCCCGCCGAAGACCCGGCCCCCGCGCCGGAGGCACGTCCGGCGAAGGGCGGAAAGAACGACAAGCAAAGGAAGCGCCGCCGGGTCGTCATAGACGCGAGCGCGACGAACAAAGGGCCGAGGCAAAACCAGCCGCCGCAGTCGAGGAGAGAGCAGCCGGAGAAGGCTCCCGAGACGAAGCCCGAGGCGCCCGCCGAGCCGTCGGTGGCGAGGGTCGAGCCGGGCGCGACGGTGGCGGACGTCGCCGAGGCGATCGGAGTTCCGTCGGCGAGGATCGTCGAGCTTCTCTTCAATCTGGGCGAGATGAAAACCCAGACGCAGACGCTCTCGGAGGATGAGATCGAACTCATCGCCGAAGAGCTCGACGTGAAGGTCGAAGTCGCCTCCGAAGAAGAACCGCCGGACGATGTCCTTCCGGAGGACTCCCCGGACGACCTCGTGGAGAAGGCTCCGGTCGTGACGGTGATGGGCCACGTTGACCACGGGAAGACGAGCCTCCTCGACCGCATCCGGAGCGAGGACGTCCAGTCCGGCGAGGCGGGCGGCATCACGCAGCACATCGGCGCGTACCAGGTGACGACCGAGAGCGGGCGCAAAGTAACGTTCATCGACACGCCGGGCCACGAGGCGTTCACCGAGATGCGCGCCCGAGGCGCGAGGGTCACCGATGTCGTCGTCCTCGTCGTGGCGGCGGACGATGGGATCATGCCGCAGACCGAGGAGGCCATCGAGCATTCGCGGGCTGCGGGGGTTCCCATCGTGGTCGCGGTGAACAAAATAGACGTTCAGAACGCGAACGTGGATCGGGTGCTCGGGGAGCTTTCCGAGCGTGGCCTCGCGCCGGAGGCGTATGGCGGCGAGACGGTGACGGTTCAAGTTTCGGCGAAGACGGGGGAGGGGATCGACGATCTCCTCGAGAACATCCTTATCGTCTCGGAGCTCGAGGAGCTTCAGGCGAACCCGAGCGCCGAGGCGAGCGGATACGTCGTCGAGGGCGAGCGCGACCCCGGCCGAGGCCCGGTCGCCACGCTCCTTTTGAACCGCGGAACCCTCCATCGCGGCGACATTGTTTTGGCCGGATCGGCGTATGGCCGTGTCCGCGCCATGCTCGACTATACGGGCAAGCGGGTGGACGAGGCGGGGCCGGCGACTCCGGTTGAGATCCTCGGCCTCTCCGGCGTCCCCGAGGCCGGAACCCATTTCGAGGTCGTCGAGCACGAGCGGAACGCCCGCGGTCGGGCGCAGCAAGTCGAGGCGTCGTTGCGGCGACAGGAACTCGCCGAGGGCGGAAGGCGGCTCACGCTGGAGCAGCTCATGGGACAGGAAGGATCCTCGGATCTCAACCTCGTCGTCAAAGCTGACGTCGCCGGCTCGATGGAAGCTCTCAAAGAATCGTTGGCGAAACTCTCCACAGATGAAGTGCGCGTGAACGTCGTGAGAAGCGGCGTGGGCGCGTTGACGGACTCGGATGTGAATCTCGCGTCGGCGGCCGGGGGTATTCTCCTCGGTTTCAACGTCCGGCCGACGGTGACGGCGAAGCAGGTCGCCGAGCGCGAGGGCGTCGAGATCCGGACGTACGAGGTGATTTACAAGGCGCTCGAGGACATCGAGGCGGCGATGAAGGGCATGCTCGCCCCCGAGACCGAGGAGCGCGAGACGGGAACCGCCGAGGTCCGGGCCGTCATCCGGGTTCCGAACGTCGGGGCGATCGCGGGTAGTTATGTGACGTCCGGCGAGATCTCGCGCAACGACCGGGTGCGCGTCGTGCGAGACGGAACCGTCGTATATGACGGGACGCTCTCCTCTCTCAGGCGATTCAAGGACGATGTGAGGTCGGTCCGGGAGAGCTTCGAGTGCGGCATCGGGGTCGAGAACTTCAACGACGTCAAGGAGGGCGACGTCCTCGAGTTCTTCAACATCGTCGAGATACCGCGCTAGGAAACCACAACCACGCGAGCCGAAGGAACCCTTTTGTTTTGCAACGTCAAGCTGGAACTGGAGCTTCCGTACGCTTCCAGCCTCAAAGACAAGCGGCAGATCATACGTTCGCTCAAGGATCGCCTCCGGCGCAAAAACGTCTCGGTCGTCGAGTCGAACCACCAGGATTCGTGGCAGCGGGCGACCGTCGAAATATCCCTCGCCGCCGTCTCCCACGGAGCCGCCGAAGAGAAGCGAAACGAAGTGAAGCGAATGCTCCTCAATTACGACGAGATGAAAATAGCCGACTGGCGAGAGGAGTTCGCGGCTTTATGAGGCGCTCCGCTACGCGCCGTTATTGGTTATTGGTTGTTTGCAAAAACTAAAAACCAATAACCAACAACCGGAGCGAAGCGACCAACCGGAGCGGAGCCGAAGGCGGAGCGACCATGAGCGAGAGAACGCGGAAAATAGAATCGCAGCTTAAAGAGATCGTGGGCGAGGAGGTCGCCGCGCTCTCCGACCCGCGCATCCACGGCCTCGTGACCGTGACCGAGGTTCGGGTGAGTCCCGACATCTCGGTGGCGACGGTTTTTTACAGCGTCCTCGACGAGGACGCCGAAGAAGCGCGTGAAGGTCTTCAGAGCGCGGCGGGGCGTATACAATCCTCCGTCGGGAGCCAGACGCGGCTCCGTCGGACGCCGAAGCTCCGGTTCCGCCCGGATCCGGTGGTCGAGCAGGCAAGCAAAATCGAAGCCGCCTTGAGAGAGGTGAGGGAGGAAAATCGAGATGGAGACGACGACGAAAAATAATACACTCCGCGAGGTCGCCGACCTTCTGAAAACCCTCGACCGGGTCGCCGTAACCACCCACGTCGGCGCCGACGGAGACGCCATCGGCTCCTCCGCCGCGATGCTCGGACTCGTGCGGAGCCTCGGGGCGGAGGCCGTTTTCTGCCACTCCGAGGACGTTCCGAATTATCTCCGGTGGATGATCCCCGACGCGAAAACCGAACTCCCCGAGGGCTTCGACCTCATCGCCCTCGACACTTCGAGAGCGGATCGGACCGGAGTCCCGATCCCGGAATCCGGCGCGAAACTGAACCTCGACCACCACGCCGACAACCCGCTCTACGCGGAATTCAACTTCGTTGACGGCAAAGCCGCCGCGACCGCCGAGGTCGTGAATCGCCTCTTCGCCGAACTCGGAGTCCCGCTCGACAAGGACTCCGCCGAGGCGATATACACCGGGGTGAGGACGGACACGGGCGGCTTCCGCTTCCGGAACATCTCCCCCGAGGCGCACGAGATGGTCGCCGAACTCCTCCGGGCCGGGGTCGTGCCGGCCGATGTGGACGACCGCATAAACCGGACCGGAACCATCGAGCAATTGAAAATAGTCGGCCTCACGATGGCGAACGCCGTCCGGCACGGAGAGGCCATAATCGCGACCGTGACGGGCGCCGACTACGAGAAGACGGGCGGTTCGGAGCTCGACTCGAAGGAGGCGATTGACAATCTCCGGACGGTGGCGGGCGTGGATCTCGTCGCCCATCTCCGCGAAGTCCCGCGCGGCACGAAAGGCTCCCTCCGCTCCGAATCCGTGGACGTGGCCGAGATAGCCGCCCTCTTCGGCGGCGGCGGCCACAAACTCGCCGCCGGATACACCCGCGAAGGCATGACCCCGGCGGAGGCGAAAAAGGAACTCCTCGGAGTCCTCGAAGGCCGCCTCGACCTCGCCGGAAACGGAAAATAGTCCGGGAACGGAAAGTGGTTCTCCGCACAGCGGAAACGAGTCCCCGGGCGGACGCCGAGTCCCCGGTCGGAGCCGGGAAGGCTGAGGCGCGGGGCAGCGGTTCGAGGAGGCATTGTCCGCCGGGAGATGATGGGAGAGACTGAGATCGGACACGGAAAGACAAATTCGCCACCGACGATGTCGGGCGCGATCCTCGTGGACAAGCCGTCCGGCATTTCCTCGGCGAGGGCGGTCGCCATGGTAAAACGCCTCCTCCCGAAAAAAACAAAGGTCGGCCACACCGGAACCCTCGACCCGCTCGCCTCGGGCCTCCTCATCATCGTGGTCGGGAAGGCGACCCGCCTCTCCCGGTACGTCACGGACATGGAGAAATCATACGCCGCCACCGCCCGCCTCGGCGCGACCTCCACGACTTTGGACGCCGAAGGCGACATCCTCGAACTCGAAGCCCCGATCCCGACCGAGAATTCCATCCGAGCCGCCCTCCCGAACTTCACCGGATGTATAAAACAACTTCCCCCGATGGCTTCGGCGGTGAAGGTCGGCGGCGAGCGGCTTTATAAACTCCACCGCGAAGGCGTCGAGGTCGAGAGGGAGGAGCGGGAAGTCGAGATCCACGCTTTCGACCTCGTCTCGATGGACGAGTCCGAAAACGAAGCGGCCTTCCACATCTCGTGCGGAAGCGGAACATACGTCCGCTCCCTCGCCTCCGACCTCGCCGAATCCCTCGGAAGCGGCGCATACCTCACCGCCCTCCGCCGAACCGCCGTCGGCCACTTCGAGGCGGAAAAGTCGGCCTCTCCCGAAAACCTCGACGAATCCACAATCAAAAACCACATAATACCCATGACGAAGATGGTGTCGCATCTTCCGGCGGTGGAGGTCGGGGATGAGGTGGCAGCTTCGGTGGCGAACGGGCGTTCGATGGAGGTTTCGGAGGACATGGCGGGGAGTTTCCGGGTCGAGGGCGGGGGCGAGCTTCTCGCGGTTTACGAGGCCGGGGGCGGGGTCGCGAGGCCGGAGGTCGTGCTGTGCGCGTCGTGATACGGGGTTCGGCGGATGGGGTTTTGTATACCCGGCGGTTATGGGGCGGGATGGCGTCCTCGGCGGCGGGGGATCCCTCGTGCCGACGGAGTAGAGGCTTCGGAGCGACTCGGCGCGGCCTTCGCGGAGTTCGTGGGGACAAACTCCACAGTGTTCCGCGTGAGGGAATATCGAAACGAACGAAACGGCGTCCGGGTCGAAATACGCTCTCGCCGGGATTCGCGTCCCCGGCGGAGAGACGGCTCGCCGATTTGTGTTCGGGCGCCGCGGAGGATTTCGGAGCTTCTCGGCGGGGCGCGGACGCGGAGAAGTTCCTTCGATTCTTCCGTTCCATCATATCTCCGGCTCTTCTCGGACGGAGTATGGCGACGTGAGCCGCGTCGTCGCGCTCGGGAACTTCGACGGGGTGCATCTCGGCCACCGGGTGGTTTTGCGGAAGGCCGTGGAAGAGGCTCGGCGGCGGGGGATGCGGAGTGTCGCGGCGACTTTCGATCCGCATCCCCGGTCGGTTTTGAGGCCGGACGGCTCGCCGCTTTTGCTGAGCGACATGGATGCGAGGTGCGAGCTTTTGCTCGGCGCGGGGATGGACGAGGTCGCGGTGATCCCGTTCGACATGGAGCTTTCGAAGAAGAATCCAGAGGAGTTCGCGCGGGAGGTTCTCGTCGGGCGGCTCGGGGCGGAGGTCGTCGTCGTCGGGGAGAATTTCCGGTTCGGGCATCGGGCTTCGGGGGACGTCGGGGACCTTCGGCGGATCATGGGCGCTTTCGGCGGGGAGGCTTTCGGGGTTTCGGTGCGAGGGATGAACGGCGGCGGGGAGATAAGCTCGACGCGCATCCGGGAACTCCTCGGAGAAGGCCGCGTCGAGGATGCTTCGCGTCTCCTCGGGAGGCCGTATTCCGTGCGCGGCGAGGTCGTCGTCGGGGACAAGCGAGGGAGGACGATCGGCTTCCCGACGGCGAACGTCGAGCCGAGTCCGTCGGTCATCGTCCCGGCGAGGGGCGTTTATGCGTGCTTCGTGGAGGTGGACGGGAAGCGTTTCGCGTCATGCGTGAACATCGGGGTCGCGCCGACGTTCGGGGAGCGGGAGAGCCGGGTCGAGGCGCACGTTTTGGACTTCGACGGGGATTTGTATGGGAAGACGATGAAGGTCGAGTTTTTGCGGCGGATACGGGGCGAGGAGAAATTCGGCGGGGTGGATGAACTCGTCGCGCAGATCGGGCGTGACAGCGAGGAGGCGCGTCGGATAACGGACGGCGCGAAATGACGCGGAGTCCGGGCGGTCACTTCCCGAAAGCCATGTTCGTCGGTCGGCGACTCCCCATTCCCGAAGCGGGCGAAGCGACGCGACCTCCCGGCTCCACGGTTCGCGCCGACCGATCGAGAACGGAGCCATTCGCCCGGATCCCGTATGATGCGCGTGGAAAAGAGTCGCTCGTCGGGGGAGTCGGGTTCGCGCCGATGTTTGATAGAATATGCAACTGGAAAGATGCAAAATGGACGAATAGACGACAAAAAGACGAAAACAGAGGAGAAGTAGGAAGTTGGCGGTTGTGGAGAACAAAGAGGAAACAATCCGGGAGCATCAGGCGCACGAGGGCGACACGGGTTCGTCCGAAGTTCAAGTTGCGGTGCTGACGAAGAGGATCTCTCATTTGACGGATCACTTGCGTACCCATAAGCACGATTACCATTCGAGGAGGGGGCTTCTCAAGCTCGTCGGAAAGCGGCGTCGCCTTTTGAAGTACCTCCAGAAGAAGGATGTCGAGCGGTACCGCTCGCTCATCGCAAAGCTCGGGCTGCGTCGTTAGTCCGGGAACCAAAAGAAGCAAGAGGAGAAACAGAATATGCGTTTAGAGATTCCAGTCGGCGACCGTTCGCTGGTGCTCGAGACCGGGAAGCTGGCTAAGCAAGCCGGCGGCTCCGTCACGGCCCGCCTCGGAGACACCATGATCCTGTCCACCGCCGGACGCTCGAAAAGACCCCGCCCCGGAGTGAGCTTCCTGCCACTCTCCGTGGACATCGAAGAGAGAATGCCCGCCGCGGGCAAAATCCCCGGTGGATTTTTGAAACGAGAAGGCCGCCCATCGGACCGTGCGATTCTCACCGCCCGGCTCACGGACCGTCCGCTTCGTCCGCTCTTCCCGAAGAATTATCGCAATGAAATTCAAGTTATCGGGACGGTTCTCGTCGCGGATCAGGAAATGCCGTATGACGTGGTGAGCATGGTCGGGGCTTCGGCAGCGCTTTGTTTGTCCGACCTTCCGTTCGACGGCCCGATCGGGGCTGTCCGGGTCGGACGCGACCCGGAGGACGGGAGCTTCATCCTCAATCCGACGTACGAGCAGATCGAGGAGAGCGACCTCGACCTCGTCGTAGCCGGAACCAAAGAGGCCATCACGATGGTCGAAGCCGGAGCGAACGAGGTCACCGAGGATGTCATGGTTGACGCTCTCCAACTCGCGCAGACAGCCGTCCAAACCCAGGCCGAGGCCATCGAGAAATGGGCCGCCGAGCATGGGAAGGAAAAGCAGGAGATCGAAGCGGCGGAGGACAACCCCTTCCTCGCCGGGATGCGCTCCGAGCATTATTCGGCGATAAAAGACGGCATCGTGAACACGGATCGCCGCGCCCGCCACGACGACCTCGAAGCCATCGAGGAGAAAGCCCTCGAAGGGCGCGAGGACGAGACGGAGATCTCCCAGATAAAAGAGGCGTTCTCGAAGCTCGAGAAAGAGGCTTTCCGAGATTTGTACGTGAACGACCGGAAGCGGACGGACCTCCGCGCCCTCGACGAGATACGCCCGCTCGAGGCCGAGGTCGGCTTTCTTCCGCGGGTTCACGGGACGGGGCTTTTCTCCCGCGGCGAGACGCAGGTTCTCTCGTCGCTTTCCCTGGCGGATCTCGGTCTGAAGCAAAGGCTCGACACTTTGGAGCCGCAGACGACGAAGCGGTATATGCACCACTACAACTTCCCGCCGTACTCCACGGGTGAGACGGCGTTCCTCCGCGGCCCGAAGCGGCGTGAAATCGGCCACGGCGCGCTCGCCGAACGCGCCCTTCTCCCGGTCATTCCGGGCGAGGAGGAGTTCCCGTATGCGATCCGCATAATCTCCGAGGTTCTCGAGTCGAACGGCTCGTCCTCGATGGGGAGCGTGTGCGGCTCGACACTTTCCCTCATGGACGGCGGCGTTCCCATAAAAGCCCCGGTCGCCGGGGTGGCGATGGGTCTCGTCAAAGAGGGCGATGATTATGTCATCCTCTCGGATATTCAGGGACTCGAGGACCATATGGGCGACATGGACTTCAAAGTCGCCGGGACGAGGGACGGCATCACCGCCCTCCAAATGGACATGAAGATCACGGGCGTGTCGGCGGATCTTCTCAATGAAGCCCTCGGACAAGCGAAAACCGGGCGGCTCCACATCCTCGACATCATGAAAGAAACCATCGCCGAGCCTCGCGCCGAGACTTCGGACTATGCTCCGAGGGTGGAGGCGCTCACGATTCCGAAGGACAAGATCGGGCTTGTGATCGGGCCGGGCGGGAAGACGATAAACGGGATGCAGGATGAGTACGGCGTCTCCATTTCCATCGAGGATGACGGGGTTGTTTACGTGTCCGGCCTCGACGGGGTGTCGGTGAAGAGCGCGCTGGCGACGATCCACAACATGACGAAGGACATCGAATCCGGGGAGATATACACCGGGAAGGTCGTGAAGACGACGAACTTCGGCGCCTTCGTGGAACTCACGCCGGGTCGCGACGGGCTTCTCCACATAAGCCGCCTCGCTCCAGGCAAGGAGCGGGTCGAGCGGGTCGAGGACGTCGTCACCGAGGGTGATTCGGTGAAGGTTCGGGTCCTTGAGATGGACAAGCAAGGGAAGATATCGCTCGAGAAGATCGAGGACTGAAAAAGCCCGCCCACGAAATTCACGCAATGAACATGGATTTTCGAGCGGCGGATAGTGTTTCCATCCGCCGCTCGCTTTCATATACGACGCAAGGAGCAGCGAATGCCGAACCATAACATCCGAAAGAAGGAGTTTCCGGGCGGACTGCGAGTGTTCTCGGAGCCGCTGGCGGAATCCACGAGCGCGGCCCTCGGGGTTTGGATCCGCGCCGGTAGCCGCGACGAGAAAGAGAAGGTCGCGGGCATCTCGCACCTCATGGAGCACATGCTCTTCAAAGGCACCCCGGACATGAACGCCCTCCAGGTCGCCGAAGCCTTCGAATCCATCGGCGCACAGGAAAACGCCGCCACAGGCGAGGAATACACGATCCTCTATGCCCGCTTCCTCCCTGAGCATCTCGAACGCGCGCTCGACATAGTGAGCGACATGGTCAAAAACCCGACCCTCGCCGACCTCGAGCGCGAGCGGGAGGTCATCGTCGAGGAGATCGGGATGTACGAAGACCGCCCCGACCAGATGGCCGACGAGAACCTCTCCTCGCTCATCTTCCACAACGACACCCTCGGACGACCGATCATCGGCTCGAAGGATACAGTCCGGGGCGTGGATCACGACATTCTCCACGACTTCCACAAGAACACATACAACGCCTCGAACGTCTTCGTAGTCTGCGCGGGCAAGCTCGACCCGGACGAGTTCGAGAGAATGGCGGGCGAGAAATTCGCCGACCTCCCGAGCGGCGAGCCGTTCGAGAGGAACGCGAACCCCGGCACCCCCGACAGCCGCTTCTTCTATAAATTCAAGGAGACCGAGCAATATCACGTCTCCATCGGATCGCTCGGAATTCCGGCGAAGAGCGAGGACCGGTACGCGATGGCGTCGCTGAACAACGTTCTCGGCGGCGGCATGTCGAGCCGACTTTTCCAGGAAGTGCGCGAGAAGCGCGGCCTCGCATACGCCGTGTTCTCGTACCATCAAGGATACTCGGACACGGGCGCATCCAAAATGTACGTCGGCTCCACGACGGGCAACGTCGAGGAGGCCGTCAAAGTCATGACCGAGCAGCTCGGAAAAATTCAGGAAGACGCCATCACGGACGAGGAGCTCGACCGGACGAAGCAGCAGCTAAAAAGTTCGACGCTCCTCGCGCTCGAAAGCACGGCGGCGCGTATGAACCGGATCGGGCGGAGCGTCATAAACGGCACCGAGCTTCTCACGCCGGAGGAGATCTCCGAGCGCATCGAGGCCGTCACCGCGGACGACATAACGCGCCTCGCCAAAAAGCATCTCAAACTTGAAAACATGTACCTCTCGGCGGTCGGGCCGAAAGAGCTCGACCTCGGGAAGTACCTTAACGCAAGCTAGCCGCCAGTCAGCACGCTTCGCTCGTCAGCATTTCAGCAAAAACGAAAAGCGGCAAGCTGAAACGCCGACTGGCGGCCAGCTTCAAAAGGAGGTATCCACATACTTTGTTAGACCAAAATACTTTGCAGGTCATACCCCTCGGTGGTCTCGGGGAGATCGGCAAGAATATGACAGCCGTCCGCCAGGGGAGCGGCATGATCCTCGTTGACTGCGGAATGGCTTTCGCCGACGAGGAGATGCCCGGCATTGACATCGTCCTCCCGGACTTCACTTTCCTCCGGGAGCATTCGGCGGAGCTTCGGGGGATCGTCCTCACGCACGGCCACGAGGATCACGTCGGGGCGATTCCGTATGTACTCCGGGAATTCAACGTGCCGGTTTACGGGACTCGGATCACGCTCGGAATCGTTCGCAGCAAATTGCAGGAGTTCGGCATAAAGAACGCCGACCTCCGCGAGGTGAAGGACGGCGACCGCTTCGACCGGGGCGGCTTCAATGTCGAGTTCATCCACGTGAACCACTCCATTCCCGGCGCGGCGGCCATCGCTCTCCGCACAAATGCCGGACTGATCGTGTTCTCCGGCGACTATAAAGTGGACTTCACGCCCATCGAGGGGCCGCCGATGGATCTCGGACGGCTCGCGGAACTCGGCAACGAGGGTGTCCTCGCGTACTTCGGCGACTCGACGAACAGCGAGAGGCCGGGGTATATACCGTCGGAGCGGACGGTCGGGGAGACTTTGAACAAGGTCTTCGACCATGCGAAGGGGCGGATCATCGTCGCCTCGTTCGCCTCGCACCTCCACCGCGTCCAGCAAGTCGTCGAGGCCGCCAAAAGGCACAATCGCCTCGTCGGACTCTCCGGGCGATCCATGATCCGGAACGTCGGCATCGCCCGCGAACTCGGCTACCTCGACCTCCCGGCGTCCATGATCGTCGAAGACCGCGACGTGAACAAAGTCCCAGACAAAGACCTTGTGGTCATGACGACCGGATCACAAGGGGAGCCGCTCGCCGCCCTGTCGCGCATCGCCGCCGGGACGCACCGCTCCATCGAAGTCGGGGAGGACGATACCGTCGTCATCGCCGCGCACCCCATCCCCGGCAACGAGCGCGGCGTCTCCCGGACGATTGACAACCTGATGAAGAAGGGCGCGGACGTCATGTACAGTCCGCTCGTCCCCGTCCACGTCTCGGGCCACGCCGCGCAAGAAGAGCAGAAACTCGTCCTCTCGCTGCTGAAACCGCAATATCTCGTCCCCGTCCACGGTGAGTTCCGGATGCTCAAGCACCACGCCGAGACGGCGATGAGCATGGGCATCTCCTCGGACAACATCTTTATTTTGGAGAACGGTGCCGTCATGCAATTCAAGGGCGATTCCGCCGAACGCCTCGACAACGTCACCGCCGGGATGTTCCTCGTGGACGGCGGCGGCCTCGCCGACAATTCCGACTCGATCATGCGCGAGCGTCAGCAACTCTCCGAAGACGGCATGTTCGTCGTCATCGCCCGAATAGACGCGCAGACCGGCGCGCTCCTCGGCGCCCCGGACGTCATCTCGCGCGGCTTCATGGACCCGCAGACCGCGAACGGCCTCATGGACGGCTCCGTGGAACTCGTCACGAAGACCCTCCAAAGGACGGCGAAGCGGAACGTCACCGACTGGGGGCAGCTCAAAAACGAGATCCGGCGCGACCTCTCGTCGTTCCTCTCGCAGAAAACCCGGAAGCGCCCGATCATACTCCCGCTAATAGTCGAGGTTTAAGCTGAAGTTGAACGCCATATATTGTGGTTGAATCTGAACGAGAGGCTCATGCGATAAACTAGCCGCATGGCTACGAAGAAACGAGCGCCGACGAAGAGCCGGAAAGGTGCTTCGGGCGCGAAGAAGCGCACAGGGAAGGGGGGCGGAGGTTTTTTCGCCTCCCTCCGAAATGTTTTCACGGACGGCGTGCCGCGGGAGTTCTTCGGGATACTCCTTCTCGCCGCCGGGCTTTTCCTGACGGCGGCGTTTTTGACGGGGGCCGGGGCTTTCCTCGGGGACGCGGGGCGGTTCGCGCTGACGCGCCTGTTCGGGGCTACGGGGCTCGCGCTCGCGCCGCTCGCCGCTCTCGCGGGGTTTCTCCTCCTCATTCGGAGGCTCCCGGCGTGGCGGGTTCTCGGGGCGGCCTTCGTTTTCCTCGGGGCCGCGACGGCGTTCGCGGCGAGGCTTCCGAACGAGAGTCTTTTCGCGAGTGAACTTTATCCGCAGGCGGGCGGGGTCGTGGGGAGTGGGATATACGGGGCGGTGTATTTCGTCGCGGGCGTGATCGGGGCGGTCATCGCCATATCGCTCCTCCTCCTCGTCGGTCTTTCGCTCCTCACCGGAGTCACCTTCGCCGCCGCGTTCGAGTCTTTGAAGGGCGGCTTCGGCTACGCCGGGGATGCTCTCGGCGAGAGGCGCGAGGCGCGGAAAAAGGCCCGCGCCGAGGCGGAGAAAGAAAATGGTTCCCGGAGATCCCGGGGTTCTCGAAAGTCGCGGAGGGGCTCCGCGGCGGCCGATCCCCAAAACGTCGAGGGCATATACGCCGAACTCGAGGGCGGATTGTCCGGCGACGGAGTCGGTGGCGGAGCCGCGGCCCCCTCGGGGGACGGATCGGAGGCGGAGGTCGCCGAAGCCGCGGAGCCCGCCGAGTTCGAGGTCGTCCTGCCGAAGAAGCGCGAGGGCGGGGGGCTTCCCGAGAGGCGGGAGGCCGTTGTTTCGGGGGAATACACGCCGCCTCCGTTCTCGCTTCTCAGCATGGGGAGCGGATCCCCCGAGCACGACGCGGGCGAGACGAGCAAGCGCCTCACGCAGGCTCTCGCCGACCTCGGGGTCGAGGCGACGGTTGTCCGGGCGGTCGTCGGGCCGAGGGTGACCCGCTACGAGCTTCGGCTCGGGAGCGGGGTGAAGGTCTCGAGGATCAGCAATCTCCAGCAGGACATCGCGTACGCCCTCGCCGCGACCGAGGTCCGCATCCTCGCCCCGATCCCCGGAAAAAGCGCGGTCGGCGTGGAAGTCCCGAACACCCGCCCGGCGAAGGTCACCCTCGGCGACATCTTCGAGGACTATCCGGAGGCAGAGGATTGGGCGCTCCCGGTCGGGCTCGGGAAGGACATTTCGGGCCGGGCGGTTTTCCTGAACCTCGCGGAGATGCCGCATCTCCTCGTGGCTGGCACGACGGGGAGCGGGAAGAGCGTGATGCTGAACGCCCTCCTCACCTCGCTCCTCCTCACCACCGACCCGCGCCAGGTCAAGATGGTTCTCATAGACCCGAAGCGGGTGGAGATGACTCCGTTCGCCCGGATACCGCACCTCATAACGCCCGTCGTCACGGATGTGAAGAAGGCGGCGAACGCGCTCGCGTGGGCTGTCTCGGAGATGGAGCGGAGGTATGAGGTCCTCGAGGCGCAGGGCGTCCGGTCGCTCGACGGGTACAACGCGAAGGCGGACGCCCCGATGCCGTACGTCGTCATCGTCATAGACGAGCTCGCCGACCTCATGATGACGGCGGCGTCGAAGGTCGAGGACGCGGTTATCCGGATCGCGCAGAAAGCCCGCGCCGTCGGGATACACCTCGTGGTTGCGACGCAGAGGCCGAGCGTGGACGTGATAACGGGCATGATCAAGGCGAACGTCCCGAGCCGCATCGCGTTCGCGGTCTCCAGCCAGGTTGACTCCCGCGTCATCCTCGACACTCCGGGGGCGGAGGCCCTCCTCGGGATGGGCGACATGCTTTTCAAGCCGGTCTCGGCGTCGCGCCCGTCGAGGGTTCAAGGAGCGTTCATCGCCGAGGACGAGGTCGAGAGGGTCGTTGACGCGACGGTGGAGGCGAGCAGGGGCAAGGTGGCCCCCGAGTTCATCGAGGAGGTCGTCGAGCCGAAGAACGCGAAGGAGGACGACGGGGAGCCGGAGGACGAACTTCTCCCGGAGGCGGCGAGCTTCGTGGTCTCGACTCAGCAGGCGAGCGTGAGCGCGGTGCAGAGGCGGTTCCGGGTCGGGTACTCGCGGGCGGGGAGGATCATTGACGCGCTGGAGAGGAAGGGCATAGTCGGGCCGTACGAGGGGTCGAAGAGCCGTTCGGTGGTGGCGACGGACATGGACCTCGCCTCGATCTTCGAGTGGGGCGGGGGGGATGCGGGTGAGTCCGCCGAATCGCCCGGACAGGATTGAAACAGGATGAAGGCCGGGATGGTTGGTGATACGCTTTAGGGCGAGATGGGCGAGGAGAACCACACGAACGGAAGCGGAGACCCCGGCCACGGCAGCGTGGACGGAGCCAAGATCGGCGACGTCCTCGAGCGGGCCCGCGCCGAGCGCGGCCTCAGCCTCCAAGACGTGGAGAACGCGACGAAGATCCGCAAACGCTACCTCACCGGGCTCGAGCGGGAGGACTTCAGCTCGCTCCCCGACACCGTGTACGTGCAGGGTTTCCTGAAAACCTACGCCAACTTCCTCGGCCTCGACGGCGAGGAGCTCGCGCGGGATCTCAAAAACCGCCGCGGGAGGAGGCGCGACAAGCGCCAGCCGGGGGTCGGGGAGATCAAGAAAAGCGGCTTCGACCGTCCCGTCCTCGGCCCCGGCGGACTCTCGCAGGCGCAGGGGAGGAAGGTGTCGCCCGCGACCCTCTTCACCCTCATCGCCGCCGTCCTCGCCCTCGCCATGGTCATAGGCGCGCTCTATTTCGTCGGGCGCGACACTCAGACCGCATCCTCCCCCGGCGCTCCGCCCCCCTCCGCCGAGCAAGCCCCGCCCGAGGGAGGCTCCGCCGTCGGGGAAGGCGAAGGGCAAAGCGGCGGGCAGGCCGGAGGAGACGGGGGCGGGGAACTCGCGTCCGGGGACGGGGGGGCGGCCCCCGACGACCTCGAAGTCACGGTGAGCGTCGAGGGGACGGACTCGTGGATCAGCATAAGCTCCGACGGCGCGGTCGCCTACGAGCAGATAGCCCCGGCCGGCTTCTCCCAGACTTTCGAGGCGGAGGAGGACGTGTTCCTCTCCACCGGGAACGCCGGGGCCTTGCGCGTCGAGGTCAACGGGCAGGACGTCGGCGAGGTCGGCGAGGTCGGCGAGGTCGTGGACCGCAGCTTCACCCTCAAAGACGCGAGCTAGAACCGCCCCGCCCGAACTTCGCCCCCTCGCCATCCCCGCGCCGCGCTCGCGCCGCCCGGAGCCTCGGAACAATGGTCTTGGGAGCCGTCCGGCCCGCCGTTATAATGAGTCCGTGAAGTCCGCGGGCGGTTCGCAAGCCGCCCGCGGGCCAGCCGACTGAAACCTTACGCCGGCCCCGCACGGAGGGGGTCGCATCCTCTGGAGGAAAACCAATGGACGACAAGAACCGGACGAAGGCCATAGACGACGCATTCTCCCAGATCGAGAAGAAGTTCGGGAAGGGCTCCATCATGCGGATGGGTGACCGGGCCCGCCAGAGCATACCCGTGATCCCGACCGGAGCCCTCGCCCTCGACATCGCCCTCGGAGTCGGCGGCGTCCCCCGCGGCCGCATAGTCGAGATCTACGGCCCCGAGTCGAGCGGCAAGACCACCCTCGCCCTCCACGTCATAGCCGAGGCCCAGAAAAGCGGCGGCCTCGCCGCCTTCATCGACGCCGAGCACGCCCTCGACCCGGCCTACGCCGAGGCCATCGGCGTGGACCTCGAGAACCTCTATTTCTCCCAGCCCGACAACGGCGAGCAGGCGCTCGAGATCGCCGACACACTCGTCCGGAGCGGAGCTATGGACGTCATCGTCATAGACTCCGTCGCCGCGCTCGTCCCTCGGGCTGAGATCGAGGGTGAGATGGGCGACTCCCACGTCGGGCTCCAGGCTCGACTCATGAGCCAGGCTTTGAGGAAGTTGTCCGGCTCGCTCTCTCGGTCCGGCACGACGGCGGTCTTCATAAACCAGCTCCGGGAGAAGATCGGGGTATCGTTCGGCTCGCCGGAGACGACTCCGGGCGGGCGTGCCTTGAAATTCTATTCGAGCGTGAGGCTCGACATACGGAGGATCGGGGCTTTGAAAGTCGGCGACAACACGGTCGGCAACCAGACGAAGGTGACGATCCGGAAGAACAAGGTCGCCCCTCCGTTCAAGATCGTGTTCTTCGACATCATGTACGGGGAGGGGATATCGCGTGAGGGGAGCCTCCTCGACCTCGGCATCGAGAACGACGTCGTGAAGAAGAGCGGCGCGTGGTTCGCTTACGGTGACGAGAGGATCGGTCAAGGCCGCGAGAACGCGAAGAAGTTCCTCAAAGAGAACGACGCCGTCCGCGAGAGGGTCGTGGCCGACATCCACGAGAAGCTCGGCTTCGGCGAGGGGAAGGACGAGGGGGGCGGCGAGGAATCCCCCGATTCCGGATCCTCCGCCCCGGACTCCTCCGCCCCGGACGCGCCGCCGTCCGGAAGGGCCGAGGCCGAGCCTGTCGCATAGCCGCCGAGTGTCCGCCCGCCATTCGCCGCATTCTCCGATTGGGAGGTTCCGGGCCGCATGCCGGAGATAACGGGGGTACGTGGGGGGCGCGGGAAGTCCCGCGTGTGGGTGGACGGCGAATTCTGGGCGGAGCTCGACAAGAACGCCGCGTCCGAGCTGGGCGTCTTCGAGGGGGCTGAGTTCTCGGAGGGCGAACTCGAGCGCGTCCGCGTCGAGGGGGAGAGGGCGCTCGCGATGAGCCGCGCGCTCAACCTCCTCGGCTATCGGCCCCGCTCGGAGAAGGAGGTGCGCGACAGGCTCCGGAGGTTCGGGCATGTCGAGGAGGCCGTCGAGGGCGTGGTGGCCCGTCTCTTCGAACTCGAGTATCTCGACGACGGGGAGTTCGCCCGGGCCGTGGCGAGGGAAAAGTCCCGCAAATACGGGCCTCGGCGGGTTTCGGCGGAGCTTCGCCGGGCCGGGGTGGGAGAGGAGGAGGCGGAGTCCGCGGTCGAGGAGGAGTTCGGCGGGAGGTCGGAGAACGAGGACGCTCGCGGGGCGGCGTCGCGGCGTTATAATACCGGGGAGAGGTCCGACGCGGAGTCGCGCCGGGTCTACGGCTTCTTGACGCGCCGGGGATACTCCATGGAAGTCTGCGCGGAGATAGCGCGGGAGTACCGATAAACGCCGAAAGGCGACTGCCGAAGGGCGGACGCCGTGAGGCGGGCAAGCGCGCACGAGCGGTCGGCCGATGACATATTTCGACCCGTCCGCCGGCTGGCAGCGGCCCGCGGCGGGAACGCTGGAGGAAAACTTGTGAGCGCATTGCTTTTGGCCGTTGTCGCGCTGGCCGCCGGACTCGGCGTCGGCGCGGCGGCCGGATATTTAATCTGCAGATCCCGAACCGCGAGCAGCCTCGCCGAGTCGCGCTCCGACGCGGACTCGATCCTCGCCGACGCGAACCGCCAGGCCGAGGCCGTCCGCCGGGAGTCCGACCTCGCCTCGAAGGAGGCGGCGATGAAAGTCAAGGACGAGGCGGAGGCCGAGGCGAGGTCGCGGCGGGCGGAGATATCGCGCGTCGAGGAGCGCCTCGACAACCGGGACACGGCCCTCGACCGCCGCGAGGGCGAGCTCGACGAGCGCCGCCGCCGACTCTCGGAGTCCGAGGACAGGCTCTCCGAGAGGGAGGACGGCCTCAAGTCGCGCGAGTCGGAGCAAACAAAGGCCCTCGAGGAGATATCCGGCCTCACCCGCGCCGACGCGGAGGCACGCCTCCTCGGCGGCCTCGAGGTCGAGCTCGACGACCGTCTCGGGCGGATGGTCCGCGACAAGACGCTGGAGGCCGAGGAGACCGCCGACGTGGAGTCGCGCAGGATCCTGATGACAACCATGGAGCGCGTCGCCTCCGACCTAACCTCGGAGTCCACGGTTAAGGCTGTGGATCTCCCTTCGGACGACCTTAAAGGACGCATCATCGGCCGCGAGGGGCGGAACATCCGAGCCTTCGAGGCGGCGACGGGGGTGGACGTGATCATTGACGACACGCCCGAGACGGTCGTAATCTCGTGCTTCGACCCGGTGCGCCGCGAGGTCGCGAGGGTTTCCATGGAGAGGCTCGTCCAGGACGGGAGGATACATCCGGGGCGCATCGAGCAGATCGTCGCCAAAGCCCGCAAGGAGGTCGAGAAGGAGATGAAGGCCGCCGGCCGCCAGGCGCTCTTAGACGCGAAGATATCCGGCAACATGCACGGCGACCTCCACCGCCTCCTCGGCGCGCTGAAATACCGCACGTCGTACGGGCAGAACGTCCTCGCCCACTCCGTCGAGGTGGCGAACATCGCGGGCATGATGGCGCAGGAGCTCGGCGCGAACGTGAAGCTCTCCCGCCGCGGCGCCCTCCTCCACGACGTCGGGAAGGCCATAGACCACGAGGTGGAAGGCACCCACGCCCTCATCGGCGGTCGCTTCGCCAAAAAGAGCGGCGAGCCCGACGACGTCGTGCGGGCCATATCCGCGCACCACCACGAGGTCGAGATGGAGACCGTCGAGGACATCATCGTGGCTACCGCCGACGCCGTCTCCGCTGCGAGGCCGGGCGCGAGGCGCGAGACGACGGACATTTACCTCGAGCGGCTCCGCAACCTGGAGGACATCGCGACGGGGCATCGGGGCGTGGACAAGGCGTACGCGATACAGGCGGGGCGCGAGGTGCGGGTCATGGTCCAGCCGTCGGAGGTGGACGACCGCATCGCCGCCAAGCTCGCCTTCGACATCTCGAAGCAGATCGAGGCCGACCTCGAATACCCCGGACAGATCAAAGTGACCGTCATCCGCGAAAGCCGCGTGAGCGAGGTGGCGAAATGACCGCCGGGAGCCGGGGGCTTTTCGGCGCGCGCCGTGAAAAGGCATGCCGCTCGGCTCCGACCGCCGCCCTGCAAAGCCCGTCCGGAGCCCCGCCCGTCGGAGCCGCGGCGAAGAAATAGGGGCGCGCTTCGTGTGGTTGTTCGCTTTGTCGAGGATACTGTGGGCGACGGTCGGCTTGTTCGCGGTGTGGCTGCTTGCGAGCGCGTGGGATGGCACTATCCTCGGCGTGATCATGGCCTCCTCCGGTGTTCTCCTCAAGGATTGGCGGGACAATCCCATCTCGGAGGCCGCCCGCGGCGAGTGGATCTGCCCGATGCCCCTCTATTCCGTCGTCTCCGCGGCGGCGCTCTCCATTGGCGTATACAGTTTCCTCGGATGGTGTTTCTCGTGACCGACGGCCCGTACCGCGACCTCGGATCCGGATTCGCCCGCCTCTCGGGCGCCGAGGCCCCCCGCCGCGCCCCCTCCTCCATATCCACGGTCGAGGACGCGCTCCTCGAGCTTCTCCGGAACGCCCGCGACGCCGGAGCCTCGAGAATATTCGTCGCATCCGCGCTCCGCTCCCGCAGATACCGCTCCCTCGCGGTCATTGACGACGGGCGCGGCGTCCCCGAGGCGTACGCCGACCTCATCTTCGAGCCGGGCGTCACGACGCGCCACCTCGACCCGAGGCCGGACTCGAACAACGCGAAGAGCGCGAAGAGCGCGGAGCCGCCGCCGCGCGGGGCGGGCCTCGCCCTCCACCACATAAAGAGGGCCGCTGTCGAGGCGAGGCTCGCCCGCCCGGCCTCCCCGACCTCCGTCCGGGCCGTCTTCGACACCCGCTCCGTCCCCGAGAGGTCCCTCCAGTCCGAAACCCGAAGCTCGAAGTCGAACCTCCTCGCCACCACAGCCGCCTTCGCCCGCCGAAACCCCGATGTCGACGTCTTCTACGCGGCCCCCGCCCGGATCCTCGCCTCTTTGCTGAATAACCACATAATACGAAAGAGGGAAAGGGGCGGCGCGTCGGCTTTCGCGGAGAGCCTCGGTTTGGAGCTTTCATCGAAGACGGTGGGGAGAGTGGTCCGGGGAGAGGTTGAGGAATCGGGGAGGGTCGGGGCCGCTCCGCCCCGACCTCGGACTCTTCCGGCGGGCGGGGCGGCCGGAGGTTCGGGGGTTCCGGGCGGGCCTTCCCTTCACATCGGGGGGGATGCGAGGGAAGAGTTGGCGAGGGTAC
>Ga0136630_1000208_pt1 | contig 20413 bp, 19 predicted proteins | sample AntDrymUQ5682106_2_FD_105496 | JGI IMG/M metagenome (GOLD analysis project Ga0136630, IMG submission 105496) | Polar desert sand microbial communities from Dry Valleys, Antarctica - metaG UQ568 (21.06) | ecosystem: Environmental > Terrestrial > Soil > Desert | place: Antarctica: Dry Valley...
CTCGCTCCGGTCGGTAGCGGCCTCCATCGGATCGGGGTCAGCCCGAATTCGATCACCGTGGTCGGCACCATCGGCTCGGTGGCCTCTGCCGCGCTGCTGCTGGGCACGGGCAGGTTCTTTCTCGGCGTCGTCGCAATTACCGTCTTCGTCCTGTTCGACCTGCTCGATGGTGCCGTGGCACGGGCCGGCGGCACCGCTTCGAATTTCGGAGCGGTGCTGGACTCCACCCTGGACCGCGTCGCCGACGCAGCTATCTTCGCCGCGCTGATCTGGTGGTTCGCAGAGTCAGCTGATCGGCCCGACCTGATCGTGGCATGCCTGATTGCTCTCGTGCTCGGACAATTGATCCCTTACGTCCGGGCACGTGCAGAAGGACTCGGAATCAATGCCAGCGTCGGGATCGCAGAACGAGCCGTACGGCTGACAATCGTCCTGACCGGCATCGGGTTGTCCGGCTTGGGGATACCTCTCGCTTTGCCGATCGCCTTGTGGCTGCTGATTGTCCTGGGAGTCATCACGGTCGGACAGCGACTCAACGCCGTACGGCGGGCCGCCGTACCGCCCCCGCCTACGGAGGCGGCGCAGGAGGCCGCCGGTGGCTGAGCTCAGCCTGGCTGAACGCGCGGCGGCTGTTGGCTTCGACCTCGGGTGGCGTTCGGGACGGGCACTGGACAGTCGACCCGCCCGCGCCATCTTCGACGGCGTTGCCGATCTGAGTTGGCGCCGAGGCGGGTCCGGAGTTGACCGGCTGCGAGCCAACCTGCGAGGAGTGGTCGGATCTGAGCTCGACGACTCCGATCTCGATGCGCTGACCCGACGCGCGTTGCGCTCCTATGCGCGGTACTTCCGTGAGGTCTTCTGGATGCCGACCGTGCGCCCTGAGGTGGTGGTCGGGCGTACCCGCATGTCCGGCTCCTCGAACCTCGAGGAGGCACGGGCACGGGGCAGAGGGGTGATCTGCGCGCTGCCACATACCGGCAACTGGGACGCCGCCGCCGTGACCTATCTCGCCCGATTCGGTCCGCAGCTGACCGTGGTGGCTGAGCGGCTGCGCCCGGAGTCGGTCTATCAGCGGTTCCAGGAGTACCGGGAGTCGCTCGGCATGGTGGTTCTGCCGCTGACCGGGGGGGACCGTCCGCCGGCCGCGTTGTTGGCGGCCACCCTGCGTTCGGGTGGAACGGTCTGCCTGCTGTGTGACCGTGATCTGGGCAGCCGCGGAGTGCCCGTGTCCTTCTTCGGTGAGACGATCACGGTCCCGCCAGGACCCGCGCTGCTGGCTCTCCAGACCGGTGCGGCCCTGATCCCGTCCGTTGCTGGGTTCGCCGGTGACGACTGGAACCTGCACTTCTCGCCTGAAGTGGTCCTGGACGGTTCCGACGCGCCGAAGCGCTTGCGCGACAAGGTCACCCATGCGATGCAAAGGGTTGTGGATCAGTTCGCCGTCGGCATTGCCGCGGCACCACAGGATTGGCACATGATGCAGGGGCTGTGGCAGCAGCATCACGAACCAGCCTCGACGATTTCCTGGCTGCGATGAGGATCGGCTTGGTGTGCCCGTACACGTGGGACATCCCTGGCGGTGTGCAGTACCACGTACGCGATCTCGCCCAGACCCTTCTTGCGCTCGGCCATGACGTTGCGGTGCTCACCCCAGCCAACGACGAGGACGAGCTGCCGCCGTACGTGACCTGCGCCGGACGCGCAGTCCCCATTCGCTACAACGGATCGGTGGCTCGGTTGCAGTTCGGACCCGTGGCCGCAGCAAGGGTGCGCCGCTGGTTGCGGGACGGGCACTTCGACATCCTGCACGTGCACGAGCCATCGGCGCCGAGCCTGTCGCTGTTGACCTGCGTGCTGGCGAAGGGGCCGATCGTGGCGACCTTTCACGCGGCCACCGTCCGGTCCCGCTGGCTGGCCGCGGTACAGGGTGTCCTGCAGCCGTTCATGGAGCGGATCTCGGGACGCATCGCGGTGTCGGACCTGGCCCGTCGGGTACAGGTCGAGCATCTCGGCGGTGACGCCATTGTGATCCCGAACGGCGTCGATGTCGCTCGTTTCGCCTCCGCGGCGCCGCTACCAGGATATCCGCGAGCGGGTATGACGATCGGGTTTCTGGGCCGCTTCGACGAACCGCGCAAGGGGCTGCCCGTTCTGCTCGACGCGCTGGCCCAGATAGCACCCGAGCATCCGGATCTACGGCTGCTCGTCGCCGGCCGCGGGGACGAATCCGATTTTCTCGATGAGCTGCCCGACGTCCTGGCCGACCGGGTCACGCTGCTGGGCGAGATCTCAGAGGGCGACAAGGCTCGGCTGCTCGCTTCGATCGACATCTACTGCGCTCCCAACCTGGGTGGGGAGAGCTTCGGGGTGATCCTGGTCGAGGCGATGGCAGCGGGTGCCGCGATCGTGGCCAGTGATCTCGACGCTTTCCGGCGCGTCCTGAACGACGGCGCCGCGGGGATCCTGGTACGCCGCGGTAGCCCAACTGCGTTGGCTGCCGCAATTTCTCAGCTCCTCGGTGATGCTGGACGACGAAGAGAATTGGTCCAGGCTGGGTGGCTCGCGGTCCAGGACTACGACTGGCCGGTGGTCTCCGAACGGGTGTTGGCGGTGTACGAAACCGTGGTGTCCAGTGTCGGCGGCGAGGTCGAGGTCAGCGCCGACCAGCTATGACGAGAACTGGCTTTTCCGGGTCATTCGGGACTCAGGCGGACCGATTCGTCACTTACGTCCCTGCTGGGACGGCTGCTACTTGGTCCAGGGGCCGACGCCGCTGATCCGGGTCGGCGTGATGTGCGTGACGAAGCCAGGCGGCGGGTCGGGAAACGGTGGGAAGACCGTGCCGGGTCCGACGTAGGTCTGAGCCAGTCGCTGGAGCAATTCAGGGCCGCCGCCCTCGGTGATCCGGGCCAGTCCGTACACCACGCAGTGGTGCCGCATCCCGATGTCGTTGCTCGCCTCGCCCTCGAAGGACAAGACGACGCGCGGATCACGGCGGATGTTGGTCAGCTTGCGCTGACGCTGGTCCAGGTGAGCGGCGACGAGTTCGTCGCCGTCAACGCCGACCCAGACGACGGAGACTTGTGCGGATCCGTCCTGGTTCACGGTGACTAGGTGAGCCAGCGCGCCGGACTCTATGAGGCGACGCGCCGCAGCATTGAGCACGGCCATGGCTGCACCCTTGCACCGAGGCGGCCCGAGCGGCAGGTTTCGCAGGGCGCACGGCTACCCTCGACCGCCGTGAGCAGCCAAACGATCCTGCTGATCGTCCTGGGACTGCTGGCGATGCTCCTGATCTGGATCGCCTCAACGGTGTCCCGGCTGGACCGGCTCGATGACCGGGTACTCGCGGCCAGGTCTGCGCTGGATGCTCAGCTGGTACGCCGGGCAGCAGTTGCCCAGGCAATAGCCGATGAGCATCCCGAGGTTCTCGGTCAGCGCGCCGAGGATCTTCGCAACGCTGCTCACGAAGCCCTCAATGCCGACGACGCCACCCGCGAGGGAACAGAGAACGCTTTGGGACATCTGTTACGAGCGCTCGGCACGGACCTGAATGGAGTTCCGAATTCGCTCAGGGTCGATCTGACATCAACGACCGAACGGGTCGCGCTGGCCAGGCGGTTCTATAACGACGCGGTGCGCGATAACCGGCAACTGCGCGGGCAGGGATTGCCCCGGCTCTTTCGGCTGGCGGCGCGCCGCCCCCTACCTGCCCATTTCGACATCGACGACCGACCGTGGAAGGTAGCCGATACTCCATTGGTGGACTGACCGCCAGCGCCGCCTGATCGCCGGCGTCGACGCGTCGGGCACAGTCGGTCGGTTGTCGGATCTGGCTTCTAGCCTTGCTGCATGGCGCACAACGATGAGCTCACGCTCTGCCCCGACCTGGCCTGGCAGGGGTCCCTGTTCGACACCGGCGAGATCTCCTACGACGCTGCACTGACGGGTTGCCAGCGCCGTCATCTCACTCATGGCGCCTGGGTCGATCACCTGCCCGGTTGGCTGGGAGGAGCCGACGAACTGTTCGCCCGGCTATTGGCCGCTACGCCGTGGTCGCAGCACGAAAGGTGGATGTACGAGCGCAAGGTCACCGAGCCACGGCTGACCCACCGGTGGTACCTCGATGGTGACACCGAGCAGGGGCGGCCGCCCGCGGTGCTTCAGGAAATCGCCGCGACGTTGAGTGCCCGTTACGGAGTCACGTTCAGCCAAGTGGGAGTCAACCTCTACCGCGACGGGTCGGACAGCGTCGCCTGGCATGGCGACCGGATCGCTCGGGAGATCCACGAGGCCACGGTGGCACTGATCTCCCTCGGCGCTCCCCGTCCGTTCAAGCTGCGCCCCAAGGGGGGCGGTAGCTCGATCACGTACCTGCCGGGTCCCGGCGACCTGTTGGTGATGGGCGGATCGTGTCAACGGACCTGGGATCATGCCGTGCCCAAGGTGGCCGCCTCGGGTCCGCGGATCAGCATCCAGTTCCGGCACGTGTATCCGCGCTGAAAGTGTCCCAGGTATCAGGTCTGCCGAGGTCGTAGACTGGGTTCGCCTGGCCCTATACATCCACCCGTACGACCCCCAAGAGGTTCTTCGTGTCCGAGTCCACCGCTCGCCCCGGCACTGGCAGTACCCGCGTCAAGCGCGGGATGGCCGAGATGCTGAAGGGTGGCGTGATCATGGACGTGGTGACCGCCGAACAGGCCACGATCGCCGAGGATGCCGGCGCGGTCGCTGTGATGGCCCTGGAGCGGGTGCCGGCCGATATCCGCGCCCAGGGTGGCGTCGCCCGGATGAGTGACCCGGACATGATCGACTCGATCGTGGCCGCGGTGACGATTCCGGTGATGGCCAAGGCCCGGATCGGTCACTTCGTCGAGGCCCGCGTGCTGCAGAGCCTCGGTGTCGACTACATCGACGAGTCCGAGGTGCTCACGCCCGCTGACGAGGCCCACCACATCGACAAGTGGGCGTTCACTGTTCCCTTCGTCTGCGGTGCCACGAACCTGGGCGAGGCGTTGCGCCGGATCGCCGAGGGCGCGGCGATGATCCGGTCCAAGGGCGAAGCCGGCACCGGCAATGTCGTCGAGGCCACCCGGCACATGCGCTCGATCCGCGGCGAGATCCGCAAGCTGTCCACCATGGACGAGACCGAGTTGTTCAGCGCGGCAAAGGAGCTGGGGGCGCCCTACGAGCTCGTCGCCGAGGTTGCCGAGGCCGGCAAGCTGCCGGTGGTGCTGTTCACCGCCGGTGGGATCGCCACTCCGGCGGACGCCGCGATGATGATGCAGCTCGGTGCCGAGGGGGTCTTCGTCGGTTCGGGAATCTTCAAGGCCGGCAACCCGGCACAGCGCGCCGCCGCCATAGTGCAAGCCACCACCTTCCACGACGACCCGGACGTGATCGCCAAGGTCTCCCGCGGTCTCGGCGAGGCCATGGTCGGGATCAACGTCTCCGAGTTGCCCGACAGCGAGCGGTACGCCACACGCGGCTGGTGAGGTTCCCGAAGATCGGCGTTCTCGCCCTGCAGGGGGACGCCCGCGAGCATCTTCGTCGCATAGCTGCTTCCGGTGCGACCGGAGTCCCGGTGCGTCGCGAGATCGAACTCGAGTCCGTCGACGGTCTGATCCTTCCTGGCGGGGAATCCACCACGATCGCCAAACTGCTCAACCGGGTCGAGTTGATGCAACCGTTGCGCAGGCGCATCGAGGCAGGGCTGCCGGTGTACGGATCCTGCGCCGGGATGATCCTGCTCGCCGATCGAATCCTGAACGCTCCGGCCGACCAGGACACCGTAGGCGGGATGGACATCACGGTCCGCCGCAACGCCTTCGGCCGGCAGGTCGAGTCCTTCGAGAACGAGGTTCCCATGCTGGTGATCGGAGGAGATCCGTTCTGGGCAGCGTTCATTCGCGCGCCCTGGGTGGAGCAGTCCGGCCCTGACGTCGAGATACTCGGCCGGGTCTGTGGCGGGGCCGCCGACGGTAGGGTGGTCGCGGTCCGGCAGGGTGCGCTTCTGGCGACCAGCTTTCATCCGGAACTGACCGACGACGGCCGGATCCACTCCTTCTTCGTGGACATGGTCCGCGGCGTCATGCGGGCCGTGACAGTGGCGCGGGATCATGACGGGAGCAGAACGGTGAACAGCGAGGAGCGATCATGAGCGGCCACTCGAAATGGGCGACGACCAAGCACAAGAAGGCCGCGATCGACGCCAAACGCGGGAAGCTGTTCGCCAAGATGATCAAGAACGTCGAAGTTGCCGCGCGTACCGGTGGCGCCGACCCGACCGGCAACCCGACGCTCTACGACGCCATCCAGAAGGCCAAGAAATCCTCCGTTCCCAACGACAACATCGACCGGGCGGTCAAGCGGGGGGCCGGGCTGGAGGCCGGCGGCTCCGACTGGCAGACCATCACCTATGAGGGATATGGCCCCAACGGGGTTGCGGTGCTCATCGAGTGCCTCACCGACAACCGCAACCGGGCCGCCTCCGAGGTCCGTACGGCGATGACCCGGAACGGCGGCTCGATGGCTGACCCCGGCTCGGTGGCCTACCTGTTCAACCGCAAGGGCGTGGTGCTCGTACCCAAGGATGGGACGGCGGGCGAAGAGGTCGACGGAGACGACGTGCTGGCCGCGGTACTCGACGCAGGTGCCGAGGAGGTCAACGACCTCGGGGACGCCTTCGAGGTGGTCAGTGAACCGACCGACCTGGTCGCCGTACGGACCGCCCTGGTCGGCGCCGGCATCGACTACGACTCCGCCGAGGCATCCTTCTTGCCCAGTGTGCAGATCGAACTCGACGAGGCCGCTGCACCCAAGGTGTTCCGGCTGATCGATGCCCTCGAGGACTGTGACGACGTGCAGAACGTCTATGCCAACTTCGATGTCAGCGACGAAGTTCTGGCCTCGGTCGGCTGATGGGCCAGATTCCGGTGCTGGAGCTGACGACGGTGAACATCGGCGCCCCGGACCCTGGCGCCCTGGCGCGCTTCTACGCGGAGCTGCTGGGCTGGGAGATCCGAGCCGAAGAGCCGGACTGGGTGGTGCTGAAGAATCCCACCGATGGAGCGACTCTGTCCTTCCAGACCGAGACCTCCTACGTGCGGCCCGTCTGGCCCCCTGCACCTGGCGAACAGCAGATGATGCTGCATCTCGAGATCCGGGTCGAGGATCTCGAGAGCGCGGCGGCTCACGCAACGGCCTGCGGGGCCACCCTTGCCGATTCTCAGCCACAGGAGGATGTCCGCGTCTGCTTCGACCCGGTCGGCCACCCGTTCTGCCTCTGGCTCGGGTGATCGAACCTCGCTGGGCGTGTCATGCGGAACGTGGGGGGTTGGGCGGCTAGCGTGTCGAACACGTGTTCGTATTCCCGTCCGTCCGGTCAGCTCAGGAGGTCTCGTGCGCGTGCTCGGCATCGACCCCGGTCTGACCCGATGCGGCTACGCGGTCATCGACGGGTCTCCCGGTCGGCTACCTCGCGCCATCACCTATGCGGTGTTGCGGACTTCGCCAACCGCTGAGCTGGGACAGCGACTCCTGGAGTTGTCCGATGCGATCGCGGTCCTGATCATGACCTACCAGCCCGAGGTGCTCGCCGTGGAGAGAGTGTTCAGCCAGCACAACGTCCGTACGGTCATGGGCACCGGTCAGGCCGCGGGAGTTGCCATCCTGGCCGCGGCGCGCGCGGGGGTTCCGGTGGCGATGTACACGCCGAGCGAGGTCAAGGCCGCGGTCACCGGTTCCGGAAACGCCGACAAGGCACAGGTGACCGCAATGGTGACCCGGCTGCTCACCCTGGCCCAGCCGCCGCGTCCGGCCGACGCCGCGGACGCGTTGGCGCTCGCGATCTGTCATGCCTGGCGGGGAGCGGCGTCGCAGCGCCGGGCCCTTGCCGGCACCGGCCTGTCGGGCGCCCTGCCCGCTGGCGCCTGGGGTGCGCGACGGTGATCGCTCACCTCAGCGGTGTGGTCAGCGCTGTTGGACCGGACCTTGCCGTCGTCGATGTCGGGGGAGTGGGCCTGGCGGTGTCCTGTACGCCGAGCACTCTGGCCACTCTGCGCACCGGCACGCCCGCTCGTCTGGCCACGAGTCTGGTCGTACGCGAGGACTCGCTCACTCTGTACGGCTTCGTCGACGATGACGAGCGGAGCTTGTTCGAGTTACTGCAGACCGCCAGCGGGGTGGGGCCCCGGTTGGCTCAGGCGGTCCTGGCCATCCACCGCCCGGCCGCCATCCGCCGGGCGGTGGCCAGCAGCGATGTCGCCGTCCTGACCCAGGTTCCCGGAATCGGCAAGAAGGGCGCCGAGCGGCTGCTGATCGATCTCAAGGATCGGCTCGGTGCCGGACCGGAGACCGGCTCGGGGCCGGCTGCGGGCATGGCGGCCTCGGTGCCCGGAGAGCCGGGCTGGCGGCGATCCCTCATGCAGGCCCTGCTCGGTCTCGGCTGGAATCCGCGCGAGGCCGAGGCAGCCGTAACCGCAGTAACCCCGGAGGCTGAGGAGCGGATCGAGCGAGGAGACAGTGTCGAGGTGGGAGTACTTCTCCGCCAAGCACTGTCAGGTCTGGACCGCCTGTGAGCGACGCAGCGCCGGTACCACCCGAAGCCCCGCTGTCCCCGGATGCGCCGGTGTCGCCGTACGCCGCGGCCGAGGACCGTGACATCGAGACCTCGCTGCGACCCCGGCGGCTGGAGGAGTTCATCGGTCAGCCCAAGGTCCGCGGTCAACTCGATCTGCTGCTGGAAAGCGCCCGGCGTCGTTCCCGGCCGCCAGATCATGTCCTGCTGTCCGGGCCTCCCGGATTGGGCAAGACCAGCCTGGCGATGATCATCGCCGCCGAGCTCGGAGCCGTGCTGCGGGTGACCAGTGGCCCAGCGATCGAGCGCGCCGGAGACCTCGCCGCCCTGCTGACAAACCTCGGACCCGGCGACATCGTGTTCATCGACGAGATCCATCGGATCGCCCGCCCTGCCGAGGAATTGCTCTACGTGGCGATGGAGGATTTCCGGGTCGACGTGGTCGTCGGCAAGGGCCCCGGTGCGACGGCGATCCCGCTCGAGGTTGCGCCGTTCACTCTGGTGGGCGCTACCACCAGAGCCGGTTTGCTGACCGGGCCGCTGCGGGACCGGTTCGGCTTCGTCGGGCACATGGAGTTCTACGACCCGCCCGAACTCGTCGAAGTGCTGCAACGCAGCGCCCGGTTGCTCGGAGTGGATCTGCGCCCGGACGGCGCAGTGGAGATCGCCGGCCGCTCCCGCGGAACGCCGCGGATCGCCAACCGACTGCTGCGCCGGGTTCGTGATTTCGCCGAGGTGCGCGCCGATGGCATCGTCGACGTCTCGATCGCCCGCCAGGGGCTGGCACTGTTCGATGTCGACAACCTCGGACTGGACCGTCTCGACCAGGCGGTACTGCGGGCTCTGGTGGGACGCTTCGACGGGGGTCCGGTGGGGATCGCGACCCTTGCCGTCGCGGTGGGCGAGGAAGCCCAGACCGTCGAGGAGGTGTGCGAGCCCTTTCTCGTACGCGCCGGTCTGCTCATCCGTACACCACGCGGGCGAGTGGCCACCCGTACGGCCTGGGAACACCTCGGGATCAGCCCACCGAAAGGCACCGCTGGACCTGCGGGGCTAGGTGTCGCGCCCCCTTCTGCGGCGCAGACTCTGTTCGACGCCTAGAATGCAGCGGGTTCGATCGATGCGGTGCTCGCGACCACGGGCACGTTCTCCTCGCCGAGGTGATTCTCGGCGGCGTCGGACCAAGCAGACTCCGGCAATCCAGACGCGAACCAGTGAAGAAAGAGGCGGCTAGACCCTGTGGGCGATTTAGTGCTGTTCCTTCCGTTCCTTGCGCTGTTCGGCGTGATCATCTACATGCAGACCCGGCAGCGCAAGAAGATTCAGGCCCGGCAGGCCGACTTGCAGGCCGCTCTCAGCGTAGGCGCGCCGATCATGCTGACCTGCGGTCTGTACGGGGACGTTGCCGGCCTTGACGACGCGACCGTGGATGTGGAGATCGCTCCGGGTGTGGTGTCGCGCTTCGCCCGCGCCGCCGTCCTGGAAGTGCGTACGGAGGACAAGGAGCCGGACATCGCCGACAGCGACACCGACAGCGAGATCGACACCGAGGTCGACACCGACACCGACACCGAGGCCGACGCCGACACCGACGCCGACACTGGCACCGGCCCTGGGACTGGCATTCCGACGTCGAGGCCGACCAAGCCGCTAGCCCGCGACGACCCGTCGGCCTGACTCTCGCCCGCAACAGCGACGGTCACGTTGACACCGCGCGAACCCGATCCTCACTTCGTCCGGGCGCTGCGTCGTAGGCATTGATCCGACCTCAGGAAAGGAATTCCAGCAGTGGCACGTGCGCAGACGCAGATCCGCGGGTATTTCATTGCCCTCGGGCTGATCATCGCGGCGCTCTACGCGTTGGTCTTCTTCACCGGCGACTCGCCGACCCCGAGGCTCGGGCTCGACCTTCGCGGCGGAACGACGGTGACGCTCACGGCGCAGACCCGAGACGGCTCCGCACCCACGGCCGAGGAGCTGGAGACGGCTCGGCAGATCATCGAACGCCGGGTCAACGGCCTCGGTGTAGCCGAAGCCGAGGTGGTCACCGAGGGCGATTCCAACATTGTCATCTCGGTACCCGGCAACGAGGGGGAACAGGCCCGATCGTTGGGTACGACGGCGGAACTACTCTTCCGTCCGGTCGTGGAAGCGCCGCAACCCGTGACGCCGGTGGCTCCCGAGACCTCGGCCGACCCGACGAGCAGCGGAGATCCGGCGGCCAGCGGTGACCCGGCGGCCACTTCCGATCCTGCGGCGACCACTGATCCTGCGGCGACCACTGATCCTGTGGCGACCACTACGGAGGGCTCTGCGGCCGGGCCGGACCCGAACCGACCAGACGTCACGCTCGAGGAGGCCCAGGCCGACTTCGCAGCGCTGACTGAATGCACCACCGAGGTCGACCCGACTCAGGTCAACTCAGACCGTCCGGACGACTACGTCGTCGCCTGCTCGACCGATGGCACGCAGAAGTACCTGCTCGGACCGAAGATCATCCTTGGCACCGAGGTCGACGACGCCAGTGCCGGACTCGACCCATCGGGCACGACCGGCTGGGTCGTACTGCTGGACTTCAAGTCCGGCGCTCAATCCACCTGGGCCGAGTACACCGCGGCCAACGTCGGGAACAACGTCGCCTTCACCTTGGACGGCCGGGTGCTGTCGGCACCAGTCATCAACGACCCGATCAACGGGACCACCACAGTCAGTGGATCGTTCACCCAGGAAACGGCGACCAGCCTGGCGAATTCACTGAAGTACGGGGCGCTGCCGCTCACCTTCACCCAGTCCACCGCCGAGACGGTCTCCGGACTCCTGGCAGCCGATCAGCTGCGCGCCGGCTTGATCGCCGGCGGCATCGGCATCCTGCTGGTCTTTGTCTATGCCGTGTTCTACTACCGGCTCCTCGGCCTGGTCACCATCGCCAGCCTTGTGCTGTCCGCGGTCATCGTCTATGCCTGTCTTGTCATTCTCGGTCGCCAGATCGGGTTCACCCTCAGCCTTGCCGGAATCGCCGGTTTCATCGTCGCCATCGGTATTACGGCGGACTCCTTCATCATCTTCTTCGAAAGGCTCAAAGACGAAGTGCGGGAGGGCCGCTCGATGCGGGCGGCCGTACCGCGAGCATGGGTGAGTTCACGCCGAACCATCCTGTCCGCCGACGCCGTCAGCTTCCTCGCCGCCGCCACGTTGTACGTCCTGGCGATCGGCGGGGTCAAGGGCTTCGCGTTCACCCTCGGTCTTGCCACCGTCCTCGATCTCATAGTCGTCTTCCTGTTCACCCACCCGCTGGTGGCACTGCTGTCGCGCAACGCGACCTTTGCCTCCCCACGCGTATCCGGCCTGGGTCGGCTCCGCGTCGGACCGGCGACGTCCGTGGTTACGGCAGGTGGCGGGGCGGCAGCCGTGCGAGGTAAGGCATCGGTACTCGGTACCTCGACGAACAGGGGTGGAAGCTGATGGCCACGAAGTCCGGCTCCGGAAAATCCAGCCGTAAAGCAGCGCCAGGCAGAAAAGCGAAGGCCTCAGGTGCCAAGGCGGCAGGTGCCAAGGCGGTAGCGAGCAAAGCCACCCTTGCCGCCAAGGCCACAGCTGCGAAGCCAACGGCTGTGAAGGCGACGGCTGCCGACCCGACGGCTGCCGACCCGACGGCTGCCAAGGCCACCGCCTCCGTGGCCACAGCTGTCGACACGACATCCGCTGACGACGCCGCTTCCGCCGAGCAGGGCACATCCGCAGCGCCGGAGCGCAAGCCGTGGCCGATCCGGCTCTATCTGGGCGAGATCGGGTACGACTTCATCGGCAAGCGCAAGATCTGGTACGTCGTCTCGGCGGTGTTGGTCCTGATCTGTGTGGGTTCGATGATCTTCAAGGACTTCAATCTCGGTGTCGAGTTCGCCGGCGGGGAGCGCTTCCGCAGTCCCGGAACCGCAGAGCAGCTCGAGGATTTGAGTCAGGCGGTCAAGGACGTCGGCGCCGACGTGACTAGCGCCCAGGCGGTCGGTGACAACCAACTCGTTCTGATCACCGCAGACTTGGATGAGGAGCGCAGCGGCGAGGTGAGCGCCGCCATCGCCGACGCTCTGGGAGTCGACAGCAGCGACGTCACGAATTCCACCACCAGCGCCAGCTGGGGTCGGGACGTGACAAGCAAAGCGCTGCAGGGACTACTCGTCTTCCTGGTCCTCGTTATGGTGTTCCTGGCGGTTCGCTTCCAGTGGAAGATGGCCATCGGCGCGATGGTGGCGTTGATCCACGACCTCGTGATCACCGCTGGGGTCTATTCACTGGTCGGTTTCGAGGTCACCCCTGCCTCGGTCATCGGATTGCTGACAATTCTGGGCTTTTCGCTCTACGACACCGTCGTGGTGTTCGACAAGGTGGACGAAAACGCCAAGGGTCTGCTCGCGAGCCAGCGCCGAACCTATTCCGAGTCGGCCAACCTGGCGATAAACCAGGTCCTCATGCGCTCGATCAACACTTCCATCTTCGCGCTGCTACCAGTTCTAGGCCTGCTCTACGCAGGCGTCTTTCTGATCGGCGAGGGAACGCTGCAAGATCTCGCACTGGTGCTCTTCGTCGGCATGCTGGCCGGTATCTATTCCTCGATATTCTTGGCTACCCCGGTTCTGTGTGATCTCAAGGAACGCGAACCCGAGTACCAGAAGCTGGCCAAGCGGCTGAACGCCAAGCGCGCCGGGGTCAGCGTGGACAGCGCAACTCCGATGAGCACGGCAGACACAGCTGTCTCACCGATGGCAGCGGCGAAGGCAGATCGCCGCCGGGGACTGGCACAAGCTCGGCGCGACGTGCGCAAGGCTGATCCCGGTGCCGACACGATCCACACGATCGACACGATCGACTCTGAGGAATCTGACGGCGAAGATCAGTCCGACGACTTCCCGGGCGTGACCGGTGGCGGCACCCTGGTCGCTTCTGCACGACGAACTCGACCGCGCAGCACGCGGGCATCGGCCGGTACGCCCGCAACCAGCACGACCAAGAATGGTGCCGTTGCGTCCGCCGGTAGGCGCGGGAGTCCCGCCAAGCGGAACGGGTGAACCTCCTACCGTCTCGCCGGATGACCGGCCGGTCGAGGCGGTCGCGCCCTTGGCGGCGCTACAGTGGTAGAACGGTCGTCCTACCCAGGCCACGGGCGCCCGTGTCCTGATCGAGGAGGGCTGTGAGCAGCGACGCCGCCCCGCCGAGCGCGTCCGCCATCCAGGCACGGCCAGAGCCGTCGCTCGGGGTAGCCGGTGACGAGGAGATCCCTACCACCAGCGCTCCCATTGAGGGCAAGCGAAGTGTGCGCAGCCGGCTGGCTAGGCGGATCATCGCCGGAGGGGGCGCCCCGGGTGTCAAACCAGTTCTCGAGCCCTTGGTCGCCAGCCATCGCCAGGCGCATGCCAAGGCAGACCTCCGCGAGCTGCAGCGGGCCTACGACGCTGCCGAGCATCTGCACACCGGACAGAAGCGCAAGAGCGGTGACGACTACATCACCCACCCGCTCGCGGTCGCGACGATCCTGGCCGAGTTGGGGATGGACACCACCACCCTGATCGCTGCGCTGCTGCACGACACCATCGAGGACACCGGGTACGCGCTCAGCGATCTCGGGCGGGACTTCGGCGAGGACGTGGCGCGCCTGGTCGATGGCGTCACGAAGATCGACAAGGTCAAGATGGGCGACGCGGCCCAAGCCGAGACCATCCGCAAGATGATCATCGCAATGTCCCGCGATCCGCGCGTGCTCGTCATCAAACTGGCCGACCGGCTGCACAACATGCGCACTTTGCGCTTCCTTCCCCCGCACAAGCAGGAGCGCATCGCCCGGGAGACTCTCGAGATCCTGGCGCCGCTGGCTCACCGACTCGGGATGAACACGATCAAGTGGGAGCTGGAGGACCTCGCCTTCGCAACGCTCTACCCCAAACGCTACGACGAGATCGTCCGCCTGGTGGCCGACCGTGCGCCCTCTCGGGACACCTATCTGGCCAACGTGTCCGCGGCAGTTAGAGGTCAACTCAAGTCGACGAGCATCACCGCGACGGTCACCGGTCGGCCCAAGCACTACTACTCGATCTATCAGAAGATGATCGTGCGAGGCCGGGACTTCACCGACATCTGGGACCTCGTCGGTATTCGGATCGTGGTCGACTCGGTCCGGGACTGTTACGCCGCCCTCGGCGTGATCCACGCGTACTGGCAACCCGTACCCGGTCGATTCAAGGACTTCGTCGCGATGCCGAAGTTCAACCTCTACCAGAGCCTGCACACCACCGTGATCGGTCCGCAGGGGAAACCCGTGGAGCTGCAGATCCGCACCCGCGACATGCACCGGACTGCGGAGTACGGCATCGCCGCGCACTGGAAGTACAAGGAGACCAAGGGCGGCGCGCCGGCCAAGAGCAACGACGAAATGCTCTGGCTACGACAACTGCTGGACTGGCAGCGGGAGAACCAGGAGCCGGGGGAATTCCTCGAATCGCTGCGGTTCGAACTCGGCCCGCAGGAAGTCTTCGTCTTCACTCCCAAGGGTGACGTCATCAGCCTCCCGGAGGGCGGCACTCCGGTGGACTTCGCCTACGCGGTGCACACCGAAGTCGGACACCGCTGCGTCGGGGCCCGGGTCAATGGCAGCCTGGTGTCGCTGGAGAGTCAGCTGTCCAACGGGGACACCGTCGAGGTGTTCACCTCCAAGTCAGAGACCGCTGGGCCCTCCCAGGACTGGCTGGGGTTCGTCGGGTCCTCGCGTGCCCGGACCAAGATTCGGCAGTGGTTCGCCCACGAGCGGCGCGAGGAGGCGATCGAGGCCGGCAAGGACGCGCTCACCGCAGCAATGCGCAAGCGGGGATTGCCGCTGCAACGAATTCTGGGCGGCGAATCGCTGTCCACCCTGGCCAAGGACCTGCACTATGCCGACGTCAGTGCGCTCTATGCTGCCGTGGGCGAGAAGAACGTGTCCGCCCAGTCGATCATCGACAAGCTGGTCGCCGGGATGGGCGGGGCCGAAGGAACCGTCGAGGACCTGGCCGAGACCACCACACCCACCCGGCCGATCCGCCGGACGACCTCAGGGGAGACGGGGGTCGTCGTGCGCGGGGTCACCGACGTCTGGGTCAAGCTGGCCCGCTGCTGCACACCGGTGCCAGGCGATGACATCCTCGGGTTCCTCACCCGCGGAGGCCCGGTGTCGGTGCACCGTCGGGACTGTACGAACGCCGCCGACCTCAAGACCCGAGCCGAGCGGTTGGTGGAGGTCGAGTGGGCCGCCCAGCCGGGGGCGATCTTCCTTGTCGCCATCCAGGTCGAGGCTCTGGATCGACATCGGCTGCTCTCCGACATCACCCGCGCACTGTCCGATGAGAGCGTGAACATCCTGTCCGCTTCGGTGCAAACCACCCGCGACCGAGTTGCAGTGAGCCGCTTCACCTTCGAGCTAGGCGATCCCAAGCATCTAGGGCATCTGCTGCGTACCGTCCGCGGGGTCGACGGCGTCTACGACGTCTACCGGGTCACGGCCTGAAGTCAAGTCGGGTCAGCTCTGCACCGTGACGCGTTGGAGGGTGATCGGGACTCGCTCGGATCCTCGCACTGCAACACGCCGATGTTCACGGCGTGGACCAGGCGGTGGCAGGGTGAGCCATCAAAGAATCCCTCTTGGGCGAGGAAGGCCATGCTGTTCGTCGCACACGGGGCAGTCTCTGGGTCCAGGGTCATCTCGAAGTCACCACGCGAACTGGACGTTTCGAGCAGGACCGGCTGGCTGCTGGCGACTCCCCGGCCAGGGATCGTGACAGTGCAGCCGGCCGTGACGAGCAGCGCCGTCGCAACTGCGGCAGCCGGGCCATGTCCGGCATCGCAGTAACACCGGCACAGGGATCAGCGCGTCAAGCGACGGGTGCTGCCACGGTGACCGTGGTCAGCGTGATCGGGAGCAGTGGGGCACCGCCGCCGGAACTCGCCTCGAAGGAACCGTCGTTGCCCCCAGCGGCGACCGCATCGATCACCTCGAGCCCCGCCGTGATGGTGCCGACGAGGGTGTACTCAGGCGGCAACTGGGTGTCCTGAAAAGCGATGAAGAACTGGCTGCCGATGGTTGGCGGCTGGCCGCCCTGAGCCATCGCCACGCTGCCTCGCGGGTAGATGGCGTTGGCGCCGTCCGGTGATGGACCAAGGGCCGCGACGCTGGCCGGTTCCGCGGTGTAGCTGTATGTCGGTCCGCCCGAGCCCGTTCCGGTCGGATCCCCGCACTGCAGCACGCCGAAGACCTCGCTGTTGACCAGTCGGTGACAGGGTGAGCCGTCGAAGAAGGCGCTCTCGGCCAGGTACTTCATGCTGTTGGTGGCGCACGGCGCGTTGGTTGGATCCAGGGTCATCTGGAACGCGCCCTGCGTGCTCACGACATCCAAGACGACCGGCGTTGTCGTGCCGTCCGGCTGGGGCGGGACACCCACATCGCTCAGGTTCGGATTCTCCGGATTGCCGGGGGAATACGTGCAAGCCAGGGTTTCCGGCTCACTGCTGGCTTCAGGCTCGGCGGCCGGCTCGTTATCGTCGAAGGCGCCGGAGAAGAACAGCACACTGCCGACCACGAGCACGACGGTGAACGCGGCGACGGCCACAAGGGTGTTACGGCGACGCTTGCGCGCCTCCTCGGCACGGCGTTCCAGTTGTCTCTGCAACTGACGCCGGGCAGCCTCGCGCCGCTGCTTGTTCGTAGCCACTGTCGTACTCCTGTCGAAGTCATCGATCGTTTCTTGCGCGTCTGGACCCTGCACCGACGTTCGAGCGGGTCCGGAGCGGCACACCTCGGGGAGACGCCTGCCACCGTTGTTTCCGGCTGTACGGCCGGCCACGGAGGACCGACGGGGAAGTCTAGTCAAAGGCCGCGTGAAGCATCTGTGAGCCGCCTGGCAAATGAGCCCTGGGTAGCCTGTTCTCGTGTTGGTCGTCGGATTTCCTGCAGGTGTGTTCGGGACGAATTGCTATGTCCTCGCCACCGCCCCGGGGGCGGAGTGCGTCGTGATCGACCCAGGGATGGACGCCGTCGACCCGCTGCGCGATGTGCTGTCCGAACACGACTTGAAGCCGGTCGCCGTCGTCCTGACCCATGGGCACCTCGACCACACCTTCTCCGTGGTCCCGGTCTGTTCCGGCTACGACATCGCCGCCTATCTCCACCCCGACGACGCGCCGATGCTGGCCGACCCGGTGACGTGGCACGGACCGGCGCTGGCCGCGATCGTGGCCGGAATGCCGATTCCGGAACCCGATGATCTTCGCTTTCTCACCGGTGGTGTGGAGCTCGACCTGGCCGGCGTGCGGCTCATGCCCCGGCACGCACCCGGTCACACGCTCGGCTCCACCGTCTTCGAGGTCACACTCGAGAATGGACCCGGCTTGCTCAGCGGCGACCTGCTCTTCGCGGGCTCCATAGGTCGGGTCGACCTGCCGGGCGGGTCGATGAGTCAGATGACCGCTTCTCTCGCACGGGTCGTGCTCCCCCTCGATGACGCGACCGTCGTCCTTCCCGGGCACGGTCCGGTCACGACGATCGGCCGGGAGCGGGCCGGCAACCCATACCTTCAGGACTTGGTCGACGAGCCCGCTGCCCCGCGCCGGAGCCTCTAGATGGTCAGCGCCTAGATGGAGAACCTCTAGATGTCCGGTCAGCGGCCCGGCCCGCTGTCGGGCTTTCCGGAACTCCTGCCGGGACAACGGATGATCGAGCAGCAGATCATCGACGGCCTGCGCCGAACCTTCGAACTCCACGGCTTCGCGCCGATCGAGACTCGGGCCGTGGAGCCGGTCGAGCGGTTGACCGGTGGCGGCGAGGTCGACAAGGAGATCTACGCCGTGCGCCGGTTGGCCGATGTCGAGGACCGGGATTCCGAGCCGGGTCTGGGACTGCACTTCGACCTGACCGTTCCATTCGCGCGTTATGTGTTGGAGAACGCCGGCAAACTCGAGTTCCCGTTCCGCCGGTACCAAATCCAGAAGGTGTGGCGCGGCGAACGGCCGCAGTCGGGCCGCTTCCGGGAGTTCACCCAGGCAGACATCGACATCGTCGCCCAGGGCGAGTTGGCCTTCCACCATGACGTCGAGGTCGCGCGGGTGATGGCCGAGGCACTGGCTGCCCTGCCCGTCGGGCACCTTCGGCTGCAGGTCAACAATCGCAAGCTTCTCCAGGGCTTCCTGTTCGGAATCGGTGCACCCGAACCATCCGTTGCCATGCAGGCCATCGACAGGCTGGACAAGGTGCCGGCCGATGTTGTCGGTGAGCTGCTCCGTACCCACGCTGGCCTGTCGGACAAGCAGGCCGACGCCTGCCTGGAGTTGGCCGACATCCGCACGGCTGACACCTCTTTCGTGGACCGGGTGCGCCACCTCGGGATACACGACGAGCTCCTCGATGAGGGTCTGGCCGAGCTGGCCGTCGTCGTCGACGGTTGCAGGGACCTCAACTCCGCGCGAATCACGGTGGAGGCCGACCTGCGGATCGCCCGCGGCCTGGACTACTACACCGGCACCGTCTTCGAGACCAGGATGAGCGGATACGACGCACTCGGCTCGATCTGCTCGGGAGGTCGGTACGACTCGCTGGCCAGCGACGGGCGGACGACCTATCCCGGCGTGGGCATCTCGTTGGGGGTGTCCCGGCTGCTGGTCCCGCTCTTCGCCGACGGCAGCCTCGCCGCCTCCCGCAGCGTCCCGTCGTCCGTGCTCGTGGCACTGCCGGACGAGGGGATGCGGGCGGCAACTGCCCTTGTGGCTCAAGCACTTCGGTCCCGAGGTGTCGCAACAGAGGTTGCCGCATCGGCGGAGAAATTCGGTAAGCAGATCCGGTACGCCCAACGGCGCGGCATCCCGTACGTCTGGTTCCCCGCGGCCGAAGCGGGCTCGCAGCACGAGGTCAAGGACATCCGCAGCGGTGACCAGACCGCAGCAGACCCCGATACCTGGTTGCCGCCCGAGGTAGACCTGAAACCGCAGATCATTTCCACCCCGAACGCCGTCGAGTAGAGGAAATCTGTGATTCGCACCCACGCAGGTGGAGACCTGCGCAGCTCCGATGCCGGACAGACCGTCACCCTGGCCGGGTGGATCGGTCGACGCCGCGATCACGGAGGGGTGGCGTTTCTCGATCTGCGCGATGCCTCCGGTGTGGTGCAGGTCGTCGTACGGGACGAATCCGTGGCCCACGGGTTGCGCAACGAGTACTGTCTCCGGGTCCTGGGCACGGTCGCCGCCCGGCCGGCCGGCAACGAGAACCCAGCCCTGCCGACCGGCGCGATCGAGGTCATCGCGGCCGAGGTCGACGTGCTGTCGGAGTCTGCGTCGCTGCCGTTCCAGATCGACGACCACGTGGAGGTGGGAGAGGAGGCTCGACTCAAGCATCGCTATCTCGACCTGCGTCGAAGCGGTCCGGCCGCGGCCCTGCGGTTGCGAAGCGAGGTCAACCGCACTGCCCGCGAGGTGCTGCACGGCCACGGTTTCGTCGAGATCGAGACCCCGACGCTCACCCGTTCGACGCCGGAAGGTGCCCGCGACTTCGTCGTGCCGGCGCGGCTGGCACCGGGGTCCTGGTACGCGCTGCCGCAGTCGCCGCAGCTGTTCAAGCAACTGCTGATGGTCGCCGGGATGGAGCGCTATTACCAGATCGCGCGCTGCTACCGCGACGAGGACTTCCGGGCAGATCGGCAGCCCGAGTTCACCCAACTCGACGTGGAGATGAGCTTCGTCGACCAGGACGACGTGATCGCGCTGACCGAGGAGGTCCTGACTGCGCTGTGGTCGCTGATCGACCACCGCATACCCACGCCGATCCAG
>Ga0136630_1000209_pt1 | contig 20382 bp, 20 predicted proteins | sample AntDrymUQ5682106_2_FD_105496 | JGI IMG/M metagenome (GOLD analysis project Ga0136630, IMG submission 105496) | Polar desert sand microbial communities from Dry Valleys, Antarctica - metaG UQ568 (21.06) | ecosystem: Environmental > Terrestrial > Soil > Desert | place: Antarctica: Dry Valley...
TGGCTTGCGGCGGCGATCGATCCCACCGATGCCGAGCGGCGGCGGCTGGTCAACGGTTACGTGCCCTACCTCGGCGCGCCGGGGTACGACGAGATGTTCATCGAGGCTGGTTTCGGTGACCTGGTGGCGTTCGCCATCACTCGGCCGGACGCCAAGGAGATCGCTGCCCGAGTCCCCCTGGAGCTGCTCGACGCAGTCGGTCTCGTCGGCTCTGCCGCCGAGATCCGAGCGCGCGTCGCCGAGTACGAAGCGGTCGGCATACGAGAGCTCGGGTTGGTTGTCCCCCCGCTCGACACACCGAGCGGACTGCTGACGCTGAAGTCGCTGGCGCCCTGATCAACCAGCCTGCTCGAGCACCTCGACGAGCCGCTCGTCGGCCAGCTCGGCCATCTCCAACAGCAGGTCGGCGTCAGGTGCGCCGTCCACGCTGCCATCCGCTTGGACCGAGGAGATCAGCCCGTCGCGCTCCCAGAAGATGATCTGGCTGGTGATCTCGAGTGTCAATGGTTCGGTGATCTCGACAACGAGGTCCATGGCGAACGCCCGGTCGCCGATCGGAGGGCTGTCGCCCTCGGAGATCCGCACTTTTCCAACGGCTTCACCGGCGTCGAAACTGACCTCGGCACACTTGTCGACCACGTCGACGAGCACCCCGAAGTCGGGGCTGTCCTCGCTCGGAACCGAGATCTCGTGCGTGAAGCTCTGGCGTTCGGCGAGCTCGCCACTGGCGAACTTACGCTTGGCCGTGCTGTTGGCCGCGTCGTCGCCCTCGAAGCGCCCGATCAGGTCCTTGCACTCGTCGCTGGTATCGAGGTCGTCCGGGCTGATCTCGTCGGTGTCGTCGTCTTCGGAATCCTCCGTGTAGCCGTCGCCGAGATCCTCCTTTGTCAGCAGAGCATCTTCGAGCTGCGACTCGGTGAGGTCGGGCGCAGCTTCCTCGTCGTCGCGGAGGGCGAGGAACCACACGGCGCCGCCGATCAAGGCCAGCAGCACCAGGCCGGACAGCACCAGTGGGACCTTGGACCTCCCAGTTCGTTGGCCCGGCGGCTGCCCGGGACGCTGCGGCGCGTACGAACCGGGCGGAGGAGGCGGTGGCGGCATGTTGCTCACGGCGATGGAACGTACTCAGCGCAGGAGCGGACGTCGAGGCCGATGTCGAGGACGGGAGCCGAGTGGGTGAGCTCGCCGACGGCGATGAAGTCGACGCCGGTCTCACCGACAGCCCGAGCCCGCTCAATGGTCAGCTTACCGCTGGCCTCGAGACGCACGGCGAGGGCGTTGGCATCCCGATAGGCGACGGCCTCGACCAGACCGGCGACGTCGAAGTTGTCGAGCAGCACCTCGTCGGCACCGGCGTCGATCGCCTCGGCGAGGCCGGCGAGGGAATCGACCTCGATCTCCACACGGATCGTGGCCTCCAGCGACTTCACGAGTCGGAACGCCTCGGCCACACCACCGGCAGCGGCGACGTGGTTGTCCTTGACGAGCGCCATGTCGGAGAGCGCCATGCGGTGGTTGGTCCCGCCTCCGCAGCGCACGGCGTACTTCTCGAGGGCCCTCAGCCCGGGAGTCGTCTTGCGGGTGTCGCGCACGACGGCCCCCGTGCCGTCCAAGGCGTCGGCCCACCGTCTGGTCAGCGTGGCCACGCCCGAGAGGTGGCACAGCAGGTTCAGGGCGCTGCGCTCAGCGGTCAACAACAGCCGCGTCGGCGCGATCACGCGAGCGATGTCCTGGGCCGGCGACACCCACGCACCGTCGTCGACGAGGTACTCCATCTCACTGGCGCCGTCGCCGCACACGGCCTCGATCACGGCGTTGGCCACGGCCAGCCCGGCGACGACGCCCTCGGCTCGGGACCCGAACGTCGCGACGCTGCGCTGGTCGGCGGCGACGGTGGCCACCGTGGTGACGTCCACGCCTCCCAGAAGGTCCTCGGTGACGGCCGCCCGGACGACGGCAGCGACAGCGTCGGGGTCGAGGCCCCCCACGTACAGACGTACGCGGGTGTTGTTCGACAACGGGAAGAACGTGAACATCCAGCCTCCTCAGGCTCCCGGCGGGACGCCGGTCACCGCGATCTCGCCGTCTTGCAGCGCTACGCCGAGATGAGTGAGCCAGATGTCGCGAGACTCGCCGTAGTCGGTGCGCCGATGACAGCCCCGAGACTCGGTGCGGGTCTTGGCGGCAGCGGCCACGGCGGCGGCCACGGTCAGCACGTTCGTAGCCTCCCAGGCGTCGCGAGACGGCGTCACGCCGACCGTCGCCTTCCCCGCTACAGCGTGCAACTGCTCGACGGCCGCTGTCAGAGAGCCGGCGTGTCGCAACACGCCGACATTGTGCGACATGGCGCTGCGCACGTCGCGCCGTCGCTCGGGCTCGAGCAGCGCTTCGGTCCCGTCCGGCGCTTCCCCGGGATCGACGCGCTCGGGCAGCTCCCACTCGAGGTCGCGGCCGAGGTTCGTGCCGGCGACGACGCTCTCCGTGAGGCTGTTCGACGCCAGGCGGTTCGCGCCGTGAACGCCCGTTGCCGACACCTCGCCGACGGCGAACAGACCAGTCATTGCGGTGCGGCCGTCGAGGTCGGCACTGTTCCCCCCACAGGCGTAATGAGCCGCGGGCGCCACGGGGATGCGTTCGCAGGCCGGATCGATGCCTGCATCGCGACAGGCCGCGGTGATCGACGGGAAACGCTCGTAGAACCGCTCGCCGAGGTGGGTGGCGTCGAGGTAGACGTGATCGTCCACTCCCGCCGGCGCCTCGGCCATACGGGCGCTGATCGCTGCGGCAACGACATCGCGGGGCGCCAGATCCTCCTGAGGATGGACACCCTCCATCACGCGGCGTCCTGCGGCGTCGAACAGGATCGCCCCCTCGCCCCTGACCGCCTCGCTGACGAGTGCCTGCTGGCCCCGGGCGTCGGGACCGCGACACATCACGGTGGGGTGGAACTGCACGAACTCGGCGTCGGTCACGGCCAGACCTGCGCGCAGCGCCATCGCCAGCCCGTCGCCCGTGACGGCCGGCGGATTGGATGTGCTGGCGAAGATCTGGCCGTAGCCGCCGGTCGCCAGCACGACGGCCCTGGCGGTGACATCACCCACCGAGAAAACGTGACCAGCGGCGTCAGTCACGGCGATTCGCACGCCGGCGGTCTGGCGCTGCCCGTTGGCGTTCTGGCCGACGAGCAGATCGAGCGCGAACGACCACTCCATCACCTCGACACCAGCAGCGATCGCCGACTGGTCGAGCGTCCGCTGCACCTCCCGCCCGCTCTGGTCGCCACCCGAATGCACGATGCGGTTGTGGCTGTGGCCACCCTCCCGGGTGAGTGCCACGCCGCGGCCGTCGGCGTCGGGGTCGAAGGCCGCCCCGAGCCGCATCAGATAACGGATCGCCCTCGGCGCCTCCTCCACCAGGCGTCTCACCACGCCCTCGTCGCACAGCCCTGCTCCGGCGGCGAGCGTGTCGGCCACGTGGTGCTGCAGCGAGTCGGTGGGTCCCAGCACGCCCGCCAACCCGCCCTGCGCCCATGCCGTGCTCCCGGCGCTCAACACGTCCTTTGTGACGACCAGCACGTCGCGCACCGGTCGTGCGGCCAGCGCTGCCGACAACCCGGCCGCCCCCGAGCCAAGCACGATCACGTCGACGTCGTGCGTCCACGTCGGCTCAGGCGCGCCCAACCGGTTGGGAATGCTCATGACGTTCTGATCACTCGCCGGTCGGCGAGGGGGTCCCGATGGCGATCATCCGCTCGACCGAACGGCGGGCGCGGTCGGCGATGTCGGGCGCCACGTGCACCTCGTCGACACCCTCTCGCAACGACCGCAGCAACTTCGCCGGGGTGATCATCTTCATGTACTTGCACACCGCCGCCCGATTGACGGGCTCGAAGATGGTGATCGGATTCTCCTTACGGAGGCGGTGCAGCATGCCGGTCTCCGTGGCGACCAGCACCTTGCGAGCCTTCGACGATCTGGCGGCGTCGACCATGCCACCCGTGGACAGGATCTTGGTGCGCCCTTCGGGAACGGCGCCCGTGGACGCCAGGTACAGGGCGCTCGTGGCACACCCGCACTCTGGGTGGATGAACAGCTCGGCGTCGGGCTCGGCCTCCACCCTCGCCCGCAGCTCGGCACCGTTGATGCCGGCGTGCACGTGGCACTCACCCATCCAGATGTGCATGTTCTGGCGACCGGTGATCCGCTGCACATGGGCACCGAGGAACTGGTCGGGGCAGAACAACACCTCTTGGTCCTCTGGGATCGACGCCACCACCTCGGCGGCGTTGGACGACGTGCAGCAGATGTCCGTCTCGGCCTTGACCTCGGCTGTCGTGTTGACGTAGGAGACGACGACAGCGCCGGGGTGCTCGGCCTTCCACTCCCGCAGCAGCTCCCCGTTGATGGAGTCGGCCAGGCTGCATCCGGCTCGCTCGTCGGGGATCAGCACCGTGCGGTCGTAGGCCAAGATCTTGGCCGTCTCGGCCATGAAGTGCACGCCGCAGAACACGATGGTCGTGGCGCCCGCACCGGCCGCCACCCTTGACAGGCCGAGCGAGTCGCCCACATGGTCGGCCACGTCCTGGATCTCGGGAAGCTGGTAGTTGTGAGCCAGGATGACTGCGTCGCGGACTCTTGCCAGGTCGCGCACCTGATCGACCCAGTCGCTGGGGAGCACATCGACGGCCGCATCGACGTGGCCACGAATCGTCGCCGTGTCAGTCACGATCCCAGCTTACGGGCTGATCGTTTCGGGGGTACCCGAGGCAGAATGGTGTGATGCCCGAGACACTCGCCGAGAAGGTGTGGGAGCGCCACGTCGTGCGCCGCGTGCCCGGCGAGCCCGACCTGCTGTACATCGACCTGCACCTCGTCCACGAGGTCACGAGTCCCCAGGCGTTCGAGGCGTTACGGCTGGCGGGGCGTCGGGTCCGCCGGCCCGAACTGACCATCGCCACCGAGGACCACAACGTGCCGACGGAGCACATCGACCGTCCGATCGCCGAACCGGTCTCGGCCAAGCAGGTGGACACGCTGCGCTCCAACGCCGCCGAGTTCGGGATCGTGAACTTCCCGATGGGCCATGACCACCAGGGCATCGTGCACATCATCGGTCCCGAACAGGGACGCACGATGCCCGGTATGACCATCGTCTGCGGCGACAGTCACACCGCCACGCACGGCGCCTTCGGGGCGCTGGCCTTCGGCATCGGAACGTCGGAGGTCGAGCACGTGCTCGCCACCCAAACGCTGCCCCAGGCTCGCCCGAAGTGGATGGCAGTGACAGTTGACGGACAGCTACCCGAGAGCGTGACGGCAAAGGACGTGATCCTCGCCATCATCGGCCGCATCGGCACCGGCGGCGGGATCGGCCATGTCGTGGAATATCGAGGCTCGGCCATTGAGGCACTGTCCATGGAGGGCCGCATGACCGTGTGCAACATGTCGATCGAGGCCGGCGCGAAGGCCGGGCTGATCGCCCCCGACGACACGACGTTCGAGTACCTGCACGACCGGGAGCACGCGCCGTCCGGCGCGGCGTGGGACGAGGCCGTCACCGACTGGCGCTCACTGCGCACCGACGAGGGCGCCCACTTTGATGCCGAGGTTCGTCTCGACGCCGCCGGCCTGCGTCCCCAGGTCACGTGGGGGACGAACCCAGCCCAGGTGACAACGCTCGACGACGATGTCCCGTCACCGGACGACTTCGCCGACCCGACCACCCGAGACACCGTGGCCAGGGCTCTCGAGTACATGGGCCTGGCGCCCGGCACGGCGATGCGCGACATCGCCGTGGACACCGTATTCATCGGTTCGTGCACGAACGGTCGCATCGAAGACCTGCGCGCCGCCGCAGCCGTGCTCGACGGCCGTACCGTGGGCGCCAAGCGGCTGATGGTGGTGCCGGGCAGCCACGCCGTCAAGGCGCAGGCCGAAGCGGAGGGGCTGGCAAGCATCTTCGTGGCCGCCGGCGCCGACTGGCGAGAGCCCGGCTGCTCCATGTGCCTGGCGATGAACCCCGACAAGCTGGCGCCTCAGGAACGGGCGGCCAGTACGAGCAATCGCAACTTCGAGGGGCGCCAGGGCCGGGGCGGTCGCACCCACCTCGTCTCGCCTCGCGTTGCTGCGGCCACAGCCGTCGCCGGTCGCCTCGCTGCCCCGGAGGATCTGTAATGCGGGCGGTACGCGTGCTCACCGGCACGGGCGTGCCACTACGCCGCTCCGACGTCGACACGGATCAGATCATCCCCGCCGAGTGGCTCAAGCGCGTCGAGCGCACCGGGTTCGAACGTGGGCTGTTCGCCAACTGGCGCGACGATCGCAACTTCGTACTCAACGACGAGCGATACGCCGGCGCCACGATTCTCGTCACGGGGCCGGCATTCGGAGTCGGCTCGTCGCGCGAGCACGCCGTGTGGGCGATCCAGCAGGCCGGTTTCGGCGCCGTGCTGGCCCCCAGCTTCGGCGACATCTTCGCCAACAACTGCACGAAGAACGGGCTCGTCGCAGCAGTGCTGCCCGACGCCGTGATCACCGGGATCTGGGAGGCCATCGAGACCGACCCGTCGACAACCGTCGTCGTCGACGTGGAGCGTCGCACCGTCGAGTTGCCGGCGGCGGACATCGCCTGCCAGTTCCCGATGGACGAGTCCACCCGGGAGCGGTATCTGCACGGCCTCGACGACGTGGCCGTCACGCTGACGTACGCCACGGATGTGGATGCCTACGAGGCCGCGCGCCCATCCTGGTTGCCCACCTGAGTCTCAGTTGTCGCGACAGCGGAACGACGCCTGCACAGCGACGCCGGACTCGGTGGATCCGCGGAACTTGCCGCTCGTACGCCCCGGCGCAAACGTGACGACACCCGTGGCGGCGACGGTACCCTTGCCGAAGCGAGCAGTGAGCTGGGCGCCGTTGGCGTTGGCATCGCGGGCGTTGCGCACGACCAGTTCGAATGCCTGCAGGCGGCCCGATCCGTCGCCGGCGACGTCGCTCTCGAGGCGTACCACGTAGCGGTCTGTGTCGGGCGACACGACGCCCGAGCAGTGAGCGGGCGCACGCGTGTCGGCAGGATCGATGTCGCCGAGATCCTTTCGATCGGCGTTCAACGTGCCGTCTCGCTCGCCAACGCCGTTCTCGGCGCCCGCACCGGCGACGACGCGGACGCGCAGGACGCCGAGCTCTGGCGTGCCGGGGTTCGATGTCGTCGTGGTCACGTCGGAAGGTTTTTCACCGCAGCGGAACGATCCCCGGACCTGGGTGTTACGACCGTCGGTGATGGTGAAACTGCCCTGGCGCAGTCGCTCGTCGTCGATGGTGAGTCTGCCGGTCAGCTTCTGCTGACGCTGACGGCCGTCGATGAGCAGGACGTCGACGTCGAACTCACCTGGCTCCCGCACCCGGCCGACCGCCGTCAGCTCCACCGACAGCACGGTTCGGTCGTCCTTGACCCGCCGCAGGTCGGTGACGCCGACCCGGAACGGGCCGTCACCGCCGGTCAGACCTGTGCACACGGCGAACACCGAGGATTCGTTGACATCGTCGCCTGCCGCCGTCACATCCAGCTCTACCCGGTCCGTGTAGCGCGGTGCCGAGGACTGCAGATCGACGACGACGATGCCGTCTTGCACCATTGCCCGGTCGCTGCGCGCACCGAGTAGTCCCGACGCTGTCGACGTGTCGCCGCTCGGATCGTCGTCACCCCCGCACGTCGTGGTGAGCAGGCACACCGCGGCGATCGCTGCGATCCTGCCCGGCATCCGGCCGACCCTACTGTTCATGCCGCGGCGCCCTACTGTTCATGACGCGGCCGGCGAAGGCGCTGGAGCTTACGTGGCCGTGTCGGCGGCGAAGTCTTCCAGTCGGTGCAGTCGGGGGTCGTTGCTGAAGACCTCGATGGCCGAGTCGGTCGGCAGCCGCAGTCCTCGCTGCAGGATGCGGGTCTGGGTGTGCTGGTTGTACTCCACGAGCGTGATGGCCCAGCCGTCACGACCGGCACGTGCCGTACGCCCGGAGCGGTGAAGGTAATCCTTGGCGTCCTTCGCCGGCTCGTAGTGGATCACGGCGCCGATGTCGTCGATGTCGATGCCCCTGGCCGCCACGTCGGTGGCTACGAGCACCGCCAGCTCGCCGCGGGCGAACTGGCGCATCGCCCGTTCGCGCTGGGACTGTGCCAGATCGCCGTGGATCGCGGCGGCGTCGACGCCAAGGTCGGACAGCGATCGGGCGACCCGATCGCAAAGACGCTTCGTCTGGCAGAACAGGAGCAACTTGGGGATCCCCTTGCCGATGGCACCAACAACGCGGTCCTTGTCCATGTGGTGCACGGCGAGGAACAGGTGATGCATCGTGCCAACAGTGCCGGTGGCGGAGTCGATGGCCACCTCGATCGGATCCTTGAGGTAGTGCCGGATGAGGTGGCCGACGTCGCCGTCGAGCGTGGCCGAGAACAGCATCGTCTGGTTACGGCCGGTGCAGTGGCGCAGGATCCACTCGACCTGGGGTGTGAACCCGTCGTCGGCCATGCGGTCCGCCTCGTCGAGCACGACGATCTGGACGTCACTGAGATCGACCTCGCCCGACTTGATCAGGTCGATCAGGCGCAAAGGCGTGGCCACGACGAGATCCACTTGCTTTCCCAGCTCGCTGATCTGGTCGAGCCGGCTGGAACCGCCGTACACCGCAAGCACCTTGCGCCCGGAGTGGCCGGCCACGGGCCGCAGCACTTCGGCGACCTGCACGGCGAGCTCCCGGGTGGGCACCAGCACCAGGCCGAGGGGGCGCCGAGACTCTGCGGTGTCGGTGATGCGCACGAGCATCGGCACGCCGAAGGCAAGCGTCTTGCCCGAGCCGGTCTCGGCCCTGCCGCACACGTCGCGCCCCTCGATGGCGACGGGGATGGCGGCGTGCTGGATCTTGAACGGTTCAGCGAAGCCGCAAGCGGCGAGGCCGTGGTCGATGCGCTCTGGGACACCGAGGGCGGCGAAGCCCGTCGGCGGCTCGATGGGCGGCAGCACCGCGGTCGACGTCAGGAGTGACGTATCGGCCCGGCCGGTGTCGTGAGGGCGTGGGGGGCGGCGTCGGCGGCGAGGCGCGCCAGGCGGCCGGGTGGGATATGCGGACATGTTGTCAGCGAGGGTAGCGACCCGGGCACACCATTCTGCGTTGAGTGCCGGTCGCGGCGGGTGTAGTCTCCCTGGTGATGCGTGCCTTCCCGGTTCTGCTCCTTCTCTAACGGCGGCAGCCGCATACCGCTGCCGCCGAACCTCCTGCGCCCAGATGGGCCAGGGGGTTCTTACGTTTTCGGACCCGCTTTTCCCAACTCCCCTCTGTCAACTTCTAGGAGCCAAACCATGGACCCGGTGAATCCCGCACCGATGCCGTTCAGTAAGTACAGGCCGCAGGTACCGCTCGTCTTGCACGACCGCACGTGGCCGAATCGCATCATCGAACAGGCGCCGCTGTGGTGCTCGGTCGATCTGCGCGACGGCAACCAGGCGCTCATCGACCCGATGGACCCCGCCCGCAAGCGGCGCATGTTCGACGTGCTCGTGAACATGGGCTTCAAGGAGATCGAGGTCGGTTTCCCCGCCGCCTCCCAGCCCGATTTCGACTTCGTGCGCGAGCTGATCGAGCAGGACCTGATCCCCGAGGACGTGACCATCCAGGTGCTGGTGCAGTGCCGTCAGGAGTTGCTGGAGCGCACGTTCGAGTCGATCGCCGGCGCCCCCAAGGCAATCGTCCACTTCTACAACTCCACCAACCCACTGCAGCGCGAGGTCGTGTTCGGGCTCGACCAGGCCGGCATCATCGACGTGGCGCTGAACGCCGCCCGCCTCGCCCGCAAGCTCGAGGACACCATCGCATCCACGGTTGTGCGCTATGAGTACTCGCCGGAGAGCTTCACGCTCACCGAGCCCGACTTCGCCGTGGAGATCTGTGACCGGGTCATGGACGTTGTGGAACCGACTCCCGACAACCCGATCATCCTCAACCTGCCGGCCACGGTCGAGTGCTACAGCGCCAACGTGTACGGCGACGTGATCGAATGGTTCGGCCGCTCCGTTCGCGATCGCCACTCGGTGGTGCTGTCGCTGCACCCCCACAACGACCGCGGCACGGCCACGGCCGCCGCGGAGTTCGGCGTGATGGCCGGCGCCGACCGGGTCGAGGGCACGCTGTTCGGCAACGGTGAACGCACCGGCAACGTCGACATCGTGAACCTGGCGATGAACCTGTTCGCCAACGGTGTCGATCCAGACCTCGACATCAGTGACATCGACGCCCTGCGCCGCACGGCGGAGTATTGCAACCGGCTGCCCGTTCCGCCCCGCCATCCGTACGCCGGCGACCTGGTGTACACATCGTTCTCGGGTAGCCACCAAGACGCCATCAAGAAGGGGTTCGACGCCCTGCCCGACGAGTACGAGCAGTGGGGCGTGCCATACCTGCCGATAGACCCCATGCACGTCGGCCGTTCGTACGAGGCAGTGATCCGGGTGAACAGCCAGAGCGGTAAGGGTGGCGTCGCCTACGTGATGAAGACCGAGCACGGGTTCGATCTGCCCCGGCGCATGCAGATCGAGTTCTCCAAGAGCATCCAGCACATCACGGAGGACAGCGGCACCGAGATCAGCCCGATGTTGATGTGGGAGACGTTCGAGGCCGAGTACCGGCCGCAGCATCCGCGCTACGAGCTGATCGGCCACGAGCTGCACACTCGCGATCGGCACTCCACCGTGACGGCGCAGCTGCGCGTCGACGGCAAGCATCACACCGTCGTCGGCGAGGCCGGGGGGCCGATCTCGGCGTTCGTGCAAGGCCTGCGCCACGAGTTCGCCTCGCCGATCGATGTCGTCGATTACGCAGAGCACGCCATCGGCAAAGGCTCGGATGCGACGGCCGTTGCGTACGTCGAGACCACCGGCGAGTCGGGAGAGGCCCGCTGGGGCATCGGCATCGACCATGACATCACGACGGCATCGCTGAGAGCCGTGCTCGTCGCCCTCGAACGGCAACAGCGCTGACGCATCCGCGTTGTCATGTAATCATGTAATCGTATAACCTCACGAGCATGAGTACTTCGACATTGAGCACCGAGACTGCCCGCAGCTGGCTCGCCGGCCGACTCCCCCAGGACTGGTTCGACGGCGAACCCACCATCACCATCGACCGAGACGAGATCCTCGTCGTCGGCGCCCTCTCCGACCCCAAGCTCGCCGATGACGCCTCCGACGCCGACCGGGCAGCGGCCCGTGACGGGCGGGCCCGTCAGTTCCGCGAGGACACGCGTTCCCGACGGATGGAGATCGCCAACGAGCTCGAACACGCAACGGGGCGCAAGGTGGCATGGGGCGTCGAGTTGGGCGATGAGCGCAAGGTCTTCACGTCGTTGGCCGCACCGGTCATGACGCGCTTGCGCCAAACGGAGCGACAGGTGCTCGACACGCTCGTCGACGCCGGAGTGGCCCGCTCTCGTAGCGACGCTCTGGGTTGGTGCGTGCGCCTCGTCGGACAGCACTCCCACGATTGGCTGGACGAGCTGCGCCGGGCGCTCGAGCAGGTCGAACAGGTGCGCACCACCGGTCCGGACACCTGACCCGTTTCGGCGTTCAGGCATGGCGGATCTCGTAGCGCTCGCCGCTGTCGCGCCACAGTTCCACGACGACGAGGACCGTGAGCACGGCCACGGCGGCGGCGAGGGTGAGGAACGCCGGCAGGTGCCCTTCGACGCTGACATTGCTGGCCATCAGCGCCGTGGTCTGGGTGAGCGCGTAGACGAACACGAGATCGAAGAACAGTTCCAGCGGAGTCACCTGGGCGTCCTCGGTGACACGCTGCGTCGTCGGTCGGCGCAAGTATTCGCTCATCGTCGGCAGGGTGGACACGGCTACTCTCGCTGGCATGAAGGTCACCGTCGACTACGACGTCTGCGCCGCTACGGGTAGCTGCGCCCAGGTGTGCCCAGAGGTGTTCGAGGTGCGTTCCGACGGCAACCTGTACATCCTCCAGGAGCTGCCTCCGCCCGAGCTGCGCGACCAGGTGCGTGAAGCGGCCGATCTGTGCCCGACGGCGGCCATCACCGTCGAGGAATGACGACGTCCTTCCACGACCAGCTCGCCAAGGGCTGGAAGACGTCGGGCTCGATGCTGTGCGTCGGGCTCGACCCCGATCCCGATCGCTACCCGTCGCAGCTGACCGATCACGCGGCGCCGGCATACGAGTTCTGCTCGGCCATCGTCGAGGCCACCGCTGACCTGGTGTGCGCGTTCAAGCCTCAGTTCGCCCACTTCGCCGCACAGTCTGCTGAGCACCAGCTGGAACGGCTGTGCCGTCGGATCCGCGAGGATCATCCCGATGTGACGTTGATACTCGACGCCAAACGCGGCGACATCGGGTCGACGGCCACCTTCTACGCCGAGGAGGCCTTCGGCCGTTATGGTGCGCACGCCCTCACCGTGAACCCGTACCTCGGAACCGATGCAGCGGTGCCGTTCCTCGCTCGCGGCGGGGTCATCGCTTTGTGCCGTACAAGCAACGACGGGGCAGGGGAACTGCAGAACCTCGACGTCGGCGGGCGACCGCTCTACCTGCGCGTCGCCGAGATGGTGGCCGACCGCTGGACCCAGCATGGGGAGTGCGGACTCGTGACGGGAGCGACGGCCCCACGCGAACTGGCCGACATCCGCGATGTCGCTCCCGATCTACCGTTGCTCGTGCCGGGTGTTGGCGCTCAGGGCGGTGATCTCGAAGACTCGGTGGCCGCCGGTGCAACGCCCGACGGGCGCGGCCTGATCATGTCGGCGTCGCGCTCGGTGCTCTACGCCGATGCCCCCGACGGCGACTTCGTAGCCGCCTCCCGTCGCGCCGCCAAGCACCTCCACGACCAGATCTCCGCCGCCGCCCCGACCGCCTGATCGCTCAGCCGGCGAGCGTGGCAACGCTGACGATGCCGGGCGCCTGGCGCAAGGTGGCGACGACGGCGTCGGGCACCTGGGACGTCGGGGCGATCATCATCACGGCTGTTCCGACCACTTCGGCCCTGCCCACATCCATGTCGTCGATGTTGACGCCGGCGTCGCCGAGGATGGTGCCGACGGCGCCGATCACGCCCGGGCGGTCGTCGTTCACGACCATCAGCAGATGTTCGGTGGGCGGCACGTCGCACGTGTGCTCGTCGATCATCACCAGTCGGTGCTGCTCGCGGCTGCCGGCGAGCGTGGCGCTCATGGCGTGACCACCGCCGCGGACGGTGAGCAGGTTCACGTAATCGGCGGTGGCGGTACTCGTGACCTCGCGCACGTCGACGCCACGGTCGCGGGCGAGCTGGGGGGCGTTGACGTACGTGACCGGCTCATCCGTCGTGTGTCCGAAGAAGCCCTTGAGCACGGCCAACCCGACGATGCGCGTGTCGTAGCCACCGATCTCGCCTTCGACCGAGATCTCGATCGCGGAGGGCGCCTCGGTGACGAGCGAGGCGAACAGCCGGCCAAGCCGCTCCGCCAGGGGCAGGTACGGTCGCAGCGTCTCGCTGGCCTCGGCGGCGCTGATGTTGACGGCGTACGGCACGAACTCCCCGGCCAGCGCCAGCTGCACCATGTCGGCGATGGTGTCGCCGGCCTTGTCCTGAGCCTCACGCGTGCTGGCGCCGAGATGCGGCGTGACCACAACCGACGGGAGATCGAACAGCGGCGACACGGTGGTCGGCTCTTCCTCGAACACGTCGAGGGCTGCCCCTGCGATCACGCCATCGCGGATGCACTCGGCCAGCGCCGCCTCGTCGACGATGCCGCCCCTGGCGACATTGATGACGCGCAGCGTTGGCCGAGCCTTGAGCAACAGGTCGCGACTGATCAGGCCCTCGGTCTCGGTTGTGCGCGGCAGGTGGATGGTCAAGAAGTCGGATTCGCAGACCACGGCGTCGAGATCGGCCAGCTCGACACCGAACTGGCGGGCCCGATCCGACGAGATGTACGGGTCGAAGGCGATCAGGCGCATTCCGAAGGCTTTGGCCCGCTCGGCCACCAGCTTGCCGATGCGCCCAAGACCGACGATGCCGAGCGTCTTCTCTGCCAGCTCCACACCCTCCCACTTCGACCGCTCCCAGCGCCCGTCCTTGAGCGCCCTGTGGGCCTGGGGGATGTTGCGGGCCTGGGCCAGCAGCAACGCCATGGTGTGCTCGGCCGCCGACAGGATGTTGCTCTGAGGGGCGTTGACCACCATCACCCCGCGCCGGGTGGCGGCGGCGATGTCGACGTTGTCGAGGCCGATGCCGGCCCGCCCCACCACGAGCAGATCGGTTCCTGCGGCCAACACCACATCGGTGACGTGCGTCGCCGACCGGATGATGAGCGCATGGGCGCCGGCCAGCGCACCGAGCAGCTCGCCGTCGGAGAGGCCTGTACGCACGTCGACGTCGTGCCCAGCGGCTCGCAGCCGATCGAGACCACTCGCGGCGATCGTTTCGGTGACGAGGATGCGCGCCATATGTCATCATGCTTACCGGCCGCATGGGATCCGTCCCAACCACTTCCTGACGCCGGGAACGAACGAGCACGCGATGAACGAACCACTCGAGGCGTCTGCTGGCGCGCCAGACATCACGATCAGGACGATTGCCGATCCAGCAGATCTGCGTCGGGCGATCGACGTCTTCGACGGCGTTTGGGGGTCGTCCCGGCCGCTGGCCACCATCGAGCTGCTGCGGGCAATCGGCCACGCAGGAGGCTATGTCGCCGGAGCGTTCGCCGACGGTGAGATGGTCGGGGCGTCGTTCGGTTTCCTCGGCACCCACCAGGGCGAGCCTGCCCTGCACAGCCACGTCACCGGCATCGTCGCTCAACAGCGATCGACGGGCATCGGCCAGGCGATGAAACGTCAGCAGCGAGCATGGGCCGCCGAGCGGGGTTTGCAATGGGTCACTTGGACGTTCGATCCGCTCGTGCGACCGAACGCCTGGTTCAACCTCGAAGTGCTCGGCGTCTCCGTGGTCGATTACCTGGTCGACTTCTACGGCCAGATCGATGACGAGATCAACGCCGGCGACGAGAGCGACCGGTTGCTCGTGGCATGGCCGACCCACCGCGACCGGACACCGTTGGCAACGCCCCGGATCGACGCCGAGGTGGCGCTCGTCGCCACGCCTTCAGACGTGGTCGAACTGCGGCGCCACGATCCCGACGCAGCCCGCGAGTGGCGGCGCCGCCTGCGCGACGAGCTCGGCCGGTTGATCGCAGGAGGCGGCCGGGTGGTCGGATTCTCCCGCAACGGTGAGTACCGGGTGCTGCCTGCCCCGAGCGGTCCCGAACGATGAGCGAGCGCAGCGAGCTCATCGCCGGTCGCGCGAACGCCAGTGAGCCGAACGGCGATGGGGTGTGGGGGCGCAGCCCCCACGGTATCCGATGAGCGCAGGGCTCATCGCCGGCGGCGAGCTGCGCCGCATCGCCCTCGACCTCGTCACCCCGTTCCGCACCAGTTTCGGCGAGGAGACGGCTCGCAACGTGCTGCTCGTGGCCGTCGACATGGAGTACGGAGACGCCACGGTGCGCGGGTGGGGCGAGTGCGTGGCGATGACGGCGCCGCTGTACTCCCCCGAGTTCGTCGACGCCGCAGCACTCGTGATCGAGGAACACCTGCTCGGACGGTTGGCCGGCCAGGGCCTGTGCGCCGACGACGTGGCCGGGCACCTGGCCCCGGTCAAGGGCCACGCCATGGCCAAGGCCGCTGTGGAGATGGCGATCCTCGATGCCGAGCTGCGCCACGACGGCACGCCGTTCGCCTCGCGAATCGGGGCGACGCGCACACGGGTTCCGAGTGGCGTCAGCGTGGGCATCTTCGACGACGTCGACACGCTGGCGGCGCAGGTGGACGCGTACATGACCGACGGGTACGCGCGCATCAAGTTGAAGATCGAACCGGGATGGGATCTGGAACCGGTTGGCATGATCCGAAGGCTGATCGGCGACGACGTTCCCCTGCAGGTGGATGCGAACACGGCCTACCGCCGCGAAGACATCGAACACCTCTGCCGCCTCGACGAGTTCGGCCTGCTGCTCATCGAACAGCCGCTCCCGGAGGAAGATCTCCTCGGGCACGTACGGCTGGCCGAGCGGAGCACCACCCCGGTGTGCCTCGACGAATCGATCCACTCGGCGGCCGGAGCCGTCGACGCCATCGAGCTGGGCGCCTGCTCGGTCGTGAACATCAAGCCAGGACGCGTCGGCGGATACCTGGAGGCCCGGCGCGTCCACGACGCCTGCCGCCAGCGCGGCGTCGCCGTATGGTGCGGCGGCATGCTCGAGACGGGGATCGGGCGGGCCCCGAACGTAGCCCTGGCCGCCCTCGACGGGTTCACGTTGCCCGGCGACGTCAGCGGCGCCGACAGGTTCTGGCGCCGCGACATCGTCACCGATCCGGTCCGGATGACGGACGGCACGGTGCCCGTCCCGACGACGCCGGGGTTGGGGTTCGACCTCGACATCGAGTTCCTCGACCAGGTCACGACGGCGCGGAGAACGCTCTCCGGACCGCGGCCAGCCCGACGGGCGGACGGATAGTCTCACCGCCATGCCGCACCTCTTTCTGTCGGACGAGTGGATCGAGGAGGCCCGGGCCATCCGCGCCGACCACGAGGACGACGGCCCTCCCGTCCCGGTCTCGATCAAGATGAACCAGGTGATCACGGACGTGCCGTTCGGCGACGGCACCGTCTACAGCTATCTCGACACGTCGTCTGGCACGCCGCTGCTCGAGCTCGGGCAGCTGGACGATGCAGAAGTGACGATCACGACCGACTACGAGACGGCCAAGGCGATCTTCGTCGACCAGGACTTCGCCATGGCCATGCAGGCCTTCATGGGCGGCAAGATCCGGGTTCAGGGAGACATGATGAAGTTGATGGCGCTGCAGACGGCTGCTCCCGTCGACGCGCAGGCCCGAGTCGTCGCCGGGCGGATCAAGGCCATCACGGCCTGAGGGTCACGAGGGCCCAAGGTTGCTGGCGACGCCATCCAACGCCTGAGCGAGGTCATCGACCGTCCAGGCCTCTGGCTGCTCGACCGATTCGGCCATCTCCCACGACCGCAGACGGCGCACGACGCCTCCCTGCACGAAGAAGGTCTCGCCGTTGAAGGCGCACCGGGTGGAGCTGAGGTAGGCGACGAGCGGCGACACGTTGGCGGGCGCCCACTCGTCGAAGGCGCCGTCCCTGGCGGCCATGATGTCCTCCAGCCCAGGTGTGGCCAACGTCAGGCGGGTGCGGGCCGCCGGCGCGATGCAATTGCTGGTCACGCCGTAGCGGGCGAGCTCCTTCGCAGCGATCTGACTGAACGTGGCGATGGCGCTCTTGGCCGACCCATAGTTGCTCTGGCCGGGATTGGAGAACAGGCCAGAGGTGGATGACGTGTGCACGACGTGACGGGGCCGGACGCGCCCGGCTTTGTGCTCCTCCCGCCAGTACGCGGCGGCCCAGCGGGTGGGAGCGACGTGACCTTTGAGGTGCACGGCGACGACGTCGTCCCACTCCGGCTCGGTCATGTTGACAATGGCCCGGTCGCGCAGGATGCCGGCGTTGTTCACAAGGATGTCGAGGTCGCCGAATGCCCCGATGGCGGCATTGACCATGGCTTGCGCGCCTTCCCAGTCGCTGACATCGTGCGTGGACACGACGGCCTCGCCGCCGGCGGCCGCGATCTCGGTGACGACCTGCTCGGCCGGCGTGGCGTCGGTACCCGAGCCGTCATTGTCGCCGCCGAGATCGTTGACGATGACCTTGGCCCCCTCAGCGGCGAACAGCAGAGCGTGTTCGCGACCGATCCCGCGGCCGGCACCGGTGATGATCGCGACGCGTCCGTCGAGCGCTGGCATGCGCAGGCACGGTAGCGGTCAGAGGAACACCAGGTCGACCCTGGTCCCGCGCACGAACTGTTCGCCGGTATCCACGCTGACTCCGTTGATCCGGGCCCCCTCGAACAGGCCCTGGGTGGACCCGAGCACGTCGCCACGCACGTAGCCGGACCGCTCGAGCGCACGCACGGCCTGACGGAAGTTCAGCCCGTCCAGCTCGGGGAACACCACGAAGTCGGGGCCCTTCGAGACCCGGACCGTCACCACCGCACCGCGCTCGACCTCCGCCCCGGCCCGGGGACGTTGACGCAGGATCAGGTCCTTCTCGATGATGTTGCTGAACTGCGACTCGGCTTGGTCCAGTCTCAGTCCCAATTCGTCCAGCTGGCCGGTCGCCTGGGCCAGACTGAGTGTTCGCAGGTCGGGCACCGAACGAGGCTCGGGACCTCGCGACAGTGTCAGTTCGATCTCGGTCCCTGGAAGCACGCCGTCGCCGGCCCGCTTCGCCTCGTCGCCGACCACGACCCACGACACGACGGCGCCGGGCGGGATCTCCTCGTCGTACACCCGGTCGGCGGTGCTCGCCTCGAGGCGCAGCACTTCAAGTTGCTCGCGGGCGGCTCCGGCGCCGGCGCCGCGCAACTGGGGCAGGGTGCGAAACTCGGGGCCCTCGCTGAGGACGAGGAAGAACGGCTCGCCCTCGGCGAGCTGATCACCTGGCGCAGGCGAGGTGCGGATCACGTCGCCGGCGTCAGGTTCCTCGTCGCTGCGCTCGAACCGCGTCTGCACATCCCAGTCGAAGTTCTCGACGGCGCTGACGGCTTCGGCTTCCGTAACGCCGGCCAACTGGGGCACCTCGTGCCTCTCGGTGCGCAGCAGTAGGTAACCGACGAGCCCCAGCGCCGCCAGGACCACGAGCAGCACGAACGCCACGAGCGCCTTCAACCACAGACGGCGCTGTGGTGACGCCGACGGCGGCTCGGCGGGCGCAACGGCATCGTAGGGGGCGGTAGAGCCCGGACCCATCGGCGTCGGCGCCACCTGCGTCTCAGCCAGGTGCGCAGCGGCGCCACGGGTGACGTCGTGGCCACCGTCGTGGAGCAGTGGGACGGGACGCCGAACCGTCGGCGTGTCGGCGGGCGCAGCAGGGGGCGGCAATGCATCCTGCGAGGCGACGACGGCGTGCGCCTCGGTCGGGCGCTGATCCGCCCCCGGCGCTTGCGGCGGAAACGTCGGGGGGACGCTCGGCTCCCGGTCGGCGCGCTCCTCGCCCGGCTCGGACTCCGGCTCGGACTCCGGCTCGGACTCGAGCGGCGGTGCGGGTGTGGGGAGCGGCACCGGGGCCACGACCTCGTGGGACTCGGTCGGCCGTTCGTCCCCTGGCGGCGTTTCGGCAGGCGGTGCCGAAGGGACGGCCGGCTCGGGGTCGTCGGGCTCGGAAGCCGACGACTCGTCACCGCTGGGACGATTCATATCTCCGGTTGGATCGGTCGGTCGCCTCGTGGGCTCGTGTGTAAAAGCCGACGACGTCACCAGGGGAAGCGGCTCGGGTCGGGGCAGCTTCTCCGCCGCTCGCACGAGTGCCCGGCCGAACTCGGCAGCGCTCCAGCGTTGGCCGCGATCGGGGCGGGCGGCTCGCTCCAGCACGGAGGCGAGCGCTCCGAGGTCGGCAGACACGGGCGTCAGCTTCCCGACGCGGGCCGACAGCGTGGAGACGGTGGAATCGCCCGAGAACGGAACGGTGCCGGTGACGGCCTCGATCAACGTCAGGCCAAGCGCGTAGACGTCGGTCTTCCCATCGATCGGCTGGCCGAGCGCCTGTTCCGGTGAGGCGTAGCGAGCGACGTGGGTCTCCACCGTTGCCGGCTCGCGCCAGCTGCTGGCGCCCAGCAACCGGGCCAGGCCGAAGTCGATGACCCGCAGCCGGCGGTCGTCGCCGTACACGAGTTTGGACGGCGTCAGCTCACCGTGCACAAGGCTGCGTCGGTGGGCGTGGTCGAGCGCGCGGCAGGCCTCGAGGCCGATGACGAGAGCCTGCGACGGCGACAGGTACCGGCCCCGGTCGAACAGGTCACGCAGACTTCCGGCGCCGAGGTACTCGACGACGGCGAACATCGTCGTGCGGCCACCCACGCGGTCCTCACCCCAGTCGTAGATGGCGGAGATGTTGAGGTGGGACAGCGTCGACATCGAGCGCATCACCTGATCGAACCGGCGCTGGAACTCCGGCAGCTCGGAGATCTCGGGGCGGATCAGCTTGAGCGTGACGGGCCGTTCGACCTGGATGTCGACGGCATCGACCACCACCGTGTAGGCGCCTGCCGACACCAGCCGTTCGATCCGATAGCGGTTTGCGACCACCACGCCGACCAGGGTTCTGGACACCCGGCGGCGGGCCGGATCGGCTGGGCTCGAGCCGGGACGGAGTCCGTCGTCATCGATTCCCACAGGTGCGCAACGCTATCGGGTGGGCTCGCGGGGGTGGCGGAGACGCGATTCGCCGCCATCATGGGACCGTGCTCACGGTGTTCGGATCACA
>Ga0136630_1000210_pt1 | contig 20374 bp, 23 predicted proteins | sample AntDrymUQ5682106_2_FD_105496 | JGI IMG/M metagenome (GOLD analysis project Ga0136630, IMG submission 105496) | Polar desert sand microbial communities from Dry Valleys, Antarctica - metaG UQ568 (21.06) | ecosystem: Environmental > Terrestrial > Soil > Desert | place: Antarctica: Dry Valley...
CCACACCACCGCCGCGGCCACGTCGTCGGACGTCAAGGGTGTCATGCCGTCATAGACCCGGTCGGCGCGGTCGTGGTCGCCGGAGAAGCGCACGACGGAGAACTCGGTTTCCACCGCACCAGGGTCGACCGTGGACACGCGCACGCCCTTGCCCAACAGGTCCATGCGCAGGCCCGTGGTGATCCGGTCCACCGCGGCCTTGGTCGCGCAGTACACCGCGCCGTTGGGGTAGGTCTGGTGGCCGGCGATGGAACCGATGTTGACCACGTGACCCCGCCCGCGGCGCACCATGCCCGGCACCACGGCATGGGTCATGTTGAGCAGGCCGGTGACGTTGGTGTCGATCATGCGGTCCCAGTCGGCGGGATCGTTGTCTTGCAGGGGACCGAAGCCGACCGCCAACCCGGCGTTGTTGACCAGCACGTCGATGTTCCGCCAGCCGTCCTCCAGGCCGTCGACGGCGGCGCTCACGGCCGCCCGGTCCCGGACGTCCAACGGCAGGATCCGGACCTCGGCGTCCAGCGAGTCCGCCAGCCCGGTGAGCCGGTCGCGCCGCCGGGCGCACAGCACCAGGCGGGCGCCGGCGCGGGCGAAGGCCTGGGCGCAGGCCAGCCCGATGCCGCTGGAGGCGCCGGTTACGAGGACGGTGGCGTCGACGAGCATGCCGCAGGCTCCTTGGTCGCTGACGGGGTGGTCGCTGAGGTCTTCGTCGCTGACGTGGTGGTCGCTGCGGTCTTTGTCGCTGACGTCGTGAAGGGAACCGCGGCCGGGGGACGCCGGCTGGGCCAGTCCACCGCGGCCTGTACCTGGGCCGCCAGTCGCAGGAGTGTCGCCTCGTCGGCCGGGCGGCCGGTGACCATCACGCCCAGCGGCAGCCCGTCGCGATCGCTGGCCAAGGGGAGGCTCATCGAGGGTTGACCCGTCACGTTGGCTAGCGGCGTCAAGCCGACGTAGCCGGCGAGGGTTTCCATCATGGCCGCGGGGTCCTCGGCGAGGTGGTCCAGCTCGCCGACCCGCAACGGCCCGCGCGCCATGGTGGGCGACACCACCGCGTGATAGCCGGCGGTGGCGGTGATCAGCGCCCGTGACTGCAGCTGCAGCATGGCGGTGGCCTGCAGCAATCCGGCCGCCGAGATCCTTCGGCCGATCGTGGCCAACCCCGCGTTGAACGGTTCCAGCGTGTCATGGGGCACCGGTGTGGCCGCCAGGCCGGCGGCCCACACGACCTGGAAGGCGTCCTTGAAGCTCTCGTCAAGCGTGAGGGTCAGCGGCTCGACGTGGTGGCCCAGCGACTCCAGCAGCCGGGCGGCGTCCTCGGCGGCAGTGATCGCCTCGGCGTCGAAGGTGCCGTAGGGCCAGGCGGTGACCAGGCCGCAGCGCAGGGGCGCCGGCTCGCGGGTCACCTCGTCGGCGTAGGGCCGGGCCGGGTCGGGGGCCCAGTGCGGGTCGCCCAACACGTAGCCGCGCATCACGTCCAGCATGGCCGCGGCGTCGGCGACGTCGCGGGTCAGCGGGCCTGGCGACGACAGTCCGCTGACCATGTCGGGGCCTAAAGGAGCGCTTGACACCCGCCCCCGCGCCGGCTTGAGGCCGAACAACCCGCAGTTGGCGGCCGGGATACGCAGTGAGCCGCCGCCGTCGGAGCCCTGCACCGCCGGCACCAGCCCTGCCGCCAGCGCAGCGGCCGCGCCGCCGGAAGAGCCTCCCGGTGTGCGCCGGTCGTCCCAGGGATTCCGGCACGGCCCCAGCAGCCGTGGCTCGGTGATGGGCATGGTGCCCAGCTCCGGCACGTTGGTCTTGGCCATGACGATGAAGCCGGCGCGGCGCAGCCGGGCGACGTGCTCGTCGTCGATGTCGGGAACGAAGTTGGCCAGCGAGGCGGTGCCGAACGTGGTGCGGATCCCCGCCGTCAGGGCCAGGTCCTTGACCGCCAGCGGCACGCCGAGAACGGGTGGGGTGCCGTCGCTCCCAGCTGCCTCCCGCGCCTGCCGGGCCGCGGCCAGCGCACCGTCGGTGTCCACCGTGACGATGCTGTTGAAGCGGCCGTCCACGGACTCGATCCGCTCCAGGCACATCTGCATCAGCTCGACGGGCGACAGCTCACGTCGGCGGATGAGGTCGGCGAGGTGGCGGACTGGACGGGTCAGCAGGTCGGCGGACATCGGTCGATAGCATGCCCCACCATGGACGTACAGCTGTTCGGCTCCGCCGGGTCCAAGGCGACGCGTAAGGCCCAGCGCTGGTTCAGCGAGCGGCGGGTGCCGGTGCATTTCGTGGACGTCCGCAAGCGTGCCCCGTCACCCGGTGAGCTGCGCCGGTTCGTGCAGCGATTTGGCACCAACGGCGTGCTGGATCCTGACACGAAGGCCTACCGCGATCAGGGCTTGCAGTACGTGTCAGCGTCCGATGACGACTGGATCGACCGGATGGTGGCCCAGCCGGCGGTGCTGCGGCTGCCGCTGGTCCGCTGCGGGAACGACCTGGCGGTCGGCGACGACGAGGCCGCCTGGCAGCGCTTCGCCGAGGGGGCCAAGAGCTGAAGTCTGGACGTGCGCGTTGGCGGACGTGGGCAGCGCGGCCTGTCGGGTTGGCGATCAGTCGTCTGCCCACACCTCATCGAGCCGTTCGACCAGCTCGGCCAGCGAATCGACCACCAGATGCGCCCGCCGCTCCTCGTCGCGCTGCACCACGCCCCACGGGCCACGCCGCAACCACACCGCGCGCAGCCCGGCGGCGGCCGCTGGCCGAACGTCGTTGTCGACCCGGTCACCGACATAGGCCACGTCTGCGGGCCGAGGATCGTGGCAGCGCGCCAGCACCTGGTCGAAGAACGCGGGGTCCGGCTTGGCCACGCCCATCGCGTCGCTCATTGCCATGACGTCGGGCCTGACGCCCAGGGCGACCAGCTCGCCGGCCCGCTGCGCCGGCTGGTTGGCGATCACCGCCAGCGAGCAGCCCTCGGCCCGCAGGGCGTCCAGCGCCGGCAGGGCGTCGGGATACAGGTCCTGGGCCTGGAATCCTCCGTAGCGGCGCTCCACCTCGGGGGCGAGGCGCTGCCAGTCGTCCACGCCGAGGAAGTCGAAGACCGACTGGTGTGGGTTGCCGGCGGCGATGGTGGCGCCGATCGCGGCCGCCAGCGTGAGATACGGCAACCCGAGCATGTCGGCCCATACCGCCCAGACGCGCGTCTCGTCGATCAGGGTCTCGCCGACGTCGAGGCACACCCAGCGAGCCTCCTGCTGGCTCTGCCGGCGAGGCGCCTGCGTCGCTGCTGCATCGTCCACGCGAGCGATGTCTAGCGGATCGCGGGGACCCAGGCGAACCTCATCTTGGCTCCGCGGCGGGCCGATCGGCCCGGGTGGTGCTTGCGATCTGGCCGATCGTGGGGCACGGTAGCCCGTCGAGCGCCCCTCTCGGTCTCCCCGACGGTACGTTCCCGCCGGCTGGAGCGCTCCAAGATGTTCCCCACAACCCGACGACGAGGAGTACGAGCAACGATGAACAAGAGCCAGCTCGCCGATGCCGCAGCCGGCAAGTCCGGCCTGTCGAAGGGCGACACGTCCAAGGCCCTCGACGCCGTCCTTGACTCCATCACCGAGGCGCTGCAGGGCGGCGACAAGGTGTCGCTGACCGGCTTCGGCACCTTCGAGGTCCGCGATCGCGCCGCCCGCACCGGCCGCAACCCCCAGACCGGCGCCGAGATGCAGGTCCCGGCCTCCAAGGCTCCCGCCTTCAAGGCCGGCAAGAGCTTCAAGGACGCCGTCAACTGAGGGAGGAAGTGGTCAACACGTAAACCCCGCGCTCCGACAGCACGAACCCCAACGCTGGGCGGACACCGTGCTGAGCGCGGCGGAAGAGAGCCAAACGGAGGGTGAGGGCGCCCTGGACGCCCGGGGGCGCCGAGGCGCCCTGCTCGGGCGAGCAGGCGCGCGGGAGGGGTGGACACCCAGTCATTCGGCGGCCTCGTCGACCTTCACCCAGCCGTCCACGTGCGCTGGGAACGGTGAGGGCGCCCGCCTCAGGCGCGTCTGGCCACCCCGGAATTGCACCGCCACGACGCTCGAGGACAACGGGCAACGCGTCCCGCGCGACGTCGTCCGCCACCCAGCCGCCTGCGGGCGTGCAGCAGCGGCCGGGCGGAGCGTCAGTAGCCGCAGGCCACGTCGCCCCACTTCGGGGACACCGCGCTGACACGCCCTGCGCCCAGATGGACGAGCCACACCACGCCGGTGAGGTGCGGGTTATCGTGGCCGATGGCGCACTGGTCCAGCGGCCAGGCGTCGAGCGGCAGCGGCTCGTCGAACTCGATGGTCACGACCGCGGCGTCGGGCTCGCCGTCGCCGCCGCCGGCTTTCGGGCGACGGACCCCGACGACCGCGGGCGGGTGGTCGCCGAGGAACTCCCGCAGCCGCTCGTCCGCGAGCGCGATGCCTGCCGCGGACGCCTGCTCCTCGCCGGTCAACGGGGCGTGGCGCTCCGCCGCGTCTGAGGTGTTCGGCGACATGGTGGTCTCGGCGTCGCTGGGGTCGACCGCGCCCAGCTCAGTGGCGGTGGTCGGGGACTGGCTGACCGGTTCGGCGCAAGCGGTGAGCACGACAGGCAGGGCGATGGCGAGCAGCAGTCGTCGCATGCCAGTTGGACGGTCCGCGCGCCGTGGTGGTTCCGGTTGGGGACGGCTTTCCCCGAGCTGGTGCGCACCCGGCGATCGAGCCTACAGCTGCGCGTGATCGATGACGCAGAACTCGTTGCCGTCAGGGTCGCGCAGCACGATGAAGTCGGCGTCTTCCGGATAGGGCCAGTCGTCCACGCGAGTGGCGCCCAGCTCGACCAGCCGCTCGACGTGCCGCGCCTGATCGGAGGTGTAAAGGTCCAGGTGCACGCGGACCCGTTCCTTCGGGTCCGTGTCGGTGAGCTGCAGCGAGACTGGGAGTCGGTTGCCGGCGGGGTGGACCAGCATCATGAACTCCGGGTCCCACCGCTGCTCGCGTTGCTGGTAGCCGAGTGCGGCGTTCCAGAACCGGACGGCACGCCGCATGTCCCGCACGTTGACCACGACCGTGGCGAGATGCAGGTCGCCGACCACTTCTTCCGCGTCTGGCATGCGGGCGATCCCACGTTGCTCCGCTGGTCGGTGTCTGGCTGCATCGGCGACCACTAGCCAGACGAAGTCCGGCTGCCCAGGCACCGAAACCACGGCGTACTCGACGTGGTCTTACCCATTGACGCTACCGATAGATGGGTTATATGGTCTAGGTATGCGTAGTGATGCGCCGGCGTTGATGCCGATCTTCCGGTCCCGACACCAAGCAGACCTGCTGACCTGGCTCCTGCTCCACTCCGACCGGGAGTACACCGTCACCGAACTCGCCAAGCGCCTCGACGTCCCACTCACCACCCTGCACCGTGAAGCCCAGCGACTCGTTGACGCTGACCTCATCCGCGGCCGCACCGTGGGCCGCAGCCGGCTCCTGCGCGCCAACCCTGCCCACCGGGCCGCCGCATCCCTGACCCGCCTGCTCGAGGTCACCTTCGGCCCACACACCGTGATCGAGGACGAGTTCGACAACGTCCCAGATGTGGCCAGCGTCCTTATCTACGGCTCGTGGGCAGCGCGCTACCACGGAGCCCGTGGAGCACCTCCGGCCGACCTGGACGTCCTCGTCGTCGGTTCCCCCGAACGCGCCGACGTCTATGACGCCGCCGACCGCGCCCAAGACCGGCTCGGGATGCAGGTCAACCCCCTCATCCGAACTCCGCAGCAGTGGGTCGAGGCCACCGATCCACTCATCCGGCAGATCCAGTCCAGCCCCACCGTCATTGTGATCGACACGGGCATGGACGCAGCATGACACGGTGGCCCCAAGGCGAAGCCGAGGTCGAACAGCAGCTCGCGGCCGGCCATCTGCAGCAGGTCACCGGCGGTCAGGCCCACGGCGCCCTCTTGCTCGAGAAGGCTCACCGCACCATCCAGACCGCCGCGCTCATCGTCGAAACCGATCCCGACAGCGCGTACGTCCTGGCCTACGACGCCGCCCGCTACGCCGGCACCGCACTCCTCGCCCACCAAGGCCTGCGCCCCACCCGCTCCGGCGGCCACTACGCCCTCGAACGCGCACTCCGCGCGCAGTTCGGCAAAGGCTTCCGGCCCTTCGGCGGGATGCGCCGCCGCCGCAACGAACTGGAGTACCCCAACATCCCCAACGAGGAAGCCAGTCAGGCCGAGGCCCACGGAGCGATCGACGACGCTCGCACCCTCATCAACGCCGCCGAGCGCATCTTCCCCGGCCTGTCACTGTTCTGACACGGTCGACCGTGAGGGTTCCCGCCTCGCGGCTGACGCCGAGCTCGTGGCAGCGCCTGAGCACGACTTGGGGTCAGAGCAGGCCGAGGTGGTGCAGCAGGTCCGCCGGCTCCAGGACCAGGCCGGTGACGAACGGGCCGAACTCGCCGTAGCGGGCGCTGACCTCGTCGAAGCGCATGTCGTAGACGATGTCGCGGATCGCCTTGGGGTCGTCGGCCAGCAGGGTGACGCCCCACTCCCAGTCGTCCAGACCGACCGAGCCGGTGATCAGCTGCAGCACCCTGCCGCGGTAGCCGCGCCCGACGCGCGCGTGGCCGCCCATCAGCCGCTTGCGCTCATCAAAGTCCAGCGCGTACCAGTTGTCGGCGCCGCTGCGGCGCTTGCTCATGGGGTAGAAGCTGATGACCTTGCGCTGCGGCAGCCGTGGGTGCAGCCGATGCTTGGCGTAGCCGGCCATGCGCTCGTCGAACGAGGCCAGCGCGGCGGCGTGCTCGACACTGCCCTCGACGAGGCCGTCCTCGTCGACCAGACGCTGCGCTTCGTCCTCTCGAGTCGAGGTGTACTCGCTGAGCTCGGTCAGCGACAGGTAGGAGGCGGCCGGCAACAGGGCCGCGCCCAGCGGTGACGCCACCAGCTCGGTGGACAGCTGATCCAACTCGGCCAGGTCCGGCCCCAGGAGCATCAAGCCGAGGTCGGCTTTCTGTCCCAGCACGCTGAAGGCCAGCACCTGGTAGTCGTCGCGGGCGTCGAAGGCCTGCAGCCGCGCCGCAAAGTCCTTGGCCGCCGAGGTGGCGTCCTCCAGCAGCTCGCGGCGGACGTGGAAGAACAGGTGCAGCACGCCCCAGCCCTGGCTGGGTGTGACCGGTGAGGTTGGCATGCTGCCAGGGTAGACGCCGCCGGCCGCGGCGGGCCTGCCCTCGCGCGCATGGAGCAAGGTGCGTTACCTCCGGATGCGCCAGGCAGCGCTTCATCCGGGTAGCGCTGCGCCGATACCCTCGCGCAAATGGACCTCGCGGTGGACGGCGCGGCAGTGGCGACGCTCGACCGGGCCGACGGCCCTGGGGCACCTCTGCTGTGCGTCCACGGGTTCACCGGCTCCAAGGAGGACTTTGCGTCGGTGCTCGATGCTCTGGCCGCCGCACGTCGCGTGGTGGCCGTAGATCTGCCGGGGCACGGTGGCACGCCGGGCCTCGACGACCCGGCCGCGTACAGCCTGGAGACGGTCGCCGGGTGGGTCCTGCGGGCGGCCGACGCGCTGGGGCTGGGGGAGTGCCATCTGCTCGGGCACTCGCTGGGCGGGTTGATCGTGCAGCGCGCCGCGGCGGTCGCCAGCCAGCGGCTGCGCTCGCTGATCCTGGCCGATACCGGGCTGGGCGCCCAACGTCAGGAACGCGCCGACCACAAGATCCGCATCGCCGTCGCCGCCCGTGACGCAGGGCTGGCGGCCGCCCTGACCATCGCGCAAGAACCGGTCGGCGCCGCGTCACCCCACTCGATCGACGAGGACCCCGAGCGCCAGGCGTTCGAACGCGCCCGCTTCCTGGCGCTCAACCCCGCCGCGGTGATCGGCGAGGTGCGCGCCATGCTCGCCGCGGCGCCACTCGGGGCGTTCCTGCGCGGCATTGACATCCCCGTCCTGGTGCTGCACGGCGAGGACGACCAGTCGTGGAACGCGGTCGAGCAGGCGCTGCTGGTGCGCTCCATCGCCGGTGCGGAGCACGTCGTGATCGCCGCTGCGGCGCACAGCCCGCAGCTGGAGAACCCGAAGGCCTGGGTGGCCACCGTCGTCGACTTTCTGGCCCGAGCCGACAAGATCGGGGCCCGACCGCCCTCGGCGACCTGAGCGCAGCACCCACCCGAGCGGCGTCGCCGTTACGATGCCAGGTGGAGCACCGCCTGGCGGGTCCAAGCACCGTCCCGGCCGTGTGCACCACAGGCGACAGGAGTCAGGGGCATGGCGCAGTACACCAAGGGCGACACGCCGGTCGCGGTCGCCGACGACCAGAACCTGACCTCGCGGCTGTGGGAACGCTCGGCGGCCGGTGATGCCCGCCAGATCCTGCGGTGGTCGGTGGACGGCCAGTGGCGCGGCATGGACTGGCCGCAACTGGCGGACCGGGTGCGCGGCGTCGCGGCCGGGCTGATCGCCCTCGGGATCCAGCCGGGTGATCGCGTCGCCTTGATGAGCAACACGCGGATGGAGTGGACGGTCGCCGACCTCGCCATCCTGTCCGCCGGCGCCGTCACCGTGCCGCTGTACGAGACATCGTCGACCGAGCAGTGCGCGTGGATCCTGTCCGACTCCGGCGCCAAGGCGTCCATCGTCGCGACCGCCGACCAGGCCAAGCAGATGGACGCCGCGCGACAGGACGCCGCCGACCAGGACGACTTCGACGTGTTCGTGCTGGACGACGGTGGCCTTGACGCGTTGGCCGAGCGTGGCGACGCGGCCGCGGCCGCGCAGGTTGCCCAGCGCGTCACCGCGACCACCCGCGACGATCACGCCTCGGTGATCTACACCTCGGGCACAACCGGGAACCCGAAGGGATGCCTCCTCACCCACGGCAACCTGCTGTCCACGGCCCGCCAGAGCGAGACGATGCTGCCCGAGCTGTTCACCGCCGAGGACTCCACCCTGTTGTTCCTGCCGCTGGCCCACGTGCTCACGCGGATCATCCAGTTCGCCGGCCTGGAGGCCAACACGCAGCTGGGCTTCGCCCGCTCCCTTGGCACCCTCGTCGAGGATCTGTCGACGTTCCGTCCCACCTTCCTGCTGTCGGTCCCTCGCGTCTTCGAGAAGGTCTTCAACACCGCGCAGCGCAAAGCTGAGGGCCCCAAGCGCAAGGTGTTCGACTTCGCGGTGGCCACGTCGCGCCAGTGGGCCACCTCCGCCCACCCCGGTCGGGTGACCAACCTGAAGCGAGGCCTCGCCGACAAGCTGGTCTACAGCAAGCTGCGCCACGCCCTCGGCGGGCGAGTTCGCTACTGCGTGTCGGGCGGCGCGCCCCTGTCCCCGCACCTGGCCTTCTTCTTTCACGCCGCCGAAATCACGATCCTTGAGGGCTACGGGCTGACCGAGTCCAGCGCGGCGTCAGCGTTCAACACGCCCACGAAGCTGCGAATCGGCACGGTCGGCCGCCCCAACGCGGGCACCGAGCTCAAGGTCGCCGAGGATGGCGAGCTCCTCATCCGCGGCCCCGGGGTCTTCTCCGGCTACTGGAACAACCCAGAAGCCAGCGCCGAGGTGCTCACCGGCGACGGATGGTTGCGCACCGGTGACATCGGCGAGATCGACGACGACGGATACATCACGATCACCGGTCGCAAGAAGGAGATCATCGTCACCGCGGGGGGCAAGAACGTCGCCCCGGCCGTCCTCGAGGAGCGGCTCAAGTCGCACCGCCTGGTGTCCCAGGCGATGGTCGTCGGTGACAACCGGGCCTTCGTGGCGGCGTTGGTGACCCTGGAGCCCGACGAGCTGGCGGGTTTCGCCAAGGAGCACGAGCTGGCGGGTTCGCCGGCGGAGCTGGCCGAGCACCAGACCGTCCGCGCCGAGGTCGACAAGGCGGTCGACCACGCCAACCAGGCGGTGTCCAGGGCCGAGTCGATCCGTAGGGTGCGGGTCCTACCGCGCGACTTCACCATCGAGGACGGGGAGATGACCCCGACGCTCAAGCTCAAGCGGTCGGCGATCAGCGAGCACTTCGCTGACGAGATCGAAGGGCTGTACCGCTAACGCCGGCGCAGCGCGGCTACTCACGCCGGCGCAGCGCGGCCACCAGCTGGAGAGCGGACGCGCCCGAGCGTCAAGTCAGGTTGCGCGCGGCCCGGTTCCCCGCCACGGCCCCGACGGCGGCCAGCAGCGCCCCGCCCCAGCGGACGACAGGGCGCAGCGTGCGCGCACGACCGAGCGACATGACATCGCTGGCATCCACCAAACTGCCGGCCTCCACCCATCCGCGCAGCGCGGCAGGGCCGCGGCGGGCGGCGAGCTCGGCGCCAAGGCCCAGCGCCAGATCGCGCGAGGCCACCATGCGCAGTCCGGCCACCGCCTCGTCCGACGGCGCCAGCGGGGGGCGCAACCCATGACCCAGCAGCCGCCGGGTGCCCAGCAGTCCCAGCACGCCGATGAGCATGCGGCAGCGGGCGATCGCCAGCGCCACGGCCGCCGGCTGCTCAAGCAGGACTTGGTCAAGTGTCGTCATCTGCGTTCCTTCCCAGAATCGGGGCGGGCCTGGAGTGCCATTACCCACCAATCGGGCATCGGAGCCGACGGCCCGCCGCTAGCGTGGGCCTGGTGAGCATCGAACAGCTGCCGACCTGCTACCGCCATCCCGACCGCGAGACACGGTTGTCGTGCTCCAACTGCGAGCGCCCCGTGTGCATCGACTGTGTGCGCAGCGCGTCGGTCGGCCAGAAGTGCCCGGAGTGCTCGACGCCGGTGCCAGGCGCCCGTACCCTCGACATGGACGACGTCCGCCGCGGGCAGACGCGGACCGCGATCGTGAGCTACACGATCCTGGCGGTGTGCGTCGCGATCTTCGTCATCGGGTTCGTGGCGCCGCCGCTGGGCAACCTGCTGCTGTTCTACGGCGTGCAGGCCAACGAGCTCATCACCGACGGGCAGTGGTGGCGACTGCTGACCGCGGCGTTCTTCCACGACCAGTCCAACATCATCCACATCGCGTTCAACATGTGGGCGCTGTACGTCTTCGGACCGCAGCTGGAGCGCGAGGTCGGATCGGCGGCGTTCCTGGCGCTGTACGTGGCCGCCGCCCTCGGCGGTGGTGCCGCCTTCTATCTGCTGGGGCCGCCCAGCGGTGTGGCCGTCGGCGCCTCGGGTGCGATCTTCGGGCTGTTCGGGGCTTGGCTGGCGGCGTCGTACCGGCGCCGGCGGACCGCAGCGGGGGCGGCGAGCCTGCGTCAGCTACTGGTGCTGCTCGGCATCAACATGGCGCTGGCGTTCGCTCCCGGCCTCAACATCGCCTGGCAGGCGCACGCCGGGGGGTTGGTGGCCGGCTTCTTGATCGCTTTTGCCTGGTCGGCGCCGCAACTCCACAACAGCGCCGCGCGGCGAACCGCCGTCGCGGCGGCCGTGGCCGCCGCCGCCTTGACCGTGGCAGCGCTGGGTTAGGGTGCCGCCGATGCGCATCGACACCTGGGACTCGGTGTTCGTGCGGGCGCGCCGGCGCGACGTCCATCCCTGGCTGGCCGACCTCGGCGGATGGCAGCAATGGTGGCCCGGCCTGCAGGCGCGAACCCTTGGCGGCAGCCCGCAGCGGACCGGCGACACCCCTGCCTCGTCCGCGACCGGCGACGGCCCTGCCTCGTGCGCGACCGGCGACGCCCCGGCCCCGTCGGCCCACACCTGCGCGCTGTCAGTCGTCCTGCAGCCACCGGGTGCGCGCCAGCGAACGCAGCGCTACACCGTGCGCCTGGCAACCGTGCGAGCCGACCTCGGAATCAAGCTGCACTACCGCGGGGACCTGAACGGCGAGGCCGAGTTCTACTACCTCGACGAACCCAGCGGCTGTGTCGTCCACTACCTGGTGCACGCCCAGGCAGGACCGCAGGCGCCGGTGCCGCGGCTGGCCGCCGACCACCGGGCCGCCGCCCGGTCCGGCCTCAACGCGCTGAAGGATCGGCTGGAGGCCGGCCGGGAGCCCGGTGCCGAGCCCGACCCGGCCCTGCTGGCCGACCAGCGGCTGGCGATCGCCGAGTTCCGTGCCCGCGCCGCGGCCGCGGAGCGCGGCCGCGGCGCAGCTACGCCGCCGGAGGCCAGGTGATGCGCTGCCCCAACTGCGCCGCCACCAACCCGGAACATGCCCGCTGGTGCGGCCAGTGCTTCGTCCCGCTCCAGGCCGAATCCGAGCAGATCGCACCCGACGAGACCGCAGCCGGCGCCGAGCCGGTGCCCGAGCCGGTGCCCACCCCGATCGCGCCGGCCTCGCCGGTCGTGTCCGTCCCCGCCCAACCGGCCGGCGACGGTCTCTCCGCGTCGCCTGCGGAGGGGGTCCAGCAACTGCGGACGCCCGGCATGCGCCGGCGCGGCGACCAGGTGGAGTGGGAGTGCCCGCGCTGCGGTGAGTACCACAGCCTGGACCAGCTGGCCTGCGACGTCTGCGGTGCGTCGTTCGCCGACCGCTACCGACCCGCTATGGCCGAGGCGCCGCCGGTCAACTGGCAGTTGGCTTTGGTGCTGTCAGCGTTGGCGCCCGGCGCAGGCCACGTCGCGATCGGCCGCTACGGCAGCGGTCTTGCGCGCCTGCTGCTGTTCGTCGTGTGGTTGCTGGGAGCCTTCACCGTCCTCACGGGGGCGGGTTCGGGCGCGGCGTTGGTGGCGGCGCCGCTGTTGCTCGGCGTCGCGGTGCTGTGGGTCACCGGCTTGGTCGACATCCAGCGGCTGCGCGACGGGCGGCCGGCACTGTTGAACAACCGGGCGTTCCTGTGGCTGGTGGTGGCCGTGGTCGGCGTGTCGCTGCTCGGCCTGTTCGGCGCCTTCTTGACCGTCGCGCGCTGACCCACGAAGCGCGCAGGCGACGAAGCGGCGGGCTCGTGGAATCCACACCGGCGTCCTCCGACGCCGTCACAGCCCGCCGATACACTGCCGCTGATCGCCATCGGACCGGTGAGGACCGCCCGACCGCAGCCGAGTCCGACCGTCGAGACGAAAGGAACGCTTTCGTGGACGTCACCGCCGCTGATATCCGCAAGCTGGTGAACCGGCCGGTCACCGAGGAGCCCGTGACGACGGTGTACCTGAACACTGACGGGGCGCGCTTCCCGAAGACGGGCGATTACGAAGCGCGGCTGGACGGGCTGCTCCGCGACGTGCGCAAGAGCGCCGACACCCTTCCTGAGCGCGGCCGAAGCGCCGCGCTGGCCGACGCCGCGGCGATCAGCTCGTGGGTTCGCAACGACTTCGAGCGGGACCAGGTGCGCGGCGTCGGGGTCTTCGCCTCCGCGGGCGAGGTCTTCGAAACCGTGCAGTCGGGCATCGGTGTGCGCAACATCGCTCGCGTCAACGATCGCCCCTACGTCGTCCCGCTGGAGGCGCTGCTGGGGCGCCATCATCACATCGCGCTGGTCATCGTCGAGCGCGACAAGGCTCGGATCTTCCGTTATCAGCTCGGCCGCTGCCGCGAGTGGCTGGGCATCGCCGCGGACGTGCACGGGCAGCACAAGCAGGGCGGGTGGTCGCAGAAGGGCTTTGAGAAGGGCATCGACCACGAGGTTGCCCTGCACTACAAGGACACCGTCGAGGTCTTGCGCCAGCTGCACGCCGAGCAGCCCGTCGACGCCCTGGTGCTGGCGGGCCCATCAGCCGAAGCCGCCGAGTTCTCCAAGAAGCTGCACCCCTACCTCCAGCGGGTTGTCCACGGCGACCCGTTGAGCTTGCCCGGCCACAGCAGCGCCGACGAGGTCTGCAGCCGTTTGGTCGAGGTCGAGCAGTCGCTGGTTTCCGGCAGGCGCAGCGCGCTGCTGCGGCGGCTGGCCGGCGCGCAAGGGCAGGGGGCGAAGGCGGCTCGCGGCTTGCGCCACGTCCTGGAGGCGGTCAACGGTAAGCGCGTGGAGGTGCTGTTCGTCGTCGAGGGCGCCGGCCAACCCGGGTACCGCAGCTCCAGCGGGGCGCTGGCGCTGCACGACGAGGAGGCTGCGGCCTACGGCGAACCGGTCGAGGTCGTCGACGACCTCATCGACGAGGTGATCGAGGAGGCCGTCCGCGCCAACGCGCACATCGAGCTGTTCCGCGACCCCGTCCGCCTCGACGGCCATCCCGTCGCCGCCCTGCTGCGCTTCTAGGCTGGGCGGTGGCCGCCGCCGGCACTGCCACGCTCGCCGTCGGGGTTGATGTCGGCGGCACCAAGATCGCGGCGGGTCTGGTGGGCGCGGACGGGTCAGTGATCCAGCGCCTGCGACGCGACACGCCGGCAACCGACGCGAAGGCGATCACCGAGCTGGTCGCCGATGCCGTCGGGCAGCTGGCGCCACGGCAGCGCGGCATGGTCGTGCCCGTCGGCGTCGGCGCGGCGGGCCTGATCGACCGGGACGGCGTCGTGCGGTTCGCTCCCAACATCGACTGGGCGGACTACCCGTTGCGCGAGGAGTTGCAGGCTCGCATCGACGCACCCGTCATCGTGGACAACGACGCGAACGTCGCCGCCTGGGGCGAGTACTGCGTGGGGGCCGGAGCCGGCGTCACCGACTGCATGGTGATGCTGACCGTCGGCACCGGCGTCGGTGGTGGGATGGTCCTCGACGATCGGCTGCTGCGTGGCTCCCACGGCCTCGCGGCAGAGCTCGGGCACCTCATCGTCGACGAAGGCGGGCAGTTCCTGTGCGGCTGCGGCAACCACGGCTGCCTGGAGACCGTGGCCAGCGGCACTGCGGTCGGGCGCTTCGCGTCGCAGGGGTTGGCCGACGGTTCGGCACCGCCCGACACCGTCCTGCGCGATCTGGAGCCGATCGAGGTGACCGGGAAGACGGTGACCGTGGCGGCGCACGCCGGCGACGCCTACGCCCGCGAGGTCCTCGACTGCGTCGGCACGTGGCTCGGCGTGGGGATCGCGTCGATCACGAACGCCTTCGACCCGGCGCTGGTAGTCGTCGGCGGGGGAGCGATGCAGGCGGGTGAGCTGCTGCTGCGGCCCGCCCGGGCGGCTGCCCAGGCTCGCCTGCTCGGCAGGGGACATCGCCAGTTGCCGCCGGTCGTGCGCGCGCAGCTGACCGACGAGGCCGGCCTGGTAGGCGCGGCCCTGCTGGCGATGAAGCCGGAGCCGTGACCCGGATCGTCGTGGCACTCGGCGGCAACGCCATCCTCGCCAAGGGAGCGCGCGGGTCGGTCGCCGAACAGCGAGAGACGGTCCGCGCCGCCTGCGACCAGCTGGTGGGACTCGTCGCCGACGGCCACGAGCTGGTGGTCACCCACGGCAACGGGCCGCAGGTGGGGCGGATGCTGGTCCAGCAGCGCGCCGCGCAGCTGGAAGTGCCGCCGATGCCGCTGGACGTGCTCGACGCCCAGACCCAGGGACAGATCGGGTACCTGCTGGCCCAGCAGCTGGGCAACGCGTTGCGCGCCGCCCGGCTGCCCCAGCCGGTCGCCGCGGTCGTCACCCAGGTCGTGGTCGATCCCGGCGACCCGGCCTTCGGGGCGCCCGACAAGCCGGTCGGTCCGCACTACACCGAGACGGAGCTGGAGTTCCGCGTCCAGCGGGCCGATGGCGAGAGGGGTCCCGACGGTCGACAGTGGGAAGTCGATGGGGAGGCGTATCACCTGGTCGACGGCGGCACCTGGCGACGAGTGGTCCCCAGCCCGCAGCCGCTGGACATCGTCGAGGTCGAAGCGGTCCGTCGGCTGATGACCGCCGGGATCCTGCCGATCTGCGCGGGTGGCGGGGGCTGTCCCGTGGCCAGCGGTGACGACGGCCGGCTCGCCGGCGTCGAGGCCGTGGTCGACAAGGACCGCACCGCCGCCCTGCTTGCGCGGCTGGTGGACGCCGAGGTGCTGCTGATCCTCACCGACGTCGAGCAGGTGCTGCTGGACTACGGCACGGACTCCCAGCGGCCATTGGGCGAGGTGACCGTGGCCCGCGCCCGCGAGCTGCTCGACGCCGGGCAGTTCCCGGCCGGTTCGATGGGTCCCAAGATCAGTGCCGCCGCCGAGGTCGCCGAACGCGGCGGCCAGGCGGTCATCACGAGCCTCGGTCGCGCCGCCGACGCCCTGCGCGGCAACGCCGGCACCCGCATCGTCAGCGACTGACCCCGCCAATATGGGGACCATATGCTACGGTGGAGGGGTGGCCACCCGTCTGCAGACACTGGTGCAGCTCACCGATGAGCTCGTTGCGGAGCTGGACCGGCGGGCCGGTCAGTTGGGAGTCTCGCGGTCGCGGCTGATCCGCCAGCTGCTGGAGCGCCAGCTGACCGAGGATCGCGGGACCGAGCGCACCCGTGCGCTGGTCGACGGCTACCGGCGTCTGCCGCAGACCGACGCGCGCGACGAATGGGGAGACTTGGACCGCTGGACCGAGACGAACACCCGTCGCAACCTCGCGGCCCTGGCCCGTGAGGAGGAAAGCTCCTGGTAGCGCGCGGCGAGGTGTGGTGGAGCGAGGACCTCGTGTTGGGACGCCGCCCCGTCCTGGTCCTGTCGCGTGACGCGGTGCTGGGGGTGTTGCGCCGGCCGTTGGTGGCGCCGCTGACCACCCGCATCCGTGGTCTGCCGACGGAAGTTCCGCTCGACGCCGATGACGGCCTCCCACAGCCATGTGTGGTCTCCCTGGACAACGTCCAGCCGCTGGCAGCCGCGCTGCTGGTCGACCGCATCGCGCACTTGGGTCCTGGGCGGATGAGGGCAGTCTGCGATGCCCTGTCGTTTGCCGTGGAGTGCGACGCAGGGTAGGCGTTCGGCTCAGGGTTGCGCGGCCTCGGTGGTGCCCGGCTCGAAGGTGGCGGTGTCGGCCCGCAGGTCGGCCAGCTCCTCGGGCGCCAGCCGCTGAGCGAGTTGCAACAGGAACAGCCCGACGTCGGTGACGATGCCGGCGCTTTGCACCGAGCCGCGGTCCACAAGCTTGATGACCGAGGCGGGATTGATGTCGACGCAGACCAGCGGCACGTGCGCCGGCAGCATGTTGCCGGTGGCCACCGAGTGCAGCAGGGTGGCGACCATCAGCGCGAAGCCGACCTCTGGGATGCGCTTGCGCATCTCGCCCTGCGCGGCGATCACGTCGCGGATGACCTCGGGCAGCGGGCCGTCGTCACGGACGCTGGCGGCCAGCACGTAATCAACGCCGTAGGTCACGACATGCCACATGATCCCCCCGGTCAGCGTGCCGTCGTCGACCGCCGCCTGGATCGACCCGCACTGGCGGATGCGGTTGATCGCGCGGACGTGATGCTCGTGGCCGTGCTCGGTGGGGATGCCGTGGGACAACGACACGCCCAGCGAGGTGCCGAACAGGTTGCCCTCGATGTCGTGGGTGGCAAGGGCGTTGCCGGCGAACAGGACATCCATGTAGCCCGCGCGGATCAGCGCACAGGTGGGCTCGACGCTGCCGGTGTGCACCAGCGCCGGTCCGGCGACCCACAGCACCTTCTGACCGGCGGCCTTGGCGTCACGCATGCCCTGCGCGACCCGCTCGACGAGCAGGACCTGCGGCTTCTCCGAGGAGATCTCCGAGGTCATGAACTCGAAGGTGGTGCCTTCGTCGACACGCGGCTTCTGACGAGGCGTCACCCGCACCCCACCGACTCCCGTGACCACCTGCATGCCGGTCCGCGTGTCGTCCATCGGGACCGTCCTGGCCGTTGATGTCTGCGGGTCGTAGACCACGGCGCAGTCCATCTCGGGATTCGCTACGTCGACCCAGCGCCGCTCGACGCGGATGCGGGTCGGCAGGTTGGTCGTCGAGTAGAAGCCCTCGGGCAGGACCCCGTCGCGTTCGACGGCCACCAGCGTGGCGTCCTCGTCGGTGGCCGGGTTGGCGCCGTAGGACTGCAGCCGCTCCAGCAGCGATACCAGCTGCTCGGGGTCGTCGACCTCCACGCGCAGCGCGACATAGGACGGGTCCTCGTGGCGCTTGCCGACATCGAAGCGCACGATCTCGTAGTCGGCACCCCGCTCCATCACCTCGTCGAGCACCTGACCGAGCAGTCGGGAGTCGATGACGTGACCCCGCAGCTCGACAACTTCGTGGGGGCGCTCCGGTTGCTGGTCGCTCATGCGCACGCCAGGGTATCCGCCCGGGAGGCAAGCCGATGAGCGGGAAGCGCTCCGCCGAGGACAGGAGTCAACGGCGGGGCCGATCCAGTGGGCGGCATAGACTGCGGCGGCCGCCGGCCGGGTACGGCCGAGCCATCTGTTGGAAGGAGGGCAGCATGCGATTGGCGGACCGTGGGCCGGTGCTGTACCGGATGCTGCACGCGGTGCTGCCCCCCGTCATCAACGCGGTGTGGCGCCCCCTCGTTGAAGGGCTGGGCAACGTCCCCGCGTCCGGCCCGGCGATCATCGCCGCCAACCATCTGTCCTTCTCGGACTCCGTCTTCCTGCCGGCGGCGCTGCAGCGCCCGGTCTACTACCTGGGCAAAGCCGACTACTTCCGTGGCTGGCAGCGGTACTTCTACGAGAACGTCGGCGTCATGCCCGTGGCACGGCAGGGCGGTGACGCCGGCGAGGCGAGCCTGCGCAGGGGCTTACAAGTTCTGCGCCGAGGCCGACTGCTGGGCATCTACCCGGAGGGCACCCGTTCGCCCGACGGACGGCTCTATCGCGGCAAGACCGGCCCGGCGCGCCTGGCCATGCGTAGCGGCGCCCCGATCATCCCCGTCGGGATCGTCGGCACCGACCGGGTGCTGCCCACCGGCGCCAAGCGGCCGAGGATGCACCAGGTGACGTTGCGCATCGGTCGCCCCTTGCACATCGCCGGACGGTACGGGCGATCCGAGGACAACCATTTCGCGCTACGCAGCGCCACCGACGAGCTGATGTACGAGCTGATGCTGCTGTCGGGCCAGACCTACGTCGACGAGTACGCCGCCAAGGTCAAGTCCGGCGAGGTCACCATCGGTTCCGGCGACCTGGAGGAGCTCGGTGGCCTCCTCGACGAACCGCCCCTGCGCCGCGCCAGCTGAGCGCTGTCCGGCCGACGGGGCAAACGCGGCATCGGCTAAGGTCGTTGGGGATGCGCCGCCGCCCTCGAGGAGCCCACAGCGCGCCACGTCCTGTGCGCTCGCTGAGGCCGGCCGGGTTGGCCGGCGCGTTGTTTGTCTTGGGTCTGGCGGTGGGTCTGCTCGGCGCCACGCTGGCGCCTGAGTCGACTCGTGTGGCCGGGATCGAGTCGCCGGGCATGGCCCCGCGCAGGGCTCAGCCGCCACCGACAGATTCCTCGCCGATCGGCATCCGCGCTGCAGGCAACCGACCGGCTCCCGACGATGCCTGCCGGCCAGCGCCGCTGCGGCGGCGGGCCGGGCAGCTGCTCGTCGTCGGCCTGCCCGACACCACGCGCTCCGATGAGCCGCTGGCCCGAGAGGTCGTCGACGTCGGCGTCGGCGGGGTGTTTTTGTCGGAGGTCAACGCCGTCGACACGCGGCAGGTGCGGGCCTTGGTCGAGGGGCTGCAGCGTCGCTCCGCGGTGCCGCTGCTGATCAGCACCGATGAGGAGTCGGGCCGGGTGTCGAACTTTCGTGACCTGCTCGGTCCCTCGTGGTCCGCGCGGACGCTGGCGGCAACGGGTCCCGCTCGTACGGTGCGTTCCAGGGCGCATGACCTGGGTAGCCAGTTGGCCGGCATGGGGCTGACGGCCGATTTAGCGCCGGTGGCCGACCTTGACGCGGGCCCTTGGCGAGGTGTGATCGGCGACCGCTCCTTCTCGGCGGACCCGGCAGCGGCGGGGGAGTACGCCACCGCGTTCGCCAACGGCCTGGTCGACGCTGGCGTGCTGCCCGTGGCCAAGCACTTCCCCGGCCACGGACGCGCCGGCGGCGATGTGCACCTGCGGCCCTCGTCGGTCGACGCTTCGCTGGACGAGCTGATGGCCACCGACGTGCAGCCGTTCGAGGCCATGGTCGACGCTGGCGTGCCCATTGTGATGCTGGGCCACGTCGCCTATGACGCGCTGGAGCCCGGCCGGCCGGCGAGTCTGTCAAAGGCGTCCTACGCGCTGCTGCGCCGGCTGGGGTTCACGGGCGTGGCGATGACCGACTCGCTGGGCATGGGTGCGATCAACGGCCGTTGGAGCTTGCCCGAGGCCGCCGTGCTGGCGGTACGAGCCGGGGCCGACGCGCTGCTGACCACCGACGGCAGCTACGCGCGGGCCATGCGCGCTGCCATCGTCGAGGCGGTGCGCTCCGGGGATCTGGACGCGGCGCGGGTCGACCAGGCAGCCGCCCGCATGATGACGCTCAAGGGCCTGGACCCGCACGCCATGACCTGCCTGGACGCGCCACCGCTGCCGAAGATGGCGCGCCGAGCAGGGGTTGCCCAGGACTCCTGAGCGCGGCAGGCGGCCCGTGGCGAATGCGGCCCTGAAGCTCTGCGGGCGACTGCGGCTGGCAGGCGCCGCCTGTGCTTGGGGC